>Ga0257110_1000268_pt1 | contig 26622 bp, 27 predicted proteins | sample LP_taG_7_FD_190184 | JGI IMG/M metagenome (GOLD analysis project Ga0257110, IMG submission 190184) | Marine microbial communities from Northeast Subartic Pacific Ocean, Canada - LP_J_2015_P26_10m | ecosystem: Environmental > Aquatic > Marine > Oceanic | place: Canada: Northeast Subartic Pacific...
AGAGTCTCTACAAGTTATATCCAATTTAAGTGGAATTAAATTTTCTGCACTATTTTCAAATTCAAAATCATTTCTTGATGTACCGATGACGGTATGGCCTAAATTAGAAAAATGATAGGCTATTGACGTGCCAATTCCACGTGATGCTCCAGATATAAATACTATTTCTTTGGTCATATAATTTTTTTAAAATCTTCTTTAAAAGTTTTAGAGGACATTGATAATATATTATCTAAACCGTTTGCTTTAGCAAGTCCAGATAAAACCTTTCCCGGACCACACTCCACAACAATCCCATCAAACTTTTTAATAATCTCCATAGATTTTGACCACTGAACTGGTGATGTAAGCTGGGAAATCAGTTTTTGAGGTATGGCATTAGGATCATGTTCTATCAAAGCGTCAAAATTATGAATTATAGGAAAGGCAGGCGATAAAAAAGAATAACCAGTTAACTCTTTAGCTAAAGATTCTGATGCAGTTTTCATAAGTTCGCAGTGTGATGCTACGCTTACACTTAATTTAATGGCTCGTTTTGCTCCATTACTTAAACACTGCTGAGCAGCAATTGATGCGGCGCTATCTGTACCGGCAATTACAACCTGTTTAATAGAGTTAATATTTGCAGGTGCAACAGTATCACCAGTATCTTTTTCAACCTTCAAGCATATTTCTTTAATTGTTTTAATATCTAAATTTAAAATTGCAAACATTGATCCTTTTGAACAAGCTTCCATTAAATTACCGCGTTTATTAACGAGCTCTAGTCCCTTTTTTAAAGAGATGCTTTCAGATGCTACTAAAGCAGAATATTCACCCAAAGAATGTCCTGCACATAAATCAGGCTTTTTATTTGTAATCGCTAAGAATTTTTCATAAAAAATAATAGATGTAGCAAGAATAGCAGGCTGAGTGATAGAGGTTTTGTTAAGTAATTCTTCAGGTCCATTACTAGCAACCTCAAATAAGTCAAAATCGAATAAATCGTTTGAGATGGCTAAAGTATTATTTTTTTCAGTTGTTGTGAATGCATCGAGCATTCCAATAGATTGAGAGCCTTGACCAGGAAAAAGTAAGCTTATATGCCTCGGCATTACTTAAGCTGGAGTTTCTTCAGCTTCTACTTTTTCAACCTTTCTTAAATCTTTTACTAACCTACCTTTATAAAAACCATCTTTAGTCATTTGATGACGTGCATGCTTTTCACCAGATACTGGATCAATAGATAATGTCGAAGCCTTAAGAGAGTCATGAGATCTTCTTTGACCTCTTCTAGATCTTGTAACTTTACTTTTTTGAACTGCCATAGTTTGCCCTTAAAAAAAATGTATCCTATCAAAATTATACAATGATTGATATATTTTTAGCTTAATAGTTCTATTAAGCTTTTGAAGGAGCTATCTGGCTCAGCCTTAACTTTAATAGTTTTATTGTTCTGATCTTTAAATTCAATTATCTGAGAATGTAAGCCCATTCTTTTGTTTTTCTTCAAGATATCTTTTTTATTAAATTCCCTATCCCCATATTTATCATCGTTTACTACTGGATGTCCTATTTCTTGGCCTTGTAGTCTGATTTGATGTGTTCTACCAGTCGATATTTCAACCTCCACTAATGAAGCCGCGTTTAATTTAGAAATTGGTCTGAATATTGAATTTGCGTTTTTTCCAGTTTCAGATATAAAAGATTTTGTTTGTGTGTCAAATGATTTTTCAATAGATGAGTTAACTTTTAATGTTTTACTTAAATGACCTTTCACAATAGCCAAATACTTCTTTTTAACATTCTTATTGACGATGCTTTCATTAAAATGTTTATTAGATTTCTTATTTTTAGATAAAACTAAACACCCAGATGTTTCTTTATCTATTCTATGACAAAGATCAATATTATTATCATACAAAGATCTCATTACAGAAATAACACCAACAAAACTTTTAGTTCCACCGTGAACTGCTATACCGTGTGGTTTATTAAGAATAATATAATTTTGATCTTCAAAGATAATTTGATTTTTCAATTCATTAATTAATTTAGATGATGCTTGCGGCTCATGTCTATCTATAGTTGGTTCTGAATCTAGATAAGGCGGAATTCGAATTATATCTCCTAATTCAATTTTTCTATGAGGCTTTACCCTTCCAGAGTTAATCCTTACCTCTCCTTTTCTAATTATGTTATATATTTTAGATTTTGGTACATTCTTGTAAACAGAAAGTAGAAAATTATCTAATCTTCTTCCACTATTATCATCATCGACTTCTATTTTTTTGACAGGCATGTGACAAATCTATAGGATATACACATAAATAACTAGATAAACTAGTTAAAAAAATTAAAAGTAAGATAAATACAACAGTTTTTTTTACAACTCTTAAAAGAGTTAATCAGGTAAGCGGAATACGTAAGACTTGCTGATAGAAGCTTAAACAAGCACACTGCTGACTTATCTTCCTATACTTAGGGAGAATAAAATGAAAAGAATTCTAATTAATTCATCGTATGGTGATGAACTTCGTGTTGCTCTAGTTGATGGAGCAAAGCTATACGACTTTGATACAGAGTCTCCTGATAAAGTTTTACTTAAAGGAAGTATTTTTAAGGCTACAGTATCTAGAATAGAATCTAGCCTAGATGCAGCATTCATAAATTTTGGCTCTGAAAGACATGGGTTTCTTCCTCTTAAAGACTTATCTAATGAATTTTATAAGAAAAATTCAGAGGGTAAAAATACCTGTACTTTAAAGGAAGGCCAAGAAATAATTGTTCAAGTAACAAAAGAGGAAAGAGGCACAAAGGGTGCTGCTTTAACTACTCAAATTGGTTTAGCAGGCAGATTCATTGTTTTAATTCCAAATTCATCAAGATCTGGTGGAATATCAAGAAGAATCAGTGGGGAAGAGCGAGATCAAATAAAAGATGCTTTGGATTCATTGGACATACCTGAGAGTATGAGCGCAATAGTAAGAACTAATGGCCTAGGAAGATCATCGGAAGAGTTAAGTCTAGATTTAGCTTATTTACTAGCTTTATGGGAAGAAATTAATAAAACAATACCTGAAGCTCCTACTCCCGCCTTGATTTATCGTGATGATAAATTAATAGTCAGAGTTGTTAAAGATTATTTTAAAGATGATATAGAAGAAATACTTATAGACGATGAAGCTACCTTTAAAGAAGCTAAAGAGTTTATAGATGCAGTTATTCCAGACCATGCAGATAAAGTAAAGCTCTATGATGAAGAGATACCTTTATTTAATAGATATCAAATTGAATCCCAAATAGAATTAGCATTTCAAAGAGAAATTTCACTTACATCAGGTGGTTCTATAGTCATAGACCCTACTGAAGCAATGACAGCTGTCGATGTTAACTCAGCGCGATCTACTAAAGGAAAGGATATTGAGGATACTGCATACAAAACAAATCTGGAAGCAGCTAGAGAAGTAGCAAGACAATTAAGACTAAGAGATGTTGGAGGATTGGTTGTAATTGACTTTATAGATATGCTTGATACTTCTCATCAAGATAAGGTTGAATCAGCTTTTAGAAAAGCAGTTTATTCTGATAGAGCAAGAGTACAGATATCTGGTATTTCAAAATTTGGTTTGCTAGAAGTTTCTAGACAAAGACTAAGACCTTCGTTAAATGAATCTTATGATATCGAACATGTTTTAGTTAGAGGTCCAAGATCTTTAGGGCAATCAATACTTAGAATTATTGGAGAGGACTCTGCTAAAGATAATACTGGAGAAATTCAGGTCTATGTTCCTTCTGATGTAGCTAGTTATCTTTTGAATGAAAAAAGGCAAGATATTATCAACATTGAAAGAACAAACAATATAAGAGTTCTAGTTATAGCAGATCCATACAAAGCAAGACCATATTACAAGGTTGTTAGAGTTAAAGCGTCTGATATTAAAGATGTAGATTCATATAAATTAACGCCAAATAGCCCAGAGCCTGATACAGGTTGGAGGGACGACAAAAATAAATCAAAAGCAATGAAGCCACTTGTTGATGGTATTAAACCTCCAAAAATGCCTAAAAAGAAAAAAGAAGGACTTGTGGGATGGATTAAGAGTATTGCCGGAATAGATAAAGAAGAAAAACCAAAGAAGAAAACTTCTAGGCCAAGTAATCAAAATAGAAATAGGAAACCAAGACAACAGAATAAACCCAAAGGGAATCCTAATAGAAATAATAATCAAAAAGCCAATGCTAATAACCCAAATCAAAATAAAGCAAACTCAAGGCCAAATTCAGCTAATAAACCAAAAGTAAACAAACCTTTAGCCGATAATAATAAAACTACTAAACCTGATAATAAAAAAGTAGAAGGAGCCAAGGCACCTGTTCAACCAAAAAAAGATATCAAGCTAAAAGCAGAAAAAATTAAATCAGAAAAGCCTAAGGTACAAAAAACTGAAAAACCTGTTAAAAAAGAGCCTGCTATTAAAGAGATTGTTAAAGAGCCAAAAGCTAAAAAAGAAGTTCCAACAAGAGCTGCTAATGATCCTCGATATAAGAATTAATTAGTCTTCCGGACAGTGTAGATAAGGGTGGAATGTTTGGTAAGTTATCTATGCTAAACCATTGTGCATCTACTATTTCCTCTCCATCAACTTTTATATCTCCTGATTCGTATTCGCATGTATATGCGATCATTAACTGACTAGGGAATGGCCATGACTGGCTTCCATAGTATTTAATATTTTTAACTTTAAGACTTACTTCTTCAAACACTTCTCTCTTCAATGTTTCTTCAGCAGTTTCTGAAACTTCTATAAAGCCTGCCAAAGCACTATATAAACCTTCAGGGAATAAAGCATTTCGTGCAAGAAGAATCTTGTCGTCCTTTATGATAAGACTTAATACGCAAGGTGAGATAGTTGGGTAAATCATTAATCCATTACATTTACAAAACATAGCTTCTTCACTCAAATTAAATTCTTTTAATGCACCACAATAGCCACAATGTTTATTACTTTTTATCCAGTGCAATAATTGATTCCCTCTCCCAATCAAATTTATTTGCTCTTCGTCTAAAATTGATAACAGATATCTCATGTCATAATCAATTAAGGATGTATAACCTTGTTCCTTATAATGAAAGTTAGTATTTGATATATCTATTGCATATACATTCATTTCTCCATCTTCGGCTATACCAACCTTTTCAAAATCATAATTTTCAAAATTTAAGAAAGAAGAGTTGAGAAGAAATGTTTTTTGATCGAGATCAAATAGAACTTTACCGTTATTAAAAATAATAAATAAATTATTGTTTTTATTAGGTTTAAAGTTAAAAAATCTTTTAAAATGCATAATTAAAGTTTAAATAATTTATATATTGATGATTAACGCAATACAAAAAATGTTTCTAGGTAACTCTCCTTCTTGGTACAAGACAACTATTGTAGTGTTTCTTGTGATTAATCCAATAGCTCTTGCTATATTTAATAGTATTGGAATGAACGGCAACTTTATTGTTGGTTGGCTTTTCTTACTTGAATTTATATTTACTTTAGCTTTAGCTCTTAAGTGTTACCCGCTCCAACCTGGTGGACTGCTTGCAATTCAGGCAATTGTTTTAGGACTTACAACAACAGATGCTATTTTTCATGAAATTGAAAATAATTTAGAAGTTATTTTATTGCTAGTCTTTATGGTTGCTGGTATTTATTTTATGAAAAATTTGATGTTAGCAATATTTACTAAATTATTATTGCGCGTTCAATCGAAGATTTATTTATCTCTTCTTTTTTGCTTGTCTGCCGCTGTACTTTCAGCATTTTTAGATGCCCTAACTGTTACAGCAGTTTTGATAGGTGTAACTATAGGTTTTTATAGAGTTTTTCATACCGTATCCTCAAATAAAGCATTTAATGATATGAATCATGATTTCAATAATGATAGCTCTCTCAATGAGTTGGGAATTCAAGATATAGAACAATTTAAGGGCTTCTTAAGAGATCTAGTAATGCACGGAGCTGTTGGTACAGCTTTGGGCGGGGTTTGCACCATTGTTGGGGAGCCTCAAAACCTTTTGATTGCTAAAATTGCTGGATGGGAATTCATAGAATTTTTTCTAAGAATGGCCCCTATAACAATGCCAGTTTTAGTTGCTGGGCTTCTTACATGTATTTTAGTTGAAAGGTTTGCTATTGCAGGTTTTGGTAATCAACTACCAGATAATGTAAGAAATATATTTAATGATTTTGATGAGTTTGAAAAACAAAATATTACAACACAACAAAAAGCAGAATTAGTGGTTGAGGGTTTGGTTGCAATATTTTTAGTTATTGCGCTCGCATTACACGTTGCAGCTGTTGGTTTAATAGGACTGGCTGTAATAATCTTATTAACAGCATTTAAGGGAATAACTGAAGAACATAACTTAGGGGAAGCTTTTCACGAAGCGCTTCCATTTACTGCTCTTTTAGCAGTATTTTTTGCAATAGTAGCTGTAATTCATGATCAAAATCTCTTCTCTCCTGTCATAGCTTTTGTTTTATCTCAAAGTACTGATGTTCAACCGCCGCTTTTTTTTGTTGCTAATGGATTCTTATCAGCTATAAGTGACAATGTTTTTGTTGCAACCATATACATAAACGAAATTAAGTCTGCACTGGATAATAATCTTATTACAAGAGAGCAATTTGATAACCTTGCTGTAGCAATTAATACGGGTACAAATATACCAAGTATAGCAACACCAAATGGGCAAGCTGCTTTTCTATTCCTATTGACATCATCGTTAGCTCCTCTGATAAATCTTTCTTATTTACGAATGGTTTTAATGGCCCTTCCTTATACGATAGTTCTATCCATTGTTGGTTTTGCATCAATCGTTTATCTTCTGTAAATAAGTGTCCTATTCTCAAGAGCATAAGATTTGCATTGCTCCGATGATGCAATACACAGATATGCATGATAGATACCTTTTTCGTCTAATATCAGAAAAAATATTTTTGTATACTGAGATGGTTACAACAGGCGCAATTATATACGGGAAATGTCATCATCAATTAGAATTTAATCCTGAAGAACATCCTGTAGCTATTCAGTTAGGGGGTTCTGATATAGATGATTTAGTTGAATGCTCAAAGATCTCAGAAGAATATGGGTATGACGAAATTAATCTCAATGTTGGTTGTCCATCGGATAGAGTCCAAAAAGGAAGATTTGGTGCCTGCTTAATGCTGGAATCAGACCATGTGATGAGATGTCTTGAATCAATGCAAAGATCAGTTAATATCCCTGTTTCAATAAAATGCAGGTTGGGTGTTGATAAAGAGGATAGTTACGATTTTTTATATAATTTTATAAAAATTGTTGAAGGCTCAGGAATTACTACCTTTGTTATCCATGCAAGAAATGCAATTCTTGATGGACTTAGCCCAAGACAAAATAGACATATACCACCTTTAAAATATGATTATGTATATAGGCTTAAAAAAGACTTCCCTCACTTAAATATAATAATTAATGGAGGTATCAAATCAATGGATGAGTCTTACGAACATTTGAAGCATGTTGATGGGGTTATGATAGGCCGAGCAGCATATGAAAATCCTTTTTTGGTTAAGGATGTAGATCATGATATTTTTGGTATGGAAAAAGAATTGAAATCAAAAAAAATTATTCTCAATAAGTATCTTGATTACGTTGAAGAAAAACTAGATCAAGGGCATGACCTTTCAAGAATGATGAAGCATTTATTTGGATTATCAAGAGGTGATAAATTTGCAAAAACTTTCAGGATCAAGATTTTAGAAGTTATTAAAAATAAGGATATCAAGAATTTTCGACAAGATTTAGAAGATTTATTAATCTATTAAGAAATCATCCATATCATCAGCAAAATCGTCTTCAACATCTATACCATCATTAACTTCATATTTTATGTATTGATCATAAGAGTCTTTTACAAAGTTATATTTATCGCCAGATATTAAAGACTCTATCTCTAGGAGCCTTTCCCTTGTCTCCAATGCATCAACAGCTTTTAACGTAATATTTACATCACTTTCAGTCATGTGAAATGTGATTGAAAGCAATGATGATACAGGTCTACTTAATGTATCTCTTAAACTTGAAGGTCCTAATGCTGGCAACATAATATATGGTCCAGATGGAACACCCCATTGCGCTAATGTTTGACCAAAGTCTTCCTCATGACGCTCTAAACCCATTTTTGTAGCTACATCAAATAATCCACCAATTCCAATAGTTGTATTGATTATAAAACGAGATAAATCATTGATAGCATATTTGAACTTTCCTTGAAGTACTTGATTTACAGTTGTATCTATTTCTTCTAAGTTATCAAAAAAATTAGTTACGCTCTTTTTAACTGGTAAAGGAAATTTAGAATAAGTTTCTGCAACCGGTCTGGCAATAGTATTATCTAAAGCTTCATTGAATTCGAATGTTATTCTGTTTATATCCTCAAACGGATCATTAATGGTCTCTGCATGTAAAAGGCCAGTACAAATTACTATAAGATAAATAATGTTCTTCATAGCAACATTATACTAGTGATTGAATTTTACTTGTTATATCTAATATTGAATTAGGAAGATTGTCTTCATTAAAATTAAAAATATTTGTATCAAATGGAACTGATCCAATATGTTTAATTTTAAGATCAGTCAAAGATTCAAAGCCTATTGATGAATCGTGATTTGATGTATTGTTTTCTATAAAACCTAAGATCTTAATATTTAACTTTTCAAATGCTGCAATGGACTTGTGAACATCATGTATTGCTAATTTATTACCAGTTGCAATTAATATTGAATAATCAGGTTTTATTTCCTTGGCTACTGTTAAATATGCATCGCCAGTTCCAGGAGGCATATCAATAAATAAGTAGTCTAAATCACCCCAATCTGTTGAATCCATTAACTGCCTTATAGCGCCACTTAGCATTGGCCCTCTCCAAATAGCAGCTTTGTCATCATCTAATATGAATCCCATAGAATTTAGGCTCAGTAAGTTTGCTTTTACTGGCTCAAAAAACTTCTTTCCATCTTTGGTGATAAGTTTTGGTTTTGTAGTATTTAAATTAAACAGTAAATGTTGATTTGGTCCGTATATATCTGCATCAAGAATACCTACTTTAAGTTTTTTTGACATTGATGAGCCTATTGCAGCAGTTAGTGAGCTCTTCCCAACTCCACCCTTAGCTGATGCTATAGCGATTATTTTTTTTATGGCCATATATATTGTATTTTTCACCTATAATACAGTTTATATATGGACTCAACTACTAATAAATCTAGAAAAATTATTGTTACTCATGCATTGCCATATGCAAATGCATCATTACACCTTGGTCATATACTTGAAGCAGTTCAAACTGATATCTGGACTAGATTTCAAAATGCTAATGGGAATGAATGCTTATTCTTTTGTGCGGATGATACTCATGGAACTCCAGTAATGCTTAAAGCAAAGGAGTTAGGATTAACGCCTGAAGAACTCATAAAAAAAGTTCATAAAGATCATGAAGAAACATACAAGTTATATGATATTAACTTTACTAATTATCACTCTACTCACTCAAATGAAAATAAAAAATATTCAGAGTTAATATATAAAAGAGCAAAGGATAACGATCTAATTACTAGAAAAACAATCAACCAACTGTATGACGATAAAGAATCAATGTTTTTGTCTGATAGGTTTGTAAAAGGGTCATGTCCTAAATGTAATGAACCTGACCAATATGGTGATGGGTGTAGTAAATGTGGGGCAACATATGATGTTAGTGAGATAAAAGACCCTATATCAGCTATTTCTGGTACCAAACCAATAAGCAAAGAAAGCGAACATATCTTTTTTAATTTGCCGAAAAAATTAGATGTTCTTAAAGATTTTCTTAATAATGCGAATCTTCAAAAACCAATAAAAAATAAATTAAATGAATGGCTTAATGATGATCTGCAGCAATGGGATATATCTAGAGATGCTCCATATTTTGGTTTTGAAATCCCAGGCGAAATTGATAAATACTTTTATGTATGGCTGGATGCTCCAATCGGTTATATGGCATCTATAGATAACTGGGCAACAAAAAATGATAAAGAGATGGAATCTCTTTGGTCAAATCATTCTGACTATGAAATATATCATTTTATAGGCAAGGATATAGCTTACTTTCATGGTCTTTTTTGGCCAGCACTATTAAGTGGATCTGATTTTAAACTACCTGACGGAGTTTTTGTTCATGGTTTTTTAACTATTAATGGTCAAAAAATGTCAAAATCTAAAGGGACCGGCATAATGGCAAAAGAATTTGCTGAAATCTGTGATCCTGAAACACTTAGATATTATTTTGCTGCAAAATTAAATGACAAAGTTGAAGATATCGATCTTAATTTTGAAGACTATGTCCAACGAATTAATTCAGATCTAGTTGGTAAATATCTTAATATAGCTAGTAGATGTGCGCCTTTTATAGGAAAAAATAATAATAAGCTTTCTCAAGAAATTGATATGAATCTTATAGATCAAATGATTTCCAAAAAAGAAATGATCCAAGAGTTATATCAAAGTCGTAATTACTCAAAAGTTGTTAGATTAATTATGGATCAAGCTGATATTGTTAATAAATATATAAATGATAATACTCCATGGAAAAAAGAAGCTGATGAGGCTGTAATTATCTCGTCTACTGGATTAAATGCATTTAACATTTTATCAATATACTTAAGTCCAATAATTCCAAATCTAACATTGAAAGCATTTAAATTTATGAATAATAATCAAATGCTATTTGCAGATATTGAAAAAAAACTTATAAAAAGTATTAATAAGTTCGATAGTCTAATGAATAGACTTGAACCTATAATAATTCCTGAGGAAGAAGAAATGACAGATGAAAATAATTACATAAATATTGATCAGTTTTCTGATATTGATTTAAGGGTAGCTAAAATTATAGAAGCTTCACTTGTTGAAGGTGCTGATAAGTTACTGCAACTTAATCTTGATGTTGGGGAGCTTGGCAGAAGACAAGTATTTGCCGGTATAAAGAAAGCGTATAACCCCGAAGACTTGATGGATAAATTGGTTATTTTGGTAAGCAATTTAGAGCCAAGACAAATGAAATTTGGCCTGTCTGAAGGCATGGTTTTAGCTTCAAGTGATGATGAGGGTATATATTTAATATCACCTGATACAGGAGCCAAGCCTGGATTGAGAGTAAAATAATGGTAAAACAATCTGACATTGTAATTATCGGAGCTGGTCCAGTTGCTCTTTTTACTGTCTTTGAAGCAGGTCTTTTGGGTTTAAATTGCATATTAATAGATAATTTAGATAAACCTGGAGGCCAATGTGCTGAGCTTTATCCTGAAAAACCAATATACGATATACCTGGAGTTCCAATGCAGACGGGTCAACAGCATATTGATGCTTTATTGGAACAAATTAAACCATTTGATTACGAGCTTCATTTAAATCAAAGAGTAGAACATATAAACGAATCACTTGTTAATGAAGAAAAATTTTGGAATATAAAAACAAATAAAGATTTAGAAATAAATACAAAAAATATTTTTATTGCTGCTGGTGCTGGTTCATTTGAGCCAAGAAGGCCTCCAAATATAGAGAATCCAGATAAATATATTAATAATGGTGTTAGTTATTCAGTCAAATCAAAAGGCTTATATAAAAACAAAGATTTATTTATTTTTGGTGGTGGAGATTCGGCATTAGATTGGACTATAGAATTAGCTAAAATTACAAAATCACTATCATTGGTTCATAGAAGAGATGCTTTTCGAGGAGCACTTCATTCAGAAAAAGAAATGAGAGAATTAGTTGAGTCAAAAAAAATTAATCTTTTAACTCCATATTTGATAGCTGACATAAATGGCACAGAGAAAGTTGAAGAGGTTTCATTGAAAAACTTTGAGACAAATGAAATAGAAGTCCACAAAGCTGATGAACTTTTATTCTTATTTGGGTTAAATAAACAATTAGGGCCAATATTGGATTGGGAATTAGAATTAAATAATAAAAAAATTAAAGTTAATACAGAGAGTTATGAAACATCCAAAGAAGGTATTTTTGCTGTTGGTGATATTAATGATTACCCTGGTAAGCTTGACCTGATCTTATCAGGATTCCATGAAACTACTTTAGCTGTTCAAAAGGCTTATAAAAGAATCTATCCAGGTGAAAGAGTTCCATTTGGATACACCACATCTAATGCAAAACTTCATCAAAAACTTGGCGTAGAAAAGAAATAAAATTGGAATTAATTAATTTAATACACGATCAGCTTCCACAGATTCAATGCGGAAGATGTGATACTCCTGGATGTAAGCAATATGCTGAAGCTATAGTTGCTGGCGAACCTCATGACAGATGCGTGCCTGGTGGGCAGGAAACTCTAGATAATTTAAATAAGCTTGTTGGAACTTCATATAAAAAAGTTAATTTAGAATATGGACCAACTATTGAATTTCAAAAAGTTTCTATTGTTGAAGAGGATTGTATTGGTTGCAAGAAATGCATTACAGCATGTCCAGTTGATGCAATAGTAGGTGCTACAAATATGATGCACTCTATTATCGATGATATTTGTACTGGATGTGAGCTATGTATTGAGCCCTGCCCTGTTGATTGCATAGAAATTGTTGCTTTATCTGAAAAAGATATAGCTAAACCAAGAAATATTTCTCAATCATTTTTCGATTTAAAAGAGGATCTTGAATTAAATAAAAAAAGAATAAAAATAAAGAACCTTTCTGACGATAATTTCAATATAAGTGAAGCTATAAATCTTCAATTAAAAAATAGGGACGTTGATAAGCCAAAAAATCTAAGTGATATGCAAATTAAAATTGCTAAATCTGATTTAGAGAAACTTCATAACTTTGAGTCTAAAGAAATAAATGGATTTATTAAAGATAATTTAAACTAATGCTCAAAGAAAGATTTAGAAAGTACCTACCAGTAGTAGTTGACCTTGAAACAGGCGGCTTTGACTCTAACTCTAATGCTATTTTAGAAATTGCTATTACTCTTATAGAAGAAGAAGATAATCAGTTAGTCGTTGGAGATACTCATAGATTCCATATTGAACCATATGAAGGATTGATTGTTGAGGATGAATCGCTTAAGTTTACTAAAATAAACTTAGATCACCCTCTTAGAAATGCTGTAAGTGAGGAGCATGCATTAAAAGAATTATTTAAAATAATTAATAAAAGTAAGAATGCTTACGAGTGCTCTAGAGCTATATTGGTTGGACATAACGCACATTTTGATAGTTCATTCTTAAATGCTGCAGTTGAAAGAAATAATATAAAAAAATCGCCCTTCCATCCCTTTTCAGTATTAGATACTGTAACTTTGGGTGCTTTGGCAACAAATCAGACAGTTTTAGCAAGAATTTGTGAAGCACTAGATATAGATTACGATTCTAAGGAAGCGCATTCTGCTGCCTACGATTCAGATGTTACGGCTAAAGTTTTTTGTAAGGTGATTAATAATTATAACGAATAGGTTATTAAGAAGACTTATCAATCATAGTTTTTAACTCGCCTGCTTCATGCATTTGGGTGACTATGTCAGCCCCACCTATTAATTCTCCATCAATAAATACTTGTGGAAATGTTGGCCAGTCGGATAATGATGGCAATGTAGACCTCACATCGTTATTTTCTAATATATCAACATAAGAAAATTGAGCTTCACAATCTATAAGTGCCTGAACAGTCTTAGCAGAAAAACCACATCTAGGCTCGTATGGTGTTCCCTTCATAAATATGAGAATTGGATTATCTTTGATTTGCTGTTTTAATTTTTCTTCAATGCTCATACTTATCCTTTGATTACGTCTATATACTTCTTTATAGTGTCATCGAAGCCATATTTCAAGGCATCTATAATAATTGCATGCCCTATTGAAACTTCATTAACACCACCAATTCTTACTAATTCAGGTAAATTATGTAAATTAAGATCGTGTCCTGCATTTACAAAAATATTCATATCATTAGCTTTTACGATTAAATTTTCTAAATGAGCAGTTATACTCAAATCTCCTTCTTCAAAACATTTTGAAAATAAACCTGTATGTATTTCAATCCCATCAGCACCAACTTTAAATGCATAATCTATACTAGAATAATTGGGTTGATTATCTTTAACATTATCTACGAAAAGACTAATACGAGATTTTACAGATACCTTCTTAAGTTCTGAAATAACTTCTCTAAGTAAATCATCGTGATCTCCACTCTCCCATCCGTGATCAGAAGTTATTTGATTTGGTAAGTCTGGCACTAATGTTATTTGATCAGGTTGAGATTCTTTAACAAGATTTACAAAACCTTTAAAATCACCAGAAGGTTCAGAAAATGGATTGCCTTCAATATTAAATTCAACTTTCCTGTCTTTACATAAATTAGAAATAACAATCACATCCTCACTAGTGGCATGTCTATGATCAGGCCTTGGATGAAGAGTTAAGCCGTTAGCACCCATATCTATAGCTTTATTAGCAAAATTTTCTACAGAAGGCTTTCCTTCTCCCCTAGCATTTCTTAATAAAGCTATCTTATTTAAATTAATACTAAGTTTCATATGCTAATTATAAGGCTTAAAAAAAATAATTATGAATTATCTATAAAGATCTTCGCTTTCATGAACAACAAGATCAAAAGCATTGTTTATAGAGTAATTATTTCTATTAAATCCCTTGATGATAACTATTGGCTGTCTCTCACTACCCTGTCCCATTAAAAGACCTGCAGCAGCAGCTAATTCATCTGCAATAGCAATCTCAGTGCTTTGTAAAATATTTCCATATATATCTTTTTCACCTTTAAGATCTATCAAGCTTGGAATATTTGAGCTAGCTAAAGCAAAGTTAGTTACTCCAGATCTATATGGTCTAGTCATAGAGTCCGTAATAATGATTGATATATCTTTTTTGAAATTGGTCGATAATTTTAACTGTAAATCATTTGCACTTTTTGAAGGATTTTCTGGCAACAAAAGAACAATATCTCTTTCTTGTGAAATATTTGATCTATCTAACCCTGCATTAATATTTATAAAACCTAATTTATGCTCAACAATAATTACATTTTTTTCAGTACTGATAATTTTATTTGACTCATTTAATATAATTTGAATAAAGGATGGGTCTCTTTTTAATTCTTTAGCCAAGTCTATTGCTTCTTGAGATGGTTCAATTTCATTTACTACTTGAAATCTATCTTCTGATTTTGATATCACTTTTTGAGCGACAACAATGACATCGCCAGGCTCAATAGTAATTTTATTAAGATGAATGGATTTAGTGATAATCGAAGCTAAATCATCTTTTGGCTGTATTAAGGGAAAATCTTTTAATGCTATTAACTTTAAATGATTCATTGTTAATTAATTAGGTTGGTTATCAGTAAACACAATAATATAGAATGAATAGAAATCCTAATGTATACTTCAAAAATATGGCAATACTAGACAAAAAATTATTAGATATATTGATATGTCCTGTATCAAAAAAACCTCTCAAATATGATGAAGAGGCAAATGAATTGATTTCAGATGAAGCTTGTCTTGCTTATCCTGTTAAGGATGGTATTCCTGTCATGCTTCCGGAAGAAGCTCGGAAGTTATAATTTAGCGCCCGTAGCTCAGCTGGATAGAGTACTTGGCTACGAACCAAGGGGTCGGGAGTTCGAATCTCTCCGGGCGCGCCATTCTCAAAATATTTTTAGTATTATTTAAGATTGTCTTTAACAACCCAATAAAGTAATGCAATAAATATAATATTTCCTATTAAATATGTTGTGTAATCCATGTCTTATTATATTGCTAAATTGAACTCTTCTGTATTCTAGTCGACTTTAATTGGCATCTAAATTAAGATTATTGCCATGACTAAAACTAAATTCGCTTTAATGCTAATTTTATCCCTATTATTGCCAGTTATTTTTATAAGATTTTTTATAGGGTATTAAAAAAGTTATGCATACAAAGAAAATATGATAGATATAATTTTATACACATCACTTTTGGCTTTCATTCATGCCATATTGCCTAATTCTGTAAAATCTAAATTTGGAAAAGAGGTTTTTGAAAGAGCAAAAAAAGCAGCTCATAATTTTGCAGAGTCACTTCCAATATTTTTTGTTCTTGCAATATTATCAATTTATTTAAGTGTTGAAGAAAATGAATTAGTTGCATTGATATGGTTATGTCTAAGAATTATTTTTGGAATAATATATGTTTCTGGCATTAATACTAAGCCAGCTGATAGTAAAGGCTACCAAGCTCAACCCTTAAGAAGTCTTGTATGGATTGGTTCTATTATCTGTCTAATTGATATGGCAACTAACCTTACTTGATATTTAGTTTAAGGAATCTAATTTAGATGCCATATCCATCCACTCTTTATCAACCAATTCAACTTCATTAGAAAGCTCTAATTGATTTCTAATTAAATCCTGCAAATCATCATTTGAGCTATCTTTATAAAGATCTGGATCAGCAAGCTTTAAATTTGCTTCATCTAATTTACTATTTAAGCGTAATAATCTTTTTTCTAATTTAGAAATCTCAATGTTAAGAGATTTAATAGCTTGCGTATTATCTTTTGACTCATTAGGTTCTTTATTTTTTTTCTTCTTTGTGTCTCTCAGCTCTACTGAGTTAATATCAAGAATATAATTTTTGTAATCATTAAGATCTCCATTAAATATATCAACCTTTCCATTATCGACTAGATAAAAGGAGTCAACAGAGCTATTTAGAAGATGTCTATCATGAGAGATAAGCAATATTGCACCTTTGAAAGTTTGTAATGCGATAGTTAATGCATGTCTCATTTCCATGTCTAGATGGTTTGTTGGTTCGTCCATTAGAAGAATATTAGGCTTTTGGTATGAGATTATTGCAAAAGCAAGTCTGGCTTTTTCACCACCTGAAAATAGATGAATGGGATCTTTGACCTTATCTCCTCTAAAATTAAAGCCACCAAGATATGTTCTTATTTGCTTCTCTGTCTTTGTATCATCCAATCTTTGAATATGAATAAAAGCTGAAATTGATAAATCTAAGTCGTCTACCTGGTGTTGAGAAAAATAACCAACTCTAAAGTTTGTTCCAACTTCCCTATCACCATTAAGTATAGGAATACTTCCAACAATACTCTTTATAAGTGTTGATTTGCCAGCACCATTTGGGCCTAGTAAACCGATTCTATCACCAGGACATATAGTTAAATCAATACTTGATAAGATTACTTCTTTGTATCCTAAATTACTTTGATTTAAGGATATGAGTGGATTGGATATTTTTTCTGTTTCTGAAATGGTGAAATTAAATGGGGAATCTATATGGGCTGGAGCAATCAATTCCATTTTCTCTAGGGCTTTGACACGACTTTGAGCTTGTCTAGCTTTTGTAGCTTTAGCTTTAAACCTGTTAATAAAGCTTTGCATATGAGCAACTTCTTTTTGTTGTTTAATAAAATTACTCTGGATCTCTGCCATTTTTGCAGCTCTAAGAATTTCAAATTGTGAATAATTACCCGAATACAATTCAATGGACTGATGATAAAGGTGAGCAATATATGAAACGCAATCGTCAAGAAATTCTCTATCATGAGAAATTAAAATTAAAGCTCCAGGAAATGATTTGATCCAGTTTGATAACCATAAAATGGCATCTAAATCTAAATGGTTTGTTGGTTCATCTAACAGCATAAGATCAGATGGCTGCATAAGAGTTTTAGCTAAATTAAGCCTCACTCTCCATCCACCAGAAAAATCTTTTAAAGATTTTGTAAAATCTTCAGATTTAAATCCCAAGCCAACCATTAATTGCTCAGCTTTAGATTTTGCAGAATAACCATCGAGAGAACTATAAGTTTCGTAGAGTTCTGCTAATAGATCATATTTTTCTTCTCTTTCGGCTAATTCGATTTCTTTTTGTATTTCAATTAACTTGTAATCACCGGATAGAACATAGTCTAGAGATATTTCATCAGAGCCAGGTACCTCTTGGGCTAAGTAAGAAATTCTTAAATCAGATGGAAAGTTTACTGAGCTTTGATCAACCTCGATTTCATTTTTAATAACTTTAAAAAGGCTTGTTTTTCCAGTGCCGTTAGCTCCAACTAATCCGACCTTTTGTTGATGATGAATTGTTAAAGATACATCATCAAATAGTGTCTTTCCACCAAGAACAAGTTCTAAATTATTAAATGAAAGCATTATTAGATTTTTAAAAAATGCTAGTGTATCAAATTAAATTAACAAAGTATTTGAAATGGAATTAGTTAAATCTCAAGACCAGCTACATATGCAGAGGCCCATGCCCACTGAAAATTAAAACCGCCAAGATGACCAGTAACATCTAAAACTTCTCCAATAAAATATAAATCTTTTTGATCTAGGACTTCCATTGTCTTTGAACTTATAAAATCAGTATTTACTCCTCCAAGAGTAACTTCAGCAGTTCTATAGCCCTCAGTTGATGACGGTTTTAAAAACCAGTTATTCAATTTAGTACCTACTTGTTCTATTTGTGAATTTGACCATTCACCAATTGGAGTATTAGCAAGATGTTTCCATAGTAATAATTCAAGCTCCATAACTAATGCTTTTGGCAACTGCTTATTTAATAAAGATTTTAATATTACTTTAGAGTTTTGTGATTTTATTTTTTTTACATAATCAGCTACATCTATGCCTGGAATCAAATTTACACAAATTTTATCGCCTAAATTCCAGTAACTAGAAATCTGTAAAACTGCTGGACCACTTAAACCTCTGTGAGTAAATAACATATCTTCATGAAATGTTTTGTTATTACAAGATATTTCAACACTAAGCGATACACCTGAAAGCTTCTCACAAATAGGTTTCATATAATCACTGAACATGAATGGAACTAGCCCTGCTCTAAGATCTATAAGATCTAAACCAAATTGATTAGCCAGTTCATAACCATAACCACTTCCTCCAAGTGAAGGAACTGACAGAGCACCAGTTGCTACCACTAATGAGTTAGAGTCAAATTGAATATCTTCAGTTTTATCTTTATCTTCTATTACTACATTTAGTTTATACAAAGAGTCAGATTCAAGATAATTTACATCTTTGGCAGTGGCGTATTTTCTTATTTCAACTTTATATTTATCACACTCTGATATGAGCATATTGACAATATCTTTTGCAGAATTTATACAAAAAAGCTGTCCATGTTTTTTTGTCTCATAATCAATATTGTATGATTCTACTAGCGAGATAAAATCTTGAGCTGAATATCTACTGAGAGCAGATTTACAAAAATGTTCATTTTCAGACAAGAAATTTTCAGGTTGAACATTGAAATTAGTAAAGTTACATCTTCCGCCGCCAGACATAAGAATCTTTTTTCCTAGCTTATTAGATTTTTCAAGAACTAGAACTTTGTTACCTTTTTTAGCTGCTGTAATTGCACAAAATAAACCTGCTGCTCCTCCCCCTAAGACAATTGCATCATATGTTTTATTTTTCATATAAGTAATCTAGTAACTACCCTCTTCTATTTCTGGTCCTTTTTCTATAACCGCCTTTATTGTGAAATTTCTTTTTTGGAGGATCTTTTTTAACAGGAACAACATGTTCAGGTTCAAAACCAGCTATTTCAATTCTTTTAAGCTTTTGATTAAGTAGTTTTTCTATATCTTGCAGAATTCTATATTCATCAGCACTTACTAAGGTCACTGCCTTTCCTTTATCTCCAGCTCTTCCAGTTCTCCCTATTCTGTGAACATAATCTTTAGCAACAGTTGGAACATCAAAATTAATTACTTGTGACATATTTTTAATGTCTATTCCACGGGCTGCTACATCAGTAGCAACAAGAATTCTAATCTTATTATTTTTGAAGGCTTCAAGAGCCTTCATACGATTATTTTGAGTTTTATTCCCATGAATTGCTTGAGATTTGATATTTACTTTCTCTAATTGTTTTTGAAGCCTATCAGCTCCATGCTTTGTCCTAGTAAACACTAATGCCTGCGACCAATTTTCTGTTTCTATTAATTCAATAAGTAATTCAGCCTTTCTGGATTTATCTACAGGATGAACATAGTGCTCAATATTTTCACCTGTTTCATTATCAGTCGTTACAGAGATTTCAATAGCTTTATCAGCTATTTCTTTAGCTAGAGATCTAAAAGAATTTGAAAAAGTTGCAGTAAACATGAGATTTTGTCTTCTTTCAGGAAGGAGTTTCATGATTTTTTTAATATCATGGATAAACCCCATATCTAACATTTGATCTGCTTCGTCTAATACAAATATTTCTATATTTTTAAAATTAACAGATTTTTGATTATATAAATCTAAAAGTCTTCCTGGAGTGGCAACTAATACATCAACACCCTTTCTTAACTTTAATTGCTGATTATGTATTCTTGCGCCCCCGTAGACTGCTGTAGAGCGAATGCTAAGGTATTTACTATAAGTATTAACACTTTCTCTTACTTGAGCTGCAAGCTCTCTTGTAGGCGTTAGTATTAATGCTCTTAATTGATGGCCTTTATAATTATTTTTTGGATTAGATAACTTGCTTAAAATAGGTAGAACAAAACCTGCTGTCTTACCTGTACCAGTTTGAGCCGCAGCCATGACATCACTATTATTAAGTATTGTAGGTATAACTTCCGCTTGAATAGGTGTTGGTTTTTCATACTTTTGATCTTCAAGAGCTCTAAGTATTGGGTCTGATAAATTCAGATCAGTAAATTTCATTTAATCCTTTGTTATATGTTCGGGGAGGTTACAGATAAGAGCTGTATAGGTCAATGTTTAAAAATTAATGAATTTCCATTAAATCTTCAGCTAGGATGACTTCACCATCAAAATTTAATTTTACATCTTTGATAACAGATTCATCAGAAGCACCCCAAAAAAGAATATGAGAGAGAACTAATTTTTTTGGTTTAATTTTACTAGCTAATATTCCAAGATCTACAGAAGAAGTGTGATGTGCATCGTGATAGATTTTCCAATCATCTGTTTTCGATTTAAATCCTTCACTAGAGAAAACTTCATGAACAAGAATATCAATGTTCGTAGCTAATTCCCTCAATGAATTACTTATAGCCGTATCACCAGAAAATAGAATTCTTTTATCATCAGTAATAAATAAATATCCAAACGAGTTAATTAAATCACCATGATTATTCGCAAAAGCTATAACTTCAACATTATCATCCTTATAAATCCTGCCTTCATTAATTTCTTTAGTGATAGTTTTATAACCAAATCGATTCGCAGGTTGGGACCCGTTTAAACGATAGTTAATATCAAGTTCGTATGCTTTAGTGATATTTGAAGCCATAGAGGATAAGCCAGCTGGTCCAAATAATTGTAATGGCGTATCTCTTCCCATGACCCAGGGAGTTAAAATTAAATCTGCAAGACCGCCTGAATGATCAGAATGTATATGTGTTAAAAATGCATGATTTATTTTTTGTAGGCTTAGCTGAGGATACTTTCCACCCCAAGCTGGTGACATGGCTGAAATACGTCGAACAAGACCGGGTCCAAAATCAACAATGTAAGCTTTATCATTAACTACCACAGCATATGCAGAACCATATCTTTCAGGATCAGGATTTGGCGTGCCAGAGCCAAGAACAATTAAATTAGTTTCTGAGTAAAGACTTGAAGTAAGTATTGAAACTAGTACAAGAAAAATATACTTATATTTTTTTAACAGATTGGAGTTGTTGTTGAGGAATTGAATTTTTAACATCAGTTATATTATTAAATTCATCAAAGTATACTAGAGTTGGTTTATGAGCCATAGATTCTGTTTCATCATACTCACCATAAGTACATATAATAACAATATCATTTACAGATACTTTATGAGCCGCAGCACCGTTAACAGATAGAGTCCTTGAGCCAGCCTCAGCTAATATCAAGTAGGTAGAAAATCTTTCACCATTAGTAACATTATATACATCAACTTTTTCATACTCGGCCATACCAGCGGTATTTAAAAAATCTTGATCAACAGCGCATGAGCCTTCGTAGTCAAGTTCTACTTGAGTAACATTGATTCTATGCAACTTAGATTTTAATAATGTCTTTAACATAACGTCGTGAATTATAAGGAATTAGATATAAATTTAAAAGTTTTAGATTTATTTAATAATTAAGTTGTCTATAAGCCTTATGCCCTTAAAATTAGCAGCAATAGCAATAAGAATTGGTTTTTTTGACATATCTTCTATTTGATCGAGTGTGTTTAGGTCGCAAAGTTGTAAATAATCTAGAGAAAAACCAAAAGTAATTAATTTATCTGTAATTTGATCTATAAATTCTTTTGAGATCTTTTCTTTATTTTCTTCAATGATTTTTAATGCCTTATAAAGCTCAGATGCAATTAATTTATCACTTTCACTTAGGTGGTTATTCCTTGAAGACATAGCTAAACCATTTTTATCTCTTACAGTTTCTGCACTAATAATTTCAATAGGTAAGTTATTATGATTAACGAAATCAGATATAAGAATTAATTGTTGATAGTCTTTTAGTCCGAAAATAGCTCTAGAGGGTTTTATGATTTCAAATAATTTATTAACAATAGTCAAAACACCATCAAAGTGTCCTGGCCTATCTAAACCACATAAAAAATTTGCTTTGCTGGGAGCGTTAATCTTAGAAATATTATCTAAGATGGATTCATCAGGAAGATATAGACAAGAACAGTTATAACTTTCTAAAATTTTAATATCATTATCAAGAGTGATTGGGTATCTCTCGAAATCTTTTTTGTCATTAAACTGGAGTGGATTTACAAATATAGAGGTGAAAATGGGATCATTATAATTAGATGCTTTATCTATTAACGAGGCATGTCCAACATGAAGATTTCCCATTGTTGGCACAAAGGATATTTTATCAAAAGTATTTCTAAATTTTTTAAGCTCGATGATATTGGTAATTATTTCCAATTTTAGTAAAAGGTATGTTCTTCGCTTGGGTAATTTCCAGATTTAACTGCTTTTACATAGTTAACTAATGCATCTTGTATAGAAGCAGATTCAGTCATAAAATTTTTAACAAATTTTGGTAATTTTTCTAAACAAGATATGCCCAGTAAATCATGAATAACCATAACTTGCCCATCAGTCGAAGATCCTGCGCCAATACCAATAACCGGAATGGATACTTCGGACATAATTTCTTTGGTTAATGAATCAGGAACACATTCAAGTAGAAGCATTGCTGCGCCCGCCTCTTCTAAAGACTTAGCTTCACTAATAATTAAATCTCGCTTAGCAGGATCTCTGCCTTGAACAAAATTACCGCCTATTCTGTTAATAGTTTGAGGTGTTAATCCCATGTGAGCACAAACTGGTATTCCCCTATCAGCTAGCATTGATGCCATCTTTGAAATCCATTCGCCACCTTCAATTTTTATGGAGTTTGCTCCAGCTTGCATTAGTCTTGTTGCATTTTCAAAACCCATATCATCTGTGGCGTAACTCATAAATGGCATATCAGCCATGACATGAGCTCCTTTGTTACCTTTTACTACACACTCTAAATGATAAATTAATTGATCCATAGTTACTGGAAGAGTGCTGTCATTGCCTTGAATAACCATTCCAAGACTATCTCCTACTAAAACAATATCAACACCTGCATCACAAATCTTAGAAGTCATTGTTGCTTCGTAAGAAGTTAGACAAGTGAACTTATCACCCGACTCTTTCATTTTCTTAATAGTTGATAAAGTAACCTGTTTCTTATTTGAATGAACTGACATGTTAATTAATTTCAGTTGTTATTTTTTTGATTATCTCACGAGCTATTCGTATTTTTTTATCTTTTTTTAATAATATACAGTCGTTCTTAGTAATAAGGTTTACCTCATTTTCATCTACATCAAAACCAATAGACTTGTCAGAAACATCATTTGAAATAATCATATTGAGACTTTTAGAGATTAGTTTTTCTTTTGCATTTTTTATAACATCGTCTGTTTCTGCTGCAAAACCTACAACATAAGATTTAGAATAGTTATTGCCTACAAAACTCAGTATGTCTTTATTTTTTTCTAGCTTTATATCAAGATCATGATGTTCTTCTTTCTTAATTTTTGAATTTGAATAATCAGATGGTTTAAAATCAGATACCGCAGCACAGCCAATGAATATATCAGATTCACTCATGCAGTTTTTAACGTTGTTTAGCATTTCTTCAGCTGAATTAATTTTATACAGATGTATTTCCTTACTTGCAGATAACGAGACAGGTCCACTTATGAGATTTACAGAAGCACCCTGCTCTAAAGCAGCTTCTGCAATTGCGTAGCCCATTTTTCCAGAACTGTTATTAGATATATATCTAACTGGATCTATTTGCTCTCTTGTAGGACCTGCAGTTATTGTTATAGTTTTTCCAGCTAAAGGGCCTTTAGCAAACGAAGCATTTATTAATTCAACAATCTCGTGAGGTTCTGACATACGTCCAGGGCCGACATCACCACAAGCCTGTTCTCCATCATTAGGTCCAATAAAGTTTATTTGTCTTGATAATAAGGTTTTATAATTATCTTGAGTGCTTGGATCAAGCCACATATTCATATTCATAGCAGGTGCAATAAAAATACTAGCCTTAGTGGCAAGTATCAAGGCTCCCATTAAATCATCAGCTCTACCATGAGTAATTTTTGATAAAGAATCTGCTGTGCATGGGGCTATCAAAATAATATCAGCCCATTTAGCTAATTCAATATGTCCCATAGCAGCCTCTGCTTTTTCATCTAATAATGAGTCATGTATTTGATTTCCAGATACTGCCTGCAGAGTAAGGGGTGTAATAAATTCTTTTGCTGATTCAGTCATGACAATGCGGACATCAGCACCTTCTTTTTTAAATAATCGTGTTAACTCTGCTGATTTATATGCCGCTATTCCACCAGTAACGCATAAAAGAATATTCTTTTTTAAAAAATTTTTCATTTGTAGCGATATAAAATATTTTAATAGTAAATAATTACAGAATGATACCAATTACACGATCTATAAACCAATAAAAACCCATTCCACCGATACAAAAACTTGCAGTTATTTGTAAATGATTTTGATAATTAATTTTCGAAGCTAAATAAATCGCAAATAAGGGTATTGGAATCAATGCTATCTGTGCCAATTCAATACCAATATTAAAAAATAGCAGTGAAAGTAGCATTTGATCATTTCCAATACCAATATCACTTAAAGCTCCAGCAAATCCTAGACCATGAAGCAAACCAAAACTAAAAGCCATTAACCATGGTGTTTTTAATTCTTTGTCATTGTCGTTAATCTCAAGTGCTAAATAGATTATCGTAAGAGCAATAAGAGCCTCTGTAGTGCCTTGAGGTAAATAAATGATGTCATATATAGAAAGACCCAATGTAATACTATGAGCAATGGTAAATGCAGTAATTGTTTTAATAATATTAACAACTCCTGTAATACAAAAAAGCAAACCAAATATAAATAAGATATGATCAAGACCATCAAATAAATGACCAATTCCTAGGTACAAATATGCTGTTGGATAGTATTGTTCTTTTAAAGGTATTTCAATTTTATTATTCTGAACATTAACCAAGCCTTCAAAAGTATCTTTAACAAAATTTATAGTTATAAGAGCATCAGTTAGAACACTTAGATTTATTATTTCTATAGACTTACCTTTAATTGTATCTGAACACTCTAAAGATATTTTTTCAATAACATACTTACCCTGAACATAAGGATCTGCTGCATCAAAAATACAAATATTAGGAAAAATTACATTAGCTCTTTTTCCAATATTTTTAACCGGATACATCCAGGTAGCTTTGTACAGATTTTTATCATTATCAGATTGATCAACAATAAGATGTGCTGGATTAAACTCATGGGATTGAAGATTAAAGATACAAAAAATAAGCAGAAAAAGAGAGAGCTTTTTCATTAAAACTTGAGATCAGGATTGATGTAAATTATATAATCAGACCTAATATTTGATAAAAATTCATCTACAGCTTGCTCTCGCTTAAATTGCAAATAATCAACCTCAACCTTTTTGAGTACTTCTTCTATCTCAGGTATATAACCAGGATTTGCAGAATTAATAAAAACAATATGGTATCCAAAAGTAGATTTAATTGGATCAGTCCACTGATTTTGTTTAGCATCAAGAATACTAGAACTAAAATTTTTACCAAAGTTGCTTTCAACATTTCTCAAAAGCTCATTTGCAAAAGATTTTCCTAGATAAAATGGGTCAGAATTAATATCTTTTTCATTATTTATGTCTTTAAGAGCTTGTTGAGCTCTTTGGATTGAATTATTTGCTTCTGAAAAGAAGTAATGAGTAAATGTGAAGGTTGGTTGAATAAAATATTTATCCTTATTATTTTCAAAGTAGGATAATAATTCTTGAGAAGAAGGAATATCAGGAATAGACTCTTCCTTTAAAAATGATATTTTTTGAGCAAGCCTTCTTTTGATGATTTTATCTTCTTGATCTAAACCCAAATTAAGGGCTTCTCTATATAAAATCTCTTCATCAACTAAATTATTTATTATTCTTG
>Ga0257110_1000270_pt1 | contig 26557 bp, 22 predicted proteins | sample LP_taG_7_FD_190184 | JGI IMG/M metagenome (GOLD analysis project Ga0257110, IMG submission 190184) | Marine microbial communities from Northeast Subartic Pacific Ocean, Canada - LP_J_2015_P26_10m | ecosystem: Environmental > Aquatic > Marine > Oceanic | place: Canada: Northeast Subartic Pacific...
AAGATTAATTAGATCTTTTAATTTATTAAGAATAATGGAACATACCAGAGTAATCTGGGCTGTAACTAACGCTTCATTTAGAATGAAGTTTATTATACCTGTAGGTGGTAAATCTAAAACTAGAGCAAAACAATCGTTAGCTCAGTTAATGAATAACTATAAAGAGGTAGTTGATTTTGACTTCGAATCAGGAACATTAGAAACTGATGGTAAGCCAATGCTACAATTTAGTAAAGAATACTGGTTACCTTCTAAAGATGGTGAAACACCAGAAATCGAAACTCTTAGTTCTGAAGGACCAGATCTTTCAGATACTGAAGCAGTTAAATATTTCCAAGATAAACTTAAAGAGGTTTCTAAAATTCCTTACAACAGATTCTTATATGAAGATGATGGTGGTGACTTTGCATTAGCAGGTGATGGTATGGTAAGAGATGAAATCAAATTCGGTAAGTTCATTAAGAGATTAAGATCTGTATTTCAAGAGATATTAGTTAAGCCAATGTACATTCAAATGTGTCTTAAATACCCTGAGTTCCAAGACGATCCTCAATTTAAGACTCAAGTAGCCTTAAGATATAATGAAGAGAATATGTTTGCTGAATTAAAAGAACAAGAGGTTATGTCATTAAGATTAGACTTTATCTCAAGTATGAGAGATAGTTTAATGACAACTAACCAAGAAACAATGGAAGAGGAATATTACTTCGATCAAGAATACTTAGTTAGAAAGTACTTAAAACTGTCTGACGACGAGATTAGAGCTAACAAAGCATTTAAAGCAAAAGATAGAAAAACTGCTGCAGATCAACCTGAAGAGGAAGATGATGGAATGGGCTTTTAATGAGTAATCCTAGATAGTTAAGAAAAAGAGATATATAAAATATGAAAATTATTAAAACATTTGAAGAGTTTATTTCAGAAGACTCGTTAAAGGCAGGAGAAGATTCTAAAATATATGTAGAAGATCAGACTTTAGATTCTGGTGCTACTATTAAATCTGCAGAAATATTAGGAGCAATTACAGCTTCTAAAACTGAAAGCGATTTTAAAGATTACTTCTATAATGAATATGGACAAGATGCATTCGCTGAGGGCGAAATGGATATTTTAACAGCATATTACCTAGATAAATCTGCAGAAGACGCAGAGGTAGAAAAGGAAGCTGAAGGCGAAGAAGAGAAAGATGACGAAAAAGAAGGCGGTGATGGAGGCCTAGATATTGACATCTAAAAGATATTAAGATAATTGCATAATACAAGTAGATATATAATAAAAATAGATAAATCATAGTTATGGCAAATAACAACAACTTATTAATTGTTGAAATGTCTTCATCTCAGTTAAAAGTAACCGATACTGAGAATAAAGATTACATTCTAGAAGGTATATTTGGTCAAATAGATCAAAAGAATAAAAACAATCGAATCTATACTGAGAGCGAATACGTTCCTCAGATAGAAGCTTTACAAGACAAGATTAAGTCTTCTAAGCTATTAGGTGAGTTAGATCACCCGCAGCAATTCGATATTTCCCTTAAGAGTGTCTCTCATATTATTGAAGAATTATATTACGACAAAGAATCAAAAGAAGTAAGAGGTAGAATCAAATTACTAGATACTGACGCAGGTCGTCAAGCTAAAGCCCTAGTAGATGCTGGTGTACCATTACAAATCTCATCAAGAGCAGCTGGAGCCGTTGAATCTAACGGAAAGGTAAAAATCAAACAATTATTCACTTACGATTTAGTTGCAGATCCAGGATTTGCAAACGCTGAATTAAAAAGAGTTAACGAATCTTATGGATTCGATGATAATTCAGGTTTATGGATATATGATTTAACTGAAACCAATGAATCACTTGAAGAGACACAAGAAATTACTAAAACCAATAAAGAATCAAATAATAAAGAAAAAAACATGGCAGAATTTGTAAAAGCTGAAGATTTCAATAAGTATTCTGAGTACTTAGCTAACGAAATGAAAAGCATTAAAGAGTCTATCGGCGCAACAAACGAAGACGAAACGTTAGAAGATGTAAAGTCTCATAACGACCACATAGTTGAAAGCGTAAATACTCTCTCAGAATACGTTGAGTATTTAGCTGGCAAATTAGACGAGTCTATCCAATATTCGGAACACGTCGCAGAAAAAGCAGATCAAGGTATAACTTATACTGAGGCTGTTGCTGAAAAATTAGATCAAGGTATTCAATACTCTGAGCATTTAGCAGAATCAATTTCTAAAGTTAAAGATTTCGCAGATCACGTTGCTGAATCAACTAACGAAGGAGCTACTAAAGCTGAAAGTCTTTTAGCCTATGTTGATTACTTAAAAGAAAACGTACAATCAGTATCTGAGTATGCTGAATACATTGCAACATCTATTAATGAAAGCGTAGTTGAAGAATCTGATGAAGATCATCATGACGAAGAGATTGAAGAAGATGAAGCTGGTGAAGGTGCTGTTGAAGTTGCTGACGAAGTTGAAGAAGGAAATGAATTTGGTGCTGCAAGAGCAGAAGCAATTGCTAACGGCGAAAAAACATTTAAAGTAGGCGATGAAGAATATCCAGTAGAAGATGTTTCTAAAGAGGATAAAGAAAACGCTGAAGAATTTGTAGAAGAAACTGAAGAAGTTGAAGAAACTGAAGAAGTTGAAGAAACTGAAGAAGTTGAAGAGACTGAAGAAGTTGAAGAAGATAAAGTTAACGAAAATCCTGCTGCTGCATTAGCTGCAATCGAATTAGCTAAAGAACTTGAAGAAGACGAAGTTGAAGAAACTGAAGAAGTTGAAGAGACTGAAGAAACTGAAGAAGTAGCTGAAGAAGATGAAGCTGGTGAAGGTGCTGAAGAAGTAGCTGAAGAAGATGAAGCTGGTGAAGGTGCTGAAGAAGTAGTTGAAGAAGAAGATCCTGGTGCTGAAAAAGAAGAAGCTGATTTAGAAGAAATTGGTGATAACTCTAAAGAAGGTGATGTAGATCCTAAAGGTGACATTGGAGAACCTGCTGATGAATTAGAAGATGAAACTAAAGACGTAACTGCAGACGAAGAGTCTGAAGAAGCTGAAGCTGGTGAATCTGATGAAGAAGCTGAAGGTGAAGATGGTGTACACGATCCATTAGAATCTTACAAAAACGAAATCGCTTCTAAACTAGATGCATTAGTTGAGTCTGCAAAGGTTAAGAATAACGAAAGTCCTGCATTCTTAAATATAGTATCTGGTAAAGTACAAGAATCTTACAATACTTTAAATGAAGATGCTAAAACTGAAGTTAGAGCTAGAGTGGCAAAAAGATCATTTATGAATGAGTCACAAATCAGTGCTATCATTGAAAACGCTAACGCAGTTGTTGAAGCTAGAACTAACGACCCATTCTTTATCTCTGCAATACCTGTAGAATATAAAGAAAAGTTTGAAGCTCTTACTGAAGCAAAACAAACTCAAATTAAAGCTCAAGCAAAATACCATAACTTAAATACTGAATATCAAGTTAGAAATTTCTGGGAAACTAGAGACTTAAGAGAGGTAAAAGTTGACTTAGAAAAATTAGCAACGGTAAACGAATCTGCAGCAGTTAATACTGAAGAAGAAGCTAAACCGTTATATGATGTATCTGATATGGCTGCAGCTTTAAACAAAAGATTTAAAAAGTAATATATATAAAATAACAATATCGACGATAAAAGAGTGACAGAAGCAGAACACTCAAGCAAGTCGAGTTTCAAACGAATAATCGTGAGAAACATAAAAAACCATTAAAAATAATAAAAATCAAAATGGCAAATTTAATTAACGAAGCTGAGATCAGAGGTACTTGGGCTCCTATTATTGAGGAAGCAACAGGGATCAATGAATCTAGCAAACTAGCTTGGATGTCAGAATACTGTCACAATCACAAGCTTTATGAAGACGCAAACATTATGGCGTTAAATCCTGGTATGAACTTAGCAGGTATGGGAGACACAAGTTTTCCTAGTGCAAACGGTGTAGGATCTGGAGACAAAGCTCCAACTCTTTTACCTTTAGCTATGCAAGTAGCTGCACAAACTATCGGTTTAGACCTAGTACCTGTTGTACCTATGGCTGGACCAATGGGATTACTATCTTACCTTGACTTCGTATACGAAGGAGGTGCGATCGGTGGTGCTGCTCCTAACTATGCAGATGGTACTGTAGCTCCAACTTATATCAAAGCTAACATCGGCGTTGCCGCTGCTGGTAATGATGTTGCTGCTGGAACTTCAAGAATAGATGGTAAACCAATCATTAAAGTGGTAGACGCTTTAGGAGCTGGTGAAGCAACTATTTCTGCAAGATATGCTGGTGCTGAATTAGTAGCTGCTTTAGAAGACCATATTCCTGGTTTCTCTGGTGCTGCTGGTGCTTTAGGTTCTCCAATGTCTAGAGGTTTAGGTGAATCTACAAGAGACAAAGTAATGGGCTTAAGCTTATTCTCAAAAAGCGTTGCTGCTGAAACTTTCCAAGTTGCTGCTGCCGTAACAAGAGAACAAGTACAAGACCTTAAACAATTCGGTGTAGATGCAGTTGCTCAAGTAGAAGCTGTATTAACTAACGAATTAACTCAGTCAATTAACAATCACATCTTATTAAAGATGAGAGATTTAGCTGGAACTAACCTATTCGGTTTAGATGTTAATGGAGATGCAAACACAATGGATATAGCAATCGCTGGTGGAGAAACTAAAGGTGACTCACACAGAAGAATCTTAACTGCAATCCTTGCTGCTGGTAATTTAATCGCGCAAAGAGGTAGAAGAGGTGCTGGTAACTTCGCTGTAGTAGGTGGAAAAGTTGCATCTGCTTTACAAGGTGTTTCTGGTTTCGTAGCATACCCAATGGCTAACACTATAAACCAAGTTGCTGGTGCAATATATCCTTTAGGATCTATCGCTGGTATCAACGTTTATACTGACCCATCTGTAGCTTTCGAATCAGTTGAGATCTTAATTGGTAGAAAAGGTGACGGTAACGGACCTGGATTAGTATTCATGCCTTACTTAATGGCTGAATCAGTACAAACTATCGTTGAAGGAACTATGGCTCCGAAAGTAGCTGTAAAATCTAGATACGCATTAGTTGAAGCTGGATTCCACCCAGGAACTCAATATGAGAAATTCTCATTAGCTAACTTTGCACTATAATTTATAGTCTAAATTTTATATTAAAGACCCTCTTAATTGAGGGTCTTTTTTTTTGTCGTTTTTTTAGCAAATTAATGGAGATATATAATTTAATTAGTAATTTAAGAAAATAATAAAACTCAATATGAAAAAATTAAATCTAAAGAAAAGACTTGCACTTTACGAAGACTTCGCAGCAAGTGATATTTCTAAACCGAATCAATCAGTTTCACCAGCCGGTAAAACTGAAACAGCTTCTATTACTGTAGATAAAGTAGTTGCTAAACCAGCTGATACAGCTGAAACAACTCCTGATACTCCAGGCGATAAAGCTAGAGCAGAAATTATACAAGATGTAGATACTATTTTAACTAACTTAGAAGCACTTTCTAAATCAATTACAGAATCTATGAATTTAGAATTTGATGAGTTTGTTAAAGAATTAACTGAGGCTGCTCTAAATGAGGCTGAAGACGGATTTATGGCTAAGATTATGAAATCTATTGCATCAGCAAAATCATACTCTACAGTTATGGGTACGTACCCTTCAATGAAAAAGAATTTGTTAAAAGCAGAACTTACTAAAACTAAAAAACTAAAAGAGCTAGCTGTTAAATCCGATGAGATGCAAGCGGACATGTATGATAAATTATCTACAAAATCTAAGGCAGAAATTGATGGAGCAAAGAATCTTGCCGCTAAGCAAAAGTTAAGAGCTAAGAGAGATGCATTACAAGATAAAGCTAAAGCTCAAGCTGACGTGCAACTTAAAACAGCAACGGCCAAGTTAACTGCAAAACTAGATAATACTATTAGAGATATAAATGCTAAAATTGCAAAAGTAGAAAAAGACAACCCTATTGAATCTGAAGATTTAAAACTTAGATGGGCTGACCAGAAATTATCAATTGATGACAAGATGGCCATGACAAAAATTGAAAAGAATGGAGAAATAGAACTGGAATATGCTAAGGGCGGTGACAAGGAAGAAGAGATCCAGAAGAGGGTAGAAGAAAGGATGGCTAAACAAACGAAAAAGCAAAAAGAATATCTTGCAGAAGAAAAGGCTAAAATTTCAGATGATCTTAAATCTTATGCTGATACCGAAGCAAAAGAAGGAGAATTAGATGGAAAAGACATGAAAGAAGCTAAGGCAAAGGTTAGAGAATTTATTAAAGCTCATCAGGAATATCTTGCTAAACTTGAAGGTACTGAGTTTGAATTATTTGCTAAGAAGAATCCAACTGACGAAGAAAAAGCTACAATTAAAGCTGCAAAGAAAGACACTCTAGAAAGCCAAAAAAACTATAATGCATTAAAGGACGGCCTTTCAGGAAAAACATTTGCTGATGCAGAAGGTACAGATAAAGATAAGGGTGAAGAAACTAAGAACGCAATTCTGGATTCAACAAAAGCACAGCTTAAAGATTTTGATTCTCAGATGGATGCAATAAGCACAGATCAGAGCGTAAATGATGATGATACTGATAAAGATAAAACTAAATCAGCTGAAGACGTGGCTAAAGCAGAATTAGCAGATATAGCTGATTATACTAAAGTTAGTCAAGAACAACTTGATAAAGATAAGATCACAGTTCCACCAACTGAAGAAGGCGGTGAACCGACTGAAAAGCCAAAATGGATTGGTGTTAAGACATTTGTCGGTAAAGACAAAGAAGGTAAAGATACTGAAGAAAAAGTAATGTATGCTAAAGAAGATGGTAACGAATCTGCTGCAACAGTAGACGGTGAAGATCTTTCAGAAGCAAAAGTAGAATTACCTAAAAAGGTTAAACTTTATGAAGGTATGTCAATTGCTGATAAATTTAAAGCGTTAATGTAATATTAAAGAGAGCGCTTAGCGTTCTTTTTTGCAAGTTTAAGAAACTCCTCTCGTTCTGCGAGCAGGAGTTTTTTGCATTTCTTACGAAACTCAACCGAGGATTTAAGTATACGGCTATCAATCATTGGTGCATCTAATACATCATAATATTCTGAGTGTATAAAGTTCTTAAGATCAAAGTTCATAAACTTAGCCTTAATAGGTTTAAGTGAAATAGCACAATACCATTCAACAGTATTATATGAACGTTCTAATCCCTTTTCAGATAGGGCAGTATCGGTTCTCATATCCCAATAAATTTTAGTAGAAGTAGTAGATCTGGGTCTTTGCATTTTTAAGACACACTCCATGAATTGGTCATCATCGGACCACTTAGCAAGATTCCTATGAGTTATTAGAAACTTTCTTAAGAATCGTGGTAAGTACTTTAAGATGATACCATATCTGTTTGCGGGCCAAGGACCACCAGTCTTTTCAATACGTATACTCATATACTATATCTATCTATGAAACATTTAGGCACTTTAACACTATAACAATTAAACATATACTGCATGCAATCAATCAACCAATTATTTACAGAGAAGTATAGACCTTCTACATTAGAACAACTTATTTTACCAGATGCGGTAATGAATAAGTTTAAAGATGGACTAGTCCAGAATATGTTGTTTACGGGCTCACCTGGGACAGGTAAGACTTCTTGTGCAAAAGCCATAGTAAATCAGTTTAAACTCCCTTATCTGTACATCAACGCGTCCACAGACACTTCTGTTGAGGTGATTAGGACTAGAATTATAGACTTCTGTTCAACAGTGTCTATTATGGATGCACCTGGTATGTTTAAGGTAGTAATTCTAGATGAGGTTGATGGTGTATCAGATCAATTCTTTAAAGCACTTCGTGCTACAATGGAGACCTTTGCATCTAACTCAAGGTTTATTGCAACATGTAATTACATTAATAAACTACCAGATCCAATTCTATCAAGATTTGAAGTTATTAATTTTGACTTTGATAAAGAAGAGGAAACAGAATTAACAAAGAAGTATATCCGCAGAGTATATGATATTTGTAAAGAAGAAGAAATGACTATTGAGAAAGATGCTCTTGTAGAGTTTGTTAGACGTAACTTCCCAGATTTAAGAAGTACTCTAAATAAACTACAAGGATTTAAAACTCAAGGAACTACTGCGATTACCGTTGATAATGTAAAGAAATTTAATTCAGTCTATAAAGACGTATTTGAATTAGTCTTTAAAGAAACGGATCCAGCAAAGAATTACCAGATGTTAGTAAGTAATTATTCTAATAGAGTAGATGATATTTTACAAACATTAGGTGAAGAATTTATAGAATATATACAGCAAGAACAATTGCAATCAGTTAAGCATATCCCACAGATCATTATTTCTGTAGCTAAACATCAATCGCAGAGAGTTCATGTAATAGATCCCGTAATAACAATGTTAAGTTGCATATACGAGATACAAGGAATAATTAAAAGCAATTAAAAGCAAAATAAGTACTAAATAATTTTTTTATGTCAATTATTTTTCGTATATTGTACATAGATAATAAATAACAAAAATATGAAAGTGGGAAAACATACATTACTAATCGACGGAAACTATTTTGTTTTCAGTAGATTATTTGTCTTACCAAAACCAAAGAATGGTAAGTTACTAGGAGATGATAAACAGAAATCTCAATTCATGAGAAAGCTAGCAATTGACTTTGCATCTGAAATGCGTAAGCTAAAGATGTTTGTCGATGATGTAGTATTAACTGTAGATTCAAAATCATGGCGTAAAGATTTATTTCCAACTGCTGAATACAAAGGCACTAGGAAACAAAATAGCAGTGTAGATTGGACTGCAGTCTATGAAGTCTATGAAGCATTTCAAGATATTGTAGCTACTAAAGGTGTTACTGTACACCAAATACAAGGTGCAGAAGCAGATGATGTTATCTTCGGATGGTCAGCTGCTCTAAACGCTAGAGGTAAATCATGTATCGTATGGTCAGGTGATAGAGATCTAATTCAATTAGTTAACTACTCAGAAACTAATGACGCGCATACGCTATGGTATTACAATACTAAAAAGACACTTTATGGTTACGAAGGTTTCAATAAAGACATGGAGACATCAGCCGCTAAAGAACTAACAAGCGACGATATGTTATTCAATATGGGTGGACAACACATGTTGCGTGATGATTACCAAAGAGATATTCTAGACTGGATTAAAGCTAATAAGATTTCTATTAAAGAAGTTGATTGCGACAAATTTATATTTCAAAAGATACTTACCGGTGACAAATCAGATAATATTGCATCAGTTGTTACATGGCAAAAGGAAATGAAGACTGGCAAGTTGCGTAACTATTCTATTACTGACAAAACAGCAGATCTTATATGGGATCAATATGTTAAAGAATATAATAAAGATTTTACTATTGATTTTCTATTCTCATCAGAAGCAAAAGACATCTTAGTAGATATTATCTATAGAGTTGTTGGCCATAGTTCTCAAACACTAATCAAAACAAATCTTACACAGAATATAGCTCTAATGTTATTACATAACAAGACTATTCCAGATCCAATTCAAAAGGCTATTTATGCTGCCATTGAAAAAGATTGGGAAGGTGCTATCGAGAATAAGAATTCTATTATGGAAATGGATAAAATTCTAGAAGGAACTGATTGGTTAGAAGGAGCTAAAAAGAATACGTTCGCACCAGATCCTTTTGCAGGAATGGATATTCCAAAAGAAGAATCTCCAATGAAACTTGTAGGTAAGAAAACTGCAAAGGCAATTAAAAAAGATCCAAGTAAAAAGTTATTTTAATATGACATTAACAGATTATATTCAAATTGAAGAAATATTAGCAGAAGCAAACGCACACGGATTAAAACCAGAAGTTATAGACCGAGCTATTAAGATAGAAATGCTTCATAACATGTCAAAAGTAGATGCATATCAAGAAGCATATAATACAATCATAGGGTAAACTTTGCCCAAGAAGAACATATAACTAATATGCTAGACGATACTAAACTGTTTGACTTTGTAAAAATAATGTTTACAAAGCCACAAGACTATAAGAAAATAAAACAACACACTAAAAAGCGACATCATTTCATGATTAATCGTTTCATGTCTATTAAATATCCTGCTAATGCAATGATGTTTAATATTAATGGGATTAATGGTGGTAATGTAGTAGAGTGTTGGTCCGTTGTCGCCTCTAGATTCCAATCGGTGCCCCGATGGTTTTATACTAAAACCAAAAAAGCAAAGAAAAATACGCCTGATAAATATAATCCCAGCGAGAGAGCTGTAGCTATTTATATGGACAAAAACGAGATTGGTAATAGAGAATTTAGCGAACTAAAAGAATTTGCTAAGGAAGCTCTGTTTTCTGATTTAAAAAAAATTGAAGAACAAATAGAGGTTTATGCAAAAGATAAATGATCATTTTACTGAAATAATAGATATTACTTTATACCGATATAACTCAATAGATTTAAAACTATGGGGTATTATTAATAGAGATACTAAATCTAGGCCTATGACTCCTAATAGTATGTTAGTAGCCAAAGAGCGTATGGAAACTTATTTAAATCATAAGTTCTCTCACGATGTTAATAGATTTCGTACAGTCAGTGATGTCAATATACATAGGGAGGCAACATCTGTATATTTTATATGGAAGATATTTCAATCAATGCCAAACTTATCTTACATTAGAGTTAATCTTAATTCTAATTCTAGTTACAATAGAATTGTAAATGTAGATCAAGTAAAGACAATAAAGTACGATATTAAAACATTAAGAGGTTCTATGAGGATGTTTGATATGTTCCAAGAAGAACATGAACTTAAACAAGCTAATTATATTTTAATAAAAGCAGGTCTATTCAAAGAACAAGAGAATTTTAAAATATTTAAATTAAGAGACTTTTTGAGTGCCTTAGATTTATTTCAAGCTGAGAATAATACAGCAGAAGTATTAGGAGTAACTAATGCATTTATACACGCATTAGAACATCATGAGGGTGATAATCCTGAAATGCTTTTAATCACTGATTGGGAGTCAGATATATAATAAAAAATAGAAGTATAACTTCTTTATCAAATGGCAGTAACAAATTTTACAGCAGACACAATCGGAGACTATTTCTTCGCTAAATTGAAAGAACCTTACGTAGACGTAAAAAAGGTTCTGAATTGGTCTATCCTATATGGTGTTAATTCACCAACTAGTGTTGGAACAGTACAATTAACAGCGGGTTCTAAAACTATTATTGGCTCTGGAATTGCATGGACACTTGCACCAGGTGATCAGTTTATTGTAGGTTCTCAAACTTTCACTGTAGATACTATTGTAGCAAATACTATTACTGCTATAGAAGATGCTACATTTACTGCAACAGCAGCTAAATGGTATGAATTTCCAGATGCTGATAACAACTTTGCTTTTGACTATAGATGGTCCCAGAATAATATAGATAGTGATGGAGGCGAAATGTCACCATTAAAACCTTTAAATGTTAGTATTACTAATTTAGAATTTGATGCAACTAAACCATTATGGATAGATGTTAAAGCGGAAGTACATAGATTGTCTTCATTGCATACATTAAGCCTTTTATCAGTTACATTTGAATTAGAAACAGAAGCAGGTACTATTCAATCATGTCCACAATTATGTATGGATTGTGATGATCCTTATGTTGCAGGATGTACTAATATTGTAATCGATTGTTCAGACCCAATATTCGATCCGTATAATTTAAGTAAACCAACTGCAATTTATGGTGAAATAAGTGAGTTGGCTTCAGAAATGTGGGGACATAACACAAAGTATTTTAGAGTAGAACCTGATAAGAGATCTAAGGATGTCGTATTAATGGAGTATTCTTTATACAATGTAAAAGATACGTCAGATCTTAAAATTGTCGTGCCAGATAATGCAATGCCAACTAGAGAATTTACATACGATATTTTTGGTATGGGCTTTGAAGATTTTGAAATCCATATTACAAAAGGGCAAATGGAAAAAGCATTCGGTGCTAATATTGCCCCAAGACCAAGAGATTATATGTACATTCCAATAATGAATAGAATGTATGAAGTAAGTTCAGTTAGTTTTGCTGATGAATTTAACCAGTCTATGACTTACTGGAGAGTAATGTTAAAGAAATACGAAGAGAGAACTTCTACAATAATAGGAGACGATGCTGCTGGAGTTGCAATAGATCAAACATTAGACGAACTTTATACTGGAGTTGAAGAAGTATTTGGAGAAGAAATTCAAGATGAGTACAGACAATCAACTAAACCAGAACAATATCAAACAATGTTCTCAGAAGTTGGTGATGGTACTAGAGAAAGAATCCATAACTCATTAGTTATTAGCGATGACGAGTTAAGAAATAAATGGACTATTATTACTAAGAATCATTATGATCTAGAATCTGTAAAAGATTTAGGTATCGAATGTTTAGTATATAAGAAAATATCTCAATTAGCAATTGATAAGAATATGGCATTTTCTGCCTGGTTTAAACCTAACTTTACAAATCCAACAGCAGAGCAAACTTTATTTGATGGAAGGGTAGGACAAAAAGGACTTAAATTAACAGTTAATAAAACACACGTTAAAGCGTATATAAATGATCTTACATTAACATATCCGTTTGCAGTACAGCCTATAAATGGACAATGGTATGGTTTAGTCTATAACTTAAATAATACATATAGTAATACATCTGCTAATGTGTATCAGTTAAACCCAAAGAGCAATACATTGACAAGTATGTCTGTTTCAGATACTTTAATTAATGTAATGGATCAAAACTTTGAACTAGGTGCTGCTCAAGGATGGGTTACATCACAAAAATGGGCTTTAATGCCAGGTAAATTAGCAATGACTAACATTAGGTTATACACTAAGATTATCGGTAAAGACCAACATACGAACATGTTACAACAATATATTGTTAGAGATAATAGACTAACACATATTATTGATAACGCAATTCCTTCTATACAGTTAAGAAAGTACAACCAAAACAAGTAACAAACCTAAACTAAATTTGTTACTAGTATAATCTAGATATATACAATATAATATCATAATATGAGCGAGAGCGAAAAGAAGAAAACAATAGCAGAACAAGCAGACGACATTAGGTTAGAATTAGATGCATTAATTGGAGATAGTCCATTAGATGTTGAAAACGATCCTAAAGATCTTCCTATTCAGGCTAAGCCAACTTCGATGGTACCATCAATAAATTATACTGAATTAAAGTCAAGTGCAACTAAAAAAGCACAAAAGACTATTACAGCCTTAATGAAATTTTATCTTGACGCTGATATTATCGAAAAGGATGAGTACATAGCTGCAAAAAAACAAATGGATGAGATGACAATGTCCTCTCTGATCTATCAATTAAATGCAGGTGAAAAAGCTCTAACAACTCTATTAGAAACAATTGACTCAGGAGAATTAGCGCCTAGAATGTTTGAGGTTCTTGCAACTCTACAAAAATCAATGTTAGATATTATTAAGTCGCAAACCATGTACTTAATGGCAGCGGAAGAGGGTACAAAAAGAATTGCAAGGGATTTAGAAATTTACCAGAAGAGAGCAAATCAAACTGAAATTGAAGGCGCTGGAGGAGATACTGGTAATAAGAATATTCAAAGAGGTACAAAAGACCTAATGGCTGCAATCCAAGCAGGTATTCACGGAGCGTCAGAAGAAGATATTGAAGACGTAGAACCAACAGAAGAATAATAAATGTCAGACGGAATAGGAGATAATAAATGGATCCCAAAAGAGGAGGGTAATACAGATGCAGCTGACAGGATCGTTTGGTCGACCAGGCAGATTGATGATCTGTTAGTGGCCTTGGATCAGGGTTATCGTCCTAAGATTAAGTTACCATTCTACGAGGGTAGACAATTTCTAAAGAAGGGTAATATTGTATTTGAATATACTGATGAGGAAATTAGTGAGTTAGCCAGATGCGCCAAAGACATTGTCTATTTTGCAGAGAAGTATGCAGTAGTAATGACAGATGAGGGTATTCAACAGGTAACCCTAAGAGATTATCAAAAGGATATGTTGAGGAATTTCCAGAATGATAGATTTAATATTGTTCTTGCTGCTCGACAAATGGGTAAAACAGTTACTGCATCTATTTTTAATGCATGGTATGTTACCTTTAATATGGATAAGAATACTTTGCTACTTGCGAATAAATCTGATTCAACAAAAGAAATTATTGATAAAGCCAAAACAGTAATCGAGAACTTACCGTTCTTTATGAAACCTGGTATTATTAAATATGATGTAATGAATGTACGTTGTGATAATGGTTGTCGTCTAATAGGACAATCAACCACAGCAAAATCTGGTATTGGTTTTACAATCCATAACTTATACCTAGATGAGTTTGCCCACGTCCATCCATCGATTGCAGATGCCTTTTATGAGAATGTATATCCTACATTATCCTCATCGAAAGTCTCAAGAATAACAATTACATCTACACCAAACGGATTTAATAAGTTTTATCAAATATATGCAGCAGCAGATCGTGAGGAGAATGAATACCGACCAACAAGAATTGATTGGTGGCAACATCCAGATAGAGACGAGGCATGGTATGATAGAGAGCTTGCTAACCTAGGTTCGATTGAAGCATTTAATAAACAATATGGAAATGAATTTGTTAGCTCATCTAATCTACTATTAGACCCAGTGGATATGAAGAAGATGAGAAAGAGAATGAAGCCTTATGTTTATCATGAATTCGACGAATTTGATTATATTGCAGTTGATGCAAAGGGATTCTTAGCATGGGATCCTGCCTTTGATATAGATACATGTAAAGATAAAGAAAACTTTTGGCTATTTTCAGTAGATATTGCAGAAGGTAATGGTGGTGATGCATCGGTAATTAATATTTTTAAAATTGCTTCGATGAATACCGATGAAATTAAAAACGTTATTAATCCAGGTGCAATGTATGATTTTTTTAAATTAGAGCAAGTAGCTAGATTTAAATCAAACGAACACGTCATCGAAGATTTTGCAAAGATACTATATACATTAGGTGTAGAAATATTTAATAGTGAGAACGTAAAAATGATTGTAGAATATAATACTTATGGTACAGTACTATTCCAATACCTAAGAAGTATATTTCCACAAAGAAATGATTTTGACGATGAGATGATAGTAAAATTCAGACATAGACACGACGCAAAGACAATAAAACCAGGAATAAAACTAAAATCTGACAATAAAGCTATCTTTTGTCAGAATTTTGCAAAATTGTATAAGATAAATAGATTAGATTTAACTGATGAAGTTACAGTGACTGAGGCATCCTTATTTGGTACTTTACCAAACGGTAGTTATGGCGCTCAAATGGGGAACGATGATGTTATTATGACATGTATTACTGCGACTGAATTTTTTAACACAACGGATTATGCAGATTTCATTGAGGAGATCTTAGATTTCATAGATCCTGCGGTTCACGACGAGATGGAAAGCATCTTATATAAGGATAGTGATCAGCAAGGAGATTTACAATATGACATTTATGACCTACTCAAATAAATTTGCAAAAAGACAAGGATATATAATAAAAGAATTAAAAAATAACAACTAAACGATTATGGCATTAAGTCCTCAATTACTACAGTTCAAAAGCTCAGGCGTATATCGCTTAGAGTTCGACAAATCACAAACCGTGAACATCCCTGCTGAAACTATTAGATTAGTTGTAGGTAGATCTAACAAAGGTCCTTACAATACTCCAGTATTAGTAGAAGATGTTGAACAGTTTAAAAATGTATTCGGTGGCGTTGATAAGTCACTAGAAAAGAAAAATATGTTCTTCCACAGATCAGCTATTGAAGCTTTATCTAGAGGACCAATCTTAGCATTAAACTTAACTGCTGATGATTCTAACGATCAAGTATCGATATTATCTCCAGCAACTAACTCTTCTTCGGAAGGTTTATCTGCTAACACTATTCAATCATCTGCCGTTGCTGGTAAGAAATTCAGCGATGTATTTGATATTGATAAGTTTTGGAATCCTTCAGACGAGAAGTTATTAACAGCTGCTGCTGAAGATACAAACCATGGTATCTCTTTTGTAAATATCAAACAAGACCCAATCACAATTATCATTAGACAAGCTGCTGATACTAGAGGTTTTGAATTAACTGCAAGAGAATGGTACGGAGAATCTAACATTCCAGAAGGCGTTGACGCTGATGAATACGTATCAGACTACTTAGTAGATGTATTTGTATTCAAAGGTAAATTTGATGCTGCTGAATTAAACAATGACCCTAACTACGGTTCTTACTTTGATGCTAATGGTTTATACAAATCAGAATTCGCTAAATTTGCTGGATTAAGAGAAGTAACTTTAATGGCACAATATAATGGATTATCTTTAATCCCTGAATTTATTGATGCTGAAGGTAATCAAATGTACATTGAGACTCTAATTAATATGGAGGCTAGAAGAACAGGTTTATTCTGTGCTGTACAAGAAGATGCACTTCCACAAATTGATTTAATTGGTAACAATTTCGACATCTACCAAGATTACGAAGTATTATCACATAAAGTAGAACAAGAAAAAACTAGTACTATAGTAGATATTAGTGGTTTCGGTGAAAATTCAGTAGATGGAGCAACTTTAACAATCGAAGGAGCTACACCAGTTGAACTTGCTACTGCAGGAATTAACGATACTAAATATTTAAAATCTGTAATAGCTGGAGAGTTTGTTAAGATTAATACAATAGAAGCTACTGCAGGCGGTTCAATTATTACTGCATCAGGTGATATTTCTAAATCTTATGAGAAATTTGCAGCTGGAACATCAGCAACATGGAATAGCCCAGCTGTTGTTACAGTAGACGGCAACGGAAACTTATTATTAAGCGCTGCGCCATTTGCGTATGGAGACTTATTAGTAGGTGGAAACGCATTCTTATTATCTGAAAACGCAGGTGAATATGTTGCAATCAATACAATTGATATAGATAACGTAACAGGAGTTGTAACTGTATCTCCAGCAGGTAATGTTGGATTCAGTACAGATTACGCAAACGCTAACGCATCTGAATTAGTAGTATATGGAAGAGCATTAAATGCAGCATTTGATATATGGACATTATCTCCAAACGATAGAACAGAGATGTTCCCTACACTAGCAGGTGGTTGGGAATGGACTGATAATTTAGCTGGAGCATTTACTTACTCTTACGCAGGTGTTGGTGTATTAAACGCTAATATTAAAGTAGGAATGTATATCCCAGGTGATGGTGGTAAACTATCTAGAGTTAAGAGAATCGAAAAAACTTACGATAATGATATTACTAAATATAAATTCTTTACACATAGAGTAGTTTCTTCTAGACCTGCTTATGCACTTAAGAGATATGAAGATGCTTCTGGATTATATAAAACGTTCCCATTAGAAGGAGCAACACAAACTGAAAAGAGTATTGCAGAATTACTAACAGCAATTAAGCCAGGAACTGGTTTAGGAAACGCTTTAGTAGATAAAGACAATATCACATTCAGATATGTAGTTGATACATTTGGTTCTTTAGAGAACGGATCAATCTTAAATAAGGAAGAATTATCATTCTTATGTAAAGAAAGACAAAATGCAGCAGCAATTCTTAACGCACCAATGGTGAAAGAACTTAAAGCAGCAACTAACCCAACGTTTAAAGACTCATTTTCTCCTTTTGGATTTAATGTACGTCACGTTGCAACAGGAGGTAACTTAGATACTAATCCAACATCTCTTTACACATTACCATCGATCAACGAAGGTGCATCTTACGCATTCTACTACGGTCCTGGTCTTAATGTAATTGAGAATGGAAGAACTAAAGTAATTCCACCAGCAGCATACGTATCTAACAACTATATCGATAAATATTTAGATGCTTTACCATGGTCAATCATCGCAGGTCCTAGAAGAGGAGTTGTAGGTGGAACTGGAGTACAGTCATTAGAGTTCTCATTCGATAAAAATGATAGAGATATTCTTGAGCCATTTGGTTACAACCCAATCGTATTCGAAAGAGGCGTAGGTTTAACTATTAAAGGTAACAAGACTGCACAACAAGGAGTTCAATCAGCACTTTCTTCAGCTCACGTAAGAGAAGTATTAATTTACATTGAAGATGGTCTTGCAGAAATTCTTAAGAATTACCTATTTGAATTCAATAGTGCTCAAACTAGATTAGAGATCAAAACTCTTGCTGATAACTTTATGGAATCAGTTAAGAAAGATGGTGGTGTATTCGACTATAAGAATATCATGGATTCTTCAAACAACACGTCTGAAGTAATAGATAACAACATGGGAATCTTAGATACGTTCGTAGAACCAGTTAAAGGTCTTGAGATATTAGTATCGAGAGTAACTGTATTAAATACAGGTGAAATCGCAACGGGTAACTTTGCATAAGAAAACAACGATATATAAATAAAATAAGAAATTAAAGATATGGCTTTACCACATTATTCAGAGGACCAAACTAGCAAGAAGGGAAGAAACTTCGAGCCCGTTCAAGCTAACCTATTCGAGGTAACAATTTTACCACCGGATGGAGTTGCTGGACAAGAGTTCCTTTTACAACACGTCAATTCAATTAGTGGATTAGATACTATGGCTCCTGCAGTAGATGCAGTCGGACAAAAATATAAGTTTTCCGACAGATCTTACGCTGGTATGCCTGGTGCAACTTCAATTGATATTACAGTTAGCTTCTCGCTTAACTTAAATGATTCTAACCAAGCTTACTTGTATAAAACATTAAGACAATGGTATAGAGCTCAATATAATCCAGAAACTGGAGAAATGGGTCTTAAAAAGAATTATGTTGGTACAATAGTTGTTGTACAATTTAACAGAGAAGGTGATATTTACAGAAAAATTACTTTAGATGATTGTTTCATCACTTCAGGTGTAAACCTTGTTGGTGAACTTAACTACGAGTCAGCTGACGCAGTAGCATTAGAAGTAGGATGGAAGTGTGATACTTTCTCAGAAGAGTTGAACTAATTTAATAAATTAAGTATAAAGAACGTGTCTAAACAACACGTTCTTTTTTTAACTTTAAAAAACATAATATAATATCAAGATAATAAAAGATTATGAGTGATAAACTAACAAAAAAATTACAAGTCCTTTTGACTGAGGGAGAAGTTCGTGAAGTAAACCGAATTATCTTGAATGATGCTTTGGATAATGAGACTCGTCCCATATCTGTAAGTGGATTCATAAGAAATCTAATAAAGTCAGAATTAAGTGTAAGAACTGTAGAACAGAGATCCTACATAAAGCAAAATCTCAAAAACTTAAAAAGTAAATAACAATGAGCGAAAAGAAAAACAAAATGAGTTCCGAAGAAGCTAAAATGGCGAGAGCCTTAGAAGCTAAAGACGCTATTAACAACCCAACTCCTGATTCAAATGAAGGAACTGCTTCAGATATGGAATCTGTTGTTGACAAAGGTGGGCTTGGTAGAGTTAATATGTCGAATTTTACACCAGATAAAGCACAATCTTCTGATAGTGCATTAGGATGGCATGTATTGGATCAAGTAACATTACCGTCAATGGGTAAATTTTATCCAGCTGATAGTGTAATTAAAATTAGATCTGCAAGAGCTGCAGAGATTAGACATTTTTCTACTATGGATGAGAATAATTACATCGATATGGAAGAGAAGCTAAACTCAGTAGTAGAATCATGTACTCAAGTAACATCTGGTAGTAAAAGATTATCTTACAAGGATATTCTAGAAGAAGATAGAATAGTTCTATTGCTTTCTATTAGAGACCTTACTTTTCCAGAACCAGAAAACAAATTAATGTTAAATGGTAAATCTGAAAAGTCTAAAAAGAAAGTAGACCTTGAATTATCAGTTAAAAATCTAATACCTTCTATTATCGATGAAGAAATAGAAAGATACTATGATGATAAAAAGAGAACGTATGTTATTAAAACTCGTTCTGCTGGTGAAATCGTAATGTGTCCACCGACAATTGGTGTTATGCAAGAGGTTACTCAATACTTGAAAGATCGTAATGAGAAGGAAATAGAATTTGATAAAGCATTTATCCAAGTATTACCTTATATACAAGGTGATTGGAGAACCCTAAGTCTAACAAAGATATTTCAATTAGAAGTAGACTATAAGGCATGGGATCAAAAAAAGTTTATGATTGTATATAGACTTGCTGAAAGAATGAGAATTGGTGTTCAAGCAACACTAGAATCTACCGTAGACGGAGAGTTGGTGAAAGCCCCTCTTGAGTTCCCAGGTGGCATCAAAAGTCTTTTCATTATTTCAGATCTCGCTGGAGAATTACTTTAAGACAAAGTTCTACCTGGGTATACATCTTAGGATGCAGCCTTCAGAGATCGAAAACATGTACTACTACGAATATTGGTATTATGTCAAGAATCTGTCGGAGTACATCAAGAATAAGAATAAGCAACAAACGGATCAACAAGAACAGGCCAACGATCAACAGAGCTCAATGAGCTCTAAGTATAAAACGCCTTCGATGCCCAAGATCCCCTCTATGAAGACGCCATCGTTTAAGATGCCGAAAATGTAGAGATATATAATAAGAGTGAGGGGTATGTTTTCCTAAGCATACCCTTTTTCTTTTTAAAAATATTAAGTCAGTTACATGCCAAAGAAGAATCCATTAGCTACTGCATTCGATAAATTTAGCTCTAAAGATGGAGTACTGGGCGAAATTAGTGCAAACACACTTCTTGTCGCAGAAACATTTGATGAAGGTGGAGAGATATTTGATAGAATAGACCGAATGGTCGAGGCTATAGAAACTATCGTTGACTCTACTCAATCTGGGAGCGGAGGACTTCAAGAGGCTATTGTATTAAATTTAGTAGCACCAACACTTAAACCAATTGGTTTAGGTATGGGCTTTATTATTGACGCGTTAAACCAGGCCGAGAGTGCTGAGGATTTAACGTCAAAATTTGGCGCACTTAACGCTGGATTAGTAGTATTAGGAGATATAGGTAAATCTATATTAATGTTTGCTGCAACGATGGTAATAGGAATACCAATCTTAATGATTGCAGCAGTAACCGCACCTGTCTGGGTTGGCGGTATTTATGTTATTATACAGGGTATTAAAATGGCAACTCAAGGTCTAGAAGAAGGCGAGTTGGATAAATTGATGATACTTCACGCAGTCGGGGTAGCAATCGTAAAATTTGGACTGATGATGGCAGCAATGGTATTAATAGCACCTATTGCAATTATTGGTATGTTATTTACAGTACCTTTACTTCTAGGTGTTGTTGCAATAGCAAAGTATATAGGTGAGCACTTTACTCAAGAAGCTCTAGATAAATTTGAAACTTTTAATAAGGCGATGGTCATGTTAGGATTAGGTATCTTATCAATTGGTTTATCATTAGCTTTAGTAGCAGTACTTGCAAAGCATATTATTATAGGACTTTTTGTCTTCGGTCTAGTTGCGATGGGATTAGGTGCAATATTTATGTTATGGGAGAAGTTATTTCAAATAGATGAAACGAAAGCAGAGGCTTATGCAAAATCATTAGCTTTCTTAGGACTTGGTATTATCACTATTGGATTAGGCTTAATGTTAATGAACGCATTTGCTGGAGCAATCATAAAAGGTTTAATGGTAGCAGCATTAGTATTAATAGTAATAGGTGGGATATTCTGGCTCTTCCAAAAAATGGGCATTTCTAGAACTATTAAGAAAACAGCAAGTGGCTTAATCTTAGCCGCTGGTGCAATTTTAGCACTATCTGTCGCATTAGCACTTTCTAATTTAATTATGCCAGGATTTTTAGATACAATGGGTATTTTAATGATTATTGGAGCTGTGGCATTAACCATGTTTGTTATAGGAAAACAAATAGGTAATGTCGTAAAAGGTGCGCTTTCATTAATTGTAATGGGAATTGGTCTATTTGCACTAGCAGTTGGTATTGGATTTATGAGATTAGCAATTCCTAGTGTTGAAGTTGGAATAGGCATGATAGCCTTAATTGGTGGAATAGGTCTTGTATTTGGAGTAATAGGTATGGCATTCGCCAACGTAGCTTTAGGTGGCGCCGCAATGATAATTGTTGGTGTAGCATTAATAGTTATTGGATTAGGTGTGATAGCAATTATGGCAGCATTACCTTCTGTTGAAGAAGGTCTGGGTATGTTAGCATTAATAGGAGGTTTAGCTTTAGTATTTGGAGTTGCGGGAGCAGGACCAATTCCAGCATTTATTGCACTAGGTGCAGCAGCGATGATAGTTGCTGGAGTCGCATTAATAATTATAGGAGCTGGAGTCGCAATTATGTCAGCAGCTACTAAAGACGTTACGATGGATCAAGTTCTTGTAATGGGAGCAATCATAGGAGGTATTGGAGTTGCCATGGCAGCAGCAGGTTTAGTATCACCTTTAATCTTATTAGGTTCTGTCGCAATGACTGCAGCAGGAGTTGCAGTATTAGCAATCTCTGTAGGTATGGGAGCTCTATCATTAATTGACTTTAATAAATTAGGTACTATTTCTGAAAAAGGTAATAAGGCATTTAACTGGTCTGGTGAAAAAGGCTTCTTCGGTGGTAAGAAATCTAACTTTGAAACAGCAATGGATGCCATCGCAGATGGTATGGCATTAGGACCGCTTTCAATTATAGGTATTATGACAGGTGCGCCAGTCATGATTTTAGCAGGAGCTGCATTAACAGGTATTGCAATAGGACTTAGGGTATTTACAGCAGCTATCGGAGATACTGATTTACCTAGACTGAGCGATAATGTACAAATGATCGTTTCAGGTTTATCTGAAACTTTTGCTGAAGTCGGTGCATCAATGGGAGGACCTTTTTGGTTCACTAGTGATGTATATAAAGGTATTCAGGCTACTCGAGGTATGGGTACATCGTTAACAGGTATTGCTAAAGGCGTTCAAGCTATGGCAATGCTTAAATTCCCAACAGGATTTGATAAAGAAGGTAATCCAACAGGATTTGAAACTATAGATTTAGGAACCGCAGTACCAAACTTAATTGCCAATACTAAATTAATAGTAACAGGTTTAAGTTCTGCATTTGCAGAAGTTGGAGAATCTAAAGCAGCTCAAGGCAGTACATGGTTTAGTTCTTCTTCTTATGAAAAGGGTATTGATGTTGTTAGACAGATGGGTACTCCACTATTTAATTTAGCAAAAGGTGTACAGTCTATGGCAATGCTTAAATTTCCAACTGGATTTGATAAGGACGGTAACGCAACAGGATATAAATCAATTGGAGACGTAGATACTTTAGTTGCTAAACTTGCTAAAAATACAAAAGCACTTATTATAGGTTTAGCTGGAGTATTTGAAGAAGTTGGAGCATCTGGTGTCGGCAGTGGCGGAGGATGGTTCTCTTCATCTAATTTTGAAAAGGGTGCTGAAATAGCATTACAATTAGCAGATCCTTATTCTTCATTAGCAGATGCAGTAGAATCTGTCGCAACACTTACAGAAGGTATTACAGACCCAGTATTACTTAGAGAGAAAGTTACATCTTTAGTAGAAACTATTTCAGTAATAGGTGGTTTCTGGGTACAATCATTTTTTGATGGTATTAATGCTGCACGTAATGTTAAAGAACCTTATAGCATTTTAGCCTCAGCAGTTACTGATGTTACTACAATTACAAGTGCAATTTCAGACGCAGCTGAAGTTAGAGAAAAAGTATCAGCTATGATCGAGTCTATTGTTGGAACCAATGATGAGGGCGTAGATATGGGTGCTAAGACCTCATTAATTTATGCAATTGGATGGACTTATGGAAAATTAGGAGTTGCAATACCTTTAATTGTTAGTGCAATTACTCAATTTACTGTTGAAAAAGGTAAAGCATTCGCATCTATTTTTGGTGGTGAGACTCCAGCTGAAATGTATGAAGCAAAAAACAAAATGCTTAAAACATTAGCAATGTCTTATATGAGAATGGCGGTTGCTATTCCAATGATTGTAGCATCAGTTAATACTATAGCTGCAGAACCAATGAATGAGTTTACTAAACTCTATGGTGGTGTAACTAACGATGTTGAAATTTTAGCAGCTAAAAGCACTTTATTTGAAGCAGTTGGTGCATCTTATCAAAAAATAGGAGCTGCAGCCCCTCAAATTGCTAGTGCTGTAAATGGTACTAGTCTAGAACAAATGCAAGGATGGACTGGCATGTTTGTCGGTGATGTTGGATTCTTAAGACCTATTGCAGGTTACAACGCACAAACAGAACTTTGGAGTACAATCGGAAACTCTCTTACAATGGGAGCCACTGCATTCCCTCAGATCTCTGCCGGGATAAATGCAGTAGACTATAATAAATTAGTAGAGTCTAGAAGGATGTTTGAAGCATTAGGAGTTCTTGCTGAAGGTGGTGAACCTTCAGATATACTTGCAGCAATGGGAGAGTCTTTAGAAATTGCAATGCAACGTTTAGCAGATATTCTAATGGAATTCCAAACATCAGTTGGAGAGTCTCAAGATGCTCAAGGAGGTTTCTTATCAGAATTAGCTAGCCTACCAGGTAAATTAGTTGGTGGTGTTGCAGACGGTATACGTGGAGATGGTGGCGGTGGTAATAGTGCAGAAGTAGTAAGAGCTGTTAAGCAACTACAAAACGCACTTACTAAAACTGGAATTAAAATTAGTAATAACGGTCGTCTTTCCAATTAAACTTTTTCTAAAAACCTGATATAAGTACTAAACAGATTAATTTATGATAACAAGTACTACATCACATTACAAGAGTTCAACTATTAATTCAGCAACATACGACGTTACTGATCAAACGCTAACAGTAGTTTTTAAATGGGCAACTTATGTCTATGAAGCAGTTGACGTAGAAACTTGGAACAAATTTAATTTAGCAGATTCTCAAGGCAAAGCACTTAATGAACATATTAAAGGTAGTTTCGAATACGCTAAATACGAGGATCAAATCCCTACTGGCATTAAATATGAGCAGTCCGGAATGGTTAAAAACATTACAGCGCCTGGTAGTCTATTAAATGAGTTACCTCCTTCTGATTATCAAATGGGAAATTAATATGAAAAGAATTAAAAGATTTTGGAAATACCTACAGTGGCTAGAAGAACAGAGAATGAAAGCTGCGATTCATAGTTGTAGTGCAGGACCATTAATGTAATATTTATTATGACAAAAGCAAGCATCGTACAAAGACTATTAGATAAAAAACAAATCACAGCTGAAGAAGCAGTGGTTTTACTTAAAGAAGAGACATATAACCCACCTTCTTATCCAATGTATACTCCGAACCCATATTACGATACTCCGAATACAACACCACCTCCAGTATGGTGTTCAACAGATACTCTTAATACTCCAGCAGCAGGTGACAACTGGGAATACAGAGATACTAAGTTTACTCCTCCAACAGAAAACTAATTTAAAATCAATTTCTAATGAAAAAGTCTAAGCAGCCGGTGGTGGCTAATGACTCCGACGAAAGTCGTAAAAAAGCTCTACAGTTCAAGAAGCGTAAACAACGCAACAAAGAACCTAAAATTAATTTTAAAAATATTAGATCAATGAATGATCTAGAAGATTATGAAGATGAATACAATTTCTGATAAACCATTAATAATAGACTACTCTAACCTAAGTGAAATAGGTTTTATACACATGCATGTTTCGTCCATTTTAAGGAATCCTAATGACATCACTGAAGGAGTTAACGGATTATGCAGGGCAGGCGCGTTTGGCCGCCTGGCACACATCCTTCAGCTAGCTGGAGCCGCAGAACCTATCATCCTTGATGTTATTAATGATCCGGAAGCAGAATTGACCTATGTGCTTGCATAAACCACAGCATCCAGTATTAATATTTTGGGAAGAATCCTGGAATTATACTCCAAAAGATGCACCTGACGCGAATAGTGAAACAATTACACCTGATAAGATATAACTATTAAATCACACCATTATGCCAGAGTTAGCGGAACTCAAGTTCACATCAGACTACGTAAATCAAGTTTCAGAAGGAGCAACTTATCTTAGAGTAGAAAAGAATCCAGTACATAAATGCGAAGACTTAGATATTCCATTTAAATCATTTAAAATTAAGGCTAAATCAAAAGGTAAAGAAATGGTACTTTACTTTTTAGATGAGTATTCAGATCAATTTATTACAGTTAGAATTACGATGGGAATGTCTGGTCATTTTAAACTTACTAATTCAGGCGACGAAGCAAAACATTCACATCTTAAATTTTATCGTAAAGATGGAACTACATTATCATTTGTAGATGTCAGACGTTTTGGTAAATGGAAACAGGGTTTAACATGGTCAGAAAACAGAGGACCAGATCCAACAACAGAATATGATGAGTTCTGGAAAAATGTAATGACTAATCTGACAAAACTAAAGAAGCCACTTTATGAAATGTTAATG
>Ga0257110_1000271_pt1 | contig 26500 bp, 27 predicted proteins | sample LP_taG_7_FD_190184 | JGI IMG/M metagenome (GOLD analysis project Ga0257110, IMG submission 190184) | Marine microbial communities from Northeast Subartic Pacific Ocean, Canada - LP_J_2015_P26_10m | ecosystem: Environmental > Aquatic > Marine > Oceanic | place: Canada: Northeast Subartic Pacific...
CATATTATTTATGAAATCTGAAAAATTGAGTGCATCTTTACAATCTTCATTCAAAAATACTTGTAAATTAAACTGATTATTATTTGTGATATTATTTGTGGTGTTACCAATTTTCGGAACAGTATCGTTCAATAAATTAATAAGTTCTTTATTCTGTGCTAATAACTCAAGAATAAGTTGATCTTTATTTGTAGTTGTTGCTTCGGTAGTTTCAATAATTTCATTTTTTGGTTCTGAAATATAAGAACATTTCTTTTTATGTTTCCATAACCCGGAAGAAACTTTATACGTTTTACCACATTCGCACGAGAATTTATTTACGACTTTTTGCGACTTTTCGCGTTCCACGCGTTCCATATTATGTTTTGCAGTGAGTAAGTGTTTATTATAATCATATAATCTACTGCAAGTATAATTACATTTTTTACAGAAAAATTTTTTGACGACTTTTTGCGACTTTTCGCGTTCCATTTTGTTCCTAAACTTGGAACAGATAAAAGTCGTCGTTGAATAACGTTAAAAAAATTATGCAAACAAATTAAAAGAATTAAAAACTCATTTTAGAGCATTATGCTTTGAACCGTTTTTTCAAAAAAAATAAAATAAAACTTTTTTAGAAAAATGAAAATTGGACAATTTTAAAATGTCCAATTTTGAAAAATCAAAAGAGAATCCAAAATTAGTTTTTGTATTATTCATTAATTGCCGATTTCTCACTTATTTTTTCTATTACCTTATTAATTGTCGTCTCTTGTGGGACACCGGGTGTCAAATTACGCTGTATAGAAAAACATTTTTCAGAGAAATCAGATTCAATATTATTATATTCCTCGCTATTTCTTTCCTTTTCATTAATTAAACATTCGTGTGTCTTTCGCGAAACTTCTTGAATTCCTTTCTTGAGTGTATTTTGAGAACCTTCTTTATTCCATGCATCATTTTCTTTAATATAGAGTGTTTTCCGTTTTTTATCAGTACAATGAATGGGTCTTTTATGAGTTCCTAATCCTTGTAGGTTCTCTATAAATAGTTTTGATATTCCATCTGCATATCCAAGTTGAGACTGATTTTCCAAATCTGCAAAAGAAACTTGGATATCACTAATGAAATCTGAGAAATTGAGTGCATCTTTACAATCTTCATTCAAAAAAACTTGTAGATTGAAATTGTTTGTTGTATTATTTGTTGTATTACCAATTTTAGGAACAGTATCATTTAATATATTAATAAGTTCTTTATTCTGTGCTAATAACTCAAGAATAAGTTGATCCTTATTTGTAGTTGTTGCTTCTGTAGTTTCAATAATTTCATTTTTCGGTTCTGGAATACTTGCGACTTTTTTACAATCTTTTTTATGACGATAAAACGATTGTCTATATTTGTATGAACGTCCACAATCACATATATATGCAGTCACGGTAAGTTCATTTTTGTCAACATTTTTGTCAACATTTGTCATCATTTTATGTTTTGCAGTCAATAAATGTTTGGCATAGTCATTTTTACGACTTGTTTTATAATCACAAATAGTACATTTAAAAATCTGTGCGACTTTTTGCGACTTTGTTGTCATCATTTTCTCGCTAAATAATGTTGACATAAAAACTCGCAAATTATAACGAAAAAATATAGAAAAAAAATATGCAAACAAACTAAAACAATAAAATACTCATTTTAGAGCATTATGCTTTAAATCACTTTTTCAAAAAAACTCTGAAAAAGTATTTTCAAAAAATGAAAATTGGACAATTATTTTTGTCCAGTTTTCAAAAAATCAAAAGAGAATCCAAAATTAGTTTTTATATTATTCATTAATTGTCGATTTCTCACTTATTTTTTCTATTACCTTATTAATTGTCGTCTCTTGTGGGACACCGGGTGTCAAATTACGCTGTATAGAAAAACATTTTTCAGAGAAATCAGATTCAATATTATTATATTCCTCACTATTCCTTTCCTTTTCATTAATTAAACATTCATGTGTCTTTCGTGAAACTTCTTGAATTCCTTTCTTGAGTGTATTTTGAGAACCTTCTTTATTCCATGCATCATTTTCTTTAATATAGAGTGTTTTCCGTTTTTTATCAGTACAATGAATGGGTCTTTTATGAGTTCCTAATCCTTGTAGGTTCTCTATAAATAGTTTTGAAATGCCATCTGCATATCCCAATCGTGATTGATATTCCAAATCTGTAAAAGAAACTTGAATATCACTAATAAAATCTGAAAAATTGAGTGCATCTCTGCAATCTTCATTCAAAAAAACTTGTAGATTGAAATTGTTTGTATTATTGATAGTATTAGTGGTATCGCCGATCTTTGGAACAGTATCATTTAATATATTAATAAGTTCTTTATTCTGTGCTAATAACTCAAGAATAAGTTGATCCTTATTTGTGGTAGTTTCTTCGGTAGTTTGGATTATTTCATTTTTCGATTCTATAATAAAAGAACACGTCTTTTTATGTTTACTCAGTGACGATAGATGCTTATATTTTTTACCACATATACAATTATATGCTAAGGGGTTTTTTGGGGTTTTTTGGTTAGCATTTGTTAGTCGTTTATGTTTTGCAGTCATTAAATGACGAGTATAATCCTTTTTATTACTGCATATAAAAGCACATTTCATACATTTAAATTCTTTGGGGTTTTTTAGGGGTTTTTTAGTTAGCATTATTAGTCTAAATTAGACTAACAAAAAAAACCCCTAAATAAAACGAACGAAAAAAACAGAAAAAACTATGCTAACAAAATAAATCTTTAAAAACACAAATCACAGCATTATGCTTTAAATCACTTTTTCAAAAAAAACCTCTGAAAAAGTATTTTCAAAAAATGAAAATTGGACAATTATTTTTGTCCAGTTTTCAAAAAATCAAAAGAGAATCCAAAATTAGTTTTTATATAATAATACAACAATCGTTCTTCAAATGTGGATTATTTTCAATAATATTATCTAGAAGCGCATCGGTTTCTCCTTTATCGGAAAAAATAGCATCTGTAGGTAGAGCGTCAATTAGTGTTCCAAACACACATTTTGCATCATTATTATTGAAAACATTTGTTTCTGCAAAAAAAACATCATGTATATCTGCGTATTCTTTACCGACAGAGTAAGGAATGGCACGTTTGGAGGGATATTCTATAGCAATATCGCTCTTATTTCCTATAAACCCAATTACTATATTACTCGGAGCTTTTATTTTAATATTATTCATATATTCTTTTGCACGAATAAATGAAACAGGGTCGGTAACATCATACATAATAATTGCTATGTTAGAAGATCTGTAATAGAGTGTTGTTAACGATTTATAACGCTCTTGACCAGCAGTGTCCCAAATATGTAGGTCAATAGATGAATTATTGAATTCAACTTTTTTAATGGACATGGCGGTACCAATTGTAGCTGTACGTTCTCCCTTAATTTCGCGTTTTAAATACTTATCTATGAAAGCGGTTTTACCTACATTTGTGTCACCAAGAAGGATAACTTTAAGTACAGGCATTTCTATATAAGACTTATATATCTTTATATAGAAATAATCAATAACGTCTCTGAACAATAAGAATGGTATTATCGTGAGGGTTCCGTTCGTGAGGTAGAACAGATAAACGGAAAGAATAATTTTCATATTTCAAAGACCAATCTTTAATTTTATTACGCCATTGATCTAATGTATAATGCATAATATCTTCAATTATATAAATCCCTCCTACATTGAGTTTATGCCAACTATTTTCAAAAAAACAGACATTTGAGTCAAATATATGAAGACCGTCCTCAATAATAATATCGAAATTATCGTGTAGAACATCGTTATCCCATAGTGCACGTATAGCTTCGGGGTTATTTTGATCACAGTAAAAAGTTTCTATTCGGTTCTCTTTGAAGAGAATACGTTTATCTATATCGGCACCGAAAACTTGCGCATTTTGAAAATATTGACGCCATCCTCTTAAAGATGCACCTGGTTTTCCATTAACACCCATATTTGACGGAACATCTGTGTTATTTGTACCAAGTCCAAGTTCAAATACACGTAAAGGGTCATTTCTGACGCCCTTAAATAATTCATTATACATACGTGTATAAGTATGATTACACTCATTTTCAGGATGTCCTTTATCACTTCCATGGAAATTCATAATAAAACATAAATCGCACGGATGTTGTCCGACAATCGCCTCAAAATTCATTAGTAATCAATCATATAGGTATGTTTTTATATGATTGATAAAAGAGAAAGATATTGTAAATTATGATCCGCACATTTCACATTCTTCGTGTTCTACACTAGAACCTCTCTTCTCTGGTTCAATAGTGAACTGCTGTGCCTGATGTCTAGCGCGTCGGCGCATGTAATAGATACCAGTCTTCAGTCCCTTAGACCAAGAATAGAAGTGCATGGCAGTAAGATTATTATAGTTAGGATCCTCCAACCAAAGATTTAGACTCTGACTTTGACAGATAAAAGCACCACGGTCAGCACTCATATCAATGAGTTTCTTCATAGAAATCTCCCAAACGGTTTTATACTTCTTTTTAATATCATCTGATAGACCGTTAATTTGTTGAACACTTCCATTATTGGCAATGATATTATTCTTGATGTCCTCGTTCCAAAGTCCACGGTCAAGAAGATCCTTCATGAGATACTTATTTGTGAGCATGAATTCGCCCGCAAGTGTGCGTCTATTATAAATATTACTAGTGAATGGTTCAATACACTCATTATATCCCATAATTTGAGATGTAGAAGCGGTTGGCATCGGGGCAAGAAGCAACGAATTGCGCAGTCCTTTCTCCTGTATATTCTTCTTCATAAGATCCCAATCGTATCTCCCGTTACCAGGATCAACCTTCCACATATCAAATTGAAGAATACCCTTGCTTGCGGGTGACCCATCGAACGTTTCATACTTGCCCTCAGAAACGGCAAGTTCACAAGATTTCTCAAGCGATGCGTGATAAATGGTTTCAAAGATATTGCGATTTGTCTTTGCTGCTTCATCGCTATCAAACGCAACATCCATCATCATGAAAACATCTGCGAGACCCTGGACACCAATGCCAACGGGACGATGACGCATATTACTGCGTCTGGTTTTCTCAATGGGATAATAATTAACATCAATAACCCGATTGAGATTATTCGTTACCACTTTAGTAACGGCGTGTAGTTTCTCGTAGTCCATAGCACCATCTTTCATGAATGTGGGAAGAGCAATACTAGCTAAATTACATACTGCAGTTTCATCCTTATCTGAATACTCCACGATTTCGGTACATAAATTACTGGACTTGATGGTGCCAAGGTTCTTCTGATTGGACTTTTCGTTACACGCATCTTTATAAAGAATATAAGGAGTACCAGTTTCCATCTGTGCGTCGAGTACCTGATACCAAATGTCACGTGCCTTTACTGTTCTGCGACCCTTCCCTTCACTCTCGTATTTGGTATAGAGATCTTTGAACTTTTCGCCGTATACATCTGCTAATCCAGGGCATTCATCGGGGCACATTAAGGTCCAGTCGCCATTGGTTTTGACACGTTCCATAAAGAGATCTGAAACCCAAACAGCGTAGAATAAATCACGTGCCTTTAACTCCTCGTCGCCGGTATTCTTACGCATCTGTAAGAACATTTCAATGTCTGCATGCCAAGGTTCCAAATAAATGGCGAAACTACCATTTCTGCGACCTCCCCCTTGATCGACGTATTTAGCGGTGTTATTGAAAACACGAAGCATAGGAACAAGTCCATTCGAACTCCCGTTTGTCCCCCTAATATGACTACCGGAAGCTCTGACATTATGAACATGTAATCCAATGCCACCGGCCCACTTGGAAATGAGTGCGCAATCCTTGAGGGTGTTATAAATACCGTCAATACTATCGGACTCCATTGCTTGTAAGAAGCAGGAACTGAGTTGAGGTCTGGGAGTACCTGCATTGAAAAGAGTAGGAGTTGCGTGCGTGAAATACTTCTGTGACATAAGATCATATGTCTCGCGAATAGAGGTCATATCGTTACCGTGAATTCCGACTGCAGTGCGCAACCACAGATGCTGTGGTCTCTCAACAATCGCCCCGTCAATCTTCATAAGGTATGCGCGTTCTAGAGTCTTGAATCCAAAGTAGTCAATCAAATAATCGCGAGAATGGACACACATATCATTGAGTAGATTACCGTGAGTAAGGGTAAGTTGATAGACCTTTTCGTCAATAAGAGGTGCATTCTTATCATTTTTATCTTTAAACTTATAAAGTTTCGCAACCACATCTGTAAATGCGGAATCGGTATTCTTCTGGTGGTTGGATACGACAATGCGCCCCGCAAGAATATTATAGTCTGGGTGCGTGGATGAAAGAGACGCACATTGTTCCGCACTAAGTTCGTCAATTTGTGTAGTTGAAATGCCATCGAACAACTGGTCAATGACCTTCATTGCAAGCGAAGTATAGTTGATAGTAAGTCCAGCTTCCTTTCCAAGGATTTTAATACGACGGAGGATCTTATCAAATTCAACTACCTTGCGCTCTCCGTCGCGCTTAGTGACAAACATTTCTCTCTCGTGATCGCTTACTGACGACATTATAAGGTGTATGTGTAAATATATATAGAAAAAAACTTCTATATCATTTTCTAAATATTGAATATGTGTCACATATTATAATTTGACAACTTCGAGTGAATTATTGCTTTGAATATTATGAATAGTACGTGTTGTGGTTACATTATCATTATCTGATGATACAAACACACATTGACCGAGGGAGCGTTTCTTTGTAGCTCTATGTTCAAACCCATTTTTTCTCTCTTTGACGATGGTATCCCACACTTCCTTAATTTTTGGCAGTGCCTTGCGAAACCATAGTTTATTACGCTTAACTAATACACAAGAATACTCGTCAAGATACCAGAAACGCTTATTAAATAATGAATATTTACCATATTTACTATCGGTTTCGGCACGAATCCATTTATCCACAGTATCTTTATCCATAGTCATATCCATTCTACTGTATACATATGTAGGTGGCGAATTGGGTACATTAATTTCGATAAAACAGAGAATAATTCCACGTTGCTTATTGGTATCTGTATAGAATTGTTCTACCTCCTCGTATTCTTTGAAACGAGTTTCAAGGAAATCACATTCTTCCAGATTACATACTTCCATTTGTCCTTGCATTTGTATCCAATACTCTTCTTTTGGTATGCCCGTAATATCACGGTTTACAATATTCTTAACTTCCAACATTCGTCCATATAGATTACTATTTGGATTTGTATTAATACCGTCAGGCGAAGCGCCAATATAGTGATATTTTTCGTGTTGAATACAACCAAAGTCGCTGACATTGGTGTTATTCAGATGCTCATATACTTGAATAGAAACAGGTTCAAATAATACGCCCCATTGGAGCGAATTCGTTGAGTGCCAGTTGTTTTTAGACAACGTCTCTTTTTCTATAAAGGGTTTACACTTTTCATAGATTAGACTGTTAATTTGTGATTGCGATGCGAAAACTTTATATACACTACTGGCGGTGATTAGTTCATGTCTGTATTTATACCACGCCGCCGTTTTTTGCTCCGGTTGAGGAAGCGTTCTGATGTGTGCAATTTGCTTATCAATAAATGTTTTCGTCATAGAAGATGGAACATTTGTCTCATATTGTGAACGTTCGTGTAATCCATGATTATTAGTAATAAAGAAAGAATGAATATTAGTTCTTATTGTATGAACAATTTTATAATAATCGTGAATGTTCATTATAATCCCCATTTCGGTGAAATCGTTCATTATATAACGCGATAGATCGTCGTGAAGTATATCGTGAAAATCGGGTTTAGAATATAATAATGGGTTCTCAGTAATCGCATCAAATAAAAGTTCATGTATACTTTCTGCGAAGTCTTCTTGGTCGCCTTCGGTAAGTTCAATTCTACTAGCAATATCAGAGTTATCGCTATTAGATGTTTCGGTATCTGTATTATTGTCGGTTTCCATTATATACAATAGAGCTTGAAATGTTTAATACATTTAAACATAAAATTAAACTAATCAATTTTATCCTTCTCAGGAATAGTAACTTTATTTTTATTTGAAACACGCTTGGGGGTTAGCGATTTCAGTGTAGATACTCGTTTTTCATTATTTCTAAGTGTAAAATTACGACTAATCTTATTAAAAAAAAGAGATGGAATACTAGTTATCTTACCAGTTTCTTTATTGTATTGAACATCCTTAGTTCTTTTTAATTTATTCTTTTGAATGGCATCATTGAAAAATGTTTTAAGGTTTTTAACTTCTTTTATAATAAGATGATGTTCATTTCCATAATGATCTGCAAATGCTCGAAGTTTCTGCTTCTTTGCAATATTATCTAATTTATTCCACGATTCATTTTTATTTACCTTTTGTTCGTCTTCGAGCAATTTATCAATATTAGTTGGATTAATATCATTATAATGGTTATTCAATGAATTCTCGTTATACATTGAATAATAATTACCCCCACTTTGAACCATATTATTTGCGGGTTTTTCTGGTATAGCATTCGTGTCGTCGTTTTTATTTTCACTTGTGTCTTTAGTTGAAAACATAATGTAAGACGTAAACCTTTATATATATAATGAGAATATGTTTTTATCTCCTTTTTACATAATAATGTTTTAATGATGCATATTTTAATCTTTATTATAATAAATGGATTCCGAAGATATCAATAATAATATAAAAACGATAAACATGCCATTAGAGAATAAAAAGACTGTAAAAGAAATAAAAACACAAAAAGAGAAAAAAGACCGTGTTATAACAAAAGAGAAAAAATGGATGGTATGCGACGATGAATATAATTCGGATGTTCAAATGAATATCTTAACATTAGCGGATAGTTCGAATAATATATATAATTTAATGTGTGGGGAGATAAGAAGGAAAATATCTGGATATAAAAGTCAGGATTTAAAAAAAAACAAGTATTCCGAAAATGATTTTATTGATATAGATTTTATAAAGGCGACATTATTAGAAAAAAAATTCAAATGTTATTATTGTTGTAAGCAAATTCATGTGTTATATAAGTCTGTTAGAGAACCTAGACAATGGTCTGTTGAGAGAATGGATAATAATCATGGTCATAATAAAGATAATATCACGATTGCATGTTTAGAGTGTAATCTGAGACGCAAGACCATGTATCATGAGAGATATCGTTTTACAAAACAGTTAGTTATAACAAAAAAAGAATAATTAATATTAATAGGAACCATATTAAAGAAATACTAACAAAGTATTGTACTATGGACATGACAGTTGTTGAGAAGACCGATACTCCTCCCTCACCCCCTCCAGTAGAGAAGAAGCGTGTAATTCTCGCATTGCCGGGAGATAACTTTTCTTCTGCATTTGTAATTTCCTTACTGGCTACAATGAACGCTCTACTCGATAGTAATAAATACCAACTCATCGTTTCACCGGGCGTTAGTAGTTATGTTACCTTTGCTCGTATGCAGACACTAGGTCTGAATGTGTTGCGTGGGGAGCAACAGAAGGTATTTAATGGCGAAAAATTCGATTATTGGATTACGATTGATAGCGATCAGGTATTTTCACCTGCGCATGTAATTGACCTTCTAGATTCTCTTGATACGCATCCAGTTGTAGCTGGATGTTATAGAATGTCAAATCTCACACATTATCCGGTAGTAGAGAAGTGGGATACCGAATTCTTTAAAAAGAATGGTTCTTTTGAGTTTATGGGTGTTGAGGCACTTGAAGCTTGGAAAAAGGAGAATGAGGGCGAGAACTTCAAGAAGGTTTCCTATGCCGGCATGGGTTTCTTTGGTATGCGTAAGGAGGTACTGGACGCAATGAAGTATCCTTTCTTTGATGCCGATGCTACTACGATTGAAGGTGAAAATGGCGTCGTGCTTCATGATATTATGAGCGAGGACGTCGCATTCTGTAAGAATATTCAGAAGGCTGGTTATGAGATTATGCTTAAGGCGACTCTGCGCGTAGGACACGAGAAGAGGATTGTATTATAAACGAATTATATATTATACGAATATGTATATTATATAAGAAATTACCATGAAAGTGGTACGGGAAAAAAATCAGTTATCAAGTCATTATAATAGGTTATAATATCATCCGTAACTACAAAATCATCATTTGCTTTTGAATACAGGTCGTATTTATTGAAATCTAATACATTTTCTAGTAACTTATAATCATCTGGTTTCATGAATTCGCGATATGAACCGCCCGTATGCCATGGGTAGAAAGAGTGGAAACGTATAATGTCTTGGTATTTTTTAGGAAATGTATGTTTGTCATCATTACGCTGTAATACATTATATAAATATTCATCATGTCCAGCAGTTATTATAAGATTTTGAATACCACAATGTTCTTTATAAATTCCTAATTTTGATGAAAAAACGGGATTATTTATATCTGGGTTCTCCAACATTGTTTTATAATATACAATAGTTTGTGGGAATTTACAACCAACCGCATAGGTATCTCCTACAACTGCCCAAGGAGGTTCACCGAATTTAAACAGTATCTTACCCAAATCGTGAATTAATCCACATATTTGTAGTGCTTTATTCTCAGGTTCTCTTTTACGGATAGATTCTGCTGTTTGATAAGCATGAAATGAATTTGGTTCGTCTATATCGGGGTCACTGGGATCTATATAATTATCCATTTGCGAGAGAACCTCACTCATAAAAAAAGACTGGTTATACGTATTTTTATATTGTTGTAATTTACCTTTCACATAATCGTGTGTTTGATTTTTATGCATTGATTCATAAAAATGAAACTGTGGGGTGTTATCATGATATGTTCTCAAAGTATTGGTCGTTGAGTTCATATAAAAATGATATATATATAAATTTTTATACTAAATTAAATATTTTCAATATCCTCGTCAATTATAAACCGGTCCTGAACACTATGATAGGTTTTGATCAATTGAACTACAAAGGACAGGTAGTGGTCATTCAAATTATTATTATTATTATTATTATTATTATTATTATTATGTGATATATATGTTCTCCACTTTGCATCGAGAGACACAATATCTTCCAGACCACTATTTAATAAGTTACGTGTTATAAATTTTATATCAGCATCAATGTCTTTCCATATTACGAAGCGTTTATAATTTATATATCTCTGGTATATAGTTTCTGACTTACGAAATTGAGTAGAGAAGGAGAACATAGACATTCTTTATATTATTAAGGTAAATTGTGTGGGTTTTTAATACTTGTAATATTGAAAACATAATCATCAATTTTTTTAAAATAAGCGTCATAATTTAATAGCATATACCAGCGTTTATTATGTGGCGAATTTAATTTATCAATTACTATTGTATCGTTACGTTGGGACGCAAATTCTTGTAGATCTTGAGACAACCATATACAAGAATTATTATGTTTTTGATTATCGGGATTTTCAATTATACCCATAACTTCAATATTAGAAGTGTTTGTACAAACATCAATCAATACCATATAAGGATTGAAATCGTACATAGAGCCATTATATAAATATTTCCGTTTCCATAATAACCCCATAGTGCTATTGTTTGTATCGTTTAAAATATAATTTGCCATATGCATATTAGATAACCAAAAAAGAGGTAGTTTATAATCTTTACCCTTTTTAGTCCAAGTAGACATAATTTTCTGAGACTGTTCTCTAGTTATTGTTTGAAATGGATGTGAAAAGTGTAATGAAAATGTTAATAAAGAGAGATTCAAAAACACACATATAACTTTAAAATGCATATATTATTGTATATATACTATAAAGGCATTATTTTAATTAATATAATAATATACATATAAAATCTACTTTGAATTATTAATAATGAGTCATACAATATCATTAGATATCCACAGCGAAATATATAATCAATTGAATGGATATTATGAAAATAATCAGATACCGAATATAATATTCCACGGTGCTTCCGGAACAGGCAAAAAGCAACTAGTGAGTGATTTTATAGATAAAATATATAATAATGATAGGAAAATAATAAAAAATAATGTCATGTTCGTAAATTGTTCACACGGAAAAGGTATTAAGTTTATAAGAGAAGACTTAAAATTTTTTGCCAAGGCGAATTTAGAGACAACAATACATATAAATTTTAAAACAATTATACTATTAAATGCGGATTATTTGACAAATGATGCCCAATCTGCACTTAGACGTTGTATAGAATTATTTTCATATACTACACGCTTCTTTATGATTGTGGAGAACAAACATAAATTATTAAACCCCATTTTATCTCGTTTTTGTGAAATATACGTTCCAGAATGTTATAATAATAACGAATTTATAAATCTACACCAATTATCATTAAACCGAATTGCGAATATGGATTTATTAAACATGACAAAAAAGCAATTTATTCACGAAACGATGGAGCAAATAAAAGGGGACATAAAGGATAAATTATTAACGAATAGTCAAATTGTGAATTTTTGTAATAATATCTATAATAATGGTTATTCCTGTTCTGATATAGTGAATGCTTTAAAAATAGATAATACAATTCCGGAAGAGAGGCGAACATTTATTGAAATTTATTACTTAAAAATAAAATCCGAATTAAGGTCAGAGAAATTATTATTATTTAGCATACTGAACTATACTTTTAATCGTAATATAGAAGACATACATAAAATCAAATTTATATAATTAACTTTTACGTTTATATAAATTTAAAAAAATACAAGGATTAGATATAATGGACGATTTTGAAGTATCCAATTTAAACGAGTCGAGAAATGAATGGTGTGGCAGATTGGTATCTATTTTTACACCTCTTGTTATAGAAGGAATTCAGTCAATATTTAATGAATCGTGGAAGGTATGTTTAGAGACAGAAGAAATGGGAAAATACCTGATGTCGTTTCAAAATATGTTATCTGCCATTCCCAAATGGAATGCTGTAACTGTTGAAGAGGAACGTAAGCGCATAATCGAGCGAAGTGGTTGTAACTATTTAGAAGATTTAATAACCTGTGTGCATATTATTCAAATGAAGATCCTCACTTGCATACGCGTTGGTAATAAACAGAAGAAGATAGACGTATCTATACCCAATATCGATACATTCTTACATAAGTTATATATTCATGTAGCTCGTGCGTGTTATAAGAATGTGTATTTATTTGAACGTAACATATCAGCATTGACTATCCAGAAAAATAATCGTGAATTAGAGTGTATTGTTCAGGAATGCATTATTAAAACAATTCGTGAAAGTATTCCAACTGAGGAAATTATCAAAGCATATATGGACGAGGGTGTTGAACAGGAAGAGGAAGTAATTGTAGAGGACGTTAAAGAGGATGACGACGAGAAGAAGGATGATGAGAAGAAAGATGATGAGAAGAAAGATGATGAGAAGAAAGATGATGAGAAGAGAGAAGAATCAATTCTTGAAGACGAAGAACCCCCTCCCCAAGTTCCTACTATTCAAAATAAAAATGACGAACCAATCGTAACAAAACTAACATTTAATGATTACGATAGTGTACTGGATAGCAATACCGGAAAGGTAACTGATGTAAATGCACCAAAAACAATAGAGCGTTTAGAGGAAATTAGTTCAGAACGTGCTATCCAGCGTAAACTTGAAGAGGAAGAAGATGATCTAGATGATAAGATCAAAATACATACAGACAGCATAGATTTAGGTGAAATGGATATCATGGAAATAGATAAAAAAACATCTGGTTCAAATGAAGCAGTGCCTTTAAATGATGTAGTTGAATTATTGGCTTAATCTGCGTTAATATATCTTTTAAAATATTTCAAGATATATTATAATGGAAAAACCTCTGTTGCTTACGGTTCTAATTGGTATATTTTACTTTATAACAAAGATGGTAGAGTCCAAATACATTAATAAGAAACAAGAACCATTAAAAAACACTGTTCGCGACACTTTGATCGTTACAGCGTGTACATTTATTATTTTATTTTTATTTTTCCATATGTCTGGTCCAGTTGCCGAAATATTGGGGGGAGGTGAGTATGTCGGTGCTCCTGGAACTCAGGCGTTTGTAGATGAACCTGGTTTTTAAGAAAAAACATATACATTTCTAGCATAAATGTATATGTTACAAATAGCTCATAGAGGATATTCTCATATATATGGCGATAATAATATAGAATCGTTTAAACATGCTGTCGCGCATAATTTTGACATGTTAGAATTTGATGTTCAATTAAGCAGAGAGGGAACAATCGTTATATATCACGATATAGATATTGATGGAGAATACGTGTCATTACTAACCGAGAAAGAATTGAAAACGAAAGGGGTAATTTCATTAAATGAAATGCTATTAACAATTGATATAAATGAAATAAAACTCTTCTTTGATTTGAAAGGGCAAGATGATATTATATCAGTTCTTCTTCCTTTATTAAAAAAGAAATATAATAATGACGAATTGAAACGTATATACATAAGTGGGTTTAATCGCCATTTTGTTGATATTATAAAAAAAAGTGATTTACCACTGAAATTAGGTTTTACAAGTGAAAATAATTTTACGTTTGATATTTATGATATGATAATAAAAAATTTAGATTTCATATGTATTCATTATAATGCACTCAACAACGAAACAATAAATTATTTTCATAAAAATAATATATTGATTTTCACTTATACTTGTAAAAATGACTTTATTTTCAAACACATGATTAAATATAAAGTTGACGGAATTGTTACAAATTATCCTTTGAGTTAATCTGTATAAGTGGGCATCGCGTCAATATCTATAATATCTGCGTTATTATCATCAAGCATTTCCATTTTATATTTACAGAAGAAAGGATATTCTAATTGGTTCTCTGGCGTATGTTCATGAACGGTGCGAGCAATCATTTTATAGAGTTTAAATTCAGGAAATCGTTCTTCACCGTTCTTCTTATATAATATATTCTTTGCCTTATCATCTAGACACCATCTATATATAGTCTTTTGTAAATCATCCATTTCACTAACCGGTTCATCATCAATTATAAAATCGTATATAGATGTACCTAATCTACATAAATCAAAACTATAATTAGGTTCTAATTTCGGGCGTTTTTTATTATAAAATGGACCGAAATTGTATTGTGTAGCAGCGTCTCCTCCTGGATAAAAACTATCACTGCAGAATAATTGACCTTTAAATTTATAGATACTTCTCCCGAAATCAATTAATTTAAATATTTTTCCATACGTGGGAACTTTATAATAAACACCATTTACTTTATAATATAAGAATTTTTTTTCTGTAACCGAATACATAATATTATTTGTATGCAGATCATTATGTGTAAAATGAAACATTTTTTGATATGTAAATAGTGATAATATAACCTGCATTAATGCCGAACAACCATTATCTTCATCAATTAAGCATTTTTCAAAAAGATCATCAATCGTTCCTTCGCATTTTTCGAGACAAATCATCTGAACGGGGAAATTATTAATGTAGGCATACATTTCGCCTTCTTCGTCGCTATCTGTTTCCCAATCGTCACTATCATTATCACTATCGTTGTCAGTATCACACTCATTATCACTGTTATTATCACTATCATTATCACTGTTATTATCACTATCATTATCACTGTTATTATCACTATCATTATCACTGTTAGTATCACTGTTATTATCACTGTTATTATCACTGTTATTATCACTGTTATTATCACTGTTATTATCACTGTCACTACTATCCTCATTGTCACTATCGTTTTTTACATACACCTCTTCAATAGTAGAATCAATTTGAACAACATCATTTGATATATCAAATGTTTGAACCAAATCATCTGTAACAAAATCTGTAATTTCATTATCTGTAAATTCAAGTTTTATTCTTTTGCACCTTGTATCAAATGAAGTGAAATCGTGAATGTGAGTCTCTGCAATATTATAAAGTTTATTGATATTGTTGATAAAATATTTGGAATCGTTTAAATATTCATAATCATCAGTAATATTGAATTTGAACTTATCTTGGATTGTCAAAAATGAACCATGATAGTCAATTGAATTAATAAAATGATGTTTATGCAGAGTGTGACTGCATAAAAACGAGAAGAACCCGTCAATATAAGAAGCATTATCTACTTTGGTATATTTAGATGTTGTATCATTTAGTTTAGGTAATTGAAGCATAGAGTTCGGTTCTTTCTTAAATTTGCCTATCAAATATCGAATAGGATCAATCAAAGGCGAATATTTGATAAATGTTTCCCTTTGAATAGTATCACCAGACGGATTAACTACCGTTTTAAAATCCTTAAAATGATAAGCATGATTTAATTGGAAAGTATTATAGTTTGTTTCATTCATATTAAAAAACAAGGAATGAATTGGTTGGTAGTTTTGAATTTCTCTAACCTGAAAGGGGTTATAATTATTCGATATATCTTCATTTGTTCCCACGAAATCTTCTCTTAAAATATCCGACTGAATTTCTGGAACTTTTCTATATGCGATGAAATCGGTCTTCTTATTAATATCAAATCCGGACATATAACTAAAATAAATATTAAATAAATATTAAATGAACGTTTTATTTCGTTTATAGTATTAAATATATTTATATTTCTAAAATATATCATCTATGACTTTAGAATTGAGAAAATTTAACATGCGCGATATTACATTCAAACCAAATGAAAATAAAGGTCCAGTTGTAGTATTAATTGGTCGCCGTGATACAGGTAAGTCATTTTTGGTAAGAGATTTATTATTTTATCATCAGGATATACCAATTGGAACAGTTATATCAGGTACAGAAGCAGGAAATGGATTTTATAAAAACCATGTGCCTCGTTTATTTATACATGATGAATATAATACAGCCTTAATTGAAAATATTTTAAGACGTCAAAAGACGGTTTTAAAGCAAGTGAAAAGAGAAATGGAGACATATAATAAAACAACGATAGATCCAAGAGCATTTGTAATCATGGACGATTGTCTATATGATCAATCATGGACACGTGATAAAATGATGCGTTTATTATTTATGAATGGACGTCATTGGAAAGTCATGCTGATTATTACTATGCAGTATCCTTTGGGTATTCCTCCAAATTTAAGAACAAATATAGATTATGTATTCATATTGAGAGAACCATATTTAACCAATCGTAAGCGTATATGGGAAAATTATGCAAGTATGTTTCCAACATTAGAATCATTCTGTTCTGTAATGGATAATTGTACCGAGAATTTCGAATGTTTAGTTATTAATAATAATGCGAAATCGAATAAACTGACTGATCAAATTTTCTGGTATAAAGCGGAGAACCATCCGAAATTTAAACTGGGATCCAAGGAGTTTTGGGATCTTTCACAAGGAATGAATTCCGATGACGAAGATGAGGCATATGATCCAAACAAAAGTAAAAATAAAAAGGGTGGTAATATAATAGTAAAAAAAACGAATTGGTAAAAAAATATACAATTATATTATAGTATTTAAATGTTGTCAAAAATAATTGGTGGTTACGATTACAGAGAGAGAAAAACGGTAAAGGGGAAGTCATCGAGGGGGAAGTCATTGAGAAGGAGACAAATGAGGAGGAAATCATCGAGGGGGAGGAAATCATCGAGGGGGAGGAAATCATCGAGGGAGAGGAAATCAACCAGAAAAAATCAATAGAGATATATTTGTGCGTCAGTGAATTATAATGTATTAAATACGTTATAATTTATATTTTCAATCTTTTTTATTGATATTATCACGAACAAGTTCATTACGAACATTTACACTCGTTGGATCAGAGGCGTCCCGACTATCAAAGTCAACAGTATCCTTAACGCCTACCAAATCCCCTTCCTCATTCAAACTCTGTGTTAATACATTACCACTCTCATTTGCTTTCTTGATATTCTCTTCAATTGCTGATCGTTTAGCATCTTTAACGCGTTTATCGAATTCCTCCTTTGCTCTTGACTCATTTACCGCCTTATCATTATGTAACTGGTTCAACTCTTCCTCCATAAACTCAATGCGTCCGGTCTTATAAGCATCTGGATCCCAAGGAATCCACATACCAACTGGTCCAACAAAGATGTCGTGGTTAGGGTCAAAGTCGCGGATCTTCTTGCATCTTAATTCTGCCTCCTCTTGTGTATTGAATACACCGCGCAATTTCAAACCTCTAACCGAAGTCTGGAACTCGTGCTTCCTATTAAATTCCTCGTTCAAATCCGATTCATGCTTATCCATAAAAGTCTTCCAATCTTCTTCAAGAGACGCATCTCTCAAAGATGCGTGTTCCTCCTTTACAAATTCTTGGAAATCTTTCATTATATCATCAACCTTTAGGTTATATTTATAGGCAGCGAAATTAACGAAATCACTCATCTTTGTCATAGATTTAGTAAAATCCCATTCGGATATGAATTTTTCAAAAATAAAGAGTTCGCGCTGCTTCAGAATTTTTTCAGGTGAGACAAAAGATATACATGCGAACTTCTGTCCCGAAATAGCAGGATCTTCATCGCAAAGGTCAATGTACTTCGGATTCGGTTTTCCGTCGTCTAATACTTTTCTATCGAAACCTGACATATATATAGTTTAGTCGTTTTACTTTTTAAGTATATTTTAGAGAATAAGTATATTTTTTTTTATTTACTTATAATATATAATGCCTGGATTTGATTTTAGCGAACTTGTCAAGAGAGCCATCAAGTACATTGTCGAGGGTATCATGGTTGCTATTGCTGCCTACGCTATCCCTAAGAAATCTCTTAACGTAGAGGAGGTTGTTATAATTGCCCTCACTGCTGCTGCTACATTCTCCGTACTCGACGTATTTGTTCCTTCTATGGCGTCTTCTGCTCGTGGTGGTGCTGGTTTCGGTATCGGCGCCAATCTTGTTGGTTTCCCCCGTGGACTCTAAATTAATACATAGCAATATAAAATTTTAATCATTATTAAAATTTTATGCCTTTTTAAACAGTAGGATGATATTCCCAATCAAGGTCATTACAAACCTTACACCATATTTGATCCTGTTCAAGTTGTTTTTCTCTATCTTTCATTAGAGGTATATACGGAAGATATTGCGTCTGATCCAAGAGAACACATAATTGATATAGTGTATAAGTATAGTTAAAAAAATTAGTGCGACTCGGTGGACAGTGAACTGCCCACGGTTTTTGAATCTCAATAAATAAAAAACATAGGGTTTCGTGCAAATGTTCGTTCATAATGGGAGGTCTTATTCCAAATTTGGAATTTATAAACTGAATATGTTCGAAATACTTATTATAACCAAGTTTTCTTAATATTTCCCGCATTTTATCATAATTCAATTCTTTATGAATGTCTTTAATGCGCTCTTTTTTAATACGATTGCGAATGTCTTCAATTACTTTTTCTGGAATTTGTGTAGTCTCTTTTGCCTGAAATTGAGAAAGAATTTCTTTGAAATGGTTCAGTCTAATATAGGCAGTATATGATGGTTCACTTGGTGGTTCTTTGTTTGATGGTTTCGATCCGTCAAATACATAATGAACAAATTTCCCACACTCACTATTATTACAAATCATGATACCCTCTTCATCTCTAGGTATAAATTCGCCATTATGACAAAAATGGCAGACGTCGGTAGGAACAACATAGTCATTAATATTAGTTATTTCATTATTAACATTCTTCCAATATTTGGCAATATTATTACTTCTTGTCTTGGTTTCATCATTATTTGAGACATCTTTTATTTTAAAAAAATTATTCAATACATTACGATTATTCTTTTTACTAGAACCCGTTGAAATTGTTTGCTTATCTTCAAAATATTCAAAAATATGTTTGGAATTATTTAAATAATATTGTTTTTGCTTCTTTTTTAGAATCTTTACTTTTGTTTCAATTTCCGATAATTCGTCTTTAATTTTTAAACGTTCGTCAATTTGTTTATTACCCAATGATTTTAAACGTTTTTTCAAATTGTTTTTTTGTGATAATAATTCGGGTATTATTTCTTCTTCTTCTTTCTTGAACTCGCTCAATAAATAACTATGTTTCATATCTAAGGTATGCATTACTTTTACAGGAGCATTTTTATTATTCATTTTATATAGAAACGCACGTAATATCTAAATAATATTTGGACTATTTAATTAATAATAAGGTAAAAATGTATATTTTAATTGAATTTGTAATATAGACCCAATACTATGGATGTACCTGCTTCTAATAATATCATACAGATGGATCGTAAATTACTGGTTAAAATGAATTTCATATATAATGCTATTCAGGATGGATGGAGTGTAAAAAAACAGAATGATTCCTTTGTGTTTTCAAAAAAGCATGAAGGTAAAAAACAAATATTTCACCCCGAATATTTAGAAAATTTTATAGAGAAGAATTTGATACTGTAAACGCTCTATAACATACAGCACCTATTTTCTTTCCATCAAAACTGGTTAAACATAGCATATATGTATATAAAGCATAAGCATTTATTATTTAGGGGTATTCGCATTTTTGGTTATATTTTCATTGATTTTTCATTATAATTTTAATGAATTAATTGTATTTTTCTGAAATTATTTTCTTTTTCTATAATATACTAAAATGGGAGGAGCTTTGATGCAACTTGTCGCTTACGGTGCCCAGGATGTTTTCCTTACGGGAACTCCTGAAATCACTTTCTGGAAGGTCTCTTACAGACGCCACACTAACTTCGCCATGGAGTCTATTGAGCAGACTTTCTCTGGCCAGGCTGATTTCGGTCGCCGTGTTACATGCACTATCTCCAGAAACGGAGATCTTGCCTACAGAACCTACCTTCAGGTTACTCTCCCCGAGATCAACCAAGCTATGAGCAACGACGGCGCGAACGAAGTCGTCTACGCTCGTTGGTTAGACTCTATTGGAGAGCAGCTTGTCTCTCAGGTTGAGGTTGAGATTGGAGGCCAGCGCATAGATCGCCAATATGGTGACTGGATGCACATCTGGAACCAGATGACCCTTTCCTCCGAGCAACAGCGTGGATACGACAAGATGGTCGGAAACACCACTCAACTCACTTACATCACCGAGTCCACCTACGCTGACGTAAACGGACCTTGCGCCGCCGCAGGCGGTGTATCCCAGGTATGCGCCCCCAGAAACGCGCTTCCCGAGACCACTCTCTACGTTCCTCTTCAGTTCTGGTTCTGCCGCAACCCCGGACTTGCCCTTCCTCTTATTGCCCTCCAATACCACGAGGTCAAGATCAACCTCGATCTTAGACCCATTGGCGAGTGCCTCTGGGCTGTCTCTCACCTCACCTCCGATGGAGTTTCTGTTGCCAAGGCATACCAACAGTCCCTTGTTGCTGCCTCTCTCTACGTCGATTACATCTTCCTCGACACCGATGAGCGCAGAAAGATGGCACAGAACCCCCACGAGTACCTCTTCGAGCAGCTTCAGTTCACTGGAGATGAGTCTGTTGGATCTTCTTCCAACAAGATCAAGCTCAACTTCAACCACCCCTGTAAGGAGCTTGTATGGGTCGTCCAGAGTGATGCCAACGTTGATTACTGCAACTCCTTAGTTGCTGATACGACTCTTTTCAAGACCCTCGGTGCCCAGCCTTTCAATTACACCGATGCCGTAGATGCTCTCCCCAACGCCGTCCGTGCCTTCGGTGCTGATGAGTCCTCTGCCTTCGTTGGTGCGGACGGATTCGGTGATGCTGACGCTGCCGGTGTTTCCAATGCTGCCGGTGTTATTGCCAACTCTGGCCTCTCCGATGCCGGAACCTTCGTCCTTGCCGAGACTGCCCTTGACATGCACTGCTGGGGAGAGAACCCTGTCGTCACCGCCAAGCTTCAGCTTAACGGACAGGACCGCTTCTCCGAGCGCGAGGGATCTTACTTCGATGTTGTCCAGCCTTTCCAGCACCACACCCGTGCTCCCGACACTGGCATCAACGTCTACTCCTTCGCCCTTCGCCCCGAGGAGCACCAGCCTTCCGGAACCTGCAACTTCTCCAGAATCGATAACGCTGTCCTTCAGCTTGTCCTTTCCTCCGGAACCGTATCTGGAACCTCCACCGCAAAGGTCCGCGTATATGCAGTCAATTACAACGTCCTTCGTGTAATGTCGGGCATGGCGGGGGTCGCGTACTCTAACTAAATTAACAGATTTATGCTGTTAATAATGGTTTTGTTAATCACTAAAAAAATTAATATTATAAATTTTATAATATTAACACTAATAAAAGAGTTCAATAGTTTGAATAGTTTTGTCAGGAACGTTGTTTACCCAGTAGTCAATTTGTTGAAAGAGAACGTTCAACCTATTTTCCCATTCTTTTGTCTTTGTTTTAGGAACAGAAATAACTCCGTAACCGTTTAGTTTCCAGCACGATGATATTTTATTCCCATTTTCATCAACATAACTATCGGGATTAAATCTTATAAATGAGATAGGTCTATGAGCTAAATCATGAGAAATTTCCATCAATCTCTTGTTTTCACAAGAACAATCGTATGTATCGTGTTTATTTTCATCTACTTCCACAATAACAATATGACTTCCAAGTTCAAGCAATAAATCAGGACGTCTTTTGCTACATCCACCTTCAATTTGTTTATCAGCAATCCATCCAAAATCCGGAAATTTATCAATCACTTTTTCAACTACTGCTTTCTCTTTTGTTTTGAAATTGCGCGATGCTTCAATTTCAGGGTGGAAATGAAGAACGCAAGGTAAGCAATAACCATTATACTTTTTAATACTTCTTGTTTCACATAGAGGTGCTTTACATAATTGACTACCACCATGTATTTTACATCTTGAAGGTATTTTTCCACAAGGACATTTTTCACAACATTTTATGCAACTAATAATATTTTTTCCACAAGGGCATAACTCTTTGCTGTTTGGATTGCATATAGGACATCGTCTTCTGCGTTTATTATGTTCGCATATAGACGCCCCTTTACATTCAACACAAAATTCTTTTAGTTTTCCACATTTACATAGATTAGAACCAGAACAACCTTTGCATCTTGATTTTCTACGTGGTGTATCATTATGTGTTTCATCAAAGCATATTCCGTTTCCTTTACAGGGAATACAATCATATCGTCTTCCTCCGTGTTCGCATAAAGATGGAGGTCCTCCCATATTTCTATAGTAACTAAAGATATTATTTTATATAATTAATTTTTAATTATATAAATCCTAAATATTCTCTTCAAATTTTTCCTGTTCTTTTTTAAGTTTTTCCTTTTTATTCAAATAAGCACGCCTTGCATATTGTTGTTTCTTTTCCTTTGTAATATTGTTAGTATAGTTTGTTTTCTCTTGATAATCTTTGACTCTTTTCTTGTGTTCTTCTTTATTGTTTTCGTAGTAATTTTTGTTTTTGAGTAGATATTTGTTCAATTGTTCTCTTAACCTTGCGTTTTCATCTTGAAGCTGTTTAATAATTTCATCTTTATCCATTATGCTACTTACTATATATAATAAAAAAATATTTATATATGTTTATTATATTATGCAAACTTAAATGACCGAAGGTGTATAAAAACTATATTATTGTAAAATTGAATAAAAACAAAACATCATTATTTTCTATTATAATCCATCATATTATGTCTGAACCGAAAGATATCATACGCCATGACGATAGTAGTAACCGATTAAATTTATACCGGACTGCACATGATCGCACACTGTCTGAAGAATATAATTCGAATTCCCCAGATACTAAGGCACGGATCAAGTCAATGTGTGGCACGTCCCCAACGTCTAATTTTAAAGACGCATCTCCTAGTCAGAGAATGTCTGCTATAGGTAAATTACAGATTAATACACAATATAAAGAGTGCAATGAATATGAGCGCGAAATTATGGCACATTATGGGTTAGTTTCTACTGATTTTCATAATAAAAATAAACACGATAAAAATTAATATAAAAACCTTCATTTAGTTACTAATACTATGTCTACTGCACGATATTCCACACAAAATGAAGTATTAATGAATAATCTCCTTCGTTTTTATACTGATAAGACATTACTTACTAGAATGTCTTCTATTATCAATGGTGAATCAAATATTTCATTACGTATTGTCGACTGGTTTGTTACCAATTATGCGAAAAAGCATTTCACCGTTTATGATTTGAAAAATCCTATGGGCGAAATGAGGCGATTTAAGGTTTATAATGATTATAAATTGAAATTGAAAGCCTATAGTAAAAAACGATTTGATCCTTTTTGTCGTTGGGAACGCATTAGTATTCCATATGATGACACTAAATGCATGGAAACTACGATCGGACAACTCAATTTTTTTAAATGGGCGTTGGAAAATAAAATTGTTGATTATATTGAGAAGAATTATAACGCAATCGAGAAGGATATGAATTCTCGTAACAGCACATCTAAGCGTAAAATGTCTTTAGACAGTTCAGATAATGGTAAAACACGTAAAAAGCGAGAAGAACTTTCAGTTTCCGCTTGTAAATGTATTAAGAAAGAGAATGTTGAAATCGTTGTTAAGTTTAATTAATACATTTAGTTATTGTCTTCGAAAATATATGAGATTATATTATAGTATATATAATATAATGACGAAATCAAAAACACCGAAGAATAAAAAAATTATTGATCGTGTTAGAGCACACCAAGCAAAGAAAAAAAGTGGTGGTGGTAAGAAAAAAGTAGTTGAAGTGGACGGTGGTGGTGGTGATACATTTAATAAAATTACTGGATATTATCAATCCAAAGAAAAAACTAAAATAGATAAATTTAAACAAACATTTTTGAACACAGATATTGCTTCTTTTATGGAGATGGTAAACCAAAAAGTTGAAAATTCAGGAATAGTATCAATAAACAGTGGTTTACAAACAGTAATAAATAACCTTGTCGAAGATGTTAAAAAACCAAAAGGAAAAGGATTGCTTTATTCTGAAAAAAGATACAAAGAACTACTTAATATTGAAGGGATTGATAAAGAAAAAATCAAAAGTATCAGAGACGCAATAAAAGCTGATAAAGCACAAATTGAAATAACTACAGTAGATCAACCGCAAGAAAAACAAGCACCAGATTCAGAGTTAACAATACCAGAACAACAAGCATCAACAGCATCACCCGTTTCAAAATTAACAATACCAGAACAACTTACACAAGATCATATAAAGAAATTAAAAAAAATACTTACAAAAGCGGTAAAATTTTCTAACGACCCTTTTTTGTTCCGCGAGGCTGAACAAAAAGAAAAAGACAGCCTTCTTGCAGAACTAAAAATAATTCATAATAATAAAAATGAAACGAAATTCACAAAATTTTTGTTTAATATTATTATGTTGTATGATGAAGAAAAAGCCAATATAATAAGTGATTATAATGAGTATTTTTTAATATTAACTCTATTCTTAATCAATGATAAGTCACTTATTGCAGAAAGTATCGATTCTACGAATTCCAATGAACCGCAGAAAGTGTCATGGTTAGATTATCTTGATAAGCACATGAAACTCTTCTCTAAGAATAAAGAAGTAAACTGTAATGATGTAATACAAAAATTTGCGATTATATTAGGTGTTGGTGATATCACTAAGAACGATTACAAATTAAAAACTTGTATTGCCGATTTAGACAATAAAATTAAAAAGCATTATGGCGACCTGGGAATATTAACAAATTATTATACTTTGGATAATAATGGTGACGAAATAAAAAACAACGTGCAGGGTTTTCTGGCGGAAGCCAAGGAAGCCAAGAAGATGGATGATGAACGAATTGCCCAAGAGAAGAAGAAGGAGGAGGAACGAATTGCCCAAGAGAAGAAGAGGTTGGAGAAGGAGAGGTTGGAGAAGGAGGAGGTGGAGAGGTTGGAGAAGGAGAGGTTGGAGAAGGAGGAGGTGGAGAGGTTGGAGAAGGAGAAGGAGGAGGTGGAGAGGTTGGAGAAGGAGAAGGAGAAGTTGGCGAAGCAGAAGAAACAGGAAGAGGAGGATAAGGGAGATAGTACGGTGGAGGAGGATGAGGGAGATAGTAAGAAGGTGAAGAAGGGGGAGAGAGAGGTGGAACGAACTGATCTTAGTGAACACGAACATCTTCTGGCGGAATATTCCATGAAGGAAGCTGAAGAAGAGAAAACAAAAGAAGTGAAACAGAAATTCAACGCAATTATTAGGGCCCTTCTTGCCGATCCTAAGAAAGTTAAAAAAGAGGAAATCCAAGAAGTTATGAAAGAATTCGAACAAGAACCCAGTACAATAGGAGGAGCCACAACCCCATCATCCGATATTATAGATATTTTTTACAATGCGTTAAGTAAAGATATTACAGATATAATTGGTTCTGAACACGATATAAAATATACAGTTTTTGCATTATCGTTAATTATGTTAATGCCAAGTGATGGCATAAAGACTACAGC
>Ga0257110_1000272_pt1 | contig 26445 bp, 37 predicted proteins | sample LP_taG_7_FD_190184 | JGI IMG/M metagenome (GOLD analysis project Ga0257110, IMG submission 190184) | Marine microbial communities from Northeast Subartic Pacific Ocean, Canada - LP_J_2015_P26_10m | ecosystem: Environmental > Aquatic > Marine > Oceanic | place: Canada: Northeast Subartic Pacific...
CGAGTGCGACCGTATCCAATTCACCGAATACATTAAACCCTATATCCGCGTATGAACTCCCGTTGTAAACCTCTACCGCTGAACCAACGTAGGAACTCGATAGCCGTCGCAATGAATACGCAGCCGCTGCACCGCTGTACGTGTCGAGGAGTGGCGTGTTTTGGGTGAAGTAGTCGCCTATGTTTTGCCGTACATCGTCAATGTCTCCGCTTGTGTATTTATCCACTCCAAATAAAATTGCTTCATTCATATTGCCGCGAAATACTACAACACTGTATGTACTGCCGCCAATTGCCAAATCCAAGCCGTTTGTGGAAAACGTTTTTCCGCCTCCTGTAGCCGATGCCACACCGTTAAAGGTGCTTGTGGTTAATGAAGTTGAACTAGCAATATCATGCAAAAACCTTTGCAGCAAAAGGCTTTCGTCTGTAATATTCACGTCTCTATTGCTGCCTGTTGTTCTGTTTCTAACTACAGAACCTTGATAATGATTGCGAAAGCCGTCATTATTATCGCTTTGCATTACTATACCCCAACCCTGTGAACCTGATTGACTTATTTCCCGCCCTACCATTGTCGCAGTAACGGCAGACAAATTAAGGTCCTGCCCCGTGTATTTTAGCGGAGAATATGCGGTGTTGAAATCAATTGCAACCTTCCCTTCATTCTTTACAATTGCGCCACCCGTGTAAATAATCGGTTCAGTTCCCGTCGTTGTCGCGTGGTTGTCGTTTCCTGATTGGTCAAGCCAAGAACTGACCGTGCAGCTTGTACCCGTGCAGAACGAAATAATATCTGCCTCGCTTATGTTTCCTGAACCGTCGAAGCCTATCGTTGTGGTCGTGCTATCCGATGCCCTGCGAATGACCATGCAATCCGTGACGTTGCCGTTCAGCCTTCGCGTTGAATACGCGGCTTCTGCTCCGCTGCCATACGTCTCGTTAAGTAACCCCGTGAACGCTGGCGCTGCTGTTACCTCTTCCCACGTTTGCTTTAAGCTGATTGGAACTGTGCCGCCCGTCCTCGCTTTGAGATACTCCAAAAGAGCCGCCTTTGCATTAGCGAAAGTAATATCGTCCGCGAGTGTCGTAAACTCAACCCATGTCCCTGTATCGGGATCTGCGAACGCAGCCTCTGAGTAGTATATCTTTCTTTTGATAACCTTGCCCGCTGTTGGGGTGTCGCTTTCTGCATCCTCTGCGAGTCCGTCTCCGTCCGCTTTGGCCGTATAGTACAGCTCAACAGTTGCTGTAGCACCGCTTCGGAAAGTCTCAGCGTCTGTTTGAAAACGATCGTGGTATTTTGTACCGACTGCAACGTCTGAGAATGACAGCGTTCCCGCTCCGTCAGTTGTTAACGCTTGTCCGTTTGTACCTGTATCAGTGGGAAGAACAAGAGTGTATGTCGCTCCTGCTGAATGGGGGGGAGATTGTATCTTAACACCGTGTAAATTCTGGTTGCAATTGAGTTGAATTGCTCCATCGTTTGTATCTCCCTTAACTTCTAAAACTCCTGTTCCGTTAGGAGCAACAATAATGTTTCCGTTCGTTGTTGACGTGTCTATCTCACGAGCCTGAACGTCGAGGTTGCCTCCGAGTTGTGGTGAAGTATCATCGACGACAGTTGCAATCTTTGCGTTGTTCGCTGTAATGTCTGAGGCTTGTTGTGACGTGATGCCTGTCTTCGCGTTGTTCGCTGTTATATCGTCCGCTTGTTGAGTAGTGATCCCAACCTTTGCCGTGTTGGCTGTGATCTCGCTCGCTTGCGTGGGAGTGATACCTACCTTCGCGGTGTTTGCTGCGACTGCGCTATTCGCTGCAACCCGTGCATCTGTAAAGTAGAGATTGCCGTTCTCGTCAATGTCTCCCGTATCCAATACAACAACGCCCGTTTGTCCGTTTACCGAGTCAACAGGAACGCTCGGGATATCGGTTGTGAGTGCAAGCGTACCCGCTGAGCTTGGAAGAATAACTGTGATGTTGCCAGCGTTAGGAGCGCGAAGCCAAATCTTGCCCGTCGCGTTCTCCCAATACGTTAACGCTCCTTGCTTGAAGTTTACATCTGCGATCGTAGAAAGAGCGTCGCTTCCTTCGATGGTCATAGCCTCGAACTCGACTTCGTTCCCATCGGTACCCGCTGCAACCGTGAACGACATAACCCCAGGACTTGCCTCACTCACAGTCAATCCCGAGTGGTTGACCTTCATCTTTGCACTCGATGCGAGTATATCGATATAACCCTTTGTCGTATCGTTTAGGGTGTCATAGACTTGCGCCCCTGTTCCGCTGGCTTTGAAACGTGTCAAAAGCTCTTGGAGTCCGTTGTTGACCATCCACTTCTGAACACCTGAGTTGTAAGATATGACGCTCCCTTGAACCGGGGTATTGATATCAACATCGGATAGATCGTCGAGCGTTTCCGCTCCTCCCGTGTTTAGAGTGACAACCCCGTCTCCATCATCAGTAAGGGTGCCGTTGGTTACGTTGATAGTGCGAACGCTAAGGACATCGGTTGCACCGTCAATCGTCAACATACGCAAGAACCCACGTCGAGCAAAAGCGGGTTCGGTGCCGCCTTCAGGAGTTACCCCATCAATTGGAGCATTGCAAGCGTCCCACTCGTAAGGGATCTCAACAGACAAATCCAAGAGAACACCCGAGAGGACATTCTTCGTCTCTTCTTCGAGTGGGGTTGTTGTAGCGTTTACGACCTCATAATCTTGGGCAAAGGTGAAGATATTCCCACCCATGCGGATGTCTGCGATAATGTCCTCCGCGCATTGCTCCGCATCCGATACGACCTCCCGTTGTCGTTCTACTTTATCCGTCTTATCTGCGGGTACGTCCAAGATATAAACCTCGATGTTGTAAGTCTTCGTCCCGCTGTCGTACGTTGCACCGGTGTAAACCAAATGCATGAGGGGGAACTCGGTAAACTTTGCGAGGTCTACGTCATCCGGAGAGCCGAAAGAGAAGCTCTTGATAAAGAAATGACTTGTTGCGAAGTCTTCAAACCTTTCGACGATGTTGTTAAACGTGATCATGTGAGCTTCTGTCTTTTAAATAACTGAGGTGCTGGAAGATGACTTGGACAGGGAGTTCCGTAATCGTGTCCATCTTGAGGATGTCTTCTCCTGAGAGGGAATAGAGGAGATGGTACCATCCCCATTTTTCACCGACTGGATCGCTTTGTCCGCCACCTCCAGCAAAGAGAACTGCATATCGTGAAGCAGTTGATTTCTGGAAGTCCAAAAAAAAAGCAGCATCCCCGATACCAAGTCCGCTGGCATCTCTTCAAATATACTCGCGTCTTCTTTGGCGCTGTACTTCTTTATCTCGTATTTGTCTCCGAGTTCGTAAGTCACCTCTCGATAGAGGAGAGCGGTAATTTTATGAGCGTTCTTCCAAAAGTCTTCGAGGTGGTTTTCCATATCGATCCACTCCCCCGCTGTAAACTCATCCCAGCTCGGAATAAAGCCAAAGCGTTTTCCGTCCATCTGAACGACTTTCTCGTGTCGTGCGGTCTCTTGGGTCAGGAGATTATCCAAATGCGCTGAGGCGGCTTCTATGAGCTTCTGAGGCATTGCCCTGAGTTTCTCCACCGAGTACCCCGAGCAGATGGATATCTTCTCGAGGGGGTTGTCTGCGGTCATCATGATTTGGAGTTCTCCGAGTGAGAGATCCGACCATCGGTGCGGGAGTTTGAGTTCCATCATTCTAATAACTTGATTTGTTTGGTTTCCTTACCCGATAGCGTAAGAGCCGAAGTTCGGGTTTGTTTGGTTGAATGTTATCGCGTACCTCATCGCGTCGATAGCGTGGTTGAATGAATCGACCGGGTCATTGAGTTGCTTCCCGTTCTTGTCTTCCTTCCATTTGTAATTGCGAAGCTCCCGGATGAGGTTCACACTCCGAGCCGTGACAAGAAGCGGTCGCGAATGGAGGAACTGGATTCCATTTTTAACCGAATCTTTTCCCTTTCTTGCTCCGTGAGTATTGAATCCGTGAGCGTGTATCTCGTCGATGCTCTTTGGTTCAGCGCTGTCACAGATGACAACATCCGATCGATTGACTTGATTATCTCTGAGGACTTTTGATATATCTGAATTAGTAAGTCGAGTCGCGTAGCAGAGTTCGTCGACTGCGAACCCGTGCCCGTCTGTATAGACTCGGACGATTGCGGTTGGGTCGTTTGTATATCCAAAGTCCAGTCCGATGTTGAGGAATTTAAATTCATTGGGTATTTGGTTTATTTCTTTCCAGTGGGTAAAGATGGTGCTTTGTGCGGTGCCTCGTTCTCCGAGACCGTAAACCTTCCAAAAGTTCTCGTCTGCTGTTTTAAACCGCTCAATTTCCATGACCACACTTTCTGGTAAGAACGGGTTGTCTTTGTACGTGGTTCGGAAGAACTCTGCGTCTTCTCGTGGGATGACTTCTTCATAGATCCAATGGAATTCGTCTGATGGGTTGTAATCGATTAAGACCCTTCCCGTAGTTCGTAGGAGGAGTTGCCGCCAATCTTCGAGGTTTATCTCGTTGGCTTCGTTGATGAATAGAACGTCTCGCTTGCGTCCTCTTACCTTTTGCGGTTGGTCGATGCTTATGAACTCAACCATGTTACCCCACAGTTGATAGGTCGCGTCGCTCTTGTTGTGGAGGTCGGGGTTGTATATGTCTTCGTTGTTGAGTATCTCAAAGAAGTCTCTCATCGCTGTTGCACGAAGTGCTGGGAATGTCTTTCGGCATATGGTGATAACGAGACCCGAGTTCTTGTGACAAAGCTCAATGAGTGCGGTCAGGATGGAGTACGTCTTTCCGGATCGTGTCCCGCCTTGGTGGATTTGAATCTTCGACGTGCATTCTTTGACGTGGTAATATGTCGCGGGGAGTTTCACCAAGGACGAGGGTACTTTCTACCGTTTTGTTTTTCCCTCTTCTGTATCTCCTCCTCGATAATTTTCTTTGTGTCTGCCTTGCTACTTCGGAGTAAACCCAATAAACCCGGTACGCTGTAAAGATGAAGATTCATGCTCGTTTGTTTTGTCAAATATACCAAATAAATTTAGCTATCCAACCACGAGAGCGGCTTTTTCTCTGTTACCTCTATCTCTTGTCGTTCGATATATCCGCGCTTCTTGCCTTTGGTCTTGAGGAAGAAGATAGTCGCGGCTGGGTTGCCTTCCTTCACGAGCTTGTAAAGGTGCGATTCTGCGAAGTCGAGGACACCGTCTTGAATGGAGTTGACCGCGCTCTTATATTCTTGGTCTGACTTGAGCCATGCGTAATGGGTCGAGCGATCAATCCTAACCATCTTCGCGGCTGTGGAGACGATACCAAGCGACTTCTCCAAGGCTTCCAACATAGCCTCTTTTTTAGTGTTGGATGTGTTGGTCTTAAGTGCTTCCATTATTTACCGCATAATTCACATTTGACTTTTTCTTCTTTCTCTTCGGGTTCCTCTTGGGGATCCCATACGTTAAGCATCCAATCGTTCAATTCGGTTGCATCCCATTCGTTCGCGAGAATATCCATGTCGTGTTCTCCTGCGTTGGTGTTGTCCTTTATCGTAAACTCTCGGTCTTTTAGTTCGCCCCATGTAGCGACATAGACCGGAGCCTCTTTGAGTCCCGCTGCTTTGCACGCTTTGAATCTCATGTTCCCTCCGATTATAACCATGTCGGGGTTGACAACGATGGGTCGTGCTTGGAGCATCTCGGGGAACTCTCGGATTGATTGAACGAGCTTGTCGAACCTCTCCTCTTTAATCGTCCTCGGATTCCGGGGATTCTCCCTTATCGCTGAGAGTTTCATTGGCTTGTTCCAAGACGGCTTCGAGGGTATATCGGAAGTCTGCATTATGAACGGCTAGGGTTAGAAGTAAAGTCGCGGGGTCGTCCCCGGCATGGAGTCGAATTGCTTTGTCATTCTCCGTGATGAGAAGGAAGTTCTTCGCATGGAGGAGGGCTTTTCTTGCGTTTCTCATATCGTCAAAGATGCGCTTTTTATTATCTCGATACAAAGATCGTTCGGAATTTTGCTTCTCTCATAGTTGCCTTTGAGTCCTTGCGTACCTGTCCGACTACCTCTCGGTGCTGCCTCGTGACACGGTGCGCCATTCTTGCACATGGGGCGCGGATTCCATGTGCGGGAGTTCGTCCATATATCCGTGGGTTTCATTCGGGTGTCACCGTATTGACAATAAGTGACCGTCTTTCGATGTTTGCCTTCAAGCTCTGGCATCTTTCGCATCAATCCCCGAGGGTTCTCAATGAACCAAACCTTCGGATTGATTTCGTCAATGATTCGAAGCGTTTCTCTGAGAAGTTGGATTCCGAGTTTTGCGGTTTCTGTTTTTGGGATATATGCTCCGCGTCCGCCTGTCCAATGGTGACCAATAGCGGCAACGCTGAATCCAGTACATGGAGGAGATGCCCAAACCATTTCAGGCTGAAATGGCATCTGTTTTACATCAAACATAAGAACGTCACAGAGGTAATCGATTCCGGGAAAGTCGTTGATATCAGAACTAAAAACTTCATGCCCTAACGATTCAGCCGCCTTGCCTATCGAGCGGCTCCCGGCAAATAACTCGAGGACTTTCATGGGTGTAAGATTCTGCCCTCAACATCTCGTGCGATATTCTCGAGGGTCTCTTTGTCGTATTGGGTTATGGGAAGAACCCGCTTCACCAAGAAGGGATCGCCTCCGAAGTGCTGATGTTCAAATTTCTCTTTCTGGTCTTGTTTAAGAAATTGGCGGATGTTCTCCGCTATCTTCTCGCGTTCCGTTGTAGTGTAACTCATTCTGTTTCGTTTACTAGTTTTTGAAGCTCCTGAAGCATCCGACGGTTGCACGAACTGCATTGACTTGCTTGGGTGTTTGTTCCTGTCACCTTCGAATAGAGCTTCGCGAGTTGTCCGTTTGTTCTGAATTGGTTCTCTGTCTGAAGAAATGTCTTGATCGCGTCGATGTCTGCTTGTTTTATTTCTGCTTCCCACTTACCGAGAGGACAAGACGCAACCTTGAGACGTGTCTTCGTGGGCATATGGCATCCGCACAACTTCGAGTCGGTGAAGGCTTCTGTCACGAGGTCTCCGCAACTCTTGGTCTTCTCGACGAAGTGTTCGCAAGCGTTGCAGATCGTGAGTCGGTCAGTCCTCTTTTGTGCCGTTACGAAGAACATCTTTCAGGATTTTTCGGGTGATGTGTAGTGAGCGATAAAGGGTCGATTCTCCAACGCCAGACCGTCGAGATACGTCAGCCATGTTCCACCCTTGCAGGTATAGAGAGAAGATAGTTCTATCGAACCACGATAGGCGGTCAAGGATGAGTTGCATCTGTTCGCGTTGGATGGCTTTCGTCCAATCGCTTTCGAAGGTTTGTTCTTTGGGGTCAGCATCGGTGACGTGATATAAGTCTTTAAATTTTCCTCGTGTGGCTTCGGTGTACATCGCTTTCACAAAGTACCCGAGCGGGTTGTCATTATCCCCATCGGGAAAGCGTTTGTCTACACATCGAAGATACGTGTGATGTACAAGGTCGGAAGGGCTGTCCGTCCATCGTCGAGCGATTCGAACAAGTTTTGAATAATGCTTCGTTAAGAAGCTATTCCAACCCTTTCGACTTCCTGAGTTCATCGACTTTCTTCTTGTATATTTTGCAAAGGTCTTCCAATTCGTGAACACTGAATCGCTTCGTTTCGTTGCTTAACCGAACAAGGTAATCCGCTGTCCCTTCTCCGTGTAGTTCGTCGAGACGTTTCGCGAATTCGTATTGTGCTCCCCCTTCGAATCCGTTGCAAGCCTTGCATTGAAATTGAACGTTGAGTTCATCGAAGCGGGTGGGCATCTTTTGCCGTACCATGAAATGCCCAGCGTCCGCGTTCTTGTAGAATCGTAAGCGCCCGCAAGTGAAGCACTCTCCCCACCCTTCATCGTTGACCGCGCGAATTCGGATGAACTGGGAGAATATCTTATCGAGCTTCGCTTTCGCTTTCGCTACTGTCATTCTTTCCGGGTATCAAGAAGGGGTTGTTCTTCATGCGCCATTTGAGTCGAGCTTCTTCGGGATCGTAAGGCTTTACGTTCTTGGGGTCTTCGGCTCCTCGTGTCACCGTCTTATGTTGTTGTTCAAGAATGGCGGCTCGTTCTTCTTCGTGCTTAATGATGCAGTCGCGAAACTCCTGAATCTTGAGTCGCTCGTAGAAATTGCCGTAATATCCTTGTTTCATCCTCTCGCAAATTAAGCGAAGCTCCTCGAGTTTCAAAACCGGGAAGACTTCAAAGATAGTTTCTGCGCAAAGTGCCATGTCTTCGAATGAGTGAAGGGTCTTCTTTGCGTCTATGAATTGAACCGTCTTGTTGATCATGGTCACGACTGCCGCCCGAGTCTCTTCGGGATGGTGTCGGAGGCTGGTCAGAATGTTAGTTCCTGCCCACGCCTGTTCGTTGGTGGGTTTAAAGATGCCCGTGCTTGAGATATGCTGTAAGCTGGTCTTGGCTCGGTTGCTTTGGAGTTGCTTTTTTGTTTGTTGTAAATTCATTGCTTCGTTTTATCCAGTTTCGCGCAGCAGCATTCCAATTCTTCATCTTGTTTCTGCCGGCTTTCCATCCGTTTGCTTCGTAGTAGTTCCAAAATTTCTCGCCTTCGTCGCGAGATGATCCCGCAAGTTCGAACGAATTCATCGCTTCTTCCAAACTTGGTTCCTTGAAACGTACTCTCTTAACTCCATCTATACTCTTCTCTTGACTCTTCTCTATACTCTGCGCAACTGTAGTTGCTTCTTTTGCAACAGTAGTTGCAACTTTTGCAACGATAGTTGCTTCTTCTTGCAACGATTGTTGCTTGTTCCTATCGTTGCTTGTTCCGATTGTTGCTTCTACGAGAACTGTCATCTTCCTTCGGTGACCGTACCCTTCGCATTTGATGTGTTCGGTCTCGCAAAGGTCTTTGCGCATCTTGCGGATATACTGAGAAGAGACCCCAAGAGACTCAGCGAGGAAGTCATCTCCCGCCCAACACGATCCGTCTTTGTGACTGAGCGCGTGAATTTTAGAGAGTAGAATTCTTTGCATGGGAGAGAGGTCATCCAACAACCAAATCTCTTGGGGGATCCATATTCCGTTCATTCCGTCAAAGTTAATGAGGAAAAAGAAAGGGTCATTCGACCCCCTCTCTTTCACATATTAAAACCTCTTCGACGATTTCCGCAAATGTCGCTCCGCACGTCTCAGATATTTCTGGGAGGTGCTTGAGGATATTACGGGGATTGCGTCCGCACCAATTACGAACGGTGTTGGGTGTGACATCCAGCGTCTTTGCTGCTGTCAATGTAGAACCGTAGTTCCTAACGATAAAGAGCTTTATATTATTCATACCGCGTAACCTTTACCGCTCCCCAAAGGAACGAGCGTGAGACTTTGATTCGCTTATTCAACACCTTCTTCTTGGACGATTTCTTCTTAGGCGTGTATCGATAGCCGTTGAAGTTGTAATCGGGTTGGATAAACTTTGCCCATCGCGTTTGCATCCCCGCCACTGTGTGTCGTTCCATCGGTCGAATATTCTTCCATTGAATGGGACGCTTGCTGTCTCGGTAGATGTTGCGGTTGATCGTGTCAACGAGTTGTCTGTCTTCTTGAAGTGTCCAATTCATAGCTTTGAGATTAGGGTTGAACGGATAGACAAGAGGAACTCAGCCGCTTCGAGAATCTTCTCAGGGTCGCTCTCTTGGTTGATGGCGTGACCGATTGCCCAACTTGCGTCAATCCTCTTTTGAATGTCAGGGTTGTTTGCCTTCGATTGATTCGGAGTGAACCCCGGTTTCGTCAGTCGCATCTTATCTCCCCACTTCGAGGGGGTGACTTCGAATTCTACTTCGTCTCCGACACTCCAACGGCTTTCGCTCTTTGCAGATACTTCTCCGCTGTCTCCGGATTCGAGTTCGATTTCGAACTTGTACATCAAGCCGTTCTGGCTGTCATAGGTGCCATTCGGTTGAATGGTCTTGATTTTAGATTGTCCCATTTTCTTTGGTTTTAGGGATTTATTTCGTCCGCGCTCTGCGGATGGATTCTTTGAGTTGAGAGATGAGGCGATCGAATTCCGCGTCTTCATCTCTTAGGTTTTGGGCGAAGTCGTTGTAGTCCTTCGCGGGATTTACGTTCACGCTACTTCGGACACATATTGGCTTTCTCATTGATTGCTTTGTTTAACTGTTCGAGTGTCGATTCAAGGTCGAAGATAAGGCGATCGATATCTTCTGAGTTGTGTTCTGCCTGCGCCCATTTGTAGAACGCGAATGCATCGGGTCGGAGTTCATTCATTGATGTCATAGAATAAACAGAAGTTTGGATAATCCATCTTGACGTAGATGAGCTCCTTGAACTCGTCCCGTGGTAGCTTGGAAAGGAAGTGCTTGTCTCCTCCTCCGTAACCCTTTGTCCACAGATACGACTGCCAACCCGCATCAATATACTTCTGTCGGTTGTCGTTTAAATCGTCTTCGTCAACGGGTGTCCAGATACTTGTTCGGTATGCTGACGCGGAGCGAGTATGCGTCTTACCCGTGACCCAATTTTCTTGTTGTGTATGGATCATTTTTTTACGGTTTTTGCAAACTGCTTCGCATCTGCAAGTGTTTTGAAAGTCTTAAACACCCTCACAAATTTTTGATGTGGAAAGAACTTGGATTCTATTTTGTTAGGTGGTCTCACGTCTGTTACTACTTGATACTCCTCTTTTTTTGTAGATAATGATATGATTACTTCAATATCTCCAACCTTTGGTAATTTGTTCATTGCTCGATGTTTTCTTCTACGATGTCCATCGCCATTTGTAGCGCGGTACGTGTGAGACGATGGGTTGTTGGTTGCTCTTCTCGGAGAGCGTGCAAGGTCAAAAACGCTTGCTTCAGTGCTGTTTGTTTGTTGTTGTTCATGGGGCAATGATACGCAACTTATTTCGTTATCCAAGCATAAAAGCAAATTATTTTTCTTTTTTACGCAAAAAAAGAGGGAGACCCCGTTGAGCCTCCCTCCTAACAAACGTAACACTGGGTAGTCTACACCCAACAAAGCAGATTCAAATATACTACTTTTTCGCAGAACCGAAATAATAATTCACGACTTGCCCAACAAGAGTCCCTTCAGCGAACCCGAGGATATGAAAAAAGATCTCTTTGTCTTGAACCCCGGTCTTCGCCCAAACAACCATAACGATTCCGATGATCATAGCTGCCGAACCAACAAAGACCTGCATCCAATCGCGTTGACCAAGATTCTTCGTTATCTCAATCTCTCGGTTTCTTGCGTTGGCTCTGTCCGCTGTCTCAAGCTCCTCCATCAACAGCTTCGCTTTTGTCTTTTCTTCGTCGCTGGTTTCGGTGTTGTCGATTAGAGCATTGAGAGCCTTGAGCGCGTCCGCACCGGGGACAATTTCCGCTATTAGGTTGAAGACCTTCGGACTTTTCTCTTTGAACCATTTACCGAGCTTCGTTTCTTTTAGTGGAGTTCCTCGCATTGGATGTCGTATGATTTGCCGTGAGGCTTGATTGAAAACTTCCAACCGCCCAACCTCGGAACCGAGAAGCCTTTCTCGACTTCCCACCCGATTGAACGGTCTTTCTTTTTGTATGATCCCGTCTGTACTACGTGAACGGTCTCTTGTCCGTGGTTAAAGTTGGAGGTAAGTACATCGCGCATAACGGGAACATACCACTTTTGATGCGTGTGCCCGCGTGCAATGATAACCGCTTGCGGGTAGTCCTTCATATCAATGTCTACATTTAATACACCCTTCGAGCGTTTGGCGTTGCCTCCGTACCCGTGATGATAATGAAGCGGGTAACTCCTTCGGGTGCCTTTTCCCTTCATGCTACATTTCAAAATAACCCACCCCGCGTAATAACCAGCAATGATATTACCACCGTTCGCGTTTAAGATGCCGACGGTTCGTTGTATAGGATCAACGCCATGTCGTTTCGTGATGTTGGTCTCGTGGTTTCCTTGTCCGATGAGCTTGATGATGTCCTTGTATGGTTCGAGTTTATCGGTACAGTCCTTTATGACCTCATCGATATACGCCATCGCTTTGAGTTCAGGGCGCAGAGAGTCGTAAGAACCGCGAGGGTCAAACTTCATATTCATCAAATCGTACAAATCGCCCAATATCAAAACAACCGCGTTCTCTGCTTTTGCCCTGTCGAGGTGCTTGAAGAAGAGTTTGCGGTCGCATTTGATAGAATCGAAGTGAACGTCTGAAATAAGGTAGACACTTCGCACATCTTCGAAGTTCTGAAAGTCGAACGGGAGAACGTGAATGTCCCGGTCTTTGGTTATTAGTTCATGCATATGTCCAGATTCGGTTTTCGGGTTTCATCTCATCAACGTCACAGTGTATGAAATTTTTGCCTATCCCCAACCGATTGATTCCAACTTCCATCAACGCATCGATGATGATAAAACGCTCTTGGGAATTCGTGACTTCAATATCTGCCGCGAGTCCGAGAAGGTGCGAAGAGTTACGGGAAGCGGGTAAACCTTTAGCAATGAGGGAGCGGTTATAATCTACCGTTCTAAATCCCGACGAAATACGAATCGGAATTGAAGCGCAGTCTCGAGCTTCGTCGAGCAACCGAAGGAAGCCTCTGTCCATCATACGACCCGACCCGGGTGCATCGGGTGAATCGAATTCGCTTAACTTGAAGTGTCTCATCGTTCTGCAAGCATTAGTTCGATCTTATGAACTGCCTTGACTACTTCTTTCATCATGTCTTTCAGTTCGTCTTTGTCGCTCTCCACGCGAATGATTCGCCCCTTGAGCTTCTCAATTTCACGGTTTAGATTTACCCACACCCCCACGATCGCGACCGCGCTTGGGAGTAACATTAGTATGATTTCGGTGGAGGTCATCGAGGAACTTTTTCAATAAGGTTATATTTTCTTTCCGGCTCTTTCTCATCCGAAAAACTGTTTTAGGTCAACGATATTCGGAACGCCTCCGCTACTGATGCTCATCCCGCTCTGGAAGTAGTCCGCTGGTTGTGGGAGCATATCCGCACCCGTGTTTGAACTGTACTCAGGAAAGAGAGACGAGTTGTTGCAGAGATATTGATACATTCTATAAGTGTAAAATTGGGCGTTCTGACGCGCTCTTTCTACTTCCCTATGTAAATCGTCCGGTGAGATGCTTTGAGTGTCTTCAGATACCCTTAAAACGAGCGAGCCGTTGTCCATCTTGACGTAAAGAGATGGGATCAGTTCAACCATCGACCACCAAAGGGTAGCTTTTCGAACGTAGTCATTCATCAAAGTAGCGTAATCGCCCGACAACCCACCGCCCGAGATATCGGTCTTCAGCTTCTCGAGGAGGTCGGTACCGAGATAGAGTTGGATGTACTTGTCTTGAGATAGAATAATCGAAGGAACGAGGTAAGCGTCTTCGATGCTTCCGTTTATGTTGGTGATCCGCTTGATGTAATCCGGATTCACGAAGAGGACTTCTGCTTGTAGTGACATTATCGGGGATTTATGAAGCCTTCGTTCGGCATATCGATGGGACGTTGTGCAACTCGCTTATCGTTCTCAGGTAATCGCTTCGCATCGACTCCCGCTTCTCGGATGAGTTTCTTCGCTTGGTTGACCGAGATTTTCTTGTTGTTCTTTCGTAAGTATGTTTGGCGGCTGAAGTAATGGTGACACCTCGCCCCGCCTTTGAATAAGAAAAGGTCATATGTGTCTTTACCTCCCGCACCGAGTCCAGGGTTTACAGCTCGCAAGCTAGCCGCCTCGATGTCTTCCTTGCGGTAAACTTTGCCAGCGGCAACCATCTTTTTACAGAAGTCGCGAGAGTTCTCTTGCGTGGACTTGGGAGCGTACGTATAACGAACTTTGATGATCTCAGTATCTTGTTCGCTCTTGCCGTTGGGATTCGAAGAAGGTACACTTGCAAATGCCCACAGCGCATCGCGTGCTTTCTCAAGGTCGTAATCAACGGGAGATTCGTCTATCAATTCCCATTCATCCGACATCTCTTCGCCTTTGTCGGTGAGATAGTCGACGCATCCATCGAGGTTGACTTCATCGCTTGACAATTCGCAACACCCCTTCTCTTTCGATAGTTGAATGTCTTTCTCGAACATGGCTTCGGCTTGTTCTAAACCGAACCCAAGCATCGAGACAAGGATTTGAATCGCTTGAGCGCGGGTGAGTTCTCCAGTTCCAACCTTCGAGATAACGTCAACCGCTGAGCTGATTTGAATACCTGTATATGATTGTTCGACGTTGGCTTCTTCTACAGCTGCTCCGATCGGTTGAATATTCGCGTCGATTCCTGCGGCTCGCATCAGCGTATAAACCGACTCAACAACGACCTCGCGATAACCTGAGATGACATTCTCTTCAAAGAGTTCTGCGCTTGTCTCAAGCTCTCCACCGCCTCCCAGTTTACCCGGTACCGCAACCCCGAACATCTGCGGAGAAGTCACACGGTGTCCGACCATAATCTTTGAGGTAACTTCTTCCGAAAGGAACTGATATTGATTGTGAGCGTCCGACAATTGAAACGGCTCAAAGTCTGGCTTTCTATCGGGATCGTCTGAGTACGTGACAATGAACTTCCCCGCGTTGCTTGCTCCGCTGAGTTGTCTTTCGATATCCATTCGGATTCGGTTTCTTTCCTCTTGGGGTGGGATGCCGTTCTTAAAGTGTATGGAGAACGAAGGACTCATCCCGTTCTTCATGTTGTTGATGTGATAAACCCCGATTTCTTTGTCGAGTTCGATGTAATTAATCGAGCCAACATAGTCGGGTTTAGGATAGTAGAACGACCCCGGAGAGAACGGCTTCACATAAAGTATTTGAGTCGGGTGTTCGATATTCCTCTCAGGGTTAAACGTGCATATCTCCGAAGGCTCTTCGCGCTTATCGTTCCAATCCTTTGAGTAATAATAGTACTCGACTTTCTCGTCTTCATTGACAAACCCCGATCGGATATTCTCAAAAGGGAGGTGTGAGACGTTGGCAATAGTCGTTCGGTCGATACTCCAATTCACCTCAAGAGCAAACCCGCCTTGAATCTTAAAGTCGAGACACGCCTTGCGGAGTTCGTCGTTTAGATTCCATTGGTCAAAAGCGAGCCTTCCATCGAGCGTCGTAGCGTCGAACCCTTCACCAAATATCATCATCGCAATAGTTGTTGACAATGCGTTGTGAGTAGCAGACGAATGATAGAGGTCGACGAGGTATTGCGGGAAGAGGTTGTCATCTCCGTAATTGACGAAGCCCATCTTGTTTGCTGTCTCCCGATAGGATCGCTCTTCGTATTGGTTGAGTTGAATTAATTCCATTATTGGTAATATATGATATTATCCGGGATTGTGATTGATGGGATGTCGTATCCTGTCGCACCCGATACATTGAGAGTCCCTTGTTCGATAAGTGCAACAATTACGGCATTCGTTGGGTCTAAGTTAGTCGACGAATTTTGACCCCATACTTTGTAAGTGTAAAGACCGCTCTCAGTGAGAAGAACCTTCCCATCGGTTGCGCTGTCTTGATTTGTATATACTTCAAGGGTAGTATATCGGGGATTGTCAGTGTCCACGTTGCCGATGAAATAGTAATTCTCTTTCGATGCCATTGATTGAAAGAGGACAAGGTAATTCGTAAACGTGGCAAAGTCCTTCCGCATCTCCGAGAGAGTCAAATAAATGGACTGAGGACTTGAGCTGTTTGGGTTGAGGTGTATCATGATGAATCGAAAAAGGGAGAGCATATGCCCTCCCCCTTCCTTTATATTCTAACCAAAGAAAATCAATTACGAACCAGCCGTCAAAGTCAAGTTGGCATCGGTTGGGTCTGCAAACGCTGCTGGGGAAGCCTCTTCCGCTGTCAATTGGATTTGATAGCCGTTGAAGTCACCCTTTGCCGTTCCCGTTCCTACCGTTCCGCCTGTTGCCTCAGCACCAGTCGTGACTCCCATCGCGAGATAATTATCATTCACATCTTGAACGAGAACAGTCAAGCGGTTACGAAGCAAGTCCGATACCTCTTGGTTGTCTCCAACTGTCAGGTTTGGAAGTGAGAACTCGAGAACCTGAGAGTAAAAAACCGTCCCATTCTCAACGGAAGCGTTGACGCTCTGTTGAAGTGATCCGTTGTTCTTTGTAATCTCAAAACCGAAGAGCGTAATTCCCGAAGCGTTCGCGGCAACCGCGCCCCCTGTCTTTACCCAGTCATCCGACGCGAATTGTTTAATCCAGACGCGCTTGATTCCTCCGATCTTATCCTTGCAGGGAAACGCCCTGCCGTTGATTGTTAATGTACAAGCCATATTTGAGGAATTTAGGGGAGGGATTTAACGCCCCTCCCCGAATGAATTAGGATGATCGACGAGCAATGGCAACAGAGTCCAAGTCAACGACTTGTGTACCTCCTGAGAATTGCATGATTACACGAGTAACATCGTCACCCGTTACCCCTGTCAAATCCAAGACAGACGCTTGGATGTGGTCAGTTAGAAGGTTAGTTCCGAAGTACAGGTTTTCACCTTTTGCGAAGATGAAAGTGTCGTTCGGCATTCCGCCCGGTGTAATAATCTCATAGCCGTTGTAATTGCTTGCAGCCCCTTCTGCGTGGAATGGCAAGTTATACGTGTCAGCCAAAGCGTTGTAATACAACTGCTTCATCGCGCGGCTCATGAACAGCTTCGTGTTAGGGTCTCCTGCGATAACCGAAGGAACTTCGAGACCGCCAATGCGCGCCAAGATGTTTGCGGCTGACGTTGCACCTGTCAACAAGTCTTCATCTCCCGGTGTTCCTGCTACCAACTTCGCGCAGATTCCATCGAAAGATGTATATGAACCATCGGTACCTCCGTCGGTGTGGTTGTAATTACCGTGCCAGATATTGCGCTCGATTCCCTCAGCAACCTTGGCGGCTACGTATTGAGCAACGAAAGAAGTGAAGTCAGCGGGAGCCGCTGAAGATTGTCCGCGCATCTGTGCAGATTCCCAAGTCGCTCGTAGGTCAGCGTTGCAAACTTGCTCGTTGACTTTCAAAGCAGATGCTTCCAAAACAGCTTCACCCAAAGTCAATTTACCTGCGGAAGGTGTTGTGAATGCGCAATCGTCGTTGGCTTGGATTGCTGCTCCTGAGAACTTGCGGAGAACCGCTTTCGAATGAACATTTTCAAGAACGGAAATGTAACCGTTTGCGAGAGTGTCAGCAGACAAAATCGCTGCGGCAACGTAAGGACGTGCCGCTTCGCCAGCATAGGTGCCGACTGCTACTGTAGCGTTAGCCATTATTTAGAGAATTGATTGTGGATCGCGGCAACGCGCTCCTGGATTGATAAACTTTTCAAATCGACGGAAACGGGTGCTTCCATCTTTGGCGCGCGTGGGATGCTCGGGGTGGCTTGCTTGCTCAACTCCGTGATCTTCGCGTCCCGCTCTTCAATTTGTGAAGAGAATTCTTTCTTCGTTGCTTCGATAGCTTCGGCGATCATGCCCTCAACAGCTTCACGAGTCAACACCTCAGATGATGCTTGAACCTCTTCAGTTACTTCTTCAGCCTTCATCTCTTCTTCCTTCTCCTCTTCGGCTTCGACTTCGGCTTCTGCCTCTTTCATCTCAGCGACAGCGCCTTCTGCTACTACGAGCATCGAGCCGTCTTGGAGTTTATAGTCTCCATCCGGGAGAGGGATTCGTTCGCCTTCGTCATTCACGACAAAAGCAGAAACACCGACAGCGAATGCGTCCGCGTCGGTTTGGATTTCCTGTCCGCTTTCGAGGACAGCCGTCGCAAATGCGACTTCTTTTGGTTCCTCCTTCTCTTCGACAGCGAGTTCGACGCTGTACTTTTCAAAGATGTCGGAGATGCGTTCTTTCAGAGTCATCTTCTGGGGTTTTTATATATAACGATTTCAGAACCTTAATCCTTACTCGTTAATTGATTTTTTTAAAAAACTTAAATTTTGAGTTCATGAGTAGCTCCCGGCATGTACCACGTTTTGCCGTCTAATTCATGTGAATGAATTCCTTCGAGACCCATATCTTCTGCCGCTTTTTGTGCCGCGGCTTCTGTTGAGTACGCGAGACGGTCATTGATTATGGCCTGTTCATCGCTTATGACTTGCGTAACCATATGAAGCAACTCTTCGAGGTGTTCCAATCCAAGTTCGACTTCGATAGCTGACAAAAGCTCCAATTCCTTGAGTTTGGATTCCGACCAACGAAGAGCCGCCTTCCCACCCCATGCCATATACATAAGATACCCGCATCCGTCAGAGAATGAGGTTGACGATTCAAGGTCGGCTTCGTGACGTATCAGATAAGACCTCATGCGCTTGATCGTTTCGACGCTGATATTCTCACCCTTTGCGAGTTGGCTTGCTCGTTGCTTTCCTACGTCCGTCCCGCATGACCCCCACCCGTTCTTCTCAGCGTATTCAACCGCCTTCCTTGCGTTGTTCTTCACTCCGTCGGGGTAATCGTTATAAGACTCCATATCGACGCGCTTCCCGTCTTTATATCGCTTGTCCTTTTTGACGGTTGCCTTTGCGAGTTCATACTTGTTGGTGAAGAATCCCTCAATCGAGAACCCTTTGACGCTGCCTTCCTTTACGTACTTCTCCCATATCGCGTCGTTATCGACCTTCATTGAGACCATCCACGTACCGACCGGGACATCGAGTCCATACATTCGGGATTTGTCCTGCTCTCCTTCGACGATCCAACTCTCGACAACGTGCAAGCCGTTTAACGTATGCTCGTGTTCGAGGGTCGCGTTCGCTTGGTTCCCGTTTTGGAAGTAGAGTTCCATCGCCCGTCGGACGGTCTTCTTTGAGAAATACACGTAATATTCCTCCTCCCCGTTTTTTCGATAGATGGGTTTGTCTGGAATGAGTGCCGCACCCATGACAAGACGCTTCTCCGTGTCTTGGGTTTTGAATTGTATCTGTTCGTTCTTCAGAGCTACGAAGTCAGACTCGATGGCGGGTTGTTCTACAAGTGAGATAGCGTCGATTCCGTACATCTCCGCTTCTTCGTCGATTATGAGTTCAATTATGTTCATCCTACTAATGACGCTTGGTCGTTTATTCGTTGATTTGCCTGTTGGCTGTTCGATACTTCCGAGGCTATGACGTAACTCCTGAAGCCGGTTTGTCCTGCTCCGGCTCCCAAGAACCCGAGGTCGAGTTGTGGGGTTGGTGGTGTTGATGGCGCGGTAAGGTTTGGAGCCGATGGAGATTGTACGTTTCCACCTGCACCGCCCGCGTTGAATTCTTGTCTCTTGATGGTTGCCACTTGAGCGGCTCCCGCAAGACCTGCGGCAGCGGCTGCAATAAACCGAGACCCGGGGAAGGTGCCGTCTTTAGCAAGTGCAGACCCTACGGCTTCGGCTGTGTTCATAATAGTCGAAACGATAGCAAGTTTCTTCCCTATCTCAAAACTTCGCTTTGCCCTCTTCTCTTCGTCTTTGGTGAACAGCGTGTTCAGGCTCCCCATAATGTCAAGGGTCATTGAAGCAAACTCCAACGCTTGATGTCCTGCGAGTTCTGCACCGTTTTTGAAGTCCTCAAATGTCTCTCGTCGTTGCCTTCGGATAGCTTCCTCCGTAGTCTCCGACCCGAGCACTTGATCCGCGAAGTTCTGCGTCCTTGTTTGAAGAACCGCACCCTCCGTCTCTTGCGTAACGGTCAGAGTTTTGACTTCTTCCTCTTGTCGCTTCTGCATCCCTTCGACCGTCTCATTGGCAAGGTCGATTTCGGCTTGTAATTGTTGCCGCGTGAGGTTGATCGCTTCGAGTTTCAGCGTATTCAACTTATTTTGGAGGGTCGTTTGTAGTTCTAAAGACTCTGCCGCAAGGTTGAAAACGTCCGCTTCTAATTCAGCTCGCCTTTGAATGTCCTCTTCTGAGTTCTCGCCCAATGACATTTGAGCTTCGAGAAGTGACAACTCTTCTTCTGCGTTGGCTTTGCGTTGCTCAAAGAGTGCGCGTTCCTTTGCTCCGGCTTCGTCCGCCGCTGCGATTCGGTCGTTGATGTTCTGGGTCGTGTCCTCTGCGATGAGGTTCAACGCCTTAATTTCAGAGCGTTCTTTTGCCGTGGTGACAAGCTGTTCTCTTTGTCTATCGACCAACGCTTGTCTTGCCTCTTCTAATGATTTAGCGGCTGCGGTTTCAAGAAGTATTTCGTCCTTGAGGTTTGCTGTTGCTTTTCTGAAGTCTTCTGTTGCTCCCGTGATGTCACCCGAGAAGAGGTTGACCAATGCGCTACCAAGAGAAGAGAAGCGGTCTGTAATAACTTGAACCCCTGCCGACAACCCCGCGAGGATAGCTTTAAATTTTCGCGCTCCCTCAAAAGATTTCGTGAAAAAGGTAACGATTGAACCCAAAGCCAAAACGAGAACACCGATTCCCGTTCCTGCGATTGCGACCTTGGTAAGGTTCAACCCCTTGATAAACGTACCAACCCCTTTGGCAGCTCCTAAAAACTTCGAAGCAAGTCCGCCCGTCAACCTATCCAACCCACCGACAACCGTTTGTCCGGTAGTACCCAAGTCCTTGACAGCATTTTCTGAGGCTTCAATCGAGCGATCGAGGTTGCTTGTGTCTGCCGATACTTTTAAGATTACTTCTTCTTCACGAGCCATATCAAGGTGATTATCGGGATGAGTGCGATACTAACTGAGATGAGAACGTCCAAAGCCTTGAACCAAAGCGGGACTTGAACCCTCTCGCCTTTGTTCTGGAGTAATTGAATCGCTTCTCCTATATAACGATGATTGTCAAGATTCCTCATTGTTCGAAGGGTTGAAAGCAGTTGGACGAATCGTTATCGTAGAAATATCCGTAACGTTCGCAGCATAATCGAGATACTTGAGTCACCGTCTGTCCGCTCGGGTTGCTGAACTGAATCTTGCCAGTTGCTTTATCGATCCCTGTTGGAATGAATGTGCAGTCTCGAATATCTCCCAAGACCTTTAAAAGTTCAACCTTTACGAGGTCTTCACTTGTCGCATCATAGGAGATTGATAGAATCCTCCAATACGTGTCTTTGATATAAATCTTATCCGAGAATTCGAACGTCGCTAATTCGGAGCGTGTAAGCCTGAAGAACGCGGTCAGCTTGCGAGCGTCTGAAGAATACAATTCATTCACGAACGGTCTCCAATAGTGATAGTATAAAGAATTTAATGGAAATGCCTCAATCGTATGAAACGGAGGTTCTTGTCCAAAGCTCAAGTCTTCATCATCGACAGACGCGTTCAGTTCGCTATATTGAGAAAATGCGGGATAACTCGAGGCAATAACCGAGGCGGTGTTCGTGTCGTTCTGATATCTGAAAGCACCAGCAACTAAGCCATTCCAAAACGCCAACCGCGGAAGCGGTTTTTGAATTGTTTTCTCGTCTTGGGTTGTGTCAATTAACATCCTGTGAACGACATATCCAGTTTGAGGAATTCGCGAAACTACATGAGGTGCAAACGGGGTTTTTATTTGTTTATTACCTGCTGCAAAGTCGTTTTCTGGGTCAGTTACTCGATACCTTCCATATACCCGAGAAGCATTTTTAAACACCAAGTCGTTGACAAGGTCCTTACCATTTGAATGAGTCCAATCATACTGTCTCGCTTGTAGGTCTGTCGTGGGTGCTAGGGTGATGTCTTTCGACAGGTCTATCTTATTTGACCAGTCCTGCTGAGACCCGCTTGCCATGTAATCATTGAACGGCTCAATTGAAAGATGTTTCGGGTTGTTACGATTCGGAATGAATACGAGGTTGAACATTTTCTGAAGACCCGAGACGAAATCGATTTGTTTCATCTCCGGGAGGTTGCCCGTTACGTTTATGTTTCCGCTTGTGACGTTTGAGATGTAAGGCACTTGCCACCACGTTGTAAGGTTGCTTATTTCACCGTTTCCATCAAGCGTCAAGGGGTGCGAGGAATTATCAACGAAATATTGAAATTCAATTGTATCGCCTTGATCGAGTATAAAGTCAGGTGTCAAGAATGCGTGTTGTGAATCATTGAATTCAGCGCTTCCCATATCATCGATAATCTGAAAAAGCTCTGAGCCATTTTTCGAAAGTCGCATAGAGACGGAGTTACTAGCGTGACTCATCCGCCCAAATATGTTTATTCGAAAACGATAATAAGCGCGATACGGTACTGTAAAAGTTGTGCCGCTTGTAAATTGATTACCCTCGTCAAAGAACGGGGTCGATTCACTCCATCCCGTGATACTTGTATAATTGGGATGCGCATTGAGTCCGGTCAAGTTTGATTGTAATCCGACAAGCATCAAATTGGCACCCTGAACAACATTGCTCGCAGGGGTTAAAGTACCATTGTACAGAGTGAGATATAAATCATCAAGATTTGAACCTAAAAAAGTAGAGTCATAACTATAACCCGCCTCGGTCAGTATCTCATCGAATAACTTTGAAGCTCTGAAATACGGTGTGAAATCTCCGTGTTCCAGTGGGTTGCTGGTAGACCAAAGATTCTGACTCGTCCAGTTCTGCCCTTTATCGGGAATCCCGTATTTTATTACACCGCCCGACAAAGTACCCGCCCAACTAGCCTCCAGCTTTGTCGCGTTTAAGTCGTGATCATAAGCAGACAAATCGAGGTCGGTGAGCATACCGTCTCCGATATCTCGTGAGAGATTAGCCGTCTCACCAAAGACAACAAGCTCAACGTCTGCATATCTGCCTTTCTGAACGTATACCGCTTTCACTTGGGCAAAACCTCGCATGACCGGAATCGTGTTATAAGTCAATTCCGCATCGACTTTAACCTTCGGATTCCATGTCGTAATGAGACCGAACTCATTCACCGCCCCGAAGTAATCTTGGTTCTTCTTAGTCAAGGGAACTCGAAAGGTCTGCGAGAAGCTACTCGAAGAAGCGTTGATGTCTTGTATATCCGAGAACTGATAGCTCAGATTCACAGGCTCGTTCTCGTAGAGTTCAATCTCGTTTCCCGCAAGTGTTAGTCTTAGCATCTCAAGAGTTTTTTAGGGGTTCGAGAACTGTCCCGTTCAGGTACCCAAGCGGGACAAATGACGTTTTTCTCGAACTCAACATCGGATAGGCTGTGCGAGTTCTACATTAAACGAAGTGATGAACACCTTTGAGACGGTCTCCTCTTCGATTTGCATCGAGTTCGTTTGGATAGTTACCGGAACCCAGCCGCTCGTCAATTTAGCGTCAAAGGGAAGCCGTAACATTACGTTCTTTGACCTCATGCAGTATTGAAGCAAGGTCACCTCCTCAATGGTTAGGATGCTGTTGAGTTGATAGGTATCTTTCGCTTCCAATTGATATGGCGTGATTTCTCTGTCAAAGTCTTGAAACGTGAACGCATTACCCGCGTAATCTCCGACGAGCTTTCGATATGTCTTCTCTTCGCGTGAAACCGTCTTTTGTTTCTTCCCATCAAAGCGAAGGTAGTCCCATCCCCCGACCGAATTCGTCCATCCTAATTGGACGCTGGCTTGTTTGGCTGGAGTACACTTGTTGTTGATGCGAATGGTGTTCCCTTTCTGAGATGGTGTCGAGCTGAACGGAGTCACTTCGTAATATGCCCACGTCGGGTTGTTGTTGAATATATCGTCAATCTCAGCGATGTTCCCCGGATAGATTCCAAAGTAACAGAGGAATCCTTTGGTTGGGGTTGATGCGCTTGGAAGTTGTGCGCCATTTGCCGTGTTGATGGCAATGTTAACTGTATCGAGAAGCGTGTCGGATGAGTTGTAAACCTTTACGACAAAGTCTTCGACTTGGCTTATCGTGCTGCGGTTCAAGAAAGCGACAACGCCTTGATCTTCGATGGATGCATCTATCGTAATGGTATTTGAAACGTCCCTTCTATTGGTGAGCCAAAACGTCCTTCCAGATGCCGTCCCGTAATAATCAGAGAACGAAGGCTCAAACCCATCGGATATTTGAAAATGTCCGTCAATCAAATGAATGGTTGAAGTTGCTTGGTCGAGGGTCTCGGTAGTTCCGTTCCACTCGCCAATTCCAACAATGAATTTATTTATGTTGTCGTTGCTCCTCGTGAAGTAGTTACTGGTGAAAGAGTGTATCAAGTTATTCGAACCCTCTTCTTTTACATCGACAGCGCATAAATCCCGAACCACTTCCGAAAGGTTGAAAAAACCATATTCATTCGTGTTCGCTGTGATGTAGAATTTACCAAGTAGATTAGACGATGATACCGAGTCTTTATATACCGTATAAACAAAACGAAAGTTGTCATCGATCGTTGTTCCTGTTTCTGCTTGGTAGATGAGATGTTGATCTGCTACCGTAAACGTTGCCGAAGGGTTGGAGGCGAAGTTTGCCATTAGTTCTTGATCGTTATGTTTCCGAGGTTTGCTTTGAATTTACCCGCGATATCTTCTGCGAATGCTGCTCCGAGTTTCTTGGTGTATCGTTTAGAGACTGCCGTATATGCTTTCTCATAAAACCGAAGTCCAACGATTCCCTTCCGTTTGACTGCTCGCGCCATGAGGAAAGCAGCCGACTTTATATTCGACTCTGTTCGCTTTTTAAAGCGTCCCTTTTCATCTCTGAGCTTGATTCCTTTGGCTTTCATCCACTTCACAAAGACAGAAGACGGCGGTTGCTTGCGGAATGTGAAGGGTGACCCTTGATTCTTGCGCGTACCGTTCACTCCGAAGCTAATAAAGGGAGCGTAATTCTTCGCCTTGCCTTTGGCTCCGAAGTTGATTTCTCTTATCTCATTCCCCCGTACCCGGACGCGGTAATTCAAAGACCGCTTCAGAGTACCCGTTGCAACTCCGTAGTTCTTATTCTTGCCGATCCTACGCCCTCCGAGGTGCCTCTTCGCACTCTTGAGGATATCATCTGCAAACGCGATAAGCGTCTCGTTTACTTTGCTCATATCCCTGCGCGTTCGGATGCCTTGCGACAATGGTTCTTCTCGATGCTATCGAGTAACAAGGTCAGCCATAATCCAAGACCCGTGAGCGTTCGTTCTCGTTGGTTGGCTCCCAAGACAGCCGAAACGGAATGATTCCCGAAAGGAACTCCCGAATCCATTAGAAGCCGATTAAGGAACTTTGACGCGGTTACCGATACAATTATCGACACGTCTCGAAAGAGGTGGTATATAGCTCTCCAAATGCTTCTGAGTATATCTGAGGTGATTAAGAAGAGCGACTCACCAAACGAGTAAACAATCCCAACGGGGATTGCTACGATTGCGAGGACTACGAGAAAGAGGATTTTGATAGCTTTCATTATTCCGGGTCTTCAGGGAACCAACCGTTTTCTTCCATATACTCTTGATCCCGAACAGTGACATCGCTTGGGATGATATAACCGAACGGGAACTTCTGATTTGTTTGGACAAATGCAGACAGAGAGAAGCGTTCATCGTTCGACAGCTCAGGAAAGCAAGCGACAAGGCGTTCGAGTATCGCTGCTGGGTGTACGTTGATGAGGTAGTCCGTATCAACCTGCAAGGCGTTCTGTACTCCGTCAGGGTGTACGATAATCCCGAACACGGTTGAAGCCGCTTCCCCGTCTGCCTGTATCAATACAGGGCGTGAGATGTTGTACAGTTCGCGCGTGATTTGGTACGCTCTGCGCTCGCTTGTCTGCGTGTCCGTTGGTAGGACTATGATGTAGCCGTTCATGAGTATATGTTGTAGAACGTGTTAATATTGTCTTCGATTCCTGCGCGGTTGCCTGCTGTGTCTTGGTCGGAGTCGTAAATTATAAATTCTTGAGCTGTACCCTTGAAAAAGTTACCAGTGCCTGCGTTTGCGCCAAGACTATAACCTGATAAGGTTCGCCCTCCAAAGTTTCCAGTTGAGATAGACTGACCTTGTAGAAAATACTCACTTGACGAATTATTGAAAACTACGGTGTGCAAGTTTTGACTATTATTAGCCGCAACATTTGTTTTAACTAAAAGACCTGCGGCTGCTTGGAATTCATCGGGTGTATAATTATTCTGCATTAATATAGTCGCTTGCCACGCAGAATTTGCACTGCTCAGTATAACTCTATCTTGGTCGTCATTGACGGCAGAAGCGTCCACAGTTGCAACTGTGGAAGCCGTGAATGGATTTGTTAGTGCTGTAAGTGTAGACGTATTGATTGAGTCATCACTTCCATCAAAATAAACCGCAGGCTTCCCGTTCTCCGTCACCACGCCCGTTGTCCCGTCGTAAATCTTCGGCATGTTCGAAGTCGTGGTTTGCACCGCGTCGTTGCTTCCTGTCTGTGAATACCACTTCGAGACAAACCCATTATTTGAACCGCAATGCGCTGCGAGTGCGACCGTATCCAATTCACCGAATACATTAAACCCTATATCCGCGTATGAACTCCCGTTGTAAACCTCTACCGCTGAACCAACGTAGGAACTCGATAGCCGTCGCAATGAATACGCAGCCGC
>Ga0257110_1000273_pt1 | contig 26431 bp, 19 predicted proteins | sample LP_taG_7_FD_190184 | JGI IMG/M metagenome (GOLD analysis project Ga0257110, IMG submission 190184) | Marine microbial communities from Northeast Subartic Pacific Ocean, Canada - LP_J_2015_P26_10m | ecosystem: Environmental > Aquatic > Marine > Oceanic | place: Canada: Northeast Subartic Pacific...
GACTCTATTTTTTTATAAAATGTATGTCTAAATTGCTTCATTGTGTTTGTATTAATAGCGATGAAATCAAATCAAGAGCCGAAAGGTGACCTTACAAACAGACGAAATGTGTTAAAGTCAGCGGGTTGCTTTTTGATGTTGCCTGCTTTGGAAAGCTTTGGGCAAGAGGCCGTGGGCGATGATGCGGCGAAAGCGAATCGTCTGTTTTGCATGAACATCGGGAATGGCATGTGTTCGGACAATTTTCCAAAGTCGACAGGCAAGGCCTACCAAAGCTCTTCAACTTTCAAGCCGCTGGAAAACCTAAAGAATGATTTCACTCTATGCACAAATTTACGAAACTATGGGAATCACGAAAGCACGATGTATGCTTTCGCGGAATATGCGGACCACGCCAATCCCCAGTTGATTAAAGATTCAGTTGACGAGGTCGCGGCCTCTCATATTGGCAATGACACGCGCATTAGAAATTTGGTCGTTGAACAGAGGAATTCCTATGGCATTTCCTGGAAGGGTGGATTACCCGTTTCCCCAATCGCGGATGTCCAGATTTTGTTCCAAACCATATTTGGGAAAGTCGACAAAACGAAACGGGCTGAATTGCTGTCGCTCAAAAAATCGATGCTGGATGCCAGTAGAGATGACGCCAAGAGCATGATGAATAAAGTTTCTCGGGAAGACCGCGCAAAATTGGATGAATATTTTTCTAGTTTGCGTGAGTCTGAAAAGTCGATCCAACGATCTGAGCGTTGGTTGAATCAAAAACACGTAGACGTGCCATTTCCTGAAAACGTAAAGTTCAAGACGGATGGCCTTAGTGACTATTCACAGAAGATCTTGGTGTGCCCGCACTTTAACCAACGTTCAACATATTTGGATTTGCTCTTTTTGGCATTCAAATTTGATGTCACCCGAGTGGCCAACGTGTATTCGGAATGGAATTGGCTCGGTCATCATACTGATTCTCACCAAGTCGCTACCAAAGAGGGCTTACTAAAAAACATCGAGGCTGACCAAGGCTACATGATGCAGACGGCTCGTTTCTTGGAAAAACTCAAATCAACTAAGACGAAAGTGGGTGGCACATTACTGGATCAGACGGTTTGTTTGATCACTAGTTCTCTGAGTATCAGTAAAGAAGAAGGCCCTCACGGCATGAAGAATAACCCCGTGGTTGTCGCTGGCGGTGGCTTTGAGCATGGTAAGCACATTAAATTTAACGGCACAGACAACCGGAACAATGTCTACCTCGCAGCCTTGCAGCATCTGGGTCTCGAAATTGATAGCTTTGCCACCAGTAGTGAAAGTGCGAAGTTGTAGAATCGGATCAACAATAATTGACGTAATGGGATTCTCCAGGATTCCTCTGCAGGTAAGTTCTCATTTTTCGACCGTCTGCAAAAAGATTGCCGCCATGAGATCCCGTTCTCTTCTCGTGTTTCTGGTGGTCGGGGCTTTAGGGAGTGCTAGTTCGGGCGGCGCTGAAAAACACCTTGTGGAGCTCGACCGAAGTAGAGCTTTCTTAAGCTCTTATTGTGTGAGCTGTCATGGCAATGAAAAGAGTAAGGGCGATTATAATTTTGAAACGTTTAACGGCAAAGATTGGGCCAATCACGAACTACTCAATGAGCTCTTGACGGTTTTGAGAGAAAAGGAAATGCCGCCCAAGAAAGCCAAGAAGCAGCCCTCGGCGAAGGAGTTGGAAGCCTTTGAAAAACTTTTGGGCAAACAGTATTTCTCAATTAAAAAAAAGTTACCTGGTGTGCTCACACGCTTGAATCGCGTAGAATATGAGAACACGATCAACGATGCTTTTTTCACGAACTTAGAAGTCAAAAACCACTTGCCTGTCGATAACACGAGGGATGGCTTTGACAATGAGGGTGACAAACTGGTGATGTCACCCTTTGCGATGGATAGCTACTTCCGAGTTGCCTCTGAAATAGCAGGGAAGGTCGTGGGAGGTATGCCCGAGCCTTCTACAACCAATCATAGTTATGATAACGGTCTAGGGCGCAGATTAGGTAGCGATGGAGTTGCGGGTTATGAATTTTTTAATGATGGTATGACAACCGAAGGGTATCGTTATAATGATGCTTCCCGTGGGTTTGGATTAAAATATGGTGACACAGTGCCAGGCCATTATGATGTGAAGGTCAATGGGCATTTTACGTTTATTGATCCAACCGTTACTGGCGCTTTTCTTAGGGAACGTGATTTATATTTCAAGGTTGACCTAGGTAAAGAAAATGAACGGCTGAGAATCACAACTAATATAGATCCTAAACTCAGCAAAAAAGCACTCAGCACTCAGGACTTTTTATTAAGCGACAAAGTGCGGATCTATTTGGAGCCAGGACAGAATGCGGTTCTTTATAGTTACAATTATTTTTATCCATTGCCCAAGGATCTCAGTAAACTCAAGCCGATACCTCCGCGGCCGGCAGACAAGGCGTTCTCCAAAATGCCAAAAGCGTTATTGCACTTCATTTCGGCTGATGTGACCGGTCCCTATTATGAAAGTTGGCCTCCAAAAAACGAGTTTTACGACACCTACTATGAAGACCTGAAGGGTCAAGAACCCCATAAGCAATATCAACAATTCATTAGAAAGTTGGCCATTAAACTTTTCCGCCGGCCGGTGACTGAAAGCGAGTTGACGCGATTTTTCGATGTCGCAAAGAAGCGATATGAAACGAATGAAAACGTCCTCGATGCCGTGCAGTCGGCCTTGACCATGATGCTCTGCTCACCCAATTTTTTGTATAAAGAGGAAGGTGATTCTCTTGATCTTGATGAGTATGCGATTGCCTCTAGGTTGTCTTACTTTTTGTGGAATACACTGCCCGACGACCGTTTAATTAAGTTGGCTTTCGAAGGTAAGTTAAGGGATCCAAGCGTTCGTTCTGCGGAAGCCTTAAGGATGCTGAAAGACCCTAGATCCCAGCGTTTTGTTACTGATTTTACGGAGCAGTGGCTCGAACTTCATAAAATAGACGTCGTTAATCCCCAAGCTGAGATTCTCAGATATACCTTTAAAGGATTCGCAGGTATTCAGCCCTTCATGAGGCAAGAAAGTATTGAGTTTTTCAAGGTGATTTTGAATGAGAATCTAAGCCTTCTCAATTTCATTGATTCCGACTTTGTAGTGATCAATCAACCCTTGAATCAGATCTATAAGGTGACTATTCCTGAAGAAACGGAATCGCCAGATAGAGTAAACCAAAAAGACTCGAAGCTTATAACGAACGATGAGAAGAAGCGGCGAGGAGAGGTCTTCCGAAAAGTCATACTTGATAAAGAGTCCCGGCGAGGAGGGTTGATGACGCAGGCGGGTATTTTGATGATGAACACCAATGGTGAATTCACCAATCCGTTCTATCGGGGTGCCTGGGTGGCTAAAAATGTTTATGGTTTGGATTTGAAACTTCCTGCCAGTCTTGAAGTTGGAGCCCTAAAAGCACCTACGGAAACTTTCACCATCAAAGACACGATCAATGAACATCGTAACAATCCGCAATGCGCTTCCTGCCATAGCAAGATGGACCCCTTTGGTTTGGCCATGGAAAATTTTGATGTTTTGGGTCGTTATCGCGAGAGTTATCAGAAATTTGTTGTAACCAAGACAACGATCGAGGTGACCACTGAAGGGAAAACGAAGAAGACCGAGAAGATTTCGAGAAAGTTTGAACCCACCACAAAGGTCGATGCTTCTACCTCTCACCGAGACGGGCGACCTATCGCGGGGATTAATGGCTTAAAAAATCTGATGCTGGAGGACCAAGATAAAATTGCCAGGAACTTGCTCACAAAGCTTTCGGAATATGCCATGGGGAGAAAGATCAATTATTCAGACGCTGAAATGATTCATCGCCTTTTGAAAGCGTCAAAGAATAACAATTATCAGTTGCGTGATTTGATTGTTAGTATCGTTGCTGACGAATCATTCACAAAACGATAATTTAAGTCCCGCATCCTCCACTTTAAAGGAACCAGTTATGACTCACCCATATATTCCGAGATTGAAACAGTTTTCGGCTGTCTTGCTCACAGCAATCCTCGTAACCGCTGGGCAGGTGGCTTTGGTTACGGTTGCCTTTGGGCAGAACATAGGAAAAGGCGAGCCTTCGAACGAAGCGTCCAGGGACACGGCGATCGTGGGGGCGCTCACGCTAGATCTTGGCAAAGGGGTGCCGATGAAGCTCGTGCTCATTCCAGCTGGTAAGTTCATGATGGGCAACCATCACACTCCGTCGGAAACAGTTAAGAAGTTCGGGGGCTTCGAGAGGAACCTGATCGATGAGTATCCTGTCCATGAAGTAACGATCAGCAAGCCCTTCTACATGGGCATTTACGAGGTAACGCAGGCTCAGTGGAAGGCTGTGATGGGGACTGAACCATGGAAGGCAGAGCGGGCCTTGGGATACATGCGTCTGCAGCCGAGACCAGAAGGCTTCGATGACTATCCTGTTGCCTTTGTGGACTCGTATGATGCCCTCGCGTTCTGCCGCGAGCTTTCTAAGAAAACCGGCAGGACCGTATCGCTCCCGACTGAGGCGCAATGGGAGTATGCCTGCCGTGCTGGAACTACCACGGCTTTTTCCTTCGGAGATGACCTTTCGAAACTCATCGACTACGGCTGGTATGGCGGAAAAAATGCGGGGCAGAAGGAGGACTACGCCCACCGGGTTGGCCAACTGAAGCCCAACCCCTGGGGCTTGTATGATATGCACGGTAACGTCTGGGAATTCTGCCGTGACTGGTATGACAAGGACTTTTACAGCAGGTCACCGGGTGTTGATCCGGAGAATACCGCAAAAACCGACAAGCCATCTCTGCGCAGTGGGGCGTTTCACAGCGTTCCCACCGTGTCCCGGTCCGCACAACGCAACAGTTGGACAAGTCCCACGACGGTCCGCTACAATTACGGCCTACGGGTCATCGTTGCAGCCGACAAATAGGAAGAGACCTCGGAGACACCGTATGTTTTACAGAGAAAAAATCATGGTTCGAACGTCTTACTCCGTATTGCTTGCCTTTGTGCTTTTGACTTTGGCTTGCGAGTTCAGCAAGGCCGAGGATAAGCCAGTCGAATATGACCGAACAGCGGTTCTCGCGAAACTGGATGAGGCGGCTGCAAGAACCGAGGACCCCGCAGTCAAACGTGCTCTTAAAAAGATGAGCGAATGCGTTGAGCGTGGGAATAAATTACTGGTCCTCAGCGGCCTCCGCACACTCCCCCCTGAGATTGGAAAGCTCAAAAACCTGACCGGTTTGACCCTCCATGACAACCAACTCACGACGCTTCCGCCCGAGATTTCTCAGCTCACGGAGCTGGCGTATTTGGGACTCAAGCGCAACCAATTCACCACGGTTCCGCCCGAAGTTTTCCAGCTTACGAGTCTGAAGCATCTGGACCTCGGAGAAAACCAACTCACCAGGCTTCCGCCCGAGATTGGGCAACTCACAACGCTAACGCAATTGAGCTTCAATGGGAACGGTCTCTCGAAGCTCCCGCCCGAGATCGGTCAGCTCACGAATCTGACGCATTTAAGGCTCTGGGGCAACCAACTTTCAATGCTCCCGCCCGAGATCGGTCAGCTCACGAAACTGACAAATTTGAGTCTTTGGAGCAACCAACTTCCGACCCTTCCACCCGAGATTTCACAGCTTTCGAACCTGGCTGGGTTGTCTCTCCATGATAACCAATTCGTCACACTTCCACCCGTGATTGGGAAACTCACTAAGCTAACGCATCTGGGGCTCGGAGAAAACCAATTCACCAAACTTCCGCCTGAGCTTGGACAGCTCACGAACCTAATATGGTTATATCTTGAAGGTAACCCACTCACCACGCTCCCGCCCGAGATTGGACAGCTCACGAACCTAGCGGGGTTATCCCTCCATGGGGCCCAATTTGCCGTGTTCCCGTCCGAGATTGGGCAACTCACGAAGCTGGTTTATCTGAAGCTCGGAGAAAACCAATTCACCACGCTCCCGCCTGAGATTGGACAGCTCACGAACCTGACGTGGTTGTATCTCGAGAGGAACAAACTTACCACGCTCCCACCCGAGATTGGGAAACTCACAAAGCTGACGGAGCTGCAAATCGAACGAAACCCGCTGACCGACAAAGGCCTAGAGCATTTGAAGTCGCTAAAAAGCTTAAAACGACTGAACCTTTGTGATACCAAGGTTACTAAGGCAGGCGTTGAATTCTTTAAAAAAGCGCTACCGAATTGTGAGATCGAGGTGCTAAGGAAATAACCTTAATGGGCAATTGCCCTTTCGACGATACTACTGAGATAGATTTTTGTATTTTAAATCTCCGAATTTAAAAGCAATTCGGGCCTTTTTAAGGCCTCCGTCAGGTAGGCTGACAAATGCATCCTCAAGGTTCTTTTAATTGTAATTTTACCCTTCATTTTAGCTGTTCTGGATGAGACCACAAGATTTAAGTCCCTTATGAAGTGTAATTGAGCGACAGTATAAGTATACCAGCCGTTAGTTTGTTTAGGGAATCTTAGTATGTTGGTCTTGCCAATGAAACTAAAAAACTTACTTCCAGTTGCCCTAATAGTGGGCTCAGCTAGTGCTAGTAGTCTTGTTGTAAACTTCACCGCGAATCTTAGCGACGGTGATTTTACTGGCCCAGACGCTATAAACCCCTACGTAGCAGGAAACGCACTAAGCGACTTCACTGCTGGAGAGCCAGATGTTATCAAGGTAGACGGACAGTTTTATGTTCCCAATTACACAGGAGACGGGACATATACTGGAGCCTACAACCAATCTACTGGAAACCGCGTCCTTTTGCATTCTCCCCTCATTGAACGTATCGAGGCGCAGACCTGGCGTGCCGAGGGTGCTTCTAATTATGGCACTGTCACTGGTGCTGGAGATCCAATTTCTCAGCGCAAAAAGTTTTTATTGCCTGACGACACTCCTAATGGTGTGTTTTCGGTGACAATTGCGGGAGGACAGCTATCAAGCCTCAGCTACCTCTATGATGATGCGGCAAACGCGGGAGGGACATTTGTGGGTGAATCTAGTAATGCAGCCCTGAACACCACAACTTTTAACACGATTGGTGTGACAGGAACTGGGGCGAATTTTGGAGATGCGCAAATTTTGTCGCTCGCAGGCGCCAGCACTGTTCCTTACGGTCTTAACACCCAACTGAGTCTCGGATCTTTCCCTCCTGCGGTTCTTGCGGGAACTGTCACGGGGTCCACGCGTGGTATTATTGCAAATGAGCTTTTGTCGACAGCTGAGGTTGGAACCTTAGGTGGCAATATTTCCAGTGATGGCCGGAATGGAGCGTCAACTTTCAAATTGACCGATCCCTTTGCTGGCGAATCTGGAACTTTGACTGTCATTACCAGCACAAGTGATCTGCAGTTAACAGTTAATGCCTCTCAAGTGCCGGAGCCTTCTTCAACTCTGCTGCTTGGCCTTTCCTTGGCGGCCGTATTAGGTCGTCGGAAGCGTTCCTAGTCTAACAACCTATCATATTTTAATAGGAAGTCCTGTTCTGGGACTTCCTATTTTTTTGCCTTTTTGGAAAGAGGCTTTGATTCATGCTGGACATTGAAATTATGGAATTTTTAAAGAAACTAATTCGTCCCATTTACTTCTGGGTATATCGTATGCGTGGTTACCCTGGGATTAACGTTGTCAGCACAGAAATCACCGAGATCATCAATGAGTATAGTGAAGTTTTCACTTATAAGCTTACCAAACCGCAAGGTCTTCACTTGCATGCTGGGTATTACGCTCATGTCATCGCGCCTAATAGCTATATCAACAACCATGATGTTCAAGATATGTCCCTAGCTACAGCACCTCATGAAGACCATTTGATGATCACGATGGATACCCAATCAAACACCCGCTACAAGCGTAAATTCAAAAACGCTAAAGTCGGTGATCGTGTTGATATGTATTCAATTAAGGGTGATTTTACTAACGACCAGCTCAATGACAGTGACAAAACCGTCTACATTGCTGGCGGTATTGGAATCACGGCGATCCGTAGCTTAATCTTTAATAAAATCGATGAAAATTGGCGTCTAATCTACGCTGGAAAAGGGTACTGTTATCAAGATTTTTGGAATGACAACGCATCAAAAGTGAGCCTCGTAAAACGTGATACTCTGTATCCAACAATTAGTGAAGAGCTACGACCAGAGACAAATTTTTACGTTTGTGGTTCAGGTTCTTTTGTTGAAGACGTGCAACGATATTTAAATGACAATAACGTTGATTCGAATCGCATCAAAGCAGAAGGTTTTGGTGGGTAAAATGATTCAATTTGAACGTAAGAGCTTATTTAGGCTAACCGCCCCTATTTTTCTGTTCTCTGTAATCTCGATTGGTGTCACTTTTGTCGACACTATACTGCTCGCTGGTTATTCCGAAAACTTAGCTGCAGCGGTTTCAATGGCCAATCAAATTCTCGGAATTGCCTATGACGTATCTGGGCTATTTTCTGTCGGTGCTTTGATTCTCATAGCCCAATACCTTGGACGAAACCAAATCGAAAAAGCCAAAAACATCGTCGTTGTCGCCATGGCATCGAGCTGTTTACTCGGACTCATTATTGGTGGTGTTCTGGTGCTAGGAGCAGGCAAATTTGCCGATTGGGTTAATACCCCTGAAGAGATTCGAGAAGACGTGATCATTTACGTCTATGTCATTGCTGTCGCGATCATTTTTAATGGTCTTATAGTCTCAGTAACCGCAGCTCTGCGAGGGTTCGGTCTTACGGTTGAAATCTTGATCATGGGGATCATAGCAAACGTGGTATACATCTTTTTTGAGTACACCTTAATCTACGGAAGATTCGGGTTCCCTGAGCTTGGCGTATATGGTGCAGCTCTCTCTACCTTAATCGTTCGCGTCGCCAGTATTGGATTCTTACTTTGGGTGCTGAAACGCAAACTCGGCATAGTCTTTAACGCAACTCCAATTGGCTTTATCAAAAAAGTGAAGCAAATCACTAAAATTTCTTACCCGAGTGTGAGTGAGGGAATGTGTTACAACCTCTACCAACTTGCGATGGTTTCCTTTATCGCGGTCTTAGGTACAACAGAGGTGCTCACTCGCTCGTATGCTTTAACAATCACTGCTCTCCCGTCACTGGTTGCCATGGTGATATCACAAGGTAACGAAGTATTAGTCGGTTATGATAAAGGCTCACAAGATAACGAGACAGCAAGAAAGAGAGCGAACAAAACAGCCATAATCACAGGTATCGTTAACTCTGGTTTTGCCTTCCTGATTTACCTAAACGCAGAGCTATTGATTGGGTTGTTTACCAAAGATGCAGCCATAATTGCCGGTGTCACTTCTATCTTGTTCTATACGATAATATTGACCTTCTTTAATACGGTTAATATTGTGTTACTCAATGCCCTCAAAGCCGTTGGCGACGTAAACAGACCCGTGCTCTTTAATTTGGGCATCACGTTTGCGATAGCTTTGCCACTTGGATACTTAGCCGTGACTGAATTTAACCTTGGTGTAGAGGGGCTATGGTATGTATACCTTATTGAAGAGACGATAAAATCCATCATCATGTTCACACTGTGGCAAAGTAAAAAATGGCATAAGTACAAAGTCGTCGAGCAAGAAAAACCTGGACCACAACAGTCTAAGGCCGAAGCGTGAGTCGAGAGCACTCAAATATTTTTTGGATGGGGATGGTGAGCTTTTTCACCGATATGGCCAGCTCTCTGGTCATGCCTCTCTTACCCTTTTTTATCGTTATTGTATTGGATCAAGGGGTCGACAAGCTTGGTATTGTGCTCGGTGTGACCACCCTCGTTTCCTACTTACTTCGATTTGTAGGAGGGATAGCGAGCGACAAAATGGACAGTAACAAACAGTTTCTGATCGTCGGCTACGGGTTGTCTGCAATTGCAAAACCTGTACTCGGCCTTACCGAAAGCTGGCTTGGTGTTGCTGGCGTTCGTTCAGGAGAACGATTAGGTAAAGCCGTACGCTCAGCACCCAAGGATAAACTCATCTCCTTATCTGCTAAATCAAATAAAATGGGCGCTAGCCTAGGCTTGCATAAGGCTATCGAGAAAATGGGCGAAGTATTAGGGTTAGTCATTCTGCTCGGTGTCATCGCCTATTTTGGTATGTCAGAGTCTGTGTTTCGCTCAATGTTTCTAGCAAGTGCGATTCCTGGACTTTTGTCGATTTTAGTTCTTACGATTTTTGTCAAAGAGATTCGTGGCGGCAAAGCCAGAAAGAATCCGGCGCTTTCACTCTATCTAGAGCCCAAGGTTCGTGGAGTAATCGCAGGATTCATCATCATCACTCTATTCATGTTCAACGAGGCTTTCTATCTTCTTTTAGGTAAAGAGTTTGGTTTGGATTTAGCCACCATTTTATTGGTTCTTATTATGGTGAAAGCCACTCAAATGCTAGTGAGTAAAAAGGTTGGTAGGTTTATCGATAAACGACCGATACGATTGCAAATGGGGCTCGGTTATCTAATAGGTATATCTGCAAGCACCTTACTGCTATTCCCCAGCTTTACCGCTTACTTAATCTCTTTTCTGATGTTCGGTATCCATGAACTTATCATGCTAATTGCGATACGTTCTTACATAGGACAGTATGCCGAAGACAAAGGTTCAGCCTACGGGTTTCTCTACTTTACAATTGCACTGTTCTCAGCAGCCAGTGCCTATGTTATTGGCTTAACTTGGCAACATTTTGGCGCAACCCACGCTATTGTAATTAGCTGTGCAGGCATGCTTGTGGCAGGTCTTGTTTTCTTTAAGTTTAGAGCATTTAATTCCAATTAATATCCACCCCGGTTTGGTTAATAGCCAACTACTGACAGGAATTTGCTTTTGGCGTGAAAGCTTGAAGTCGCGTTTGAATCGGAGCGGAGGAGGGTGGAAAGAGGGACCTTCTTTATTGGCAAGCATGTCGTGAAGGTGATATTTTATGCTAATGGTGAAATTTTTACCCATTCTGCCGTCGCTCGTTATTTTCGGCAGCGGTTGCCAAAAAAAAGAAGGGGACCAAGCATCCAATGAATCGGAAAATGCCAAGGAATTGGAAGGGAAGCCGCTGACGACGATTCCTGGGGAAATGACTTTGGAATTTGTCCGGCGGCTTTGGAGTTAGCCCCATGATAAGGCAGGGGCGATCAATCAGATAAGGCAATATATGCAGTCAGGTGAATGGAGAATCGAATTTATTCAGAACATTGATGCCGCGCGGAAAAAACTAGTCACTGAGGGGCGCGTGTTCAATGGCGATAAAACGTCAGGCCTTATTCAAGGCGAGATGACATTTCTCGAATAACTCAAGTTAGCTAACTAGGGCTGAGGAAAGGCTTCGGCAAGAATATGCTGGAAGCGTCGGTGTTAAAAAGGGTCAAGCCCAGCGGTGGGTTTATCCACAATGACGAGCTGGGGCTTGTTTAGGAATGGGAACGCGATAACGAAATGTCGGCGCATGCCTCCTGAGAAAGTGTCGATTTGTTGGTGGGGCCTCTTGGGGCAGATTGACTTTTTCGAGTTCAGTCATGAGGTCAGGCCTATGAACTCGTCTTAGTGCAGCGAAGTATTCGGGGCTCTCAAGGGCGGTGATGCCGGGGTAGACTCCCATCTCTTGGGGAAGTTAGCCAATGACGCGACTTGCTTTGGAAGTTTCACGGTGAAGGTCAATTTGTCCTAAAGTGGCGTCTCCATCATCCGCCCGCTGAAGTGCAGCGAGCGTTCGCATGACGGTAGATTTCCCTGCTCCATTTCGTCCGAGAAAACCGTAGGTGCCGCTAGAGCGATCGCGGTTGGCGTTTGAGAGTTCCTGCACCCCGTTTGAGTAGCGCTTAGAGAGACCACTAATGAAGAGATTTATGATATCCGAGATACAAGCGTTCCCAGGTGGAGGGACGCAAAACGAGTTCTGGGCTTGGGTCGAGGGAACAAGCTTCCGGGCGCTTAAATGACAATTGATCGCTAATGAAAGATGACTGAGCGACAGCTTTAAAGGGGGGCGTAAACGACAGTTTTTATATTGAGGTGGGGTTTGACCATCACCCAAATGTCCCTAATTTTATGTCAATGAAGCTTAGACCTTTCGCTTATGCTCTTTCGTTGTTCGCGCTTCCGGCGCCTGCTGCGACCCTTAATCTCTCTTCAACTATGAATGGGGATAGTTATTTTGGGGATCCTGTCCTGACTGGCTCTTTCTCGCAAATCAATCTTGGGACGGGGCTGCCTGGTGATATAGACGGGGCTTACGATCTCGCTGATCTTGGGAAAACCAATCCTCGGCTTTTCGGGAGTGGAGTTGATGTTTTTCCTAATGAGAGCGCCTTTGGCGTCGGATCTCTCACCTATTCGGATCCCCTTGGGATTGGTTCGGAGACTGTTCCAATTGACTCCGTCGATTTGACTCAAATTAGTAGTGACATTTCAGTGGTGGGCCTTGGGCTGATAACGCAAGTAACCGGAAACTTCGCGTTTGGAAACGTTGATGCCTCTGATACGGTATCTTTTCAAGACGGTAAACTTTCGGGGCTTGACCTTGCCCTCGATGCAGCATTTCAAGTTGATACTGGCGTAGGAACGGCGTCTTGGGACGGGCTGCTTAAGATTACCGACAACTCCTTCTCTTTACAAATCGATGATACTGAGGTCGTTCCCAATCCTTTCTTTAACCCTGGAAATCCAAACTCCCCTCAGTTCCTTCAGGCACAGCTTATCTTCGACTTCGATGGGCAGGTTGATGCCTTTGTTCCTGAACCATCTTCAATCCTTCTCAGTGCGTTTGCTACTTGCCTAATGCTTTTGAGACGTAAGCGTTAATTTTCTGAGATCAGCGCACAATTCGTCAGAGTGTTTATCATCGATGTGGAAAATTAGTTTGATCTGAAGTCAATACCAATAAGAAGGTGCGATTGCTCAGCATTGGTCTATAAATGAGGCATGGCATGAAAGTCACTTTACTACTTTTTTCCTGGCTCTTGGCGCCTCTTATTAGCTTGGGTCAGGTCTCAGAGAATATTGATATTCTTGAGGAAGTGATTGTCTACGGTTCTAAGCTAGATGAAACACCTGTTGAGGTCACTGACTCTGTAGCGCGAGTAAGTGGGGACCGTTTGGATCAAAAGCAGCTCCGCAGTGCGGGGGATGTTTTTAGGCTTTTAGGAAACGTTCGAGCGCCACAGTTTTCGGATGGAGGATTTGTGATTCGAGGTATTAATTCGCAATCGCCAGATGCGGAGAATATTTCAGGTCAGCAAGCCCCTCTGTCTTCGATTTTTGTAGATGGGGTGGCCTTGACCCAACAGGCTTCCTTCCGCGGCCCTCAAGGTCTCTGGGATGTCGAATCGCTTGAGGTTTTTCGTGGTCCGCAGTCGACCTTACAGGGTAAGAACTCTCTTGCGGGAGCGGTTGTTTTGAAGACAAAAGATCCCGAGTTTACTAGGGGTGGATCGCTCCGTACAACGTACGGTGAATACAATCAAAAGGAAGTTGCTCTAATGCTTAATGCTCCGCTTTCGGATGAGTGGGCGGTTCGTTTCACTTATGAAAACCGCGAGCGTGACAGTTTTGTTGATGCTCCAAATCTGAGGCAATTCCAGCGTTACGAAGATTTTAATACTTCAACCTCTCAACAGTTCCGCGCGAAGCTTCTTTTTGAACCTGCGACCATTCCACTTCGCTCGCTTTTTACTTATAGTTACAGTGATATTAGTCCGACAAATAACGATGTCTTCGGGCCAAGCGGCCCGCGGATTCAGGCTGGGCCGGGGGTTTCAGTAACGAGCGTTGATAGTTTTTTTGATCGCCGCTGGTTGTCTAATTTCCCCAACCAACAAGTCCGTGAAACCGGGACCCATACTTTTGCGTGGGAGAATAAATACGAGCTGTCCGACACACTCAAAATCACTTCTCTGACAACCTACATCGACACCGCGCTTGATATTGGAACCATCGGTGGTGGTTTCGTGAGAGATGAAAATCAGAGTGACCTTACTCAGGAAATCCGTCTTAATTGGGATGATTCTTGGGGGAAATCAGTCCTTGGCATCTATGGAAGTTTACAGGAGGCGGATAGCACCTTGTCGACCGATAGTCGCCGGGTAAATGGCGCGCTCTTCGGTCAAGTTGACTATGGGCTTACTGATTCGCTTTATTTGATCGCCGGAGGGCGACTGAACTATGACGATTTTGAGTTTAAAACTAATCAACGGCCGGATGGAATCAGTACAGAAGATGCTCGGTTCCTCCCTAAAATTGGGGGTCGTTATGAATTTAGTGACACGCACACACTCGGCTTTGTCTTTCAGCAAGGGTTTCAAAGTGGTGGTACAGGAGTGCAGTTGAATGGTGATACTTTCGTCTTCGATCCTTCGCTTACCAATAATTTCGAAATCCCTTGGCGTCAGAGTTTTTTTGGTGAACGGCTTAAGGTTTCTGCGAATGCTTTTTATACCGACTGGAAGGATCAGCAGGTCGTTGTTAGGGAGCTTGATAATACTTTTCAGATTGATGAACGCGTGATCAACGCCGCTGATTCAAGCCTCTATGGCAGCGAGTTAGAGCTTGAATATGAGCACTCTGATAGTCTTCGTTTTTTTGGCTCGGTGGGGTTGCTTGTGACCCGTTACGATGATTTTAGTTTCCAGGTGCCGCCCGTGCAAAAATTGCCAACAGAGCTCGATTTCTCAGGGTATGACTTTCCGGAGTCCCCGAATTTCACCTTCAGTTTTGGCGCCAGTTACGCACATGATAGCGGCTTCTTCTTAAATGCAGATCTTGCTTATGCCGGCAGCTCCTTCAGCCCAGTGCTTTTCGCTCCAGTTGCATCAGGTCTGCCCGGTAGCTCAATACAAGTTCCACAGGATAACTCGGTCGAAGTTGACTCCTCGTTCACTGTTAACCTTACGATGGGTTATGAGGCTGAAGACTGGAATATCGCCGTTTTTGCACAGAATCTGTTTGGTAATGATTCCATCGTGGGGCAAGTTCCCCAAGCGGTGAATGGAGTCAACGGTATCGAGTTTCAGGATGGCTTTTTGGCCACTGTGACCCCACCCCAATTTTTTGGGATGTCCTTGGAATACAGCTTCTAACTATAATTTTTTATGAAACAAGTGATCATCTCAGCCCTTCTCCTTACGCTAGAATTTCTTGGAGCTGAAACGACCATAATGCTTAAAGGATCAGAAGCGGTTGAAGCAAGCGGAAACGGAAAAGCACTCAGGATCGCGAACCTCTCGGGCGCAGGATTGGATGCTGATGGCTGCCTCACTTTTATTCCTCGCGAATATGATCCAATTAAGAATTTTAATATAGGATCACTCTCCTACGACGAAGCCCAGCTTTCTAGATCTGGCGAAGAGACTCTTTCAGTTACTCCAGAAGCCTTTGCTTTTGACTTTAATAGCTACGCTCAATTACTCTGTAACGAGTTAGCAGTTATTGGGACTTGTGGGGTAGACGTTACCCTATCAAATATTCAGGGGCCTGGGCTTAGTTTTGTTGACGGGGTTGTTGAATCCTTGGATTTCACGGCTGACGTCTCATGGTCTGTCACACTCAATGATTTTTCTCAGACTGCGGCCCCCTACACCGGGAAGCTGACTGTGATTGAGGGTACTTTCATCTTCGATGTGGGAGATGACCCTCAAAATTGGTTTGTCGGTGCTTCAGAGGTGAGCCTTGAATTTGATCTTGTTGCTCGTCCGGATGCTTTTGGAGGACCAATTTTACCGGCTACCGCTGCCAGCTTCGCTGTGAAAACGACGCCCGCGCTTAAGATCATGGAAGTTGGTGACACCGAAGTTTCCTTAAATGTCTCTTTCCCTGATCCTGGGCCTGGTCTATTCCGCTTAATGCAATCGCCGGACCTAAGCTCGAACTCTTGGACCCGAGTCGGTTGCGATTTTGTAGCTCGCTCTACTGATCGTCTGCTTACCGTGAAGATCTCTGAACAGGACACTTCGATGTTCTACCGGGTGGAATCGTTGGCTGGCAAAGCAGCAGTAAACCAGTAACAGAACCTTTTCTTTTAATACCTTTAACCACTGTGATCTGCTCCTATTATCGAAAGGAACTTCTCCGAGCACAGCCGTTTTGTTCGAGTGATGAAACACAAGTTTACTTCCTTGCAGTGCAGGAAGAATTTCACGAACAGGGCTGCCTTTCCGATGATGAATGGAAGAGGGGACAGAGATTTCATCGAAATGCCGACCGTTGGGAATATCTCGGTGCCAGGCGAGCTTTACGGATTTTACTTGCAGGCCATTTGGGGGTGAGGGAAGATCAACTGCGTTTTCTAAAAAGAGAGAATGGAAAACCTTATTTGGAGTCTGGCTACTTGTTTTTTAATGTGAGCCATTCAAGAGGTTGGGCTGCGATAGCGATTAGCCGTGAAGGAGAAGTTGGAGTGGATCTCGAGGAAAGCAGCAAGATTTTGAGCTTTCCTGACTTGGCTTCGCAGTTTTTCAGTCGAGCTGAGGGCGAGATGCTGTTCTCATTATCTGAAGATAAACAGCGAGAGTTGTTCTATCGTCTTTGGACGCGGAAAGAGGCGTTTTTGAAAGCTAAGGGAACCGGAATTACTAAAGGTTTGGATCACTACGAGATGATTGCTGGAGAAGGTCACTGCCTCGAAAGAGAGGGCTTTCAGGTGCTCGATCTTCAAAAAGCCCCGGCTGGCTATTTTGCTGCACTGGCCTGTTCAAAAGCTCTCAAGGTGAAAGTCTTTAGTTGTCCTTAGGAATAATGAAAATCGATCAATTGCTCGAGATACTTCGCGAGCGGAGGGCACATCTTTCTGTCGACAAAGGTGGCTGTTTACGCGTGGACGTTCCAAAAGGAGCGCTTAACTCTGAGCTGCAAGGGGCGCTGAGAAAGCAAAAAAAAGCGATCATCGCGCTTCTGGAATCATCGGCTTCTTCCCAAACGGATTATAAGCTAGATGCAGTGCTGCCGGATGGCTTTAAAGTTCGGCAGACTCTTCTTTTTCAGAAACCAGAACTTGTTTTACTGACAGGGGCGACTGGTTTTTTAGGAAAATATCTCCTTGCCGAATTACTCCAACAAACGTCTCTTGAGGTAATATGCCTCGTGCGTCCGACTGGACAAGATCGGGTCGAAAAAGAGTTGAAAAAAAGTGGGATTTGGGAGGATTCGTTTCGTTCTCGTTTGAGCTATATTGAAGGTGATCTGGCGGAGGAGTTAATAGGTCTAGACTCCAAGATTTATAATGAGCTGGTTCAAAAGGTAGATCTCATTTTTCACAATGGCGCTCATGTCCATCATGGCTTGCCTTATTCCTCATTGCGGGCCGCAAATGTCGGGGGGACTCTTGCTTTGTTAAAGTTAGCGGCTGCCGCTGAAGCCTCTTTCCACTTCGTTTCTTCCCTCAGTGTCTTGCCTTCGATGTCGAGTGGGGTGACTGATCGTTTTTTTGAGGCTGATCCGCTGGAAGAGATTTCTCCACCGCGTGGAGGATATAATCTGACCAAATGGGTGGCCGAGCGTTTGGTTGAAAATGCTGGGAAACTGGGCCTGGAAATCGTGATATACCGTCCGGGTCCGATTTCTGGTCATAGTGTGACTGGTGAATTCAATAGACAGGATTTTCTCTACCGTCTCGTCAGGGGATACATTGCGACTGGGTCAGCCCCGGCTGGAAAGATACCGCTTGATCTCTTGCCGGTGGATTATGCTGCCCGGGCGATGGTATGGCTGACTATACGCTCGTCCTTGCGCCGCGATTCCTTGCGTCGGTATCACTTTCTACATCCTAAGCCAGCTTCCTCCGAGTTACTCTTTGAGGCATGTGAGAGAGCTGGTTTGGGAATTCAGCGAATTCCTTACCAGGAATGGTTCCAAACTCTGACAAAGGTGGCCTCAGCGGGGCAAGAGGACCATCCACTTTATCCTTTGGTGGGCCTTTTTGCTTCGCGAGGAAAGAGTGCTCAGGATCATTCAGAAAAGGCAATGGAAGTTCCCTATGATTGCGTAGAGACGCAGAAAATTTTATCTACCGCAGCTTTTCCATTACCGTCCTTGGATGGAGCGTTGTTTGATCGATATTTGGAGGCTATAATCAAAGAGGAGAGGATGAAGACATGAGCGAACGCTACAATCAATATGATGGATGGGCTTGGCTTTATGACGAGACTATTGGCCCAATTTATGGGCGGGAACAGATGGAGATCTTGAAGAGGGTATTATTACCACTTTTGGAGCCTGGGGCTCACCTATTTGATCTTTGTTGTGGCACGGGGCAGCTGATTGAGGGGCTTTGTAAGGCGGGTTATAAAGTAACTGGTTTGGATAGCTCTAAAGAGATGTTAGAACGGGCTCGAAAGAATGCGCCAGGGGCGGATTATATTTTGGAAGATGCGAGGATTTATCGAGCTCCCGAGACTTTTGATGCGGCATTTTCAACAAGCGCGTCTTTAAATCATGTTCCAAGTATTGATGATCTGGAGCAGGTTTTTGAGAATGTTTTGCATTCGCTATGCAATGGTGGGGTCTTTGTGTTTGATCTGAACCATCACGAACAGATGAGCAAGTGGTGGCGGGGGAATCCATTGGAAGGCACGCTCACTAAGGAATGGGCCTGGATTGTGACGCCGTATTATCAGGTGTCTGAGAGAAAGGGGTCGTTTTTAGTGAAGACCTTTCGTGGAGTGAGGGCACGAGGATTTTTAAGAGGTTTTAAGACGATTTTTTATAGGCTTCTCGCGAAGCCGAGGTTTATTGGTTTACGCTTGAAGTGGATTTCAAAATTAAAATTACTAGAGCCGTCTTGGATTTGTCAGGAGATGAGATTTCCGGTCGTTGGGCATGACCTTATTGAGGTTCGTGAAGTTCTTATGAAGGTAGGGTTTTCTAAGGTGGAGGTACAGAGTTTAGATGGGAACGATTCGGTGGATTCTGATCATTCAGCTTACTTCATATGTTCGAAAGGAGGGTCGAAGTGAAGAATGTTGTAGAGTCACTTCTAAAGAAGACGGTCGGCTCACGCCGCTATGCAGAGGAAGCAGCGGCTACTCATGTTGATAAAAGTTCGATTGCCTTTGGGGCAACTTCGGAAACAAAGTTTTTGTCGTATCCGTTTGTGATCGAGTCAGCAAAGGGAGCAAGAGTCCGAGACATTGATGGGAACGAATATATCGATATTTTGCAGGGTTTGGGTGCGAATCTTTTCGGGCACGGTCCAGATTTTGTCAGGGCGGCAGTCGCGGAGCAGATGGAAAAGGGGTTTCCACTTGGTGCTCAGACTCCACTGGTGCGGGAGGTGGCTGAATTAATTACTGAGCTCACTGGGATGCCTAAGGTGTGCTTTAGTAACACGGGAACGGAAGCAATTATGACTGCGATCCGAGTGGCGCGGGCTAAAACAGGCCGGTCAAAAATTGTGATTTTTAGCGACGCTTATCACGGGCATGTCGATTGGGTAATTATGCGGCAACCTTTAGCTGAGTTTGCTCGGCGTCGATTAGTCGAGAAATGGCGTCACGGACGGTTATCTGCCATAAGTCGATTTTTAGGAAAGAGAGCTGTGAAGGGTGCTGCTCCTGCATCGGTAGGAATTCCCTCGTCGATTGCTAAGGATGTGATCGTCCTTCCCTATGGAAGTGAGAAATCACTTAAGGTGATTCGTTCTTTGAGATCTAAATTGGCGGCGGTATTGGTGGAGCCGGTGCAGAGTCGTCGGCCAGAGCTGCAGCCACGTGATTTTTTAAGAGTGCTGCGGGAGATTACTTGTGAGGGGAATGTGGGGCTTATTTTTGATGAGATGGTGACGGGCTTTCGGATTCATCCTGGCGGGGCTCAGGCCTATTTTGGGGTAGAGGCTGATTTAGTTACTTACAGTAAGATCGCTGGTGGGGGCTTGCCGCTTTCGGTATTAGCGGGGCGGAATGACTTTATGTCTTACTTGGCTCCGATGGCAGGTGGAGGACGGGATAAGACGGTCTTTTTTGCTGGAACTTTCTGCAAACATCCGCTTTCGATCGCAGCCTCGCATGCGGTGATGTCGAAGCTCAAGGAAGAGGGTCCGAAGCTACAGGAAGGACTGAATCAGCGGTCTGCGCTCATGGTAAAGAAGCTAAACGATAATTTGAAAGAAGAGGGGATTCCCGTGTCCTTTACTAACTTTGGGTCATTTTTCTCAATTGCTCTGAGTGAGAGTGATCTTACGCCTGATGATGTAAACTATCTTTCGTGCTATTTACAAGACTGTGGGATTTATCTTCGAAGTGGAGATAAGGGCGGATTTTTAACAACAGCACATTCCGATGCTGATGTGAAGGCGATTTCAAAGGCCTTCTTAGATGGGTTGAGGTTGATTTTTGATAACAAAAATTCTCTAAAAAAATGAACGAGTCAATGGAATCTAGACGCATTCTGGAGGGTTTAAAAAAGGCTCGGGTCCAGATTGAAAAGCTCAAGAGGCCGGCTAGCCAGCGGGTGGCGATTATTGGAATGGCGGGACGTTTTCCGGGAGCGGAGGATGTGAATGAATTTTGGGAACTTCTTCGAAAGGGTGAGAGTGGGGTTCGCGATTTAAAAGACGAGGAGCTGGCAGTTTTAGGTGCTGAAGCGAAGGCCGATGACTACGTGAAGCGCTATGCTAGTTTTGCAGATCCTACCGCATTTGATGCAGGATTTTTCGGATATTCACCAGGGGAAGCAGAGGTTCTAGATCCTCAGCATCGGGTCTTTTTAGAGTGTGCGTGGACGGCGTTGGAAGACGCTGCTTACGACTCTCATCAAACGCAAGACCGGATCGGTGTTTATGCTGGGGCGGCACTGAATACTTACTTGGTGAATCTGCACAGCAATCCTGACTTGAGAGAGTCGGTCAATGAGGTTCAGGCGGTGGTAAGTAATGTGATGGGATTGATGCCGACGCGGGTTTCCTATCATTTAGACCTTCGGGGACCTAGTTGTGGAATTCAAACGGGTTGTTCTACGTCATTAGTGTCCCTTCATGAGGCTTGTCGAGCAATACTGGATGGGGATTGTGAAATAGCGCTTGCTGGGGGAGTGACGATTGGGCGTGCGAAGCCGGAGGGCTATGTTTATGAACCCGGTGGAATTTTTTCGCCGGACGGATGTTGCCGAGCTTTTGACGCTAAGGGTAAGGGTACTTTATTTGGGAACGGTGTGGGCGTGGTGGTACTTAAACGCTATGAGGACGCGTTGCGTGATGGCGATGCGATCCGTGCAGTAGTCTTAGGGACAGCTATTAATAATGATGGTGCTGATAAGGTAGGTTTACTTGCACCCAGTGTGGCTGGGCAGGCTGAGGTGATTAAAAAAGCTTTAGAACGAGCTAATGTTTTACCGGAAACGGTGAGTTATGTGGAGGGGCATGGGACGGCTACGGAGCTGGGTGATCCGGTAGAGTTTGCAGCGCTAAATCAAGCGATGGGTGCAGCTCTTTCTGAGGCAGGAGTGAGGTGTTTTGTTGGATCGGTTAAGTCTAATGTGGGGCACCTTGATGCGGCAGCGGGCGTGTCAGGTCTAATCAAGACTGTCCTAGCAATGGAAAATGAAGCTCTCCCTCCAAACTTATATTTTACAGATCCCAACCCGCAAATTGATCTTGCTAAGGGAGCGTTTCAGGTTTTGTCGAAACTTTCATCTTGGCCTCGCGGGGCAGAACCACGGAGGGCTGGGGTGAGTTCTTTTGGGATGGGGGGCACAAATGCTCATGCTGTTCTTGAAGAGGCTCCGATGGTGGTTCGAGAGAAGTCGTCTCGTGAATCTTGGGTGTTTCCGATTTCGGCAAAAAGTAATTTAGCTCTAAGTAAACGAAGAAAAGATTTAGTGCAGTTTTTGAAGTCAAGAGATGAATCATTGGCGGACCTTGCCTTTACTCTGCAGGTTGGTCGAAGGGCGATGCCTCATCGTCAGGCGGTGGTTGCGAATACTCGGGAAGAGTTATTGAGAAAGTTACAGAAGGATCAGATACATGAGGTGAATGATGCTCGTCCGGTCGTTTTTCTCTTCTCAGGCCAGGGTAGTCAATATCCTGGAATGGGAAAAAAACTGTATGAAACAGAGGCGATTTTTAGAGAGGCCTTGAACGACTGTGCCGCTGAATTTAGCGATCTTGATTTAATCGCTCTTGTGACGAATTTGGAAGAGTCTCTCAGCGACACCGCAGAGGTTCAGCCAGCACTCTTTGCCCTGGAGTATAGTTTGGCCCGGCTTCTCATGAGTTGGAACGTTAAGCCAGCGGCGATGATTGGGCATAGCCTCGGCGAATATGTCGCTGCTTGTTTGGCTGGAGTCTTTTCTTTGAAGGACGCCTTACACCTGGTTCGGCGGAGGGGAGTTTTGATGCAGGCTTGTCCAAACGGAAGAATGCTTGCGGTTAGGGCTCAAGTTGATGAGCTGCGAGAGCTGCTTGGCCAAGACTTGGAAGTAGCTGCTGTTAATGCGCCAGATCAGACAGTGATTTCCGGGACTGAAGTAGAGATTTCGAAATTGCAGGAGCAATTAGCTGAGAAAGAAATTTCGTGTCTCGCCTTGCAGACTTCGCATGCTTTTCATTCGAAGTCGATGGATCCTGCTTTAGCCGATTTCCGTGAAACTTTAGAGAGGATTGAACTGAATGCGCCTGAGCTAGATCTTGTTTCGAATCAGAGTGGGAAATGGTTGACGGCTTCTGAGGCCACTAGTGTAGACTACTGGGTTGGGCATCTCCGTCATAGCGTTCTTTTTCATGAAGGGCTTCGGACTCTTTCTGAAAATTTACCAGAGGCGTGTTATCTTGAGATTGGGCCAGGGCAAGCTTTATGCCGCTTTGCTGCTTCGTCGATTAAGGGGGCTATTGTTGTTCCGAGTCTTCCTGGACTTATCGAAGCTCAGGCGAGTTTATGGATTTCTGGGGTAAGCTTGAATTGGGCTGCTATACATGATGAAAAGCGTAATCGATTGCGTTTGCCAACCTATCCCTTCGACAGACGGAGTTATCATATTTCATTGGAAGTGGGTGAGCAAAAGACACAAAGATCTTCAGAGAGTTGGTTCTCGATACCAAGTTGGCAGCAACGTCCGCTTATGTCTGCCGAAGCTGAAGCGGGAAGCTGCCTTGTGATTTTGGGAATTCCTCAATGGAAGGATGCTTTGGATGATTTTGAAACTATTTATGTAGAGTCGGGTGATCGTTGGCTCCAGGAAGGTAAGCGATTCAAGCTGAGATCTGATTCTAAGGATGATTTTCTTCGATTAATCGATATTCTTGGGGATAAACCCAGTCGGTGGATCTATGCTTGGAAGAAAGAAAATGACCTTGCAAGTCTCGTTGCACTCACACAGGCATTTCAGGCTGCTCCATGTGAAGAGACGAGGTTCCTCGATGTTGTGACCGATGGCCTCTTTTCAATTGGTGGAGCTATTTCAGAACGGCGGCAACGATCAGCCTTGCCAGGTTTGTTGAAAGTTCTCCCTCAAGAGGTGCCTAATTTAGAGTGTCGTTTGTTAGATGGGTCTGGGGATTTTGCGAATCATTTGGTTCATGAGTGGCATCATTTTTCTGAACAGAAAGTGGTCGCTTACCGTGGGCGAGATCGTTGGGTGCAGGAATATCAGGAAGTGGATTTGCCAGTGCAGGAACCGCCGTTTATAAAGAAGGGTGGAACTTATCTTGTTATTGGTGATCTTGTGGACGGTCTAGGATTGGTTTATGCTAAGGCGCTGAGAGAGGAATTGGGGGCGAAGGTGATCGTCCTGGGGCGTGAAGAAATTCCTGATCCTCTGGATTGGGACATTTGGTTGGCTTCTCATGGAGGCCAACATCCGCTGAGCCAGACCGTAAAACGAATCAAGGCCCTGGGCAGGGAAGGTGAGGATTTTGTGATGGCAAGTGTATCGCTCTCTGATTCAGATGCAGTATTGAGTTTGGTTAAGGATCTTCGTGTTCGTTTGGGTGATGATCCTTTATCGGGGCTTTTTTATGCTGATGTTATGGGAGGGGAAGCTAGCTGTGCGCTGTCAGAACTCTCGGAACTCGAGCGGGAGCAGATCTATGACAAAAAGGTCAGACAACTGGATTCCGTGATGGGTGTGGTGGAGCAAGAGAATCCTAAACGTGTGGTGCTGCAATCGACTCTCTCCGCTATTGTAGGTGGTTCCGGATTTGCGGCATATGCAGCTAGTGGAAGTTACCTCGATGGTTTGGCAGCTCGGAGTGAGCATCCTGCAATAGTCGCTATTAATTGGGATGTGTGTCGTCTCGAGAAGGAGGAAGTGCAGGATGATTCCCTCTTGATGGCATCTTCGTTCAGCCCAGAAGAAGTCTGGGAGGCGACTCGGCGTATTCTTGCCCAACCACATTTACGACAGGTGATTGTGAGTCGGCGTTCATTGGATGACCTAGAGTTTGCTTTTGAAGAAAGGACTCGTAATATCTCTATTGAGGGTGGTCAAGATTACGAAGAACCTCGAACTGATATTGAAATTGTTGTTGCGAAATCGATGGGAGATCTTTTAGGAATTCCTCGAATCGGTTTGAACGATGATTTTTTTGCTCTCGGCGGACATTCACTCCTTGCCATTCAGGCGGTGACTAAACTCAGGAAAAAGTTTGGGGTGGAGGTGCCAATGCGTACAATTCTTCAGGGAACTCCGACGGTTGCGGGAATAGCCAAGGTGATTGAAGAGAGCATGAGCCAAATTGATGAAGAGCAGATTTCCTTAGTTGAGGGGCTCTTGGAAGAAATAGAAGGAGAGCCAAAGTAGTAAAAAATTGAGATCATGAAATTTAGTTTATTCTTTTTTGATGGGGACGGAGCTTCGGCGACTGAGGGGAGTTATAATCTTCTTATCGAAGGGGCTAAGTTTGCTGATACGAATGGCTTGACAGCGGTATGGACTCCGGAGCGCCATTTTCATGCCTTTGGTGGGCTCTACCCGAATCCCGCGATGACCTGTGCGGCCCTTGCGATGGTGACTGAGAACATTCAACTGCGTGCAGGGAGTGCGGTCTTGCCTCTTCACCATCCAGTAAGACTGGCTGAGGATTGGGCGATGGTAGATCATCTTTCGAAGGGGCGTGCTGCCATGGCAGCTGCTTCAGGCTGGACGATGGATGAGTTTATTCTCTCTCGTGATCCACATGGGAGTCGTCGGACAGTGATGTGGAATAACATTAATCTTCTTCAGCGGCTTTGGCGCGGAGAGTCAGTTTTATTTGAGGATGTCAATGGGCGTGAGGTTGAGGTGCAAACACTGCCCCGCCCATTGCAGCCTGAACTGCCGATGTGGATAACTTGTCAGTCGACAGAATCCTATATTGAGGCAGGCCGGATCGGGGCAAATGTTCTCACGTCACTTCTGGGAGGGACGCTGGAAGAGCTTGTGCCTAGGATTCAGAAATACCGTGAGGCGTGGAAGGCGGCAGGCCATGAAAAGGAGGCTGGGACGGTGTCGATGATGGTTCACACCTTCTTAGGAGAAGACGAAGAAAAGGTGAAAGATGATATCCGCGAGCCTTTTGCCGCTTATCTGAAGACGCATTACGGATTATTAGAAAACCTCGCAAAGGGGATGGGGTTGGAGGTGAGTTTGGAGGATTTTTCTGAAGATGACCTTGATGCCATTCTGACCTTTGGGGTGGAGGGTTTTATTAAACAGCGCTCTTTAATCGGCACGCCGGAAGGATGCGCTCCTCTGATTGAAGAATTTCAGCAGGCTGGGGTGGATGAGATGTGCTGTCTCGTGGACTTCGTGCAAGATGATCAGGCGGTCTTAGGAGCCTTGCCCTATCTGCGTAAGCTTATGGATATCTGCGAGTAGTTGTGGCTGCGATCGATCCAGCGGAACTGGTCGCGCTTCGTCAGCGTGTGGCTGAATTGTCGTCTGAGCAGCGTGAGCGATTGCGTGAAAAAATCGAGGCTCAGGGGATTTCCTGGGAGGAGATTTGTCCGGCTGAGCTTTCATCTAGTTCTGCGAGCGAGCGGCCCGAGCGTCTTCCTTTGACTCCCTCCCAAGCGCACGTCTGGGTCTTGCACCAATTATACCCAGAGCTCTCGGCGTATCACATTGCTTTTGCTTGGTGTTTTGAGGGGAAGCTTGAGGTTAAGGCTGTTTCGACGGCGCTGCAAAGCCTTGTGGATCGTCATGAAGGGCTGCGCACGGTCTTTCGGCAAGGTGAGGATGGTCAGCCTTTTCAGGTGCTTTTAGAGGAAGTGCGCTTTGAGTGCGAAGGTGGCGATGGAGGGGAAGACTGGGTCAAGCGGCCTTTTGATCTCGTTCATGGACCATTGCTACGGGCTGAGCTGAATGAGGAGGAGGCGGGAAAATGGCGGTTACGTTTAGTTCTTCACCATCTCATCGCCGATGGGTGGTCGCGTGGGGTTTTAATGCGTGATTTTGTGCGTTTTTATCGGGCTGCGATTGGTCTCGTTGATGAG
>Ga0257110_1000274_pt1 | contig 26415 bp, 23 predicted proteins | sample LP_taG_7_FD_190184 | JGI IMG/M metagenome (GOLD analysis project Ga0257110, IMG submission 190184) | Marine microbial communities from Northeast Subartic Pacific Ocean, Canada - LP_J_2015_P26_10m | ecosystem: Environmental > Aquatic > Marine > Oceanic | place: Canada: Northeast Subartic Pacific...
TTTTTTTAAGAAATACATTTCGTTTTCTAAAATATACTCTTCAGCTTTTTGGAGACGTTGAATATTTAATTCATTTAAGTCGTAAGGAAGAGAATTAAAATTTTGACCCCACTCATAAACAACCAAATTAATCAAAGATTCAATAATATCGATTTCATTATTATTAATATTCAATAATTTTTTTCTTAACCATGTTGGTATTTTTTTATTTCCTAAATTATCAATTTTAATTCCATAAGTTAAAAACCCATTTGTTTTTGAATTTATTTTTTCCGTTGAATAACCAGAAAAAAAATTATACTTTTGTTTTAATAAAAAAAAATATTTTTCTTGTAAATTCCTCCACATTTTATATATTTTAAAAAGAAAAATTGTTGATAATTCTTCAATTAGAATATTTTGATTTAGTAAATCTTCACGGTTCGCGGGTATTTTAAGTTCTAATTTTATATCATTTAAATTCACATTATCCACAGAATTATCCAATATGATATCATCAACTTCTAATCCAATAAGATTTAAAGTCTCAACAAAATTATTAAGAGTTAAATCTTGTAACTTGGCAGTTTTATTTAATTGTTGTAAAGAATATTCCATTATAATTTTTTTAGCTAATACTTAAGTTATTAATTAAATGATAGACCCGTTTCTTTTGAATAGTAATTCATAAATTTAAAAAAATGAAACCACTCTTTTGAATTTTTAAAAATTAGAAGTGCTTTAATTAAATAAGGATTTCCATCTTTAAAAAAAACCTCAATATCTTTTGTTTCAATTTTATCATTCTCCCATAGTAAGTACATACCATTAATAGAATTTATTTTAAAATTTGTGCTGATAAAGAGACTTGGCTGAATAAATATAAAAGTAGCCGTTCCTGTTTTACCATTTCTTGATTTAGTTAATTTTATGATTGGTAAAGTTAATTCTTTTTTATTCTTAATAAATTCGATTCGGGCATTCATAACTATTTATATAAAACTGAGATGGGAGGGATCGAACCTACGAATGACGGAGTCAAAGTCCGTTGCCTTACCACTTGGCTACACCTCAATATGCAATTGCTAAATTAATTATATCAATAAAAATAAAAAAAATATATTTTTTATTGAGCGAGAAGGGAGTCGAACCCCTGACACCGTAGTTCGTAGCCACGTGCTCTAGTCCACTGAGCTACACGCTCTATTAATAACCTTTAGTCTATTAAAATAATCTAAATAATACAATATTTTTGTAAATACGCTATAGTATTAGTTGTAGTTGTTTTTTAATAAATAAAAATATTTATGTCAAAAAAGAAATTCTCTTTGTTTCAAAACTTAGAAACGAATATTAAAACGATTGAGGATATAGATAATAGTATCAAAATAACACTAGGTCCAACTGGAAAAAATGGTATTGTAAGTAACCAAAAAGGTGAATTAAATGTTATTACAAGCGGTTCGGCTTTAGTAAAAGCTTTGGAATTTAAAGAATCATCAGCAAACGTAATTCTAAAATTATTTGAACAAGCAGGCACAAAAACATTTGAAGTTTCAGGCGATGGTTCAACAACCACGGTTTTACTAGCTGCGGATTTATTACGTAATTCGCTACGTTTTTTAGTTAATGGTTATAATCCTGTCTTCTTAAGCAATGGATTTAAAAGAATTTCCTTTTTTTTAATGGATAAGATTAATGAGTTTTCTTTACCCGTTTCGGATCATAATCAAATGACAGGAATATTAAAAACAAGTCTTGGAAATAATCTTACAGAAAATTTATTCAATTTATTACGAGAATGTTTAAAAAATATTGACCGAGATGGTTTAATTCTTATTGAAGAAAACAATACCGAAAAAGATGAATTAGATATCATACAAGGTTTAGAATTAGACCGTGGCTTTGCTTCAACCTATTTTGTAAATGATATGCAGAATTTTGAAGTTAAATACGATAAACCGGTTATTTTAATTACAAGTGCACCAATAAATTCGTTAAATCAAATTCGAGAAATTGTAGAATACGTCAAAACCAGTAATAAACCTCTAATTATTGTTGCTGAAGATATTAACAAAGATATCGTTTCAACTTTGGTTTTAAACAATATACAGAAAAAATTACAAGTAACGGTTGTTAAATACGCATCAATACAATTTGTAAAAAATGGTTTACTAGAAGATTTAGCTTTATTAACCCATTCTAATTACTACACACATGATTCAAAAGCTAAAGAAGTAGAAAAAAATTTCCGGGTAGAAGATTTAGGTCAGTGTGAGAAAGTAATTATACAAAAAGAAAAAAGTACCTTTATAACATCTAAATTTTCTAAAGTTATTGCAAAAAGACGTATTAATGAATTGAATCGAGAATTACTTTTAAGTGAATCTGAATTTGAAAAAAGTGTTTTTAAAACTCGTATTGCTAGACTATCCGGTAATATTTCGAAAATAAAAATTGGTCTTTCAAACCAGTATCAAATTGAAGAACAACGAAAAAAAGTAGAAAATGCTCTTAGCACTGTTAAAGCTTCCTTAGAAGAAGGTATTTTACCTGGAGGAGGTTCTTTTTATCTGTATTTACGAAATGAATTAACAAATTGGAGTATATTAAATTTAATAGGAGAAGAAGTATTTGCAAGTCAAGTTGTTTGTTCAGCATTATTAAGACCATTTAAGGAATTATTTAGTAATAGTAATATGCCAAGTTATTACATTCAGGAAGAATTAAATATGAAAGGTTACCCTTATGCATATAATCTAAGTGAGAAACGTGTGGTTAATAGTATCGAAAATGGGCTATTAGATTCCGCAAAAACTATTCGAGGTATATTATGGAATTCAATATCAATTGTATCCACAATTATTACTAGTGATTAAATTAAAGAATTATATGAATAATTCTTTAATTTTTCTCATTCAACATCTTGTAGATTAAATGGCGTACAGTATCCGTTGGTTGGGCACCTGCATTAATATATTTCGAAAGCATCGCTTTATCCATATTAATAATTTTTTTTATTGGGTCGTAGTACCCAATTTCGGCAATACTTTTTCCATCACGTCTTGACAAACTTTCCATTAAGACAATTCTATAAAAGGGCTTCTTTTTTCTTCCGACTCTTTTCAGTCTTATTTTTAACATAAAAAACTTCTAAATTTTTTTAATTTATTAAGGATAAACTAATTATAACGCATAAAACGTTCTAATAAAAATTTTTTACTAATTTGTAAATTCGGAAATATACATCCTTGTTTTTTCTAAAACGGGTATAAGAAGCGTAGCTAAGCGGACTAAAAAAAATGTACAAGAATTCAACCCTTCTAATGCAATAATGCCAGAAATTTCAAGTGAAGAATCTTCAAATTTAACCATAGGTAAAACTTTTGACCAAAAATCAAAATAGGGCTCAGTAAGGACCTTAAAAATAGAAAAAGGCCAAATATAAGGATTTATCATCGGTAACCATTCGAATGTCATTGTTGAATAACATAAAACCTTATAAAACCTTACAACAACAAACAGATAAGCCGCTAAGTTTATGGCAATCGTCGATAAAAAGTACAGGAAATAGACACTGAATTGATTTTCAAAAAATTGCGGGGAATCCAAATTGAAATTATTAAAAAATTCGATATTATTCATCCTTTTCTTTTTTCACTGGTTAATATTAAAAAATATACTATTAATTTAATTAATAGTATATTTTACCACCACCCCATTTTTCTGCAAGGATTTTAGGCTGAGTTAAAATATGCCCTGCAATCGTAAATAAATCATCTTCTGTTAAAGCACGCATTGTTGGGAAAATATCTGCACTCTTAATACTTGGATGAATTTCAGCGATTGATTCTAACCCATCAAATGTTGTTGGATTTTTCATATAGTCCACTAAACCTTCAATTGTGTTTCGCTGTGGTGTAGCTAAACTTAAAGCCTCTGGATCTAAACCAACATTTGGGTTAGTTTTTGTAATACCACCTGTATGACAACCACTACACGTATTAATGAAAAGTCTTTTTCCACGTTTAACTTGTTCTGGTGTTAATGTTGTAGTCTTTGATGAACTTAAAGCTACGGTTCTAGTTGCATCATCTAATTCAATTGCATTAGATGGTGTTACAAATACAAAGTTAGCAACAGCTAATGAACCAAAAAGCAAGCCTAATTTTTTATTAATATTCATTATTGTATTTATATAAATTATGTATATTTTAAAATTTGTATATCTATGTGTACCACGATAACCTATTATAGTAATTAATATTTTAAAAAGTAAATAAAATTCAGTTAGTTTTGACTTTTAAAAAAAGTTAAATTGATATGTTATATAATTATATGTATATAGAATATATTTTGCTACGAGTAGTTACTTAAATGAACGAAAATAAAACACAAACAAATTTGGAAATAAAACAGGTTTTAAGCGAGCCTTATAAATATGGTTTTCAAACTGATATTGAAACAGAAAGTTTTCCATTTGGTTTGAATGAAGATATCGTAAAGCTAATTTCGGAAAAAAAGGAAGAGCCTGATTTTCTGTTAGATTTTAGGTTAAAATCTTATAGAAAATGGCAAAATATGAAAATGCCTGCATGGGCCAATATTTCAGTTAAACCGATTAATTACGATGGTATTACATACTATTCAATCCCTAAAAAGAAAAAGCAATTAAACTCGTTAGACGAGGTTGACCCAGAAATTTTAAAGACATTTGAAAAATTAGGTATTTCATTAGATGAACAGAAAAAATTAAGTAATGTTGCTGTTGATGCTGTTTTTGACAGTGTTTCAATTGCAACAACGTATCGAGAAAAATTAGCTAAATCGGGTGTAATTTTTTGTTCTATTTCTGAGGCAATTCAATATTATCCAGATTTAATTGAACAATTTTTAGGATCGGTTATATCGGCTGGGGATAATTTTTTCGCATCATTAAACTCGGCTGTATTTAGTGATGGTTCATTTTGTTATATCCCCCAAAATGTAACTTGTCCATTAGAGTTATCGACTTACTTTAGAATTAATGATAAAGATTCAGGACAATTTGAGCGCACGCTGATAATTGCAGAAAAAAATAGTTCAGTCAATTACTTAGAAGGTTGTACAGCGCCACAATTTAGTGAAAATCAATTACACGCTGCTATCGTTGAATTAGTTGCATTTGAGAATGCAAATATTAAATATTCAACTGTTCAAAATTGGTATAGTGGTGATGAACAAGGGATTGGAGGGATTTATAATTTTGTAACAAAACGTGGTTTATGTATTGGTAAGAATTCCAATATTTCTTGGACACAAGTTGAAACAGGTTCTTCAATTACTTGGAAATATCCTAGTTGCATGCTTGTAGGAGAAAATTCAAAAGGAGAATTTTATTCAGTTGCTTTGACAAATAATTATCAACAAGCGGATACAGGAACAAAAATGATTCATCTTGGCGAGAAAACAAAGAGTAAAATTATCTCAAAAGGTATTTCATGTGGAAATTCAAAAAATTCTTACAGAGGATTAGTAAAAATTGGTCTTAATGCTGATTATGCAAGAAACTTCTCACAATGTGACTCATTTTTAATTGGGGCTTCGTCACAAGCTTGTACTTATCCTTATTTAGATATTTGGAATTCCAATTCAATTGTCGAACATGAAGCAAAAATTTCTAAAGTTAGTGAAGAACAATTGTTTTATTTAATGCAAAGAGGAATAAATATTGAACAAGCTATCAGTTTACTTATTAGTGGCTTTTGTAAAGAAGTTTTCACAATGTTACCGATGGAATTTGCGACAGAAGCAGATAAATTATTATCACTAAAATTAGAAGGAACAGTAGGTTAAACTTATGAACACAACGTTATTAGATATTAAAAAATTAAATGCAAATATTGAGGATAATAAAATTATTAAAGACTTAAGTTTATCAATCAAAAAGGGTGAAATCCATGTAATAATGGGTCCGAATGGGTGTGGTAAAAGTACCTTATCAAAAATATTAGCAGGACATCCATCATATGAGGTCAAGGGTGGCGAAGTTACCTTTGATTCAAATGATTTATTAGCTATGGACCCAGAAATAAGGTCACATGAAGGTTTATTTTTAGCATTTCAATACCCACTAGAAATTGCAGGTGTTACAAATTTTGATTTTTTACGTATTGCCTATAATGAAAAAAATAAATATCATAATTTGGAGGAATTAGATCCTTTAGAATTTATGGAAATTACAAATGAATATCTAAACAAATTAAAAATTAAACCTGAGTTTTTAAATCGTGATTTAAACCAAGGTTTTTCAGGTGGTGAAAAAAAGAGAAACGAAATTCTTCAAATGCTTCTTTTAAATCCAAAACTGGTAATTTTGGATGAGATCGACTCTGGGTTAGATATTGATGCCATAAAAATTATATGTGAAGGTATCGTTAATAACTTGAGAAAAAACTCTTCTTTATTAGTAATTACTCATTACCCAAAAATTTTGAGTTATTTAAAGCCAGATTTTGTTCATATAATGATTGATGGGAAAATTATTAAAACAGGGGGATTTGAATTAGTAGAGATCTTAGAAGAAGTAGGATATGATGCATTTACATAAGAATAAAAGGAAGATTAAAATCTTCCTTTTATTTCTTAATTATTTTGACATTTCTTGTTTAACTTTATCAATAGCAGTTTTTAATAATTCTTCTGCTTCTGGAGCTAATTTTTTACTTTCCTTAACCATTTTAATAAAAGTAGTATCCTTAACGTTAATATATTCAATTAATCCTTCAAGGAATGCTGGAACAACATTTACTTCTAAATCATCTAGATAACCATTAGTACCTGCATAAATTACCGCCACTTGTTCTTCAACACTTTTTGGAGATCCTTGTGGTTGTTTTAATAATTCACGTAAACGAACCCCACGGGCCAATTGTGCTAATGTAGCTTTATCTAAATCCGATGCAAATTGTGAAAATGCTTCTAACTCAGCGAATTGTGCTAACTCAAGTTTTAACTTCCCAGCTACTTGTTTCATAGCTTTAATTTGAGCCGCTGATCCTACACGAGAAACTGAAATACCTACATCAACAGCTGGTTTAATACCAGAGTTAAATAAATCTTTCGATAAGAAAATTTGTCCATCTGTAATTGAAATTACATTTGTAGGAATATAAGCAGATACATCACCGGCTTCAGTTTCAATAATCGGTAAAGCTGTCATATTACCACCACCAAGTTTCTCACTTAATTTAGCCGCACGTTCTAATAAACGTGAATGTAAGTAGAATACATCACCGGGATATGCTTCACGACCAGGTGGACGACGTAATAATAACGACATTTGACGGTAAGCTTGTGCTTGTTTCGTTAAATCATCATAAATAACTAATGTTGCTCTTCCTTTATACATGAAATATTCTGCAACAGATGCAGCCGTGTAAGGTGCTAAATATTGTAGTGTTGCGGGGTCGCTAGCATTTGCAGCTACTACAACTGTATAACTCATAGCATTCTTTTCTTCAAGGGCAGTTACAGCTTGTGCAACAGTTGACGCTTTTTGACCAATTGCTGCATAAACACATACAACATCCTCCGATTTTTGATTGATAATTGTATCTAAAGCAATTGACGTTTTACCTGTTTGTCGGTCACCAATAATTAATTCACGTTGTCCACGACCAATAGGAATCATAGCATCAATTGATACAATACCTGTTTGTAATGGCTCACATACAGATTGACGAGAAATAATACCAGGCGCAGGTGATTCAATCAAACGACTTTCTGTCGTACTTATTGCTCCCTTACCATCAATAGGTACAACTAAAGCGTCTACAATACGACCTAATAAGTCGTCTCCAACAGGTACTTGAGCGATTTTTCCTGTAGCTTTTACAGTACTTCCTTGTTTAATTGCTCTTCCTGTTCCCATTAAAACCGCACCTACGTTGCTTGTTTCTAAATTTAAAGCGATACCAATTGTTTGATCTTCGAATTCTAAAAGCTCTCCACAAGCAACATTTTCTAATCCAAAGATACGTGCAATCCCATCACCTACTTGTAAAACAATACCAACATCTGCTGTTCGTGTTGTTGTTTCTGTATATTCGTTTAACTTATTTTCTACAAAATTAGTTAATTGGCTTACATTTTTCATATTTAAAATTTAATAAAATTTTTTAATTTCGATTATTACAAAGTTATTGCTTATTAATAAATCTTAATTCTGTTTTTTTTAAACACCATCAAAGAATAAACTGAATTCTTTTAAAATACTAGCATCAATTGCTGTTGATTTATATTCAACAATTAATCCTCCTAATAATTTAGGATTATATGCCACATTTAAGACAACTTCATCTGAACCTGTTAAAGATTTCAATGATGATAATAAAGTGTCCGCATAGCTTTCTTGTAAGCTACCAGCTGTTATTACTTTAACTTTTACAGAATTTTTAAAGTTTAATAACAATTTTGAATATTCATCAGAAACTTCAGGTAATAAAGATAAATGTGTACGTTCACATAAAACTTTTAAAAATGATTTCATTGTAGTTGTTAAACCTGGGAAAATGTTTAAAAGAACATCTAGCTTCTGTGTTTCAACATAAGTTGGATTATTAAAAAACTCATTTAGTTTTTTCGATGAAACTAAAGTTGAACGAATTAATAATAATTCTTCACCAATAATGAAAACGTCAGGAACAAATTTGTCTCCAGATGCAAGTTTTGTAACATCAAATGTGCTGTTATCCGAACTTTCAAAATTTTTGACATTTTGGAATAGTGATTTAGAGTACGTTGCAACTACTTTTTTTGTAAGACTCATTATTTAATACCTCCTAATTTTGCAATTGTAATTTCAACAATTTTAGATTGTTCAGCTTCTGATAAAAATAAGAACTTACGTAAAATCCTACTTGCTGTAATGAAAATCATGTAACGTTGTACTGAAATAAAAGCTTTGCTTTCAAAATTTTTAATTAAATTTTCAGTTGTGTCAAAAGTTTCTTCTAAACCACTTTTAACAATCTTATATTTATTCGTTACTAAATCGACTTTATCTTTTTCATAAAGCATTTTCCAAGATTGTAACCAAAATAAACTTTGGGTAAATCCTTTTTCAGCTAAATAGTAATAATTTGATGCGTTTACAACATCTTTTTGTGCATTTTCAATTGTTTGAATAATTTCTTTTTGCCGATTTTCTAAACTTACACTAAATGATACATTATTAGCATAAATCAAGATACCTAACAAAATTACAATATTCTGTACATTTGACTCTAAAATATTAGGGTTCAATTGCACTAAAGGTTCGTCATTAATGAAGAACGAAAGAGTATTTAAGTCCATATTTCTTGTTAACTAAATTTTGGTATATTTAAAAATTATTTAAGATGCGGATTGGAATTTCTTAGCAAAGAATTTATCCGTTAGAGAATTTAAATCACCGCTAACATTAGAAAAAAGAAAAGCTGATTTAATTGAAAGATCTCCTTTTAATTTACTTAAAATTTTTAAATTTTCCTTTTGAATTGAACCAACTTCGTTTTCAAATTTTAAATTAGAATAATTTCGAGTAAGTTTAGTTTGTCGATTTAATTCATTAATTTCTTCCGTTAATAACGAAATACAATCTGATAATTTTTCATAACCGAATGTTAATAAAATTGTTGATTTTCTCAAATTGTAATTAATAAATTCAGCACGATCATCAATTTCTTTTGAAACTGGATTAATAAATTTAAATGTAACAATGATTGCTAATGTAATGAATAAAGCTAATTCAATTACAAAAGTTAAATCAAAATCAAATAATTTATTAATAAAAAATGTAGTAGTAAAAATCATAACGTATATTTTTTATTCTCAATTTATTTAATGATAAGATTTGAATTAATTACTTTGTTTAAAAGTAATTAACTCAAACTTGATCTTATTATCCACCAGTGAATGGATTTGCGAATAATAACGATAGAGCTACTACAAGACCATAAATTGTTAAAGATTCCATGAACGCTAAAGATAATAATAACGTCCCTCTAATTTTTCCTTCAGCTTCTGGTTGACGTGCGATACCTTCAACAGCTTGACCAGCTGCATTACCTTGACCAATTCCAGGACCTAAACCAGCAAAACCAACAGCGATAGCAGCAGCAACTACAGATGCTGCAGAAACAATAGAATCTACCATAATATTAAAAATTTTTGAAAAAAAGTATATTTCAAAGAATTAACAAATTTCAATAAAGCCTAATTATTCTATAACCTCTGCAATGTAATTTGCAGCTAAAGTTGAGAAAATTAATGCTTGGATAGAACTAGCAAACAGCCCTAACATCATAATTGGAACAGGGACAATAAACGGAACTAATGAACAAATTACCGCTACTGTTAATTCATCTGCCACAACGTTACCAAATAATCGGAAATTTAAAGACAAAGGTTTAGCAAAATCTTCAACAATATTAATTGGTAAAAAGAAAACCGCCGGTTTGATATAACGAGCGAAATAACCAATACCTTTGATTTTAAATCCAGCAAAGAAATAAGCAAATGATGTTAATAAAGCTAACATTGCTGTTGTATTAACATCATTTGTTGGAGCAGATAATTCTCCTTCGGAAAGCTCTAAAAGTTTCCATGGAATTAATGCACCAGCCCAATTTGACCCTAAAACAAATAAGAAAACCGTAGCAGTAAATGGTAAGAATTGAGCATAGTAAGATGGGCCTAACTGTGTAAAGGCTATACTTTTAACTAATTCAAACACTACTTCTACTAAATTTTGTAAATTTCCAGGAACTTTTTGTAGATCACTTGTCCCGGCAAGTAAGAATAAAGAAACAGCTGTAACCACTAAAACGGAAACGAAAACTGTTTCTCCATGAAAGTGTAAGCTTTCAGTAAGGTCTACATATAAATGTGATCCAACTTCAATTTTTGATAAAAGAAACGTATACATATATATTTTGTATGTTAAAAATTGATAAAAGGTAGAAGTCCCTATAGCAATTTAAAATTTTTCTAAATTTTTAGTTTTAGAAAATTTATTTGTAAAAGAATAAACAAATTTCAGATAGTTATAAGAAGTGAAAGTCTAATTTCCGCTTATTAAAAATATTTTTAATACTACGAATTAGTAGAGATATTATATCCTAAACAAATTCTATTAACTAAATAATTTAAAATAAAATTGATTGATGAACTTGAATCGTCATTCGCTGGAATTGGGTAAGGAATTAGATCAGGATTACAGTTACTATCAACAATACAAATTGTTGGTATACCTAAACGTAAACATTCTTGAATAGCTAATGAATCTTTCAATTGGTTTGTAAAAATTACAACATCAGGTAAAGTTGTCATGTCTTTGATACCATTAAATAAACGTCTTAACTTATCAATTTCTTTACGTTGACGACTATATTCCTTTTTTGATAAATTCTCAAATCCACCGTCTGCTTCTTTTTGTTCAAGAGATTTTAATCTCTGGATTTGTATTTGAATCGTACTCCAGTTTGTTAACATACCTCCTAACCATCTATAGTTGATATAAAAACTATCCGATCGTTTTGCTTGTTTAGCAATAATTGAAGAAGATAAGCGGTTTGTTCCTACAAATAAGAATTTACCTCCTTTTTCTGCTTTTTTTTGTAATACATTTCCAGCTAAACGTAACAACTTCGATGTTTTTACTAAGTCAAAAATATGATAACCATATTTTGCATAAAGGATATATGGTGCCATTTTCGGGTTCCATTCTTTAGGGCTATGTCCATAATGAACCGATGCTTTTACATATTGTTTAGCAATTTCTTTTTTTTCCAATTTTTCAGTCATTTTTTTAATCTTTAAATACGTAAATATTATCTAAATAATTTTTATAATTCAGGAAGGCTGATCCTGCTGGAATAAGTCTACCAATAATAATACATTCTTTCAAACCACGAAGCCAATCGGGTGTTCCTTCAATAGCAGCTTTGGTTAATACTCTTTTTGTTTCTTGGAAACCTGCGGCTGATAAGAATCCATCTTTACTTAAAGATGCACTTGTTGAAGAAATGACAATTGGCTCATATTTTGGACATTTGTATTTCAATTTAGTTTTGGCAGATTGTAATGCTAAATAAATTTCATTAATTAAAGATAATCGAATGATTTCTCCGGGTAATAATGGTGTATCACCACTATCTTTAATTACTGTTTTACTTGTCATTTGCCTTACAATAATTTCAATATGTTTACTCGAAATATTTACCCCTTGAGATTGATAAATTGATTGAATAGAATTTATCAAAATTATTTGTATTTTGTTCAAACTTCTTTTTGTTCCTAATAAAGTACCATCAAATATAGAATGATATTTAAATAATATCCCTAATAACTCATGAACATCTAAAATACCTTCAGTTAAAGGTTCACCAATATCAATAAATGAACCCGAATCAACAAGTATTTTTGATGTTAAAGGCACTTCATAATTTACTATCGGATTCAAATATTCTAAGAATATTAATTCATTATTTTCATTCGTAACAATAAAATCATTTCTTGAATTTTTAAATATTCCACTTTGTTCAAAATCCTTTTTTATATTAATCCATTCAATAATTTTTCCATCCTTATATTTGAAAAGAGTATTTGAAATTTTTGATTCATCTTCTACTAACGGTTCAGATTTCCAAGTTGAATATTTAAATTTACCATGAACAACAAGTTGTTTATTTGTATCTGTTTTGAATATGAATTCATTTTTTTTCAATTTTTTTGTTGCTTTAAAAATTGTTGGGATTGGTAATGCCTTAAAAATTAAGTTTTTGTAAATAACACAATCTTCCTTTAAAAAAAGACTGTGTGCGATACTAATACTTTGTTGATCTTGTTTTCCTTTTCCTTTTGGTTTTACTTTTTCACGTCGAGCTATATTATATACACAATTAATTATATTATTGTTAAATGATCTACTGAAAGTATTTGCTTCACTTGTCTCAGAAGCATTTATAACGGAATTTGTAATTAATATACCCGGTCTTTCAGATAAATAGGCCTTTATTTTAGGTTTTCTCGCTTCAATTAATTCTTCGATTTTTGGTAAACCTTGAACAATATCTTCTGTTTGCTGCGTGTAGTTAACAAGTGTTGCAAAAATATTATTTTCTAAAACAAAATCACCTTGCTTGTAATTAAGAATTGTCCCTCGTGTCAAAAATATAGGCATGGCTCGTTGGAAAATCATTTTGAATCCATCGCGCTTTAGGAAAAATCCTGGATTACTGAAATAAGAATTTTTGTTTAATTGATTTCCCGCTCGAACCACTGCTTTTTTTTCTTGGAAGAATGAAAAATTATTTACCTGATCCGAATTTATTTTAAAAATATCTTCTTCTGTAATTAAAAATAACGTTTGGAAGTATTTTGATAATTTTTTACGAACAGAATAAATTTTTCCTTCAACATTAGGAAGTAATTCTACAAACCCCAATACGGTGTGTTTATCAACATATTGGTAATTTTTAACTAACAAGGAAAGTTGTAATTTACAATTTTTTACTGAACGTAATATGTTAGATAAATTTAACGAAAAAGTCTTTTCTTTTGTAATAATTTGTAAAGACTTTCCGTCTACTTTAATAATACCTGCAAACGGACTGACGATTTTTAATCGAGCAAATGGCTTATTTTTTACTAAACTATCGGGGAATAAATATTCTGTTTCCTTTGGTAATGGAAATATTTTTCCTGCCGCGATCCAAAGTATACCATCATCTTGATTTACTTTAATTGTTCTCTTATCACGCAACATTTTGCGAATTAAAAGGTTTTCAAACCGAATTTCTCCTGAAATCGAAGTATATATTGGTTTCAATTTACGACTTCCGGGGATTATTGTCTGAGTGGAATATTCTGCTATTAGTTCATTTTTTTTGATAAACGAAGAAGTAGTTTTATATAGAAAAGAACCGATATTTAAAAAAATTTCTTCTTTTTTACCTTCCCAATTAATTACACTAACATTTGTTTCTTCCTGTAATTTTAAAACCAATACACCATGACTAGTTCGGTAATTAGTTGTTTTTAAATTATCTGGTAAAATTAACTGACCAGAAAATGGGGAAAGAACTTGGTTTATATTTTCACCTGTGAAAATACCTCCCGTATGGAATGTTCGCATTGTTAATTGTGTTCCAGGTTCACCAATTGATTGAGCAGCAATAATACCAACAGCTTCTCCTAACGATATGACACGTTGTTTTGATAAATCCCACCCATAGCATTTCTGACAGATTGAGCCATTTGATTTACAAAGTAATGAAGTTCTAACATTTAACAACAATGGGCTTTGTTTCTTTAAATCTGATAAAACTTTACTGGTCAAAATAGTATCTTCTTCTTTTAAAGGAACCATACTTTTTGTTTGGATACCGTTGATCATTGTTCGTCCAATTAAATTACTTGGATTTGACGTCTTTCGATATTCAATAACCATCCCATCTTTTGTTTTACAATCCAATTCTCGAATTACTAAATCTTGAGCTAAGTAAATTAATCTTCTTGTCAAATAACCTGAATCAGCAGTTTTTAAAGCCGTATCAACAATACCTTTACGAGCACCATATGATGAAATAATATAATCAATTGAACTTAAACCTTCCCTGAAATTTCTTTGAATTGGTAAATCAATAATTTTCCCTTCCTGATCAGACATTAAACCACGCATTCCAACTAATTGTCGAACCTGTGACATATTACCACGCGCACCCGAGAAAGACATAATATACAAATTATTTGTTGGATCAAAATTTTTATAGTAGTCAATAATTTTATTTTTTAAGGATTCGGTAGCAATATTCCAACTATCAATAATTCTTTGAAATCTCTCAGTATCAGAAACGTAGCCTTGTTGCCATTTAGTACTAACATCGGCAATTTCATTATTTGCCGTTTCGATACAATCCTCTTTTAAATCTGGTGTTTTTAAATCTTCCAGATTAATGGAAATCCCGGCATTCGTGGCATAATAAAATCCTAAAAGTTTTAAAGAATCAAGAAGCGAGGAACATTGAATTGTTCCAAATTGAGAAAATGTTTCATGGACGAGTTTTTCTAAAATTTTTTTCGTTACTGTTCGATTAAGAAGCATATTTATATTTTCAATGCATTTGTAAAATTAAAACTAAAAATTAACCGTCCAGGAGTTGTTTCCAGGAACAAATCAGTTATTTCATAATTGTTATCGTTTATTAGATGGGCAATTAAGATACCAATATTAGTTAACATGTAGTATTTTTTAACTTTTTTATGGATTTGGAAAATTTTGTAAAGAATAATTTCTTTATTATTGCTTGTGAGATTTGTTAAAGTGTCAAAAAATTGCAATTTACCATTTTCATTTTTAATTTTAAATTTTGATAAAGCATAACGTACTAAAATTGGAGTATGTAACGTTAGTTTCTTTTGATAAAATGCTGAAAGAGCCTGATTTTCGTTACTAAACCATTTTTTTACAATAAAATTATTTTTTGCGATCATAAGTGTTAAATAATAGCAACCAATTACCATATCTTGAGTTGGCTTTAAAATTACATCACCATTGGAAGGGGCTAAAACATTATATGAAGGTCGCATAATTGTTTTTGCTTCCAATTGACTACATTCATATAGAGGTAAATGAACAGCCATTTGATCACCATCAAAATCTGCATTAAATCCCGTACAAACAAGCGGATGTAAATGAATAGCTTGTCCTAATATTAATACAGGATCAAATGCTTGGATACCAAAACGGTGTAAAGTTGGTGCTCGGTTTAATAAAATTGAATATTTTTTTGTTAAATTTGTTAACAGATTCCAAACAAACGGTTTATTTTTCTTAATAATTATATGTGCTAATTTTGTATTATGACTTGGTGCCTTTATTTTTGTTTTTAATAATTCGTTAATTAAGAATGGCTGGAATAATTCAACCGCCATTTCGTAAGGTAATCCACATTGGTTTAAACGTAAATTTGGCCCAACAATAATAACCGATCGACCTGAATAATCAACTCGTTTACCAAGTAAGGATTGTCTAAATCTCCCTTGTTTCCCTTCTAAAATTTCAGTTAAACTTTTCAACGCTTTATTGTTTAAACAAAACGTTTTATCTTTTGGTAATCTTGCATTATCAATTAACGAATCCACACCTTCTTGTAATAATTTTCTACTGTGAACAGTTATTAGATCTGGAGCGACATAATTATAAATAAAATCAAATAAACGTTGATTTCGAGTAATAATTAATCGGTATATTTCATTTACATCTGCAGCAACAAGTCTTCCACTTTCTAATTCTAATAATGGTCTTAGATTAGGTGGTAAAACTGGTAATGTTGTTAAAATCATCCAACTAGGGTTGGTTTTTGTTGAAATAAAACTTTCTAATATACGAATACGGCGAATTAACGTTTTTTCTGGTATCTTTATTAAATTTAAATTGGTTAATGAATTGTTGTTAACCAATGAACGTGCATCTTTAATTTCCTCTTCGATATTAATTGATTCCAAAGCTGCTTTGACTATCTCTGCACCTCTTCTTTTACTTAATTTTGAATTACGTAAATACGTTGAATTATTAATATTTTCGTTTTTGTCATTTGTACTAGTTTCCGTGTTAACGAAGAATTTTTGTAATTCATTATTATTTTTATCAGGATAAAAATAATAATAGAGTGGGTTATCTGATGTAATAATTCTTTCACCTTCTTTAAAATATACAATCTGTTCTAAATGGGAAATTTTAATATCTGGATTGATACATTTTAATAAAATTAATAAATAATTGGGTACACCTTTTAAATACCATAAATGAGTTACAGGGCATGTTAAATCAATATAACCCATTCTATATCGTCGGACACGAGCTTCAATAATTTCGACTTGGCACTCATCACAAATTTTGTCTAATATAAATCCATTGTATTTACCACATTTACATTTCCAATTTTTTATTGGACCAAAAATTTTTTCACAAAATAAGCCATTAATTTCTGGTTGATGAGAACGGAAATTGATTGTTTCAGGTTTTAGAATCTCACCAATAATTTCACCATTTGGTAAAATCCGTTCAGACCAACTTTTTATTCTATTTGGGGACGCTATACTAACACGTAAATAATCGAAAGATGCATGTAAATTTTCTAATTTTAGAAGTGTTTTTTCGAGCTCTAAAATTTCGTCATTAGATTTCATAAAAATTGTAAAAAAATTATATTAATGGGGTAAATTGAAATAATTATATTTTGCTTTCTGCATTTTTTAATCTTTCTAATATTCTATTTTTTTCCGAGATTTTTTCTAAACGATTATCTCCATCTTCTGAAACAAAAGTATTGACTTTAGCAAATTGTTCAGCTTTTTTTCTGGCTAACAATGCTCGTAATTTTAAACGTAATTCAATCTCTTTAAATATATCTTTTTCTGATTCTCGCATCTCATTTGGAGATTCAATACCCGATTCAAATTTTTTAATTGAGAAATCAAGACCTAATGATTGTAATTCACGAATTAACGCTAAAAAAGATTCCGGTATTGAAGGATTTGGTTTTTCAATTTCTTTACGAACTAAAATCGATTCGTACATATCATTTCGTCCATCAATATCATCTGATTTTATTGTTAATAACTCTTGCAAAGTATTAGAACATCCATACGCTTCAATTGCCCAAACTTCCATTTCACCAAAACGTTGACCACCTTTTTGAGATTTACCAGCAAGCGGTTGTTCTGTAATCATCGAATAAGGGCCCGTAGCTCTAGCATGAATTTTATCTTCAACTAAATGTATCAATTTTAGAATATAACTTTTTCCAACAGTAATTGGATTATCGAAATATTCTCCAGTACGCCCATCACGCAGTAATATTTTTCCAGGATGATATTTATTAAATAACCATTTCTGATTAGTTTCAATAGAAGCTTGTTTTAATTTTTGATTAACTAAAATACGTGAGGCTTCTTTCCCATAAATTTCATCAAACGAAGATACTTTGTAACGATTACCTAATTTTTGAGCGGCTAAACCTAATAAACATTCAAATACTTGCCCTACATTCATTCGAGAAGGAACTCCTAATGGATTGAAGATAATATCAACTGTTGTTCCATCAGGTAAATAAGGCATATCCTGCTTTGGTAAAATTTTGGAAATAATTCCTTTGTTACCATGTCGGCCAGCTAATTTATCACCGATTTGAATTTTTCGTATTTGCGCCACATATATTCGGATAATATCACATGAAGTAAATAAAGAGGGTTCATCTTTATTCATTAAAGTTGTTGAAATAACTCTTACATCAATAACTCTTCCTTCGGTAGAATGTGGTACCCTTAAAGAAGTATCACGGAAATTCTCTTCTTTATGACCGTACAAAGCTCTTAACAATTTCGTTTCTGGAGAAGAATCTTCTTCACATGGAGTTAATTTGCCTACTAAAATATCGTGTTCTTTGATATAAGAACCGACTTTTACTATTCCGTCTTTATTTAAATGACGACGTATGTATTTTGTTAAATGTGGTAACTTATTTGTTAATTTTTCACTTCCCGTTACGTAATATGTTAAAGTTGTTTCATGCTCTTCAATATGGACTGAAGTCAGGCAATCTTCCAAAATTATTCTTTCATTAATTACGATAGCATCTTCATAGTTATATCCTTCCCATGGCATGTAAGCAATTGTTAAGTTTCTACCTAAAGCCAATTCGCCGTCAGTTGTACTTGGACCATCCGCAATTACTTGACCAGAAAATATTTTTTCACCTGCCCATACTACAGGACGTTGATTAAAACATGTTTCTTGATTTGATCGATAATACTTTCTTAAATAATAATTAATTGTTTGGTTTAAACTATCTTTGATACATATTGAATATGAAGACGAAAGTTCAACAATTCCTTCACAATAACTTTTTATGACCATTGAAGAATCCAATATAGCCACTGATTCCAAACCTGTACCAACAAGAGGTTTCTGGGCATAAATTAAGGGAACAGCTTGACGCTGCATATTTGATCCCATCAAAGCTCTGTTGGCGTCATCATGCTCTAAAAATGGTATTAATGCCGTTGCTAACGAAACAATTTGTAATGGGGAAGTTGTGATAAAATTAATATCTTTTGTTTTCTTTAATGAAAATAGATTGTTCTCTTTTGATGATATATATTCAGTTTTAATTTGTTTATCAGTAGTCAAACTAACATCACAGACCGCAATTTTAGTTTCACCTTCCTGTTCTGGACTTAAAAACACTGGTTTTTTATTTGAAAAAACATTTTTTTCATTTTTAAAGAAATACGGTGTTTCAATTGAACCCAATGAACTAATTCTGGCATATAACGACATTGATGTAATTAATCCTGCATTTTGCCCTTCCGGTGTTTCAATAGGACATAAACGTCCATATTGGCTTGGGTGGATATCACGTATTACTGTACTAATGTGATCACGTTTTAAACCATTTGGACCAAATACACTAATACGCCGTTTATGTGTCATTTCAGCTAATGGATTAATTTGATCCATAAATTGAGACAATTGACTTGTTTTAAAGAATTCTTTAATAGAACTTGTCACGGGTCTAGGGTCAATAATCCATTCTTCAGGGTTTAATTGCGTTTCTAATTCAAAACTTAACTTTTGTGACGTAGAAACATTTTTGTCATCAATAATACTTTTTTGAAGACGATAAAGTCCAACACGAATTTGATTTTGTAACAAATCTCCAATACAACGTATTTGTTTATTTTTAATATCATCAATATCGTCACTGGCTTTGTCATAATATTTTAATTCAATTAATCCATCAATAATACCTATGAAGTCTTGTGCAGTTAAATAAGTAATATCTTTTGGTAAATTAAGTCCTAACTTTTTGTTAATTTTATAACGTCCAATTTCTCCAATAGAAAAACATCCAGAGCGTTGATTAAAAAATAATTTCTTTATAACTAAACAATTTTCGTATAACTTTACTAACCTTTGACGTTCTTCTGCGACATCTTCTATTTCACGATTAGTTAATTGTAAATTTGAAAAATGTAGAGGGTATTTTAATGTATCAAGGATCTCTTCAATACTTAAACCAAAATAACGAATTAAATCATAAATAAATAATTTGTTGTTATCTGAATTATCATCCTCTTTTCGATCTAAAGTTGTGCGTGATTTGAAATCATTAAGTTTAATATAAATTCGATCTTTTATAGTTAAAATTACCTGATTCGTTTTTTTCTTTTTTTGCGTTTCACATTGATCCAGAACAAATTTTGTCCACAAACCTTTATTAGAAATTATGGTTGCCGTATATATTGTCTTACGAATTGTCCCAAATTCTTTACGGAAATATACACCGGGGCTTCGAATAATTTGACTAATAACAATCCGTTCACAACCATTAATCACAAATGTTCCTTCCTCTGTAATTAGAGGAATTTCACCAAAGAATAAATCTTGCTTTATTCTAACTTTATTTAATTTTAGTGAACTTTTTGAACTACTTCCTAGTTCAGGTAATTTTTCATTGAAAAAAGCCATATCAGCTTTTGACTCAATGGGATATGCATATTCAGCCGGAATAAATAATTGGATTGAATATGTCATATTTCGCTTTAAACATATTTCTAAATTGTAATTTGGCCCTTTCAATTTCAAATCGTTTAAATATAAATAAACTAGACAAGATACTTTTTTTTTTGTCGTTACTCGAATTTTTGCAGAAAAGGGGTTCGGAAAATTTAACAATTCTTCACTGATACCAGTTGATAAAAAGCGGTAATAACTTGCTCTTTGAGCTTCTGACAAATCACCAATATTATTAACAAAAATTTTGTTCATTATGGATATAAAACTTTTTAAATTTACGTCAGTTTTTAAAAGGAACTAATTAAAAATATTAAGAACTTAAAACAATTAAAAAATGTTTTAAATTCTTAATATTGAATTGTAGAAAAATATAACTTACCAGCTTTTGATTTTTTTCGAGCGGCTGTATTTTTGTGCAATACACCTTTCTTTACGGCTTTATCAATAATACTGTATAAATTTTTCAGAACAGTTAATGTGGCAATCTTTTCTTTTGCTTTGTCTTCAGAATTATCTGCCGTTTTTAAGCTGGTGATTTTTGCACTAAATAATTTTGACAAAGTTTTAATAGTGGTTGCGTAACGCTTATTTACTAATCTGTTTCGTGTGTTTTGCTTAACATCTTTTCGATTACGTTGTTTTTTATTCATATTTTTTCAAATTAACTCTTTAGTTTATATATTCCCTACAAGGAACATGATAACATACTCCAGTAATAAAAGCTAGTTTTGAGTCTAATATAAGTAACTGAGTTAATCAGTTAATATTTAAATTACTTACTTATGTATAAAATTAAGAAATTAATGGTATAATCTATTTATCAATTATTAGATATTTATATCTAGTTATTCACTAAATTAATATATTTTAAAAAGTAAAATTACGGATTTTAATTATGGCGAAAAATAAAGGGCCTCGTATAACTATCACATTAGAATGTACTGAGTGTAGACAAAACTTAGATAAACGTTCTTCAGGAGTTTCACGCTATTTAACTTCAAAAAACCGAAGAAATACACCCGATAAATTAGAAATATCTAAATATTGTCGTTATTGCAATAAGCATACTATTCATAAAGAAACAAAATAGAAATTAATCAAAAAAATAAAAGTATTGAATATGAGTTATTTTAACAAAGATAAAAAACGTACAAATTGGGACCAAAGTTTACGTTCTAGTTCAAAAACTAATAAACCGAAAAAAGTTAGAAGAAGTTTGCAATATTTACTAGTTTTGAAAAAATTTAACAATGTTGTTGATTATAAAAACATTAAATTATTAAAAGCTTTTTTAAATAAGTATGGAAAAATTAGACCAAGAAGAAAAACACGTATATCAGTACAACAACAACGAGTAATTTCAAAAGCAATCAGAAAATCTCGTGCATGTGGACTAATTCCGTTTACGTGTGATGTTAAGATATAATAGAGTTGTATAGGAAACTACATATTTTAATAGAACAAAAATGAGAAAAGCTCGTAATAACAATAACTTTATTGATAAAACATTTACAATTATTGCCGATGTAATTTTACGTGTTTTTCCAGCCAGTCAACAAGAAAAAAGAGCTTTTTCTTATTACCTGAATGGTTTGTCAGCACAAGATGAGGGTGAATACGCGGAAGCGCTTAATAATTATTATCAAGCTTTACAAATTGAAGAAGACTTATACGATAGAAGCATTATTCTTTATAATATAGGACTAATCTATTCGAAGAATGGTGATTATTTAAAAGCATTGAAGTATTATTATTTCTCAATTTTTATTAATTCTCGATTTACCTCTGCTTTAAATAATATCGCTGTAATTTACCATTATCAAGGTATTAAAGCAGCTGAAAAAAACTGTTACGCTTTGTCTGAGTCTCTTTTGCAAAAGGCTACTTTTTATTGGACAAAAGTTGTAAAAATTGATCCAAATTCATATATTGAAGCATGGAATTGGTTAAAAACTACAAGGCGTGTCAAAATTTAAACTATAACTTGAAATCCGGTTAATTCTTACTTTTTTAGAAAATTTTATTTATTTTTATTCAAAAAATTATTTTTATGAACGGTTTTGTAACGCAAATTATCGGTCCTGTTGTCGATGTTGAATTCCCGGAAGGAGAATTACCTAAAATTTATAACTCTTTACAAGTTATGAAAGGAAACGGTGAAGTTATCGTTTCCGAAGTTCAATATTTAATCGGAGAAAACAAAGCTCGTGCAATTTGTATGACTTCGACAGATGGATTAAAACGTGGGGATACTGTTGTAGATACAGGAGCTTCAATTACAGTTCCTGTAGGTAAAGCCGTATTAGGGCGTATTTTCAACGTTTTAGGAGAACCTGTTGATGAATGTGGACCTTGTGGTAGTACGGAATTTTATTCAATTCACCGATCTGCACCTGAATTTACGGAATTAGAAACTAAGCCGGAAATTTTTGAAACCGGTATTAAAGTTATCGATTTATTAGCACCTTATCGACGTGGTGGTAAAATTGGTCTATTTGGTGGAGCAGGTGTAGGGAAGACAGTATTAATTATGGAATTAATTAATAACATTGCTAAAGCACATGGTGGTGTATCTGTTTTTGCTGGTGTTGGAGAACGTACACGTGAAGGAAATGATTTATATGAAGAAATGAAGGATTCAAAAGTTATCGATGCAGATAATTTTGAAAATTCAAAAGTTGCCTTAGTATATGGTCAGATGAATGAACCACCTGGAGCAAGAATGCGTGTAGCATTAACTGCTTTAACAATGGCTGAATACTTCCGTGACAAAAATAAACAAGATGTTTTATTATTTGTTGATAATATTTTCCGTTTTGTTCAAGCTGGTTCAGAAGTTTCAACATTATTAGGAAGAATGCCATCGGCTGTAGGTTACCAGCCAACGTTATCAACAGAAGTTGGTGAATTACAAGAGCGTATTACATCAACAAAAGAGGGTTCAATTACATCAATCCAAGCGGTTTATGTACCAGCAGATGATTTAACGGATCCAGCACCATCAAATGTATTCCGTCATTTAGATGCAACAACAGTATTAGCTCGTGAATTAGCTGCGAAAGGTATTTATCCTGCAGTAGATCCATTAGGTTCTTCTTCGACAATGTTACAGCCAAGTATTGTTTCAGGAGTTCATTATAAAACTGCCCAAGCTGTTAAACAAACTTTACAAAAATACAAAGAATTACAAGAAATTATTGCTATTCTAGGTCTTGATGAATTATCGGAAGAAGATCGTTTAGTTGTAGGAAGAGCTAGACGTATTGAGCGTTTCTTATCACAACCGTTTTTCGTTGCTGAAGTATTTACAGGTTTATCAGGTAAATATGTATCGTTAGCAGATTCTGTAAGTGCCTTCTCTAAAATTTTAGAAGGAAACTATGATTCATTACCAGAACAAGCATTCTATCTTGTTGGTGGTATTGAAGACGTTGAAGCTAAAGCTGAGACATTAAAATAAATCCATTTTAAATAAGAATTAAATTTTTTAATTTAATTCTTATTTGGGGCTCTTTCGATTTGACATAATAATATTATGGACGTGGGTTCAAATCCCACCAGCTCCAGCATCTATGGCCGAGTGGTTGAAGGCAATGGACTCATAATCCATCTTCTTATTGAACGTCGCTGGTTCGAACCCAGCTGGATGCAATTAAACGCATTTTTTGTTTATCATTGTTTGCGTAAAGATTCAAATTAAAATATAATATTTCTTAGAATTATTTTAATTTTAATATAATTTTTCAATTAAAAATATGAGTGAAAATAACAAGCCTACAAGCAAGAAAATTGTTGGTATTGATCTAGGAACAACAAATTCAGTAGTTGCTGTCTTAGAAGGAGCGAATCCTAATGTAATTCCTAACGCTGAGGGAGGTCGAACAACACCGTCTGTAGTAGCCTACACGGCATCTGGAGAAGCACTAGTAGGGCAACTTGCAAAACGCCAAGCTGTTGTTAATCCGGAAAATACCTTTTTTTCAGTAAAACGTTTTATCGGTTCAAAGTTCGACGAAATTACATCGGAAATTGATAGAATTCCGTATGAGGTTAAAAAAGATTCAAATGGTAATATTAAACTTTCAGCACCTATTGTCAAAAAAGAATTTAGCCCAGAAGAAATTTCTGCTTCGATTTTACAAAAGTTAGCGGGTGATGCAAGTAGATTTTTAAAAGAAACTGTGAATCAAGCAATTGTAACAGTTCCTGCATACTTTAATGATTCGCAACGTTTAGCTACAAAAGATGCTGGTATTATTGCTGGCTTAGATGTCTTACGAATTTTAAATGAACCGACAGCCGCAGCTTTAGCATACGGTTTAAATAAACAGAAAAATGAAGCTGTATTAATTTTCGATCTCGGCGGCGGTACGTTCGATGTTTCTATCCTAGAAGTAGGAGATGAAGTTTTTGAAGTTTTAGCAACATCTGGAGATACCCATTTAGGAGGCGATGATTTTGATCAGATTATTGTGGATTACATCATCAAAGACTTTCAGAAAAAAGAAGGGATTGATTTATACAAAGAAAAGCAAGCATTACAGCGTATTATTGAAGCAGCAGAAAAAGCGAAAATTGAATTATCTTCTCTTCAATCAACAAAAATTAGTTTGCCGTTTATTTATGTTGATGGACAAACTCCTAAAAATATCGATCTTGATTTTGACCGTTCAAAATTTGAAGAATTGAGTAAAGATTTATTAGAAAAATGTAAAGTTCCAGTAGAGAAAGCTTTAAAAGATGCTAAATTATCAACATCGGATATTGATCAAGTTATTTTAGTTGGTGGATCTACACGTATTCCTGCAGTTCGTAATTTATTGAGTACATTAACTAATAAATCACTTAATGAAACTGTAAATCCGGATGAAGTTGTAGCTATGGGCGCGGCCGTTCAAGCGGGTATCATTGCAGGGGAAATTACTGATTTAATTCTTTTAGATGTAACTCCATTGTCTCTAGGAGTTGAAACGATGGGAGGTCTTATGACTACGATTATTAATCGAAATGCATCAATTCCAGTAAAACAATCTGAAGTTTTTTCAACAGGGGCTGATTTCCAAGATACAGTTGAAATTCATGTCTTACAAGGGGAACGTCCATTTGCTAAAGATAATAAGAGTTTAGGAATATTTAAGTTAAATGGGATTCCTTCTGCCCCGCGTGGAGTTCCAAAAATTAATGTGACGTTCCAGTTGGACGTAAATGGTTTATTATCTGTTTCTGCTCGTGAAGAACAAAGTGGTCAAGAGCAAGCAATTAAAATTGAAGGTGCATCTGTTTTAGAGCGTGATGAGGTTTCGAAAATGATTAAAGAAGCAGAAGAAAATGCCGATCTTGACAAGTCTAAAAAAGCTCTTGTAAATATAACATATGAATTAGATAATTTATTATCTAAACATGAAGCATTAGAAAAAGTTTTAGAACAAAATAGCTCAGGAAATCGTATAGTTTTAGATTATTCAAAAGAAGTTATTAAAGAAATAAAGAGCTTATACAAAACAAATGAGTTAACGAAAATTGGTTCTGAAACTTTAGATAGTTTAAAATATGCTTATAATGTTTCGATTATAGAATCTTTCAAATCACAATTAAGTGGCTCAAATCCACAAAATACTAATTCAACAAGTGGTAATACTGAAGGACAAGTTATTGATGTGACAGAAGAATAGAAAGTACTGCGCTCTATTTTAGAGTGCAGTACTTTATTAATAAAAGTAGATATCATTTAGGTTGAGATTGAATAAAAAGGAAAGAGTGAGATTCGAACTCACGGAACCTTGCAGTTCATCTGATTTCAAGTCAGACGCAATCGACCACTCTGCCATCTT
>Ga0257110_1000275_pt1 | contig 26343 bp, 37 predicted proteins | sample LP_taG_7_FD_190184 | JGI IMG/M metagenome (GOLD analysis project Ga0257110, IMG submission 190184) | Marine microbial communities from Northeast Subartic Pacific Ocean, Canada - LP_J_2015_P26_10m | ecosystem: Environmental > Aquatic > Marine > Oceanic | place: Canada: Northeast Subartic Pacific...
TTTGTATTAGGTATTTCAATATCTGTTTTCCAATCATTAATTACATCAAGCATAAAGAAGTAAATGGAATATGGGTGTTTATTATAGGGTGGGTCGTAATAAACTAAATCTACTTCAGGAATGGTTTTAATCCACTCATTAGTATCCATTCTTGAAATAGAAACTTTACACGGGCTCGGAGAGAAATGAGGAATTGGTAAATTAATTGGCGTAGTTATTCTCTTTACATCTATTTCTTTTTTACCGCCGAATTTTCCTATACCTTCTTCATCTTTATAAAATGCCGAAAACTGCCCATTTGTGTTATTATGTATTGATGATTCAACTAAAAGCGGTGCTAACACAAAAGGCTTGTCTTTATCTGACAAGGAATTAACAAAAGAACGATATCTGTCAATTAATTTTCCATTTTTTTCAGTATAATAAACCCGTTGGTCTTTTGTAATTACATTTTTTGCTGCCCAATGTAGTTGAATCCATGGTTCATATTGAATAGTATCCTCACTATGGGCAAAATTATTCGCTTTATCAATTAATGCCTTTATTTTTGCTTGCTTTTTTTTAGAGGGAGTAGATAGATAACACTGATTTAATGTCTGAGAATACCCTGCTATATCGTTAACGTGGAGAGAATCCGCTTTAATCTTAAATAATCTTGAAATTATACCCGAACCAGAAAAGCCATCTGCTAAAACTAATTTATCTGTATTTAATTCTGACTTAATATTATCGACTATATCTCCTATAATAGATATAAATTTGCGTTTGTTACCCATGTAAGTTATAATTTGTTTTTTCAAAAATTTATCATTCATTAAAGTATGAAATGATAAAAAAATGTTAATTATGAACATAATTATCAATTTTTTCATTTGTTCTTTCTTAGCAAACTGTGATTTTTTTTGGCAAACAGATTCTACAACAATCACACGTATTTTCATGCAAAGGACATTTTGATAAGTTGATGAACCCTTTGTTAGCGTCGTAATGAATGTCGTGTTTTTTGAGATAAGTATTTGGTAGGTATTCGTGTTGTCTGTTGTTTATTTCGTTTGTGTTAATAAGATTGTGATTTTTGTAATATTCTCGACGGGCTTTCGTTTTCGTTGAGCGGGGGAGATTATCAGTCACTTCAATAATATAACTGATAGAAGAAACCTTTGGAACAGGAATACAAATATCATGAACGGTTGAAAGATGTTTGTCCAGATGTGCTTTTTGAGCAAAACCACGCGCACAATGCATACATTGATACGGTCTGTTTTCTTCTGTCACATGTTTTGCGTTGATATGATTGATTAAACAAATGCGCGCATTCGTTGTAGAATAATCACAATGAGGACATCGATGAACGACACGTTTGGTTTTGCGATTAGAGCGGTAGTAGTTTGTGCTTGCGTTAACCATTCTTGGAAAATAAGTGTTTGGAGGTGTTTAAAGCCTTTTAACTGTCTTTTTTTAATTTCAATTTTTTAGATTAAACAAAATCTATGGTTAAAACTTTTAAACTATAGAAATTAGTATTAGCATAATTTATATTTGTGATTTTAGCCAGAAATTAATATAAATTATCCCTTCATAATAAAAAAATTGAAAACTTTTTTCTTCTATATGATGTAGGTAATTATCAACCAACTCTTTTGAACTCCCGATTCGAAACTCACATTACATACTCAAGTATCTCAAACATGTCTTCTACTACTAAGTCAACTTCTCTTACCGTCGCACAGGTTGCGGCGATGTCTGGTGACGCCTCAAAAGGCGTTAGCTTGTGTATCCCACGCGTGTTCGCCAACATCTCGTGGTACCGCATCAAGCAGGTCTTCATTGCTCTCAACTGGGGCTATGTGGAGCGCGTGGATGTCATCCCAAGCGGTGGCACCAAACGAGCCTTTGTACACTTCGCACCTGGTCGCTTCACCGCAACCAAGGTACTCGAAGCGCTCTCTGCTGGCAAGCAGGTCAAGATCGTCTATGACGAGCCTTGGTACTGGCAGGTCTCGCTAAGCCGCTCGCCTAAGCCTGAACAGGCACCGGAGCGCAAGCAGCGTCCTAAGGTCGAGATTAGTGCTACCGCGGCTGCTGGAAAGCCTAAGCGCAACCCAGCCAAGCGCAAGCTAACACTTGACCTCAGCTCCGAACCAGATTCGCCATTGAGCGACCCAATCACAGCCCGCATGGCGGAAAACGAGCGGGTACAGGCGAAGATGGTGGCGTCCGAGGACTAATTTCATAATCAATCATAAAAATCTAAAAAATTAAAATAAATAAAAAACTGCCTGGCTAGCTCAGTTGGTAGAGCGCTGGTCTTTTAAACCAGTGGTCGTGGGATCAAACCCCACGTCAGGCACCAAACCAGTATACCCAAGTCTGGTCAAAGGGGACGGTCTTAAGCACCGTTGCGTAATGCTTCCAGGGTTCGAATCCCTGTGCTGGTAACTAATTTTTTTTCTGTTGTTATTATGCCTTGGTTGGTTACGAGTAGTCCTAATTGCAGGGACAAAAAGGAAGTTCGATTCTTCCTCTAGGCATTTTTTTTAGGCAAAGAGTCAATAAATAGACAGATGAAATAATTAATTTAAAATTAATATCAAATTATGATATAGAATATGGTATTAATTTATGAAGACAGTGAAATATCAATCAAGAAAAAAAAGAAAAATGAATTTGTCATGTTAATAAAAAATTGGGACGGTGATTATAACAAATTTTGGGATAATTTTCCTGTTTCTTTAATGAAAGTAGTGAAAATCGATGCTAAGTCAGAAGATACACAAGAAATAGTTATAAAAGCAGAAAAAATGGAAATGTTGAGTGATTTAATTAAACGAAATAAGACCATGGATTACACCGATTGTTTGGTTTTATTAAAAGATATTGGAAATCAAATACAATCTTTAGAAATGTTTAATATGGGAATTCCTTTTTTTAAACCAAGTGATATACTAGTAGTAGATAGCAGGCATTATTTTATAATTAATACATCTAGAATTCTAATGGTGTCTAATAAAACTCTTACTATTAATACTCCTTACAAAAGAAGTTCATTTTTTACACCTGAACTTCAAGAACTTACTGGAATACCTGCTAAAATTAGTTGGAAATCAGCTTATTATAGTTTGGCTAGTTTGGTATTGACTTGTTTAACTGGTGAGTTTTTGTTGGGTAATAAGTCTTCTGCTGGAGAGATTTTAGATAAATTATATGCTACAAAGTTATATTGGGCACTAATGCGATGTCTGGAAACAGAGCCAAAAGACAGATATTATTTGATTATTTAATTTCTACAACTAGTGTATAGATGTCATTAGCTGTATTAGCAAGAAAAACAAGGACAAAACAAAAGCTCAGAAAAAGAGGAAAATTTATTTTAAATATGACCGGTCGTGGTAATGTTTTGGGAATGAATGCCAAAATGAGCAGAGGTAATTGTAAGGGATTAACCACATGTGCTGGTAAAAGAGCCGCGTGCTGTGTTGGTGTTGGTGGTTCTCAATGTTGCGAATTTCCACATGGTGGTCAGCCCGCACCACAGCAGAGTTATCGTGTTTATTTAAATCGTAAATCCAAAGGTGCTTACCGTCCAGCTGGTGGAAAACAATGTAAAGATCTTTCTGGTTGTACTAGTGCTAAATCGGTTTGGAAACAAGGTTCAAATTTGGATGCGGGTGAGATTACTAGAAAAAGAAGAGATAATACCTTAGCTTGCTATACGGATATTTATACTGCTAAGAAAGATACTTGTACGGGTTGTCCAAACACTGCAAAAATTGAAGATAATACTATTACTCAAGCAGGAAGCACACAGCAATTGGGAACCGTTAAATTTCAACCTATTACTGGCGGTGGTGGTCCAGTCGGCGCGGATTTTGCTGTCGGAAATCCTGACGGTGGCCTGTTTCCAAACGTAGGTACCTCCACCTTAAATAGCTTTGCTGAGAATGGATATATACAACAAGACCCCGCCAACGTTCCTACTTTGAGTAATTTTAGGTTATATTTTTTAGATGATATTACTATAGCAGACGCAGGATTCTATTTTACTCCTAGCTGGGATAATACGGGTACATGGGCAAATCCTTTTTTTCAAAGTCCAGTCATTTTTACGTCTATTACTTTTACTGATAACGCTACCGGTGGAACAGGAGATACATTAACATATTTTTATAAGGACTCAATAGGTTTCAAAGAAGACCCAATCGCATTTGGTTTGACTGGTGCAATTCAAGATCCTTGTACTACCCGTTTTTTTGAGAAAGGTTTTATAAATGGCTCTGAAGCAACGATTGCCCAACAAACAGCCTTTTTCGCGAATACGGCGAGTGCACCTGGCGGCACCACCGGCGGGCGTAATTTAAATATATCGGTTTTGGAAGCAACTAGGATTTCTAATAGCATTACCAAGAATCCAGATTTTAATAACGATGTCTATCCAAATATTAATATCGGTACTTTAGACCCTGCTGGAGAGAAAATGTTTCCTGAACCTTCAAAAGCAAGGATTTTGATTGAACCAGGTGTTTTTCCAGAATTCACTATTTTTGGAGGTCGAGATAATTACCCTATTCCTGGGTTTTATGCTATACAATTTAGGGCTAGAGGTAACAGTGTGGCGAGCCAAGGACAAACGGTTACGCTATTATATAAAGATGCTGTAAAATACACTGAAAATGGCGTAGGACCTATGTTAGCTTGGACACCAGGTTCTGGACCTGGCGGTTTCGATAATCCTTTATCATACTTAAATGGTGAAAGCATTGGTATATCGGGCGAATCGATCACCACGGCATCTTTGGAAAGCTTTTTTACAGGAGCAGCAGCGGGCAATGTTGAAATAAATGTTATTGGTCCTTTTTTTAATACGTGGAGCCCCCCTCCTGCTCCTTGTTGCTGCCCAGTTAAGAAAAATATTTGCGGTTGTCGCGCGACTGATTTGGTAAGATATACAAGAATTAATAAGTCGTTCGGATGTCAGACTACAAAAGCTGTTCGTATGGGTCGCACGGCTAGTGAGCAAATTGCTCGCAGGAGAGCTGCTGTGGATTGTATTAAGCCAAAACATAGAACAATTTATTTTGATATTTTAAATAATGATGGATTATTGAAAGTAAACGGTTGCTGTGGAAACCAGTGTTTGATTCAAGGACAACAATATACGTTTGTATTTAATCAAGTGACTCCACTGTCACCATTCACTGGAGATGTTATTATACAATGGTGTCAAGGTGTGGAAGAGAAAATAACTATACCGGCAGATAAAAGTAGTTTTTCATTTACTGTACCAAAATTTAATAAAAATTGCCAACCTGCTACAGAGGCTGTAATAAAAACACCGACAACCTCTATTCGTCTAAGCTACTGTAAAAAAGCATTTAAAACACCCCAAATGTTAGGGTCTTGTTCTGGACGATAAAAATTGATTATAAACCTATTAAAGTTAAATAGTGTTATAATCCTATAATGACTCAGTACGTTTTGAAGCTTCGAATTGTAAGCCCCGATGAACGTTTGTATGACTTGTATAAGACAGCGGTTGATAAAATGAATACTGAAGAGTATCAAGCAAATCCACATAAGGATTCTGGGTTTGATGTATTTACTCCACATGAAAATCTTAAAATTGGTCCAGGTGAAACAAAACTTGTAAATATGAAGATTCAGTGCGCAGCATATAAGATTGTTTGCGATGGAGATAGTTGTCAACGTGTTCCAACAGCATTCTATATGTATCCTCGTTCTTCTATTTACAAGACTCTTCTTCGATTGGCAAATAATACTGGTATTATAGATAGTGGTTATAGGGGTAATTTAATGGGCGCTTTTGACAATATTTCTCGAGTTGGACCTTCATTCCCAGCTAGTGAATGGTCACAAGCAGAGAATGCGTATGGTAGAATGTTGCAGATTTGTATGCCAGATCTGTCTCCGTTTAAGGTTGAAATTGTTGAAACCTTGGATGATACTTCACGAGGAGAGGGTGGATTAGGTTCCACAGGTATCTAAATATTCTTCTATAAATTCTTCGCAGCTGTTAGAAAATTTTTTGTAGTTTTCTTTTTCTTTAATTTTTTTTTTACAAGCAGGACATAGATAAACAATGAATTTATATATATTCTTTCCTTCGGTTATTTTTTTATACTCTATTGTTCTACTTGTAATTATGTCACAAGTCCAACAACTTTGCAGCCAACCGTATTCTGGCAGATGACTTTCATTTCTTAAATAAACTTCTCGTAAAATCTTCATACATAAACATATTATTTCTAAAATGCCAATATTACATTTTTAATTCGAATTTTATATCGTCGTTTTAATGCGGTATAAAACCCGCGATTCCTTTTTCTTAGTGCTTTTTTTTTGGTATTTTCTTCGATAATTAGTTTTAACGGAGGACTTGCTTGTTTTTGTGAGCGTAACAGCATTTAAAGTATAATATTAAGTTATGTTTAATATTATATTGTTGAAATAATTAACGGCGACGGCGAGTTCTTCCACCTCTGCGGCTTTTGCGTCCACCTCTGCGGGATTTGCGTCCACCTCTGCGGGATTTGCGTCCACCTCTGCGGGATTTGCGTCCACCATGAGTAACTTGAACACCATCTGCTCTGCGAGTTTTTAAACCAACACCTTTCATACCAACACTGCTTGGGAATTTACCTGGATTTAAAAGATGTCTTACATTGCTACTTAAATATCCACCAATTTTCAATCTAGGCATACTGCGCTTCTTAAGAACTTGACCGGCAAATGCTTTTAATGCTGCGTCGGGGTATTTAACCAAACCACGTGCTACACGACCAGTAATTTTGTTGATATCACGGACACCTTTTGCTACTGGTCTTGGGATAAAACCACTTTTACGACCCTTGCGGTGACGTTTGTGATGTGTTTTGTGATGACGTGTGTGATGACGTTTGTGTGTTTTATGTCCTGGCATTATATATTATCTAAATACTTTATTTTACGCATCCTGCTAAAGAAAGTATTTGAAAAATTGCACCTTCCGGTAATCGAAACCGGGGCTCCTCCTTGGAAGGGAGAAATGTTACCACTACACCAAAGGTGCTCACAAAAGACTTTTTAGAAGATTGCTCTTCTCTTATTAGATGTCCAGCGAGGGTGAGTTGAACACCCGACCAATCGATCTACAGTCGATCGCTCTACCAACTGAGCTATCGCTGGTAAGTTATAAACCGTTCGCTTTACGTACGTATACATTCACGAGTACAGTTTTTGTAGTGGTTTTTGTTTTTTTGTTTTTATTTTTTGTTGCCGCCAAAAGGTCACGAACTTTCCCGTTAGTCAACTGTCTTTCCAGTTTGGCATCTAGTCTTTTCCTAGAAGTCAACACTAAAGGTCTCATAAATATACTATTAGCCCATCGCTCTAAAGTATATATCCTACCTACTGTATATTTTCATGTTAGTTAAATAATTGCTGTATTTTAGCGTTTGCGGGAATCTAATTCATTATTTTAAGATGAATTTGCTGTATGATTCCACAATATGACTTAGCAACTAATCTTTAAGTCATCTCATAAAGACTTTATTTAGAATACTTATTTAAATAGATTAACGCTTATACAAATAAATATGGCAGCAAACCTATTAGACATTGAGGTAGATAGTAATAGTGATAATTGTATGATTTGTTTAGAAAGTTTATCCAGCGAACAACAATATACATTACCCGAATGTTCTCACACATTCCATCAAAATTGTATTATGCATTGGTTTAGAAGTGGTTCTCATAAATGTCCATTATGTAATAATCTCGGTATTAATGATAATTCAAATTCAAACACACATAATAACTCATCAACGCGCTGGGGTTGGTGGCGAGGCGGACAACAGAAATATCAAATGATTCGAAAATATTCTAGGAAAAAAGATGCGCCACAAATGTTAAAAAAAGAAGTTGAAAAACTTAAAAAACTAGAGACAAAGCATAAAGCGCTCACAAAAGAAATAAAGGATTTTAAAAATAAAGTAGGTCCCTTCGGCGAACTTAAGAGAGAATGGGGTAAATTTAGAAGTAAACGATGGCGCTTGGATGCTAGTATAAGAAAGAGAAAAATGAGTATTTCTAATTTTAATATTGTTCAAGTTATCATTGCTAAAAAGGTCACGGTACATAATTAAACTTCCAATGAACCACGCGTTACAGTAATATTTCCATCCCTAATTGCTTGTGCCAAAGCTCCGTTTCGGCTATCCTCGGTTACTTGATTTAAGAACAATTGGAAATCTTCATCAGATAAACTAAGTTGGTCCGTAAAGTCAAATTGCCAGCTATCTCCTTCCACATAATCATCATCATCATCCTCGCTGTCGCTAATCAAAGCAGGCATGTCATCATCGTCTGTGTCGTAATGATGCGAATCTTCTAATTTTTCACAAAATACACAACGGCACATGGGACAATGGCTAAGAGGGCGCGAGGTTTTTACCGAACGACCAAAACAAGCCCAACAGATTCTGTGATCGCAGTTTTCACCTTTAACCATATTCTCAGGAGTATAGTCTTCTTGGCAACAAGGACAAGTCATTTCTTGCTTTTGACCACAACAGGTACACGTCGTAAAACCTGTTTTATTTTTTTTATTAAAACACGTTTCGCACATACCAGGACAATCGTGATGAATACATTTTTTTTTCGTGGGATTAAAACATCCGCACTCTATACAAATTTTTTCTTTATATTGATGGTTCTTTGTCAGCCATTGTTTGCGTTGAACCACGGATAGTGTCTCTAAAAGCGAGGTAACCAAACTGTTATTTGGTTCTTCCTTCTCTTCAGACTCACCGGGTGGTTTGGAAAAGTTGGCAATTGCTTCTCTGTGACGCATCCAGTGCGCAGCACTGAGTTCATCCAAAGGCATAAACTCCAGATTTCCCCAACGCTTAATACAAATCGCAGGTACAACCGGCTTCACACCCTCTCTTAAGTATTTAATTTCTCCTTCCCTGTTAGCAGAAGTATTCCATCTGTTGTCAACGAAAAGATTTGTCGAATTTGCTGTTTGCATGATTTTTTGTTATGCTATGTGAATGTTGTTGTTTGTTACCATTGATTAAATTACTTTTTTTCACGTTCAATTTATTCTAGGCAATGAACAGTTGAGACCTTTCGTGTTTTCCAAGCAGAAATAGAATTAATTTTAATTTTCTTATTTTTCATATTTGTAAGTTCTACTTTACCACCATTAAACATTTCTTTTGTTATTTTCCATTGATTTACACAATCTTTAAATTCATCGTTTCCATCATCAAAAACTATTATTTCAACTATTTTATTCATTATTTTATTTGTATCTGTAGTGTTAGTTCTAATATCTTTCTATAAAAATAATTTTATTTAGCCAATGTATAATGGCAGAAAATACAAACGTTTTCAAAACTTCAATGAAAGCTCTCAAAGAGAAGATCGGACACACAGAAATTAATGCCCAAACTGTTATTACTATACTTAGATTCGCCATGGAAGTTGTAGAGACTACACAACTTAAAGGAGAAGCTCAAAAGGAATTAGCAATTAAACTAGTAAGACAAGTAGTAGTAGAAGCTCCCATTTCTGATGAAAAAGAACAACTATTACTGAATATGATTGACGCAGGTATCTTAGCCGATACGGTAGAATTAGTTGTTGATGCTACAAAAGGAGACCTAGATGTTAATGCTGCGGTAAAGGTGGCTGTCGGATGTTGCGCTAGTTTTTTAAAAACTCGTAAATAAATTAAAGACTAAAGAACAATAATTATTATTATGAAAATTATTGCTCTTCGACATGGACTGAGATTCGATTCTGCCCTTTATTTTACACCTTTAACCGCTGAAGGATTAGTTCAAGCAGATAATTTAGTTGAAATATTAAAAGATGAAAAAATAGATATCATTTATTGTTCTCCTTTTTTAAGAACACTTCAAACTATATATCCATTTTGTATTGAAAATAATAAAAAGGTAAATGTAGAAAATACATTTTATGAGTGTCTTAATAGTAATGAATTTAATTATTATAATTACAGGCATAATCCAAGAGAACTAGATAATACTTACCCACATCTTAGTTCAATTATTGACCATAATTATAATTCTCAACTTTTCGTATCTAATATAAGTTATATAGAAACATCTGAAAAAGTAAGAAATAGAGTGTTTCCTTTCATACATAGTCTATGTCAAAAATACAAAAAAACAGATAAAGTGTTTTTAATTGTTACACATGGCACAATTGTAAATACTATTAAAAAATATTTTAATAGGAAAGTTCATTACCGACAGAATGTAGACGAGGCAGAACCTTATATAATAGATGTTCCGCCTGATATCATGGGTCCTCACGAATATTATGGAGAACCGACACCCAATTTCCAAAGTAAAACATAATAAGATGGTTTAGTCTAGTATCATTTGGCATTTTTAAATTTTCTTTCTTACATTCATTAATTACTTTTGTCTTAGCTTGGAAAAGTTTTAATGTGTATTTTATAACTGGTTCCTGAGCAAATTTGTATTTCACACAAGAACTAGATATAAATTTTTTGTTTGGTTGGTAGCCTGATCTAATACATAAATCTTCTAAATATATTTTCAAATCTTCTTCTTTAATTAGTTGGTTGGCAGCAACTTTTGTATCAAAATTATTAGTAAGACACGCATTTTCTACTCGCTTGTTCGATACTTCTTTGTATCCTGCTTGCTCAACAAGTAATCGAATTCGCTTTAGGCATGAGTCAGATGAAAGGCTCATATTTGTTAATGTATCTCTGTTTTATAGATACATTAAAATAGATTCAATTTATTCAGGAACGGCATATTGAATTGTCCACAACTGCGCAGTTCTATTATATTTATCACGGTCACGTACATACATACGTGCTATATCCGGTACAAGCGGATCATCGGGATTTGGGTCGCAAAGCAAACTACATATAGAAATTAATACCTTTGAAATCGTAAGAGCTGGGCTCCATTGGTCTTTTAAAATGTCCAAGCAAATTCCACCAGATGAATTAATATTTGGATGAAAAATTTTTGTTTCAAATGTAACCTTGGGTGGTTTAAAAGGATAATCACCCGGAAATTTAATATTCATTATAAATACTCCTCCCTCATATGGTGAATCGGCAGGACCCATTAAAGTTCCCTGCCAATGGAAAATATCATCCTCGATAGGACCGGCAGAACAATTTGCCGGTGGATCTGCTTTCAAATTTTCTAGTTCTTTTGCGATTCTTTGTGCTGTTGCCATTTATATAATTATTTATAAAATGTTATCTCTAAGTGTATTTCAAATAAAAAAATGGGAGTGGTGAAGAGGTGTTTTTATTTGTTTTTGTTTTTTTTTTGCTTTTTATTTGTTTTTATTTTGTTTTATTTGTTTTTATATTATGTTGTAAGATACTACGCCTCTTACGATATGGCTGCGCTAAATAGCGACTTACCATGCGGAATCATCCGCACATGGGCGACCAAAAGTGTCCTTCTGCCCCTTGAGCTGCGTGTGAGCTGCCTTGAGCTCTGTATCGAGCTCTTCAAGTTTCTCCTCGATGTCATCGGTATCACATGCGTCGGCCCAGCTGGCGCTGTTTTCCTGCGCGTCCAGCTCTTCCTGTGTTTCCTTGATCTCTGCCTCGATCTCCTCAACACTGCGAGACGCTTTGTTGGTAGAGGTCTTGGGGAGGGGACGAAATTCCTCGTCGCACTGGAGCGAGAGGTCGTGAGTAGGCTGCGTTTTCTCAGCTGTTACGGTGGCTACAGTAGGAGCTGGATTGGCAATTGATTTGCCTCCCCAGTAACCTTGTGGTGAGCGAGGGCGAGCAATAGAGGGACGCTCGTAGGATGCCTCCTCTTCCTCGCTATCACTGCCACTGCCTAAGCATTGGAAAGCACCGCGGGTGGCAACAGACTTGGGCTTGCTGTGTGCCTTCTGGTGAGCTTTTGTCGCCTTCACAACGGTAACCCGTTCCTCTACACGAGCTAGCTGCTCCTTAGAGAGCCAGCTGTTGTGGCTTTCCTGCTTGGGAGCACGCTTTGGTTGGCTCTTGCGCTCAGCGAGTGCCGGACAGTGGCTTTTGAAGTGACCACTTTTTTTGCAGTAGCGGCACTCCGTGCTAAGCAGGGTAGGACAGACTACCTTACCGTTAGGTCCGGGACGGTCCTTGACAAAGTGACTGGTGTAGCACTGCTCGTCTTTGCCGTCGTCAAAGCATACCTTACAGAAGGTCTTCTTTGCCTTGCGTGGCTGTTGAGGGCGGGTAGTACGACGACGCCAGTTCGAGCTAACCTTAGTTCCAGGCTTGCTGGTGGTACGCGGTTTAGAGTGGCCCTTGCGGGACTTGTTAACGACGACGGTGAAGGTGAGGGAAGACATGATGTTTTGTAGTAAACGAAAGTTGTAGTTGGTTGTTCGATTTATTCGAGTTTGTTTGGTTGGTGTATACCATCTACAGTTGTGGAAAAAAAGTTTTCAATTTTTTTAATAATTAAATTTTTATAACTCGTTTCTGACTTATAAAAAATTCCAGATAGAAAACCATACTTGATAGTTATGGTTGGTTAAATTTCGAGACGCCTTCTTTTTATAGTTGTGCCATTTGGTGTTGTTACACCTTCTTCAACTATAGTACGCGGTAATTCTATTTTCATATTCCTAGTTATATCTACTGCTGTGGCTACAGGTGCTACTGTGGCTAATGTTGGAGGTGGTGCTTCTTCATCAGTTGGTGAATCATCATTTACTAAACTAAAGCATAAACAACACCAAGAATAACAGTCTTTAATAACATTACCGTATCCACAACAAAATAAATCATCTATAAATTCTTCTATCATATCTTTTATCCAACAACGCCAAAGACAAACCAAAGTAGCAAATAGTGTAATAGCTAATGTAATAAAGAATCCTATCATAAAAACCAGATTCATTAATCTATTTTCTCTTTTACAATCACAATTCTCATCTGTGGTATTAGAAATTGGTTTATTTATAGTTTGTGAAGCATGTATATCGGGATTTACATATATTTTATCTGTATTAACAGAAGGACATTTTGTGCTATTTTGTTGAATAGTTATATTTTTATAAACAGGTATTTCTATTTCAATAATATTTGTTTTATTTGTCCAGTGAATTTTTGATACCCATTTTGTTTCATTAATATATTTCTTGATATACTTGATGATTTCGTTAGTAACATTAATGATTTTTGTAATATTTTTATATCTAGTTACATTGTTGTATCTAATTACATTGTTGTATCTAATTACATCATTGTATCTTGTTACATTGTTGTATCTTGTTACGTTATTGTATCTGGTTACGTTATTGTATCTTGTTACGTCATTGTATCTGGTTATATCATTGTATCTAGTTACATTGTTGTACTTGGTAACATTGTTGTATCTTGTTTCATTTTTATAATATGTAACTGTTTTATTTTGGACGCGTGATTCTAACGTATAATGTCTAACTGGAATAATATATGTATTTGCTTCATTAGCATAATTTCCCCATTGTTCTTGATTAATCCAAGTAAAATTAAAAGGATTAGCACAAGCGTAAAATCTGCAGTGCCAAGGTTCAGTACTTGTTTTTGTATTCTCTCCAAATCTAGATAACATGTTACACATTCCAGTAGGTTCTTTCAAACATTCTTCTTTACATTTCGATAATGTTCCCCATTTATAATTTTGATTAGTTGTAGAACCCGGTATAGGTATTTTATAACAGTCAGGTCGTTTTCCCGTATGTGTAGAATCTTTATACCATACTTCATCTGAAATTGTCATACCTGTTGTGGTTGCTTCCACATATTCAACTTTTGCTCCTCCTGTACTTGAACAACTTACTCCACTCACACATTTCATCGTTACGGAACTAGGACAACTAACACATTTACAAGTAGTTCCTGATGCTTCCGGACACCAAATCGTTATAGAATTACAGTCTCTTTGACCACTTGCGGAACAAGTTAAAGTAAATGATTGGGAAGTTTTCGCATTGACTGTGCTTTGTTGATAAGCATCATGACCGCTGCCTTGAGTTTTAATACTACAAGTTCCTCCTTCACCACAATTGAGAGTTGTGCTTCTACAAGTTCTTTCTGAATTAGATGCTCCACAGGTTATTACATAGTTTCCATTCCAAACATAATTTTTACAAGCATCATGACCAGTACAGGTTTGAGTACAAGAATTACTTGAACAAGTAGGAAGTCGCCTTCTATTTGTAATATTTAAACTATCCGATACATTTAAAAAATTACTAGTAAATAGTAAAATGGTGGTAATTATTTTACCGAAACTAATTTTCATTGATATAAATTTATAAGTATTTGTCTAAATTTATATTTACGCAATTGTACAACAAGGGCAAATCCTTTTTGTTTGTGATTCATTAATTTTGATTCTTATAATTCCATCTTTATCTTCATATAGTCATGCTGAGGAATAATTGTGTGGTAGTGTTACATATAATTTCCTAGCACGCTTTCCAGCAATACGTTCAACATCCCCGATGTGTGGCGCATATCCAGACTCGAAAAGCTCTAAAAAAGCTGCTGTATAAAGTTTTTCACGACGCTCAGGTGCGGTTAATGTATAAATCTCTTGTTTTCCAGAGGCAAATCTCTCCACTAATGCGAAAAAGTTTGCTTTTAATTCTACTTGAAATTTTGTTTTCTCTTTAACCCATCTACTCTCGTATAACTCTTGTAAATTTCCCCAACTAGGTATTTCTTTGTCGCTATATTCACTAGTATCCGCGCCTTTTAATAATCCAACTTTCTCGGTCACTCTTTGTTCGCTAGCAAAATCCATATTATAGTATATATTGATTTTTTATTTTTAAATTACTTATCTTTAAAGTAAAGGAAAAATAAATTGAATATTATTTAAATAATAATAATAAGTATATCAAAGCAAACATGGCTACACAAATTCACGACCCGATTCATGGCACAGTTGCCATAACACCAATAATGAAAATGATAATAGATACTCCTGAATTTCAGAGATTGCGAGATCTAAAACAATTAGGGGCAAGTTACTTTGTATTTCCTAGTGCCACGCATACCCGTTTCGAACATTCAATCGGCGTAAGTCATTTGGCCGGAAATTTGATGGAAACACTTCAAAAAAACCAACCGCGTCTTAAAATTACACAACGTGAAATTGAAGTCACTCGTATAGCTGGGCTAATACACGACATAGGTCATGGTCCTTTTAGTCATCTTTATGATGAACATATTCGAAATGTTTCTGAGGATGAACACGAAGTTCGAGGTTGTAAAGTGTTTCAAAGTATGGTTCGAAAATATAAAATCCCTTTAACAGTGGAAGATGTAACTCAGATTTGTATGATGGTTGAACCCGACAAAAAACGAAAAAATCGTTGGCCTTATCAAATTATAGCTAATAAAATGTGCCAAATTGACGTTGATAAACTGGATTATATTCGTAGAGACTGCTATCATCTTGGAATTGAGATGACAGATACATTTTCTAGAATCATATCTAATGTTAGGGTTGTTAAAACACCTAGCGGAAATGAAGTACTAGGATGGCCGAAAAAATTAGAATTTGACATATTTAATATGTTTGCTTCGAGATACAGACTACATAAACAAGTTTATAATCACCACACAATTAAATCCCATGAGTTCGTTATCATTGAAATTTTAAAGCAATTGAAACAAGCAATCCCACATAATCTTTGGCAAATTACAGATGCGTCTGTTATGTGCTCTTTGCATCCTCAATTTTCCGGTCTTATTAAAAAGATTCAAATGAGAAAAACTCCAAAATTAGTTGGTGAGCTGGTAGTGAAACTACCACACAAAAGTTATCATCCTGAAGACCCTAATCCAAGACGTATTTTAAATCAAATTATTCAGGTTACAAAAATTGGCTTTGCTGGCGGAAGCGAAAACCCTTTAACACAAGTATATTATTATTCCAAAAAAGATAAAAATATGGGGTATCGTGGAAAACCACAAGATAGTAGCTTTTGCATTCCAGCACAGCACCAAGAACTTATTGTGCGAATGTTTTCAGAATCTTCTGATTTATCCGCAAGTAAAAAAGAGTGGGAAGCAATTAAACGAACATGGGGATCGAATAACTAACTCAACTGATAAAAAATATTACTTAAAAATTTTTATTTATAAGTAATTAATGACTGATTTTGAATTATATAGTCGTGTAGCATGGTTAAATAGAGATACAAATGAATATAATTATGGTGCTTGGCATCCATTGAATCAAAAAAATCCAAAAGAATATAGAAACTTACAAATTTGGATTCAAGAACAAAATAAAAAATATCCTAGAACTAAATATTGGATTGAGATGAAAAGTACTGAAGATGATATTGTTAAAAACTCAGAAACGTATGAAATGATAGCCGTTACAAAAGAAGAACCAGGAACTCAATATACAGATTGGCTTGCTCTTTAAATTCAAAAATCAAAACGGTCTTCATATAATAAACCTTGTACCATTAGCACAGAAAGAAATCCATTTGTAATAAGTAAAAAGGGATTTTTATTTGTTATCTGAAGCGGGAGGGTAAAAATAAGCAAAGAAAAACAAATTAACCAATGATGTATGTGAGTATTGTTTATAAATAAACTCCCGTTACTTATGTATGGATAATAATTAAATGCTAATGCGGGTGGAGTACCTGCTTTGTTTCCAAAATTTACATTTATAAAAATAATAGCGATTAAAGCACCTATCATATTCCAATTATTTAAAGGTCTCATAATTATATACATTTGAGAAAATTTATTTTCATATTTTACAAAATAATAGCATTATAGTATATATGAAAGATTATCAAACAATATTAGAAAAAGTTTATGAACAAACAAAAAAAATAAAAGGCGGGAAAAATGCTCATTACATTCCACAACTAGCGAAGGTTAATTCCAAAATATTTGGTATATCTATTTGCGATGTTAATGGTAATTTATTTAGCGTTGGTGACCATAATAAATCGGTGGCCATTGAATCAATAAGTAAATTATTTTCATTAGCAGCTGCGGTTAAAAAACACGGCACGAAACAAGTCCACGATAAAATTGGTATGCACGGTAGTTTTATGCCTTTTAACTCGATATTAGCTGCTAAATTATCACCATCGCATACCATTAATCCTTTTTTAAATCAAGGCGCAATGGCAACAACATCGTTGCTCTATAAAAAAAATCATAAAAAATACAAAGAATTTCTTCGTAAAAACATGAGCAATTATGCTTCTAAAAATCTTAAGGTTGGTAAAAAAATTTACGAAAGTGAGTCTGATACAAATAGTACAAATATGAGCTTGGCTTATTTGTTGAAATCAGAAAAAAGATTTTATGCTCCAGTTGAATCAGCTGTAGATGCTTATACTTATCAATGTTCAGTAAAAGTTACTAGTGACGATTTAGCTAGAATGGCATCTGTTTTGGCAAATGAAGGCGTGAATCCTATGTCTAAAAAACGCTTACTTTCTAAAGAACAAACTACTTATATTTTAAATAATGTTTTACCTGAAGGCCTATATGAATATTCTGATGATTGGATTGCTAGAACTGGAGGACGTGCCTTCGCAAAAAGTGGCGTAGGGGGAGGTTTATTAATAGTGCTTCCCGATATTTGCGGAATTGGTATTGTTTCACCACCTTTAGATAAACACGGCAATTCAGTAAAAGGAATCGCAGCTGGGGTGAAATTGTCTAAAAAATTGGCGGAACCAGTGTTTTCGAAACGAACATTAAAACGGAAAAATAAAGGGAAAAAGAAAACAAGACGGAGAAAGAAAAAATAGTTTCATAAAGTATAATGGCGTCTAAAAAGAAAAACGCAAAGAAGCAAAAAAGTATTGTTGGGAAATTTTTACACAGTACTCCCGGTCAATTTATCATTGGTGGTTTAACTGTCGCAGGCATAGCTTATTTTAGCAATAACGTAACAAATCCTGCCATAGCTGGATTAATTGGTGCCTTACCAGTAGGTATGCCCAGTTCCGTATTTGTTGATGATTCCAAGGTTGAAGGATATGCTTTTAATTTAATGCTTATGAGTATTCCATTATTTTTAGCTACTATTTTGAACTGGTATTTAATTTCAAAAATAAAGCTTGATAAATATGAATCAGTTAGTTATTCCATGTTATCATTTGTTGTAATTGGAGGTTTAATTACATTTATGACTGGAAAACATAAATAATTTTTTGGATTTATTAAAAAATTATTTTCTTCTGTGGCGGCGACTCTTTTTATGCCTTTTCTTCCGTGTTTTATGTTTGCTGCCATGAGATACATTACGTTTCATTCCACCTCTTTTAGTTTTCTTACGACGACGTGTTTTCTTGTTACGCGTTGTTTTACCAGTTAAATAATTTTGTTTGGTTGAATGCTGGCAAATTCCAATAGCTTTTCCGTATCCATATTTATTTCTTAATTTTGTTACACATCGTCCTACTCTGGTGTTTAAAGGCATATATATATATATTACAAATATAATTCTTCATCGCTACTATTTATGTATGCCGTAGAAGTATTATGAATACCCATATAACAATAAGGACAACATTGACCAACCGATGCTAAATAATATTTACGAGTATCTAACGGGTCGGTTTCTTTATATTGAGTGGGAGTTCGGCAAAAAACGCAATTGGCAAACTGGTTACAAGGAATCCTGGTTAATTTTAAACTAGTGCCTTTAATTTGTCGATTATTTATAAGGGTTGGTTTGTTTCTGGAGAGAAACCATTTAAAATATTGTTTTCCACAAGGAACACAAGTTGGCATATTGTTTTTTGAAAAATAAAGAATATATTCTTTATTGTCATAATAACTATTCCAATTTCGTAAAGTATATTTGGCATCTAATATGGTTAGTGTTTTTGATAAATTTTTATTACAAATAAAACATCTGTCTCGCATTAATATAGACGCGTAAGTTGTGTTTAAATTGAATCAGATTTTTAAAATGAAAAATAAGTTATCTACATATACTACTTACAACATGGATAATCAATTTCAACCACACAACATTACAGCTATTCGTGAAAAAAGCGATGGTTTAACAGTTATTTTAACCTTCTTGTTTATATTTATTACTTATCTTGCTAGTTTATTTGAACGTCTTTAATCATTCATTACCATTCTTGTACATCAATATACCCGGAGTTATTTGTCCCTGACCAATATTTTTGATAATCCGACCTATGATACAAATAATCTTTTCCACAGCAAACTTTGTTGTCATCATCAAATTCATTTCTAAATTTTAATGGACAAGTTACAATTAGTGATATTTTTCCATCACGGTAGGGTTCAGCAGCGTCATCTACTGGTTTGAATGCTTGAACATGGTATAAATATCTTGCTATACGTATGGGTCTCTTAGCGGCATTAAAGACTATTTGTGGACCATTGTTGGGTGGCGTGAAAGTAGGTAGATCGTTTAAACTTTTATTAAAATTAATTACGGATTTTTCCTTTTTCAAATGCTTACCTTGTGTTTTAATATTATGAACAATATATGTTTTAAGTTCTCTCCAGATATCCAGTGGTATTAGTGTATCTAATGGGTGTCTTTCCATTGTATGTAAAATAATATAAGATATATTTATTAATTTACATTTCAATTTTAATTAGTGGAATAACGTACTGAGAGTACCAAGAAATCATACTTTTTTTCTTTAACTTATACTTCCCATAGAAAAATGCTTGTCGAAGGGCAATTTGTTCGTATTGATTGAATAAGTCAAAATAAATCCTAAGTAAAAAAATAATGGTCGTTTTTCTTTCATGTTGGCACGCATGATAAAACAACTTTAAAAATAAATCCGACAAATTTATTTGATAATCACTTTGATTAATATCATTGTACAAAGATTTCAATCCAATATGGTCTTGTATAAATACGGCACTTTTTCCTTTATTTATTATTTGTTTATTCATTTTCTATATTATAGAATTTTGATTTTAAATTTTAATTATTACCTGAAATATCTGTTGTTTCTTCTACTGTATTATCTACTTCTTCATCAGCTTCTTCTGTTGTAGGTCCTACTTCAACTGGTAACAACCGTGCTTTGGTTTCTGCTACTTTATCTTTAATATCAATCACAACTCTATTGTCTCCATCTTTTTCACTATCACTACTATCGCTTGTTTCTGGAGTCATCATTGTATTATTTCCGTCATGTTCTGTGAGTTTTGAGATAAAACTACTTAAATTTCCGGTGATATTTGAAATCGCAACTTCTTTCTTTTTCTTTAGTTTTTTAAGTTCAATCATTTCTTTTAATTCGTCTGCTTTGGTTTGTTTTTGTTGTTCTAATTCTAGAATTATAGACGCTCTTCGTTGATTTTCTTCTTCTATGATAGCATTTTTCTTCTTTTGAAATCGCATAAGCGCGGCTTCTTCTCTTTTTTCTTTTTCTTCCGAGTTTTCTTTATACACATCAACCCCAGTAATCTCCAAGATTTGTGGTTTAATAAAGGTATAATCCTTAAATTTAGCTCCAAATTGTTTGACAATATGCAGTGGGATATTAGGAGATTGTTCAATTAAACGGTCTAGTTCAGACCTACATTTGTTTATAAATTCCAAACCTCCGCAAGTTCTCTGAGAATAAGGTAAACTTAATTCAACGGATATATTTCTTGAAAATTTAGAATAAGCAATAGTTGCTGCTCTATGACCTTCTAACAACTCACTTACCCGTAAAAATTGTGCTATGGTGGTAATTAAACCAGCGGTTAAATTTAAAAATCCAATTCCTAATGGTACGTAAGTTTGCCAAGAAACAGGAAACGAGCCTTGTGCGAAATTTGCTGTTCCTGTTACAGTACTGATAATAATAACTGGTAACGCAAATCTTAAATTTTGAGAATTATACATGGTATAAGCTCTGTCATGCATATATCGATAACTAGCACCTATTTCGCTCCATTCTTTTAATACTTTTTCTTGTTGTTTATGCCAAATATTTTTCTTAACCCCGCCTCTTTTGCGAACACTCCCTTCTTTTTCCATTATATAATTTATAGATATAATATAAGATGGCAATTGTTGATTATTTAAGTAATAGTATATTCTCTACTGACGGAACTACTGGATTTAATGTTGCTATTATTTTATTTCTTTTATTAACATTAAGAGCTATTATTCAACTTGGTAAATTAAAAGATATTATTGAATTTTTTAAAAAACCTAAAACTATTGGTCAATTATCTTTGATTGCGGCTTGGATTTATTTAATTTATAACTATGCTTCCAAAAATAAAGATTCTAAAGATAAAAAAACTCTGGAAAATCTTGAAAAGCTTAAAAATGCAAGTAAGAAAGCCATTTTAGCATTGCTAATCGCATTTTTTGCTAGAATTGATTTAGTTATTGCTCCTTTTTGGTTAATTTGGATGATGGCTTACTACTTAGAAGATTGGGTATAACTAACAACAACAAGTTCTTAAATTTTCCCACCAACTTCTATTAATTCTATATAATTGAGCTTCTCTTTGACAATAAAGGCATTTGTCAGGTTGATAAGGTCCTACTTTGTTCTTCCATTCTTTATAACACTTTGTATGAACACTCTTTCCACATAGTAAGCACATTGTTAACTTATCTTTTTCTATATTCATTGTTTCGAAGCAAATTGTACATTCACTCATATATAAGTATAATATTAATAATAATAAGTAGTTGTAAAATAATAATTATCAACAGGACTTAAAAAATTAGCGTGATATTATAATGTGTAGAGTTGGGGGGTAGATTTTAAAATTGAATACCGCCTTACCAAATATAATGTTATCTAGTTCTAAGATGAAAAGAGAACAACCGCTCCTTTAGCTCAGCTTGGTAGAGCATCGGTCTTATGAGCCGAAGGTCACGGGATCAAAGCCCGTAGGGAGCAACCCATTTAGATTCTAACAGCAATAACTCAAAAAAGCCTTTTATTCTTTTAATCTACAGAATCTAGCAAACCCTTTGGAAACATACAGCAACCACTCAAAAGCACTTTTAAGCCCTGGATACTGGTTCAATTCCAGTTGCGGCACATCTTAAGATGTGGGATGGTCCTATATAGGTAATAACCGCAAGTTTCCAGCAAAACATAGCAAGGTGCCGTAGTCTGGTCGATCGGGGCGGCCTTAAGAGCCGTTGAGTTAATTCTCCGCACGGGTTCAAATCCCGTTCTTGCTACGAAGTTGGTGGACCTTATCAAAACCACACAGACAAGATATAGGCGATATAAAAGGTAACCAAGATAAGATGTCATGGGAGCACGACTGGGAGTACGGTATGGGAGCACGGTATGGGAGTACGGTATGGGAGCACGGTATGGGAGCACGGTATGGGAGCACGGTATGGGAGTACGGTATGGGAGTACGGTATGGGAGCACGGTATGGGAGCACGGTATGGGAGTACGGAACCAAATCCTGTGGCAGACGGTGCCGCCGCTTTGACGGAACCCAGTTCGAATCTGGGCAGGATGTGGGAGCACGGTATATGGCGTCATGGTCTAATTGGTTAGGACGCGCGCCTTTGAAGCGTGCAATTCGGGTTCGATCCCCGATGATGCCTAGATTTTTAATGCCTCTCTAGCTTAGTGGTAGAGCATCGCACTTGTAATGCGGAGGTCGCCGGTTCAATCCCGGCGGGAGGCTCAGGCTGTGATGTCCGAGTGGTTAAGGAGTTTGACTTGAAATCAAATGGGCTATGCCCGCGTAGGTTCAAATCCTGCTCACAGCGTACAGGGGAATTAGCTCAAATGGTAGAGCGCTCGCTTTGCATGCGAGAGGTAGAGGGATCGATGCCCTCATTCTCCAACTTTGGTTACTAACAGCTACCAGTGTTGATAGCTTAGTGGTCAAGCGTGGGATTTAAGCTCCCTCTACGTAGGTTCAATTCCTACTCGATTCTAAATAGTAACCAGTATTTGTGGCCGCTTGGTCTAGTGGTATGATTCTCCCTTTGGGTGGGAGAGGTCGGGGGTTCGATTCCCCCAGCGGCCCATATTAGTGTGGAAAATTCAAATGAACGGAGATTGTTGAATAAATTTTATGCCCTACTGGCGCAATGGCTAGCGCATCACGCTTCTAACGTGGGGGTTCCAGGTTCGAGTCCTGGGTGGGGCACTTTTTATTTGTTAATTTAAAATACTTATCTTAAATTAATATATATGTTTAATGTTCCAAGAAGATATATTCCTAGTTTTTTAACAAAAAAAGATAAAAAAAAACAATCAAAAGCTTTAAGACGCTCTAGACGCGCGTATAAAAAAGGCAAATACTATACAAGAAAGAAAGTTAAATCATTTAAATCAAAAGTTTCACCTCACGTTGTAAAAGCAAAAAAAATGTACAAAATTAACAAGATTTCCGCTAGCAAAAATTTATCTAGAAAAACTAAATGTAAAATTAAAGGCCTGCGAAAAATTGTTAAAAAAGGACAAGGAGCCTATTATTCTAGTGGAAGTCGTCCAAATCAAACTGGTCATAGTTGGGGTCGCGCTAGATTAGCTAGTTCTATTACCGGCGGAAAAGCTTCTGCTGTAGATTTTAAAATACTTGTTGAAAATTGTAGTAAGAAAAGCAAAGCACTTCGTTTAGCAAAAAGAGCTAGAACCAAATATAATAAGGGTCGTAGACGTGTGAAACAAGTTAAAATAGGGGGAAGAAAAATGAAAGAAACCATTGTTGAATTTAAACGAGGACCATTCCCTAAAAAATACACCGCTTTTGTTAAAAGTAAAAAAACTAAGAAAGTACGCAGAATACATTTTGGAGATAGACGATATCAGCAATATAAAGATCGTACCGGTGTAGGTTTATATTCACATAAAAATCATGGTACTAGAAAACGTATGCAAAATTATTTTAGTAGACACTCTGGAACTAAAAAACGCGGGAAAGCCATCAAAAAAGAAAAACGCCTTTCAAAAGGCCATTATAACGCAAAAATTTTGAGTCACAAATATCTTTGGTAATATATATATAATGAATCAAGTCGTTAAATATCTTACTTTACTAGCAATTGGTACATTTGCCGGTTTAATTGCTGGCGGATTAGGTACTTCAACAGCTTATGCTTTGATTTTAGGTTTGGTTTTTACAGGCATTTCTAAGGACTACAAACATGCGGCGGCACTAACCTTATTTACCATTCTTCCTCCATTATCTTTAGGGGCCGTATTTACCTACTACAAGAAAAAAATGATTGACATACCAGCTGGTTTATTCTTAATGGTTGTTTGCTTTTTCTCTGCTTGGGCTGGTGCTAAATTAAATAAATATATCCCTGACGCATACTCTGAGTTAGCTCTTGGGGGATTTTTATTTGTTGTTTCTATGTATATGTTTTACAAGGGCTATAAAGATATGAAAGGAATGCGCGGTCATCACGCACATTAAATATTTACAATTTATATGTCTTGTTTGTACAATATTTTTTTTAAAACAAATAGAGTTGTTTCTGTAACTTGTGAGGAAAGTCCACAAGTTTTTCCCTGTGAAGACTGCCCTATTTGTTTAGATAGTTGTTGTGAAAAAAGTTCATTAACTCTTCCTTGTGGTCATTCCTTTCATGCTTGCTGTATTTTAGAATGGTTTGAGAAACAAATGTCATGTCCTGTATGCAGAAGAAAATTTAAATGGGTTATTAACAAAAAGAAAAAACGTAGAAGGCGAAATCGTTATCGTGTTAATAGGCAGGCTGGTCTTATATCATAGAAATTTTTACTATTATATGAGGTTTTTTGTTTTTTGTTTTTATAGCGTAGGATAGAGGCGGCCATGCGTGGTAACTTTGCCGGAAATTTTGACTCCGGGAATACCCATTTTCGCTTTGAATTCTTCGCATTGTTTTTTTAGGTAGCGGAATCGCTCTCCTGAATACTTCCTTATTTCGCCGTCATAATGGAATTTGACTTTGATTTTGATCCAACCCCCTCTGTATTGAATCTCATAAATTTCACCGCTGTATATTGCCTCTGATAGTTTTTTCTCGTTGAAAAGCATCTCAATATGGTCTCCCACATTTAAACGCTTAAGCCGCTCCATATTGGCTTTGATTCGAGCGCAATGATTGTGTGGTTTTCTAAGGTTGGCGGCGGCAACTGAAGCCTGAACTCTATAGTTGATTGCTTCGGTGGCTTTCTTTTGTTGGAGCGCAATTGGATACGCCCGTTTGTAGAGATAGCCTCGCCAGATGGCCTGAAATCGTGTCACATTGTGTTTGATGCGTTCCTTCATCCACTTCTCCTGAGGATAATCGTGCTTCTTCAGAAACTCTTCCATATCATAGTGGTTGGTGAGTTGGCGCCATTCTTCGAACTCATGTGAAATCTTTGACCCCCAATCCGTATAGACAGAACGGAGGGCAGGGGAAGAATATTCGTTACTGTACAGATTCTCGTAAAACTCCCAGTAGCAAGGGACACATCCGATATGGACCCATGTTCTGGTTCCAGTTTGTGCCAGATAAAAGGCTGTCTCCTCCATAGTGAGGCCGTTCTGTCCGTCTGCGCCCCTGAACCTCAGGTCCATCCCGTCCTTCCTCGAGGTTGTACACTTCGTGATCTTGTCGCCGCGGTTAATCATATTGCCACACGAGAAGCACTTGAACTTGAACTGGCTTTTACAGCATACATGACGTTCCATCGCCCGCTCTGCCGCAGCAGCAGCTTTCAGAGCTTGTTCACGGGTAGCGGTGGTAGTGGTGTACATTGTTGTAGATTTAAATTACTGTTAGTAGTGTTAATTAAGTCGTAGGGTTGTAGTGTAGGGTTACCGTACAAAACATTTTCAATTTTTTCATTTTGTCATATATTTTTGCATTTTGGCTGGGAATGTTTTTTCTCAAAAATTATACCTAATACTCAACACTACTTAAAAAAAATTGAAAAGTTTTTTCTCCGTAATGTAATAGCATAAACACATCTTCTGCTAACCACGATAAAACATGGCTTCCTTCACAAAAAAACGTGTCACTTTCGCAGGCGATAACATAAATACCCTTATGAAACCGCCTTGCCGAACATTGGAGTACGACAAGGATGCCCCAGTCTCACAGTTGCGCAAGCCTGTCGTTAAGTCACCTGGTCCCAAACTAGCCCGCTCTAAGCGAGCATGGGTTCCCCGCCGCCTGCGCCAGAAAGTGGTCGATGACGCCACACTCCTTCGCCGCAAGCATGAAAATGCTCAACGCCAGCGCGAGCATCAAAAATGTATTAACATCATACAATCCATCCAAGAAAAGCAAGGCATTCCCAAGGACCAGCGTTGTCTGAAGTTCACTATCCACTTTGTATAAAAACAAAAAAAACAA
>Ga0257110_1000278_pt1 | contig 26279 bp, 28 predicted proteins | sample LP_taG_7_FD_190184 | JGI IMG/M metagenome (GOLD analysis project Ga0257110, IMG submission 190184) | Marine microbial communities from Northeast Subartic Pacific Ocean, Canada - LP_J_2015_P26_10m | ecosystem: Environmental > Aquatic > Marine > Oceanic | place: Canada: Northeast Subartic Pacific...
TATGAAGTAGAAGCTTCATCTAAAACATGCATAGCATAATTTAGAGTCACACCATGAAGATGTTCCTTCAAATAAGCTTCTGTTAATTCTTCATCAGAATTATACATCTTAAGTCCTTGCTCAACACATCTTTCTGCACGAAAGAGTTGAGAAGGTTCTAAGGTAATAAAGGAGGCAATTTTAGATATGTCCATTAGATATACTTGTTTTAATACTATTTAGTGGTCTTTTTCTTTACAGATTGAGTAACTGGAGGAGTTCCAGGTTCGGGTACAGGCTTACCTGTAAATGACTGTACTTTCTCACCCGGAGTTAGTTGTTGCAATGCAATACGGTATACATCAGTACCAACTTCATAGTGTACCTTCTCGGTAATATTAATTAACCAATGTCTAAAGGTTCTTTCTTCCTCATCCATCATAATAATATAGTTAGGTCCTCTAACAATAATTTCTCCGACGACACCAGTAGTTAAACTCTCTACCATATCACCGACATTAAAAATATTTTTTTGGTAGTATTCTTCGCGCAGTGTATTGTAATCTAATTTTGGAGCAATCTGCCATAGTTGTTCTTCCAAATTCATAGACTTACGAAGTTGCATATAGATACTCTTTGCTTCTTTTGATTTTAAATCTTTAGGAAGTCCTTTTTTAAATGCATCATAATCATTATTGGATGCAGCTTGTCTCATCTTAGATGCAGACATACCCTCAACATCATCAGACTTATCATCTCTAGCACCTGCACTAATAACATCTAACTTACCAAAGTTATATGTCTTACCATTATACTTACTAGTAATATTTGAAAACTCTTTTACTCTATCATCACCTACTACAACTTTAACATCATCATATCCATTAGCGTGCAAATCTTTTAATACATCAAAGATATTTTTTCCTGAACTAGGATCATTAGCAATATTTTGTGAGTGATGTGGAAACATCTGACTCATTACATTATGTTTAGTGGATAAATCAAATGGATTCTTTTTTGCATCCTGACTATGACTTGGATATATCATATAATCAGATCCACTCTTATATGCTTCGTCAGCAACTCGATCCATTAATTTTAGATGTCCTGTATGAGGAGGATTGAATCTACCAAATGTAATTACAATAGACTTACCACCTTCATTACGTGGAACTTGAGATGTATCTTTATCAGACTTTTCTGTTTGTTTAGTTTCTTTTTCAGGAGTTTGTTGATCAGGAGCTTGTTGTGATTGTTTTGCTTTCTTAGCAAACTGTTGTAAAGTTTGAACATCAGCGACAGACTGTGGACCATTCAATGGTTCACCACTCTTTAACTTTGCCTGATCTGCTTTTGATACATTAGTTAAACGTTCACCACCTTCTGCTTTTGCAACAATGATACCAGACTTATCTGCATAATAACCTTTACCAGTATGCGTCAATCCTTTCTTTTCTGCTTCCAATCCTGCCTTAGTTCGCGCTTCTCCAAAAAAGTTATCGAAAGATTTCATTAAATTGAATGCAAGATAAGCTATAAACTATTTATCCCAATTCTTATCGACAGTAAAGTTAGCAACGGAAAACTCAAGTCTATCAACTAGTTTTGTTGCACGTCCAGATTTAATTGCAACGAATCCTTCTGGTGCAGTAACACGATATCCATTTCCATCTTTGATAAACGTACCAATATCTTTTACTTTCTCTAACTGACGAATGATCATCAGTTTTGCAGCAGAGAGATTCTTATATGCTGCAGCAGTCATGTAGATAGAACGTTGGTTTGCAGCAATAAATCTCATGCCGTCGTCTTTTAATTTAACCCACTTCTCCTTTGCTTTATCTGTTTTCTTTTTATCAATCTCCTTACCAATCAATGAAGAATAATATTTTGCAAAATCAGTAACTACTTTGTTAGCAGAAGGAATTGTATTACCACTACGAATGTAAGTATTGAAGAACTGTTTAAAGATTGCATTGAAAGCATAACGATCAGATCCTTTCATCACATCAAGAAACTTAGATGCTTGTTTCAGAGAACCTTCTGCACGATTCACTGCAGAATTAAACTTGACTAGTTCCTGTCCGCTAAAGTTTGCACTACCACTTGCGTCGTTGAAGTCGGAAGAGAAAACAGCAATATGTTTGTTCCCCTGATAAGGAGATGCATCAACACCAAAACCGGCCGACATCCCTTCCATAGTAGAGCCAGAATAAGTGGTATGGAACACAATGCCAATCTTAGAAGAATTAACACGTTGACCAAGGTCTGTATCCAACGGTATTGCATATGTAATAGTATTAGGAGTAAATGTTACACAACGTTTTCCACCAACGTTAGTAACTGATTTTGTATTCTCTACAAACAAAAGATCGCCTTGGATAACACCCTTGATACCAAGTTGAGAAAAATATTTAAGACTATCTTTTAACATTGATGCAAGATTACCTGAGTACCATGCATCAATCATGTCATCAGAAAAACACAACTTAGGTGCAGTTTTTGCAAAGACTGATTTAGTTCCAACAAAGAATCTATTTCTTTCAGGATCAATACCACAGATAACAGCAGGAGCACCATCCCACTTTGTAGTAATATTAATTGATTTACCTTTGTCACCCTGAGTTAACATAGAACCCAGTGACTTTAAGAAAGCAATAGCAGACTTACCACCCTCGGTACCAAAATTGAGGATGTCATCTTCAAGGTGTTCTAGATGAGTGTTTTTTGCCATGTGTGTATTATACTCTATTTTTGTCCAGGAGTCCAGCGGGTGTGGACAGTTTGTTAGGTGTCACTTTTTCTTGTAGTCACACATGATATGGGATGGGTAAAGCTTGCCACCCTTATTCCTAAAATTAAAACTAAATTTATATAATGAGGATTCACAATTAACAATTACTTTTTTTCCAGTACCAGTAGTTCCACCATAGAAAGCAATGATAGGACCACTGATAGTAGTTGCTCTATTAAAATATTCTTGATCAACATCATATATTTCAACATTGTTTGGACCTTTACCATGGACCATTACATATCCATATCCCATCATCTGTTTTAATAATTTAGTAATCGCCGATCTATTTACCTTTTTAGTAACGTCTATTCTATGATTTATTATCTTTTCACTATGTGGATACTTATTAAATGTTTCACAAAAACTAATATAATCTAAACCAAATATTTTTAGAACTGTCATTGCATTATCACTGAGAGTATATTTTTTCATATCAGATTCAGTAAACACAGTTCCAATACCTATGTTCGCAAACGCCAATGTAGATTGAAATTTTAATGATAGATAGACTTCTACCTTACCATTATATTTTAATGTAATATCAGTTACTGTAGATCCAATATCTTCTTCTCCAGATCCTAGAGTTAAAGATCCTGGAGAAATTTTTAATGGTCTTCTCTGATTCAATTCTCCAACAGCAATCACTTCAGATAAAGGTAATCTTTTTTCTTTCCCTATACGTTCAACTGTATCTCTTGCTTGTTTATCATATCTACCTTTCTTATTAGATGGATCTAATATGTGAACCAAGGACTCATAAAATTCTCTCTCAAACACAAGTCCTAAATTTTCCTTTTTCCCAGAACCAGCACCTTGTCCACCAAACTCACCAGTCTTTTCTATGTCAGTTAATTTTATAGTCTTAATCTGACTTGTATTATCAAACCTACCAGTAAATTGTATCTTTGATTTAGCACCAGATATATTAATTGCTTGTTCAACTCTTTTTAAAATTATTTCATAGTCACGTTTTTCAGTGCTTTCAAATGCATATTGTGCATTTTCTATATCAAGAACTAAAGCATGTGGAGTAAATAAACCTTCATTAGTTAAAAATTTATTTTCCTTTCCATCCATAGATAAGAATTTTTTCACAAAAATTTCCAATCCTCTTTTGATTAGGGTTTCCTTTGAAATACTTGACATTAAAAAAGAGGGGAGTTCTTCCCCTCTATTTATTATACATCCCCTTGTCTACGGTTCTCTGATTGGTGGACATCAAACTCACCACCAGGATAACGTGCTTTGAGTTTATCTACATTCATCTCAATCACTTCATCAAGAGAAACATTGAGGCCCATACATGCTTGTGCAACATACCACATGATGTCTCCAAGTTCTCGTTTCAAATGAAACATGTTCTCTTCGTTGACTGGTTTACCTTGAAAGATAATCTTCTTTACAACTTCAGTAAACTCACCTGCTTCTGCAGACATCCCTACAGCAGCAGTCAGAAGTCGATGTGTTTCAAATCCTTCTCCACGAAGTTCTTGGATACGATACTCAAAAGCATCAGCATCTTTACTTTGATCGGATGTAACGGCATTCACAAACTCAAGATATGCGTCAGTGTTTACTTTCTTACTTGGTTCATTCACAGGAACGTTGTCATGCTTAACACCAGTGTCTGGATCAAAAAGATTAATTTTTTTTGTCATACTTTAAAACCTTCAAAACTACGGAATTTTTTATCTAGACGATCAGTATGATCGTCTTCCTGACCAGAATCAACAATGTTTTGTTGAGCACTGTTCTCTACATCATACAACTTCATCTTGGATCTGTCAATACCTATGACAAATCTCTTGAATATATTTGAATCATTATATCTGTTCTTCAATTGTTTAACCATAATTTGATTCATATCTTCCAATTCCTCAGTAGAAATAAGAGCGAACATAAGATCAGCGGTAGCAGGAAGACCAAAAGATTCTGAAGTATCTGTAAGATCCACATCAGAACTACCATACCCAGAACGAGTCGTCTGCGTAGCAGATACAATTGGAACATTATGTTCTACAGCAAGTCCCCTAAGTTCCTCTGCAATCGACTTAACGAGAGTATAGGAATTAATATTGGAAGATCCTTTGTAACGAGACGAGGAACAAATATTGAGATAATCAATAAAAATAATATCAGGAGCAAAACCTTTCTTGAGAGCAAGTTCACTTAACAAACTTGCAAAATGTCCTGAGTGTGCTGAAGCAGTAGGATACTCTTTGATGATAAGACTTCCTTGTGTCTTCTTCATTATCTTTTCTACCTTGTTATCATACATTGGTTTGGCAAGATCAACCAAAGATCTGATATCTTGGTTGAAAAGATTTGCATCAATACGTTCTGCAATTCTCTCTTCTGCCATCTCAAGGGTAATGTATAAAACATTTTTACCTTCCAACAAACAAGCAGATGCTTGGTGACACATAAACAATGACTTACCAACACCAGTTCCTGCAAGAGCAATATTAAGAGTCTTACGTGGAAGTCCACCTTTAGTAATTTTGTTAAACAACTCAAGATCAAATGGTAGTTTATCTTCTTTACGATGATAGAACTCATAACGAGCAGCCGCATCAAGAAAGTAATCATGTCCAACATGATCATCAAATGATACACTCAATGCCTCAGATAAGATAGATGGAATTGCATCACGACTTCTGGTCTTATCATTACCATCTGCAATCTTTACAGATTCCATGAGAGCAAGATAAACTGCCCTCTCTTTACACCACTTCTCTGTAGTATCAATTAACCACTGTTGTTCTATTTTTTCTTCACGAAAGTCATTGAGTTTAACAATACACTCATTAAATATTTCTTCTGATATATCTTTACGATTCTCAATTTCAATGATTAGGATTGATTGAGTAGGTGGAGTACTATACTTTACAATGTAATTATTAATCTCACTAAAAATAATTTTTTCCGAATATACATCAAAGTAACTATCTTTAATGAAAGGAATAACCTTCCTCATATAATCTTCAGTAAAGATTAAATTTGAAAGTATCTTGTGCTCTATCCTATCATTCATTCACCGTCACCATCAAAGGAACCATAACTATACTCCTTCTTAGCGCATTCGTCAAGCGCTTGCATGATCTCTGGAGTAAAGTATTTGGATGGATCTGATAGAATAGTTTTTGCATAGGTTTTAATACCGTTCATTTCATATCGTCCACCGGACTTAGTAAAGACATCATACTTCTCACCAAGTTCAAGAAGTCCATAGTACTTATCAAGACCACGCTGGTCATAAAATAAACGGGTTTCTACAAGAGAATTTTCTTTAGTAAACCTAGACTTGAAAGTTTTACACTTTACAATATTACCCACAACTTCAGTACCGTCCTTCTCCTTTGACTTGGATAAAAAGATGATTGTAGAAGCGGCGTACTTGAGTCCAGAACCCCCTCCCATCTCTTTCATAGGGACGTAAGACCCCACGACATCATACGTGTGGTTGGTGACGATCAGAGGGATGCCTGCAGTCCCTAGCTTAAGTGACAGGATCCTGAAAATAGATTTGATGACTTGTGCCCTTGTCATGTCCCTGGTCTCCTTACCGTCTGTAGCGTCTTGTACTTCCTTGGTCGTTGAAAGCATACCAAGCGAATCAAGAACAAACAACAGAGGAGGTCTATCAGCCTTTTTAACTTTCATATATTCATCAACAACTTTAATTGATTGAGTACGGAACTCTTGTACAGTTGTCACAGGAACCAACCCGATACGAGCAGTATCAATGTTCCTCTCCTTCATCATACTTCTGGTAATAGCAGACTCAGATTCAAAATAGATTACTTCACCAGTAGGATTTTGTTCCAGGAAGTTTCTAACAATAGATAACGCAAAAAATGTTTTACCTGTACTAGATTCTCCTGCTAATGCAGTAATTTTATTTGATGGCAGTCCTCCATGGATACTACCACTCAATAATGCATTGAAAATATATGAACCGGTATCGATAAATGAATCACAATCACCAGATACAACTCCATCTTCAATGACTGATGCATATTCATTGTCTAGTTCAGAAATTACAGACTTAAGAAAACTCATAAAATACTCCTTTTAAAATTATTCTACCATCAAACGAAGAAAGATTCAAGACTACCACGTCTCTCAACTTGCCACCCGATGGTTTCTACTACGTTCTTCAATGGTTCGACAAAACTCTTTTCGAATTGTCGATCATAATCAATATACTTATCTAGGTTCATCTCTTTGGGTAGAGTTTGTAGATAAGCAATAATATTCTCACCAATTGGATTTGGAGTCTTCAAGTATACAAACTTGATTTTCTCACCTTCCTGAATCAATGGATACTTATTCTGCAGTTTCAATTTAACGATAAAGTGATTGTATAGAATAGCACCACGAACTTGAATTGGTGTACCTTTCTTGTATAAGTCAGCAGAACTTTTGTACTTATCAAGTCCATTACATCCTCGTGGGAATGAAATGTTTTCAACACCTTGTTCTCTAGATTCTTTACGAACATCATCAATAAATGAAATTAGATCATCATTAGTATTGTTGATGATGATAGTAAATGCTTTCTTCAACTTATCTCTGAAGAATGCAGGAGTTGAAGATCTTGCAGTCTCAAGACCCATGATCTTAAGTTTTGGTTTTTCATATCTAACACCTTCACTGTCCCACACATTAAGAATATATCTCTTCTTAGCAGTCCAGATTCCACGGTCAGCAATGTTCTCCCGTTTCATCTGCATCTTCTGATCATATGCGTTTACCTTTTGGGCCAACGTTTCATAAGAACTTTCAATATACTTTTCAAGTTCCAGTTGACAGATCTTGTCAAGGAACGTAACAATCTTATCATTAGAAGCCTTTCTCCCTTTGTATATGTGATCAACAACAGGACCCATATTAAGATAGATACTATCGGTATCAGAAGCAATAACATAATCTACTCCATCTGTTTTTAATAGTTTATTTAGATAACTATTCATCTTAATTTCAATCCAACGGATAGAAACTTGACCAGACAGAGTGATTGCTTCTGCATTTGCAATTCGAAAATACCTAAAGTATTCATTACCAATAGCACCATAAGCAGAGTTCAAAGAAATCTTCTTTGCCATCTGGATGTTATTACAACGAGAAATTTCTTTCGAAAGATCTGTCGAAGGTGTATTTTCATATGCTTGTTTTGCAATAAGCATTTTCTTCTTGAAGATGACACGATCATTATACATTTTCTGCATCAACTTAGGAAGAAATCCTTGAAAGTCTTTTCTATACTGAGCACCATTTGCACATAGAGAATACTTCTCATCATAGACAATAGGTTCACTCAGGATTTTATCTACAGTAACTGTGGGATGTTTGTCTTCAACTAATGTCTCAGGTGAAATGTTGTACTGCATAATCAAGTGAGGATATAGAGAGTTTAAGTCAAAACTTACAACCCAATCATAACGTCCTACTTTTGGTTCTTTGACATATGCACCAGCGTATGCAGAATCTTTCCTATGTGTAATTTTTGGAGGAACAACAATATTATCCTTCTTTAGATAATTGAAGATAATGTTATCCCAAGTTTTTACCTGTGAATATACATCTTCATAATTTTCTTTTGCGTCATATGCCATCGTTAGACATAACTCAATCAATTTCATCTTGTCTTCCAAACGGTCAACAAGTTCTACGTCAATGATGTTATAGTCAATAAACTTTTGCCAGTTGTTCGTATAGAAAGCTTTGAAGTTCTCAAATTCAGAGTGATCCAACTTACGTTGTCCCAGTTCAACAAAAGCAATATGATCCAGACGATATGATTCTTGATTAGAATAAGTGAATTTTTTGTATAGATCAAGATAGTCTAAACAAGAAACTCCACCAAGATCATAAGCAATATTTTTTCTTCCATGGATCTCGAACTCTCTATAGTTGATTAAGTTCCATGGAGAAAGAGAACGCATATGTTTCTCAGTAAGTACTCGTTCTAATCTACGACAGATATATGGAATATCGTATAGATATACATTCCACCCAGTAATAACATCTGGTGTATTCTGAACCCAATGACTCAAAAATTTATTTAGAAGATCTTTCTCACCATGACAATATATAAACTCAACATCATCACGACTGTTTTCATACTCTCTAGTGCCCCACACAATTAGTTTCTTTGTATTCATATCTTTGATAGTAATACAAAGAATAGATTCTGAAGCACTCTCTACATCAGGGAATCCATTTTCACACTCAACCTCAATGTCAAGACTGATGATATTCATCACCGACATATCAAATTTAATTTCATCTTGTGGATACTCATCAGCAATATACTGATACAAAAATCTTTCGTATCCGTACACATCAAAGTTATCAACTTCAGAATACTTTTTCATGAAGTCCCTTGCTTCTCTTGGAGTAAGGAACTTGATTGGTTTTACATACTTTTCATCCAGTGTTTTAAACTTTGTTTCTTTTTGAGAAGTAACAAAAAGTACAGGATTAATTTTATCGCGATACATGACACGTTCACCATGTCGATATCCACGATAAAGAATTTGATTCCCTACTAGTTGAACGTTTGTATAAAAATTCATGAATTAACTGATTGCTTATAAAGAGATGCTACTTCGTCAGATGGTGTGGATATTGATATGATACGTTTTGAATAGATCAACGTATCAGATTCATCAGTATATAAAGGCCACTTCCTGAATGTTATTGTACCATCAACGTCAATGATTTCCCTACAGTTTTTCAAAAAACATGACGGTTCTTCATCGAGTTCTTCTACATCGGCTACAATGATTTTATCATTGATTAATTCGATTACATGTAAATTCATAGACGGTTCTAACTCTGATTTATTGTACCATAAAAAAAGAGGGGCGTCAACTGGTTTTTGCCAGTTGCCCCTCTGCGGCGACGATATTCAATTCTATTTATCTAATGTCATATGTTTTTAATTTTTGATGATCTGGAATTATTCTCTTCAGATCAACAATCAACATACCATTTTCAAATTTAACTTCTCCAACTTCAACATCGTCAGATAAGTTGAAACCTCTAACGAAGGTACGAGTTGCTACCCCACGGTGCATATACTCTACATCATCAGTGTCCTTCGCAGACTTGGACTTGATGATTAGAACATTGGTTTCTGTAGTGACTTCAATGTCATCTCTAGACCACCCAGCCAGTGCTAGTTCGATACGCCATTTAACGTTCGATTCTTTTACAATATTATATGGAGGATATGAACCACCAGGATTATCCATACCATATGAATGTAACCTGTGGAAAACATCATCAAGTCCAACACTGTATTTTCCTACAGCATCAAGAATTTTGCCCATGTCACTGGACGTGTAACGTGTAAGTCCCGTCATTTGTTATGCTCCTTATTAAGCGAGTTTTTTGTGTGATCCCCGAAGGCAATCAAATTTATTTATAGCAAAACATAAAAAATGGTACGGTGCGAAACCCGTACCATTACATGGCATTTTCCGAATGCAGAGTGTGCCGCACGAAAGACACATTTTTATATAGGCTTGACTAAATAGATCATAGGATCTATAATTGATCCATCGTTCACCTCACATCTGTGAGGCGCAAGTAAGTCGCGGAACGGAGCCGTTCATCCCATGCTAGAACTATTTTTCTATACATCACTGACCTGCACTCAAACTGATGCTATCATGTTGAAGATTGAGAACAATGCTAACCTTAACAATCAGATTAAGGTTGAGTTGGTGGAGACTCTTAAAGATTCATCACCAGAATGTGAGTGGTACTGGGACGCAAACGACTAAAGGAACGGACCTAAAAATCCAATTACTTTAGGAGTAACAACATGAACACCCTTCAAATGGTAAAGCAGCAGATCAACAAAGCATCTGCTATTCACAACGCACAAATTCTTCACACCTCATATCGTGGTGTTGAGTATAATACACGTTGTGTAAAAAACAAAGAGTCACACGGTACATTCTGTTATCGTGGTCGTACTTATACTAAGTGATTCATTAACTTACATTGCAGAGAGGATTAACTATCCTCTCTTTTTTTGTGTTTAAGTAACGAGTTAACAAATGTTAGTGAATTAACACAAAGTAACCTATATAGTAATAGAATAGAGGTGCTTATGATATGAAATTAACTATATTATTTTTTAAAAATTAAATATTGTATGACACGGAGGAGATATGCATAATATAGTTTCCCGCAACCAATTAGTAGAATGGGATCATTTTAAAAATACCATAGACAGGTGTAATGAAGAATTAGATCTGGTTAATGATTACTTTGATTGCTTAATTGAGTGCGATGAAAGTCAAACTGTATGCAAACGTATATGTAAAAGCTTACTAGCATAGTATTAAGGTCCCACATGGGACCTTTTTTTGTATACATATATTTAAATATATAAACTATGAAAAAATCTAAATTAAAAACATTACATAGAAAGCTAAAAGAAATCCTTAACGAATTAGAATCTGAGATCTATTCCGATAAGGATTTTTATTTAACTAATGATAGTAGAATTACTATCGTAGAAGATGATGATGGTTATACTGACTGAGGAGTAGTAGTTGTTTTTTTCTTACCAATATTATATTTACTTTCTAGCGTCCACTCTCCTTTATCTTTATAGGATAGAACTTTTATCTGACTTAATGGAGCGCAATCCTCAATCACAGAAGATTCAACTACATCAACTAATCCCCAGTCGGATAAAAGTTGAGTAATACGATTTCTACGTTGTATATCATTTACAAAAAGATTTGCTTTCTTACCGTCAAGAGCAAACAACTCTTTAAAATGTACGATATAATACTTACCTTGTTTATGTAAGATATGACAAGATTGATATATCTTTTTTTCTTTACGTGATGCGACACCAATACGGGTCAAAGTTTCACGAACCTTCAGAAAATCATCTGGCTCCTTAAGTGTCACTTCAACCATTTTATCAGCGGACCAACTGTACTCTAGAACTTCACTCATTTTTTCCTCCAATTTTCATCCTTTGTTTGATAAATTCAATTTGTTCTTCCGATAAAAGTTTCAGAGCACTTCTCGCTTTCTCATCATTATAGTGATAATACTTTTTGATGAGTTCTACGGTGTCAAGTTTTTCTTTTCTCAACCATGGAGAAAATCTTTTTTTCGGTCTCACAATATTTATAAAAAAATCATATTGCATCTTCTTTGAAAGATCAGAATGAATATTCATTTCATTAGCGATAAGAACTGTGTCTATAAAACCAGACATACACTTATTAATAATGAATGGAGGATATTCTTTTTCTACAGCATAGTCTTCGTCAATCAAATTAAGTTTTGATTGATTAATTGAATTGAGCCAGTCTTTTAGTTCCATAATTTAAGTATCAATCCAACAGTAATAAGGAGTGGAATCTATTGTATCATAGATATTTTGATGATTGAGCAAAGCTCTTCGATAGGGACCAAACTTAATTCCTCTACCCCAACCAAGGTAAGAATTAAATAATTCTTTTTTAGTAACTTGTCCCTTCAATTTAATTATATTAATTAATTTAGTTGTTACATCCGATTGAATATAATTTTGACTATCTGTAAGATCATCTATATAATTACTTATGTTTTTAATTTCAGTATTATAGATAAGATTCTCTCGTAAATAAGTTTGAGATTTAGTAGACATCTCATTACGATATTCAGGATCATCAAGATACTTATTCAATAGATTTACAGCTGTAGAATTTTCTTTAAAGAAATCTGCAGTTGGATTTAGTTCTCTATAATAATCAGCCTCATACATGATGTATGGACAACCATTCATAATACCATCTGTAGTTGAAACACTCCATCCACCATAAACTTGTTTCGGAGAAAATCCAACTCTACACTGCTGAAGTTTTTTATAGTAACGTTGTTTATTAAACTTCTCTGTAGTAATCCAACTCTTGTCTGATTTTTCTAACAATGGTATCCACACATTAAAGTCTTGTCTAACCTCCCGGAGAGACTCCATAACCTTCATGAAGTTATTAAAGTCTTTATATGTATCAGGTCGATGATTAAAAACAATTAATTTATCGGTATTTGTATTTGGTTCTACAATATCAGATTCTTTGACACCCAAATGATGTGGTGTAAGAATATCACCAAGTTTAGCAATGGTTCCTTTATTGAATATTTCCGAAGCTTGATTCATCACAAGATTTTTTTGACTCTGGGTATTAAGATAACAACGTTCCATCTCAAGTAATCCAAGAATATTTTGATTAAAACTTGGTTGACTCCACGCAACAACTTCCTTGAGATCAAACCAATGACAGTATCCAAAGTAAGAAGGACTATGATGAGTTACATTACTGATAGTATTTTTGATAGCATGTGTATGCTCAGGAAGATGAGAGAATACTAAATCAATATCTAGATCGTGATTGATAAGTTTCCGAAAATAATCCACATCAAAATGAGAACGCATCGTAGGAGGATACGTAGGAACTTTCATAATAAGTTGATTAGTATTAGGAAAGTCCAACATCTCCAAGAAAGATGGGAGAATTAAATAAAAAAATAAATCAGTACGAATTTTATTAAGCTCAGTGATCATATTTGTAATCACTTGAATATAACTATCTTTAGTCAAATCTTTAGAGAACGTAATGTTCGGATAAACTAAAATACGTATAGTTTTTTCAAATTTTTGTTCAGTTAAGAATTTGGTAAGAGTCATCTGATAATGTCAATAGTGTTCATAGTATTAGAATTCCAAACTTCAAGATCTGTTCTCAGATATTTTTCACTAACAAGTTTTTGGTAACGATTAGAAGCTTTTCGTTTCCACCATTGTACCATATTTTCTAGATAAAATTTATCAAAATTTTGTTTGTTCGGAATTAGTGTTTCAGTTTTACCAAGTATAACATCCTTTGCATTTTCATATCCATAGTCAGACATATAAAAACGTTTCTGTGTTGTTACATCCTGTTTAGATTTAATGAATGCAACAAACTCTGTATACAAATCTGGATAATATTGTTTAAGTGAATTCTTGATGATAGAAATCATCTTAGTTTGAATCTTTAGTTTACGACTAGAAGCACCTTTGTGAATCAAAGGACCACCATTCCTTTCAATAAACCACTTACTCAAATCATGATAGATGAAGTCTGGGAGAGTCAACAGAAACTTAGATTCTGTATCACCACGATAACGAAGATATGGCTTTAGACCATCGTATTGACTTGTCCCTTTGATATTACCATATAGTGATGTTGTCTCAAACAAGCACATTTCTGTATTATATTTTTTGTTTAACATCTCACGAATTTCATGACTACAACAAATTAGTGATAGAAGTTTACCACCAAGATAGTTAAACCCAAATGGTTGAGTAGGAACGATAATGAATCCCATGATCGCTCGCTTATTAAAGATCGTAAGATCAGGAACCCCACCTAACCAATTGTTACGGGGTTTTGAGTTGATGATAGGTGAACCCAGTTTGATGAACCCTACAGCGGTGCCTGTGGTGGTCTCCTGGATCATTAGTTTCATCTCTTTACCTGGTGCTTCTTCATAGGTAAATGATGCAGTCATTTCCAGAAGAGTATTAAACGTGCTATGATCTGGTTGGACAATACGAAAGTTCATATCCTCAGGATGCATAGAGAAATCCTGAAACAGATCATCTTCATGAGATAGTCCAAAGAGAGTTGGTGGAATCTCTTTGATACGTTCAATTTTTTTCATACGAAAGAAGTCATCGATACGGTTGATAGAACCGTAAGCTTCATTAAATTTACCGTATGCGTATAGAGTATCTTCTGGAGAAAGGATCATTTAAATTTACAGTCACACATTAGTTCAGTCATACATGCAAGAGTATTGATCTCTGGATCAACAGCAAATGCAGACTGATATTGATATTTAGCAAAAATTAAAACCGCTTGTGGAATAGATGCAGGTTCCAAAGATGTATACATGGTATCATATACTTTACGATGAACTGCACTTTGATCGTTATCAAGGTTTTCCACAACCCACTTCCTAACTTTACTAAAGTCTTTATTCTTCATATTACCAACAAGATCTTTAAGATTGACTTCAGAAACTGCACTTAGAATTCCTGTGTCAATACTACCAATAGAAGCATATCTTTGTAACTCATTTAAGACACGTCTCCAATCAGGAAAATATTTTTTGATTACTTCTGCGACAACTTTAGGATCATAATCAATAGTTTCTTTCTCAAGTATAGACCTGATACGGTTGAAAAATTGCCCCGCAATAGCTGTCTTTTCTTTTCCGTTAACGGAGAAGTCGATGACTGCACATCTGGAGTGCAAAGGTTCAATAATTTTGTTTTTGTAGTTGCAGGTAAAGATGAATCTGCAGTTGTTATGATACGCCTCAATGTTTGCCCGTAAGAGGAGTTGTACATCATTGGTTGTGTTATCAGCTTCATCGATGATGATAACTTTTGGTTTCCCATTTGCTTGAAGTGATACGGTCGTCGCAAAATTCTTTGCTTGGTTCCGTACCGTGTCCAAAAATCGTCCTTCGTCAGATCCATTAATTACGTAAAAGTCAACACCAAGTTCATTGCAAAGCGCTTTTGCAACTGTAGTTTTACCGATACCAGGAGGACCAGCAAGGAGGAGGTTTGGAACTTCACCCTTTTCAACAAAACTTTGTAAGGTAGTTTTGATACCTTCGGGGAGAATACAGTCTTCAATTTTACTAGGACGGTATTTCTCAACCCAAATAAAATCACTCATTATCAATTAAAAGTAGAGTCAGGTTCAAGAGCAATCAAATACGACAAGTTCCATTTGTCATGAGTAAACTGTGAAATGTTAGCAGTAGATACCTGAACATTATACACACCAGGCATGATCTTTAGGTTTTCAACTTTGAAATTGAAACAAAATTCATTCTGAGTTTCTCCAACTTTGACAGAAAAATTGTTTGACGTATCATTATTTTTTGTACGTACTACAAGATTCATACTTCCGTTCTCACCAACCAAAGAAAGATCTGGAAGTTGGTACACACTTGCCGCACGAAGTAATGATGAAAGAACTTCTTCAGTCAAAGTAAACTCAACATCAATAGTTGGTAGTTCAATATCTTTTTCTGGTGGAGCAGTAATTACACTGGGATCAGAGAAGAAGTACCTAACTCTAGACTTATTACTACGAATAGAAAGATAAGAAGTATTACCAAAATCAAAGTCTGGATCCTTGAAGAGAGAAAGACCACCCAGAAATTCATTTAGATCATATACAGCAAAATTATTGTCGAAAGATTCTGGACATTCAAATTTAGCAAGAATGTTTTTTGCAGGAGAAATAGTTCGCAGAATATTTCCTCTTTTCACAACCAATGAAGAATTGATATTAGAAAAGTTTTTGAGAATATTCAAAGTTTCAATAGAGATTTTCATAATTATTGTGGGTAAGGTTCAGTGTTAACAGATTTGTCAGAGAAGTGGAGGAGTAGCAATGCGTAGTGAAGGATCTTAATTATATCACGACGAGCAGTGCCCTTGCGATCATAGCGTGAAGCATACTTCAGGATGTTACTGCGACAGAATGCCTCAGCGTCTCCACATGCTTCAATCAAATCTAACGTTTGAATGCTGTCATTACCAGCAGAATAGTGTTGTCCATAGGTTCCAGAAATGTAATCACTCAGCTCTTTTAACAGAGCATCTTCATTGTATTTTTTCGACATAGTTACTTTTAAATTATAATGGAGAATTTTACCCTATTGATTATAGGAATTATTTACAGTGTTGTCAAGTCCGAATCGTTGAATGTATCTTCAGGTGCCACTAGTTTATCAAACAAGTCTAAGAAAGATTGTTTGGTGTCATCATCAAACCTATTCAAACAAACACTAAGAGATTTAGATTGGTTACCAAAAATACTATATGCACGAATGATATGAGTTAATCGTCGTGTAGAAATAACTTCATCAATACCACCTTCAGCAAAAGTTTTACGAATAATTTCTGCCCAATCAACAAGGAGTTTACAGAACTTTTTATCATCTACACCATAGTCTAAAGAAATACCCTCAAGAATTTTTTGTTCGGTGGAAGGATTTGGATAGTCTTGTTCAAATGTTACTGCAAATCTTTCAAGGAATGCTTCGTTGAGCACGTTAGTTCCAATGAATCGTCCATCGTCTGAACCTTTACCTTTAGTGTTTGCAGTTGCAAGCACATTAAACCCGTTTGTTGATTTAACATACTTATTAATTTTTTTAATGAAAACACCCTTTCCTTCAAGAACTGACTGAAGACAAAGAATTTTATTACTTGCAAGGTCAATTTCATCAAGAAGCAAAACAGCTCCTCGTTCTAATGCTTCTACTACAGGTCCATCATGCCATACTGTCTCTCCATTAACTAGACGAAAACCACCAATAAGATCGTCTTCATCAGTTTCAATAGTAATGTTTACACGAATCAGTTCTCTATTAAGTTGAGCACAAGCTTGTTCTACACTCAGCGTTTTACCATTTCCAGATAGTCCTGTAATGAATGTAGGATAGAAGATACCAGATTTAATAATTTTTTTTACATCAGAGAAATTCCCAAAAGGAACATAGGTATTATCTTTTTCAGGAATAAGATTTTGATATTCCTGAGTAACAATAGGATCAGTACTCACACTCGAATAACTCTGTTCTAATTTTTCTTTTACTGTAAGATTATAAACACCACGTCCAACCTTATAAGGTTTTAAACGATTACACACTGTTGCAAAGGAAGCATCAATAGTCTCACTATATTCAGAAAGATTTTTACGAGTAATGGTTGTCCCAAAACGAGAAATCAAATCCGAGAGGATTACTTCAGTGGAGTTCATTGGATGTCCTTTGGTTACTTGGCTATTATAGTACAAGACGGTCCTACCGTCAAGCGATTTGATCGACGAATTTTGATAAGATTATCTTATTAAACATTTTAGTTTTTACATATTTTTTAAACTGTGTCCTAATTTTACTTTTACTATCTGCATTTGTTGCATTGATTACCGCTTGAGCACCATTAAACTCATCTGATGCAGGAAGAACATATAGTTCATCATATCCTAAATTATCAACAACAAAATATTTTTCAGATCTCCATAGTTTTTTATAATGTTCATACTCACTATTACCATGATTAGATGCAGCCCTGATTATATATTTAATATCATAAGATGCAGAAAGTCTAAATCCAATAACATTAGATCCAGTCATCCACTTATAATATCTAAGTAAAGCAGATGTTATATTCATTCCACAAGTTCTGTAATCATGTCCCTCATTAATATTTGAATCTACATAACCACTATTGGGATCTTTAATACAAATTACATTTAAGATAGAATCATAGTTTATACATGTTCGTGAAACATATGTTTCATCATTTGACATTTTTTTAATAATAGAATATGACATTCCATTTGATTCACCATCTGTTAGATATACAGTATTTACTTTCTCAACATTATGTTCCTGTTTAAACTTTTTAAACACATAGATTGAAGCAAGAATAGTATCATTTAATGGAGTCCCACCCAAAGAATATTTTCCATGTAACATACCATCAGATCTAGATTCTATACATTTCATTAATGACCAAAGTTTAAATAATTGATTATCAAATTCAGAAATTTTAACCTTACTATTAAACATTTCAATCAAACGAAAACGTTGACTGATTGAAATTTCATAATCATTTGTTGGTTCGTGATACGCTCTATGGTGAAGATATGTTCCATTGTCAGAAAAAGCAAATACTTGAAAAGGAATATTTACTTTCTTACAAAAACTAATTAAATTAATTAACTGTTTAATAGTACCTGTCATATTATTAGCCATAGATCCAGACCAATCAATATACATAATCAATCCATGATTTTTTCCATTAGGAATAATCGTATTCTTTTTAAAGATATCTTCAGTCCATTTGTATGAAAATAATTTATTGGTATTAAGAACTCCAGTTTTAGATACACCGGAACGATTATATTGATCTGCTTGTTTTTTCATTTCAAATTCTTTTACCATATAAGAAACTGATTTGATACTTTCAGTTTTAAATGCAGTAAAAGATTTTTTCCAAGTATCGATAATACTAGTATTATCATATCCTAAAGATGCTTGTTCAAGATAACTAATATTCTTATTCATGTTTTCAGTGAATACATCAATTGGTTCAATACACTGAGACCAATCAATAGTTGGTGGAGTTATATAAACATGATCTAATGCATTAGTATCTACAAGAGTTTTTGTATTACGATTCCAAGCTTTATCTGTGTGGGAAGAATATTCTTCATCTTCATAATCCTCACTTACATCATCATCATTATAATCACTTCCCTCCATACCTTCATTACCATCAGACAAAGAATCTGATTCATAATTATTAGATTCTGTATCTTTTAATTCAACTGGAATTTGTTGACCATTATCTGGTTGATTAGTTTCATTAATATTACTTAAGTCGTCAAGATTAAGATTTTCATTCTCTGCATTTTTATCAACATATTTAATAAGTTTTTTGCAGATATCTATAACATCATCAAAAGTTTTGGCATTCCTAGTCATCTCAACAAATACATGTTCATCTGATGAAAATGGAATTATTGTATTGATACTATGAATACCAATTTTAAAGTAAAGATTAATTCTATCAATCAACTTCATTGTAGAGAGCTTTAATCCACGCAACTCAAAAAAATCTTGATCATTAAGTTCTGCATATCCATTATAAAAAGACTTCGAAAGTCCTGGATATCTTGATTTAATCATCCGTTCAATACGGGCATCTTCAATTACATTAAGGAATGATTGAGGAACGTTTTCGGTATAATAATCTGCTGGTGTATATAGAGCATGTCCAACTTCATGACCTACAAGAAGATCATAGATATCTTCTGTAATGTTTTCCCATACAGGAAGTTGAAGAACTCTAGTTTCTACATTAAATGAAGCTGTAGAAACATTACTATGTTCAACTGTCAGGTTTTCAGTTGCAAGAAGTTTTGCAAGATTACTTTTGACTTGGGAAACTGACATAGTTTTTTATCGATACAGCTAAGATACCACAAAATAGGAGTGATGTCAACCATCAATTAATAAGGGTTCCTTATCGGTCTTTATAAATTCATAGTGACCATGACGAGATCCCCAGACATACTCGCTAGTATCAACAGAATATCCTTTATCATATATGTGATACTCAGACTCACTCAAGATACTGCTATTCTCAACATAAGTTTGTTGACCTTTCCATTCAACAATACAATTGCAACTTGTCATTTTAGAAACATATTTACCATCTTCAAAGGTAAATATTCTATCACAATTTTTGACATAAGTTAAATTATCAAATATAGAATCCATATTTCTTAAATGATAATGTTTTTCATTATCTAATTTATAATTTTTTGTAATAATTTTATTATCAGATTCAGTTACTTCAATTACAAATTGTCTATATGGTTTTTCATGTAGAATATTTTGTTGTTCTCCATAGAACCAATTATCATCAATCTGTTTATGTATTAAATGTACTGCAGACCATAACAATGGTCTGGCAAATGCTTGGTTACCATTATGGTAAGTACCAGTAAAATACTCTTTAAAATTTTCTATCATGAAACTGTTACATTACTGAAATTTTTAACCTTGTCAAATTTCATAACTCTATCAAACTTATCGAGAAGCACATCTCCTTTGTGAGAGATAATAAAGATATTTGTATCGTCTTGGACTCCTCTAATAATTCTAAGAAATTCATCAGTTCCACCAACATCAAGAGAAGAATCAAACACTTCATCTAGGATAAGAAGATTTGTATTTGCAGAGTTCTTAAGTTTAGCAATAGATCTCCAAGTAAACATCAGAGCAAGATCAATTCTCATCTTCTCTCCTTCACTAAAAGAGCTGTATGTAAAATCATCTCTATGTCTAGATTTAATACTTTCGTTAAACTCTTCATCCAAAGTAAAGTTTACGTAGAAGTCAAGTTCCTGAAGATACTTATTGATAAGTTGATTCATAACAGGAAGATACTTCCTAATAATCATTGACTTAATACCACCATCCTTGAGTAATGAAGAAATAACATCATAGTTTCTTTTGGTATCCTTTATATCTGTAATAGATTTTTGTACAGATAATCCTTCGTTACCAATGGCAGATAACTTTTCTTTTTCACTATCAATATCTAAACTATCATTTTTTAAATCTTCAATCTCACTTTTGATATCCGAGATAATTTTTTGAGTTGTTCTAATAGTTTGCAATTTTGATTTGATATCCCAATTAATATCAGATACTTCTATATTCATAACAGACTGTTTTTCAATAAGCTTATTTGCTGTCTGAAGTTGGTTCTTATACTTTTTGACTATTTGAGTTGTATCATGAATAATTTTAGAAGACTGTAGAATATGATTTTTCTTAACTTCTTCAGTTATAGGTTGAGTACATTTTGGGCAAACATCATTTTCAACGAAAAAGTTTTCTTCTTTTTCAGTACGTATAATTAAATTAGAATTGGTTGTAATATCTTTTTCTAATTTTTTAATTTTTATATCAATACCATTAAATTTAGTTAGTTCTTCTAGTAGTTTAGTTGAATGATCATTTGATGTTTCTATATTTTTATTTAATACTTCAACACCATCTTCCAGTTCTACAATTTTATCTTGTTTTTGAGATATAGTTTTCTTTGCCGTTTTTTCTAAAGATTTAATATGATTACTTTGCATCTCTGCTTTCTCTTTTAGGAAAGCAATATCAGTCTCATAATTTCTAAGTTCTTCGACAGATGTTTTAACTTTATCTTTTAGAATAACATTCATTGTGGAAAAGATACGAATATCTAAAAGATCCTCAATAATCTCTCTACGTGATGCAGCAGGTAACTGCATGAAAGGAACGAATGTGGAAGAACCAAGTACAACAATTTGAGTGAATGATTTGTAGTTTAGTTTTAATACATATTGTTCAAACCATTTCTGTTGATCTACTACAGACGAATGTTGATCAAGTAAAATTCCATTCTTATGAATTTCAAATATACCAGGTTTCATTCCACGTCGAACTAACCACTCAGTAGCACCAACAGAAAATATAACTTCTACTACACAATCTTTTTCATTAATACTATTGATAAGTTGATTTTTGTTTACTTTACGAAAAGATTTATTGAACAATGCAAATACAATTGCTTCAATGATAGTACTCTTACCAGCACCATTCTGACCAACAATCAAAGTTGTGTTTGTAGAATCTAGAGAAATTGTTATAGGATTGTTTCCTGTAGCGAGAAAATTTTTATAAGTTACATTCTTAAATAAAATCATGCGAATCAAAGTTTGGTGGGATTACAAAGTCGTTTGGTGTTATTATAACATAATTATATCCGAATCTCTCACAAGCCGCAACTACCTGTTCACTCTCAATCTCAGTTGTTTCAACAGATGGAAATCCATCTGCTTCTAGCAGTCCAACATACCGTTCAGCATCATCACTAGTTTCAAACAACTGAAGGACTTTATCACCTTCCTTTGTTATAACGGCATATGCTCCTTCAGTTTCATCTGACATTGTGAGAATAAACATTATTGCACCTCGCAAGCCTCAACATAAATCGATTTAATAATATTTTTAATACTATTTTTATTGAGATTTATATTCTCTGTTTCATCTATATATCTATTAAGTGTAGTAAGGGTATCCTCACCCTCAAAAGTTTCTTCAGAATTATCTAAGTTTAAACTATCAGTTTCAATAACTTTAATATCATGCACACCTGTGTCATATAATTTTTCTAAAACTTGCTCAAATAAATTATTATTACTTCTTTCTTCTATAAAAATTTTAATGTACATATCTTTATATTCAGAAGCATTAAAATTTTTATAATTATTTTTTACATCATTATAAAATATTTTATTAAAAATACGATATGGGTTTTTAATAAATCCTAGTTTTTGAGTTTTAGCATCTAATAGATGAAATCCTCTTTCTGCTTTATAATCATTCCAAAAAAGTTCATATGGATTTCCAAGATATTTTATATTTCCCCTTTCTGATTTATGATGAAAATGTCCTGAGAACACTTTATCAAATTTATCAAATGATTCTGATTTTAATCCACCCTCAAATACATGACCAGGTATAGCTTGAAATCCATTGATCTCAAGATGACCCATAATAATTTTAGAGTCAGTATTATTTAAATGATTAAAAACTGTATCATAATTTTCAGAATTAATCCATGGAAGCATTGTTAGTTTTAATCCTTCCACAGTAATATCTTCAACCTCACTATAGATATGAATATTACCGTAACTATTTAAAAGTAATTCTGGTGTATTAATTTTATTTGTATTTTTATAATATGCAGTATGATTACCAACAATCATATGAACTTGTATACCACGTTCTGCTAACTTATCATAATAGTGTTTCTTAATACGATGCCATGCAGCAAGATCAATACTTTTTCTATTATCAAATGTATCTCCAAGATCAATAATATTTCTTATCTTATATTTGTCTAGAGAAGGAAAGAATACATCGTCATAAAATTTTAAAAAATAATCCCAAAATACTTGAGAGTTTTTTCTTCCATCAAGATGTTGATCAGTAATAAGGGCAATGGTCATCGATTAACTTTAATTTCAAGGGACTCTTTAATACTATTCATTGTGGAAGAATCATATCCTAGTACTGAGCTATCTGCAGTAAACACTTCATCAAATCCAGATTTTTCTAGGATTCTTGTTTTAATATCTAACTGTTTTTTCTCTCTCTGTATTCTACGTAAAAATGCAAAGTAAATAATTTGAGTAAAATAAGCAAATGGATTAGAAGATTTTTCTGGATCAAAATTATCAATGTATTGTAGACAGTTTTCTATACCATCACAAATCATATCATCTTTGAACATATAGTTGACAAAGTTTGGTCGATAAGATAAATGTGTTGCAATCTTAAGAAAACACTCACCAATGTATTCTGGTACTCTTGGTCTTGGTTCTTCAGATTCTTTTGCCTTAATAACTTTATTTCTGTAAACTGTAATCGCTTCTAAAAATTCTTTATTGTTTACATAATGTTCTTTTTTCTTCATGGTACATGCCAGCTATTAGCTTTCGTAATTGTTCATAGTATACCACAATATCAAAGACTTGACAAGTGGTCAAAATGTCTGTATAATAACTCTGCTAGGGTTCAGAGAACAACTTAGCTATCTTTAAAGATCTTCTCTAAGCTACTTCTTGCATCATTTACTTTAGTTTTAAAACCCATCTCTTCATTAAGATCTAATTTACTTGTATCTTCTTGGAAGAAATATTTACGTAATGTTCTAGTGTATATCTTTTCTATTCTATCATCAGCTTCATAGATAGTTATTGTCTTTTCTTTCTCTACAAATAGAATTTCTTCTTTAGAGAATTTAATCCATGGTCTTAAGTCTATCTTTACCATTTCACCAGCTGGTGTTTCAATGATAGTTTCTTCTACACTAAATGGAGTTTCAATAATAAATCCATTCTCTTCATCACATACTAATACCTTACCAATAATTTCTTCACCACTAACTAATTTCAGCATTCCGATAAATTCTGAATACATCATTCTTCCTTTCTCCTAAAATTGATTGGAATAATCTCATAATTAAAATTCTCTTGAGAGTAAGTTTTTACTCGTTCCACCATATGATTTAATGTATGGTTTCTCCTATCTCCTTTTGTAAAGTCATCTGCAATATCAAATAATGTTGCTATTTCTTTTTGATCGCTTTTACGAAGAGCTCTTCCTATTGATTGTAAATTTCTTACTCTTGATTTACTGGGACTTGCAAATACAATGTTATGTAATTTTTTAATATTAATACCAGTAGAGAATGTTCCGTATGAAGCAATAATTATAGCATCATCTTGGGTTTCTGTAATTTGTCTAACTTCTTCTCTATCTTCAGTATCTACACCACCATGGACAAAGAATACCTTTCTATTCTCTGATACACTGCTATTTATCATATCGTAAAGTACTTGACCATGCTTCTCTACATACGCAAATAGGATAAGAGTATTACCAGTTTGGTTTAATGTAAGTTTTTTAATAAATTTATTTCTCTTATCCATAGTACAGATATGATCCATCTCATCTTGATATGAATCAAATAATAATTCTGGATGTTGTAATAATAAAATATTAATTTTTAATGCTGATAGATGACCTTTATCAATTAGTTGTTTTGTCTTGATAACTTTATTGACTGGTCCAAACAATCCTTCTAACACAAGTTGGTTTGTACTTGATCCATCTAAGGTTCCAGTAAACCCAATACGATGTTTACAATTGTGTAACTTAGTCATGATATTGATCAGAGATTTTGCTTTAAACAAATGTGCTTCATCTCCAATAACACAATCAAATTGTTCAAAATAACTTTTAGGTAATTTATATATTGATTGCCAAGTTGTTACTACTACTTGTTTATTAGTTTGTTTATCTTTACCGGCATAAATTTTATGACAGTTTTCATCAGAAGACCAACCATACGTATCAAAGTCACCACACATCTGTTCAACCAGAGATGTAGTAGGTACAACAATTAATATTCTATCTCCACGGTTATCAAAAAATCTAGTAATCGAATAAATCATCAATGACTTACCAGATGCAGTTGGAGATAATAATAACCTACGATTATATTTTAATGCTTGAAAAATAGCATAGTACTGATAGTCTCTTACTTTGAAAGGTATATTTAAACTTTTAACAAAATCTACCACACCATTAACTGATATCAAATCATTGGTTTCTTGTGGTAAACCATAATACTCATTGTTTTTATTTTCGTAACTATACTCTCTAGAATCTAACCATTCAACTAGGTAGTCATACAAACCACAGTATATTTTTCCATCTGCTGGACTAAACAATTTAATTGTACCATCCCACAATCTTTTTTTATATTGAGGCATGAACTTTGCATTTGGAACTTCAAATGTAAAGTACTCTGATAGTTCATATTTAATATGCGGTTCGCACTCAACAGTTAAATATACTTCATTTTTCTTTTGAATAACTACATCAGTCATTAAATACTACCTTGCATAAATTTTTGCCAGTCAATACTATTCTTGATTTGAAATCCTCTATTGTTTAAACATTGGAGAACTTTTTCAAGAAAAAACATAATCTCTTCATAATAATTTATACGAGTTTGTAGGAGCTGTAATTCAGGATCGGAATCCATGTACAGTCCTAGGTCTGACTTTAGTACTTTTAAGTCAAAAGGTTTTTCTTGGTATATACTTGGTTCTGCTTTACCTGTGTAATACTCAAATTTATCTCTAAGTAAAGATTTATATTCGTGTTCCTTTTTTATTTTTAGCAACCTAACATCAGACAAGTAATTTAGATACTTGCTGTGTAGTTGTGGAATTTTAATTGATTCTTCGTCTAGTAAATCTTGTTCAATTTT
>Ga0257110_1000279_pt1 | contig 26247 bp, 9 predicted proteins | sample LP_taG_7_FD_190184 | JGI IMG/M metagenome (GOLD analysis project Ga0257110, IMG submission 190184) | Marine microbial communities from Northeast Subartic Pacific Ocean, Canada - LP_J_2015_P26_10m | ecosystem: Environmental > Aquatic > Marine > Oceanic | place: Canada: Northeast Subartic Pacific...
ACTCTACATCCTTGACGAGACCCTAGAAATCACTCCCGTCGGCGTTGTGGGTGAACTCCACATCGGCGGCATCGGACTCGCCAGAGGCTATCATCGACAAGCTGGCCTCACCGCTGAGCGCTTTATTCCCAACCCCTTCGCCAGCCAAAAGAAACGTCCCTATAATATTCCCCTTCTTTACAAAACTGGAGACCTAGCCTCTTACCTACCCGACGGCCGCATTCGCATCAAAGGAAGATTAGACCATCAAACCAAAATCCGAGGCTATCGCATCGAAATTCCCGAAATCGAAAGAGTTCTGGAGAGCCACCCCGAAGTTAAGAACGGCCTCGTTCTTGTTCGTGAATCCCTAGGAGGAAGCAAGCGCCTTATCTCCTTCGCCATCCCCAAACGAAAAAAACCCTGCTCTCCAAAAGAAATCCGTAACTACCTCGCTGAAAAGCTTCCCTCATTCATGCTTCCTTCCAGCTTTCTATGGCTAGAAAAATTTCCCCTTACTCCAAATGGTAAGCTTGATGAATCAGCACTCCCGGAGGCTCAAAACGAATCAGCTCGGCCCAAAATCGCTCCCCGTAATAAAACTGAAATCATCCTTGCTGAAATCTTCTGCACCGCCCTCGAAGTCGAAGGCGTTGGAATTGACGATAACTTCTTCGAACTTGGTGGTCACTCACTTCTAGCCACGCAAATCATTTCTCGGATCGCCGAAACTTTCTCTGTGGAAATCTCTATTATCGATCTCTTCGATGCTCCAGCCATTGAACCTCTTGCTCGCCTCATCAGTAGCCGTGCAAATCAAAAAACACTCGCCGCTTTAATCAATTCTAGTAACGATGATGAAGAACGTGAAGAGTTCAGCTTCTGACCAGCTCGACGGGCTCTCTCCGGAAGAAAAGCGTAAACTCCTTGCCCGTCTGCTATCAGAGAAGAAAAATAAACAAAGCTTCCCGCTCTCGCCAGCGCAGCAGCGTCTTTGGTTTATCGATGCTCTTCAAGATGGGCAAACAGTCTATCTTATTCCTGCCACTCTCCGCATCTCGGGCACCCTTGACTCGGCGCTGCTTCACCGATGCCTAAATGAGATCGTCGCTCGTCATGAGATTCTCCGAACCTGTTTTATCTCTGAAGAAGGCGTCCCTCGACAAGTTATTGCGCCAGAGCTAACGCTCCCCCCTTTAGAAGATGACTCTGACATCTATAAGAAACCCTTTGATCTTTCGCAAGCCCCCCTCTTCCAAGCGCGACTCACGACGGAAAAAGATGGCTCATATCTCCTCCACTTAGTCATCCATCACATCATTGCCGACTACTGGTCTCTCCGGATACTCCTCCGCGAACTGCAACATCTTTACGCCTCCCACAAGGCTGGAATCTCCCCGGCCCTCCCTCCACTTTCCATCCAATACCCCGACTACGCAGTCTGGCAAAACGAACAAGCAAGCCTTCACCAAAGCGAACTCACCTACTGGGAAAAGCAACTCGCCGGAGTGCCGCCGCTCCTCCGCTTACCTCTCGATTTCCCTCGCCCTGCCAAACCCAGCTTCCAAGGAAGACGCCACCAGCTTCATCTCTCAGCGATCTCATCAGAAGCACTTCGTAAGCTCGCTTTTAGCGAAAGTGCAACTCTCTTCAGCGCAACTCTCTCAGCACTCCAAGCACTCCTCTTCCGCTACACTGGACAAGATGACTTCTGTATCGGCTCAACCGTTTCAAATCGTGACCGTGAAGAAACCCGCCACCTCATTGGCCTCTTTGTTAACAACGTCGTCTTCCGCTGCCATCCAGAAAAGGACTGGAGCTTTCGTACTTGGTTACAACAAACCCATGCCACCGTTGTTGGCGGACTTAGCCATCAACAAGTCCCTTTCGAGCGAGTCGTAGATATCCTTAAGATTGACCGACAACTCAATCACAACCCTCTTTTTCAAGTTCAATTTATCCTGCGCACAGGTGAAAGTAACCCGCCCTTACCCCACAATTCCCTTCAGCTCGAAGCTCTCATCCCCGAGCATACCACCTCCCGTTTCGATCTCAGCTTAGAACTCGCGGAAACCCCAGACGGGCTTCAGGGGTTTTGGGAATACAGCAGCGACATTTTCTCCCCCTCCACAATCCAAAGGATGAGTGAACACCTGCAGCTCTTTCTTGAATCGGCCACTCAAAACCCCGATCAAGCGATCTCCTCCATTCCGTTCCTTACCGAAGCTGAAAAACAAACAATTTTTGATTGGAACAACACCGCGCTCGAACTCCCGTCGCTCACCATCCCCGAGTTAATCGCTCACCAGGTCAGTAAATCACCGGAATCCCCAGCTGTCACTTTTGCTGACAACACACTCAGCTATACCGATCTCAACGCCAGCTCCAATCAACTCGCTCACTATTTAAAAGAAAAAGGACAGCCAACCATCGCCATCTGTATGCCGCGCTCGGAGCACCTCGTCGTGACGCTACTTGCCATTTTAAAGTCTGGTGCGGCCTACCTTCCCCTTGACCCAAGCCACCCTCAAGATCGTCTCGAGACCATCCTCAACGATGCAGAATGCAAGCTATGCTTAACTCACGGTAATGAGGTCTACTTATCAGATCAAGAACTCGAAATCATCGACCTCTTCGAAGAAAAAGAACGCCTCTCAACCTATCCCAAAAAAGCTCCAGACCTCACCATTGAGCCCGAAAGCTTCGCCTACTTAATTTATACCAGCGGAAGTACTGGGCGTCCCAAAGGGGTCACTATTACTCATCAAAACTTGTTAAACCTTCTCCTCTCAATGGCAGAGCGACCTGGTTTAAAATCCCACGACACCTGGCTAGCCGTCAGCACCATCGCCTTCGACATTGCCACACTCGAGGTCTTCCTCCCTTTGAGTGTTGGAGCCCAAATTTGGATCGCTGATGAAACTAGCTCAAGCGATGCCTCGGCCCTTACTCACCTTCTCGAGCAATCTCAAGCCACTATCATGCAGGCCACGCCCGCGACTTGGCGACTTCTTTTAGAAGGCTCATGGCCAGGCTCCCCTAACCTCAAAATCCTCTGCGGCGGCGAAGCCCTAGACCTCCCTCTTGCCCAACAACTCCTCATAAAAGGACAAGAAGTTTGGAATCTCTATGGCCCTACCGAAACCACTATCTGGTCTGGCGCCCTCCTCTTAAATCATCAGCAACTCGAACGAGGTTTTGTCCCCATCGGAGGTCCAGTCAACAACACTGGCTTCCATATCCTTGATGAAAGTCAAAATGAAATGCCTCTTGGAATTACTGGGGAACTTCACCTTTCAGGGCTGGGATTAAGCCCCGGATATCATCAACGAAAAACACTCACCGAGGAAAAATTCTTCCAGTATCAGGGCCAGAGGCTTTACGCTACTGGTGACCTCGCTCGTTTCCATCGGGATGGCACCTTAGAATTTCTCGGACGCATTGATCACCAAATCAAACTCCGCGGTTTTCGAATCGAACTCGGCGAAATTGAAAAACATCTCGCTTATCACCCCTCGGTAAAAGCGAGCTTAGTCTCCCTCCACGGCAGAGGAGATGACAAAACCCTCATCGCTTGGGTTCTTAATCCCGAAGGTAATCTTACTGCAAGCATCTTGCAGAGAGCACTCAATAAAAGCCTCCCTCACTACATGGTGCCCACGAGAATCTTCGTTCTTGAAAGTTTACCCTTAAACTCAAACGGCAAGCTCGACCGCAGGCAACTTCCTCTACCAGAAGCCGTCAGCGAGGAACCGCAAGAAGATTCGCTTCCCCTCATCACCCCCACCGAACAAACTCTAGGAAAAATCTGGCAGAATCTTCTAAAGCGTCCCATCACTAGCGCAAACACACATTTCTTCGAAGCAGGAGGACATTCACTCCTCGTCGCCCGCATGTTGGCGCGCGTTCATTCGGAATTCCAAATTGATCTTCCACTCCGAACCGTCTTTGACTTCCCAGGCTTAAATAGCTTGGCTCAACTAATTGATACAACGACTCAACCCACTAAACCCAAGCTTGACCGGCGCCCTACCCAGATTTCGATCCAGCTCTCACACGCCCAAGAGCGCCAGTGGATCTTGGCTCAATTAGACCCTGAAAACTCGGCTTATCAAATTCCCGCGGCCCTCAAAATTCAAGGGCCGTTTCCCACCGAAAAACTTAGCTCGGCTCTTGCCAAGCTCTGCGCGCGCCACGAAGTCTTACACACTAATTACCCGGCTGATAAAACAGGCCAACCACGCCCTCAGCTCTCGACTCCTAGAGACCCAGAACTAAAAATCCTCGATCTCTCTCATCAGCAAAACCAACTTAACGACGAACTACAAAAATCTGCCAAGAAGCCCTTCGACCTCTCACAGTCCCCCCTCCTCCGAGTCACTCTCGTAAAACTCGCTCCAAAAGAACATGTCATCCTCTTTGTCATCCCTCACTTAATCGGAGATGCCTGGTCACTCCGCATTCTCCTTCGAGATTTCCTAGCGCTCATTCAGGAAGAAACTCTTGCCCCTCTGCCACTCCAATATAGCGACTTCGCTTATCACGAGCGACAGCAAGATTACAAAGATGGCCTCGACTACTGGACAAACCAATTAGCCGATCCTCCCCTTTCTATCGACTTACCCCGTGACTTTCCCCACCAAATTGAAACCAGTCCAGAAGCCAAAGCCATCCGCTTCTCCCTAAACTTATCAGAAACAGAAGCTCTCAACACTCTCGCCCGCAGTCATGATGCAACGCTCTTCATGACACTGCTTGCTAGTCTCAATGTTCTCCTCTATCGTTATACAGGACAAAGGGACCTGATAGTTGGCAGCCCCGTCAGTCACCGTCCAGATCCGGCTTGGGAAGAAGTTGTAGGAATGTTTGTTAACACCCTCGCCCTCCGCACCCGTCTGGATCCCACCCAATCATTTTCGGATATTCTCACCGTAGTGCGCCAAACTGTCCTCACCAGCTTTGACCATCAAGAGGTTCCCTTTGAGGAAATCGTCTCGGCAATCAAAACCGACCGCGATTGGGATCGCTCCCCTCTCTTTCAAGTCCTCTTCGTATGGCAAGCCGATACCAATCTCTCCAAGGATCAAAACGGGTTTATTCTAGAGCCCTTCGCACTCGCCAGCAGCACTGCCAAATTTGATCTCACCATAGCTCTCGCTCGCGACGAAAACGGCCTCCAAGGACGTTTTGAATATCGCAGCGACCTTTTCGCGCCCGAAACAATCACCGCGATGGTCGAAGCCTTCCAAGTTCTCCTCCGTAAACTAACGACCGAACCAGAAAGACCCATCTCCCAATTCGCCTTAGGAACTGCTCCGATTCCAATATCACATCCCACACTCTCCCAATCTGCCCTTCATCATCTTTTCGAGAAACAAGCCGGCCTTACCCCAGAACAAGTCGCAATCCATCATGAAGCGGGATCTCTCACTTACCGACAGCTCAATGAAAAATCCTCTCAGGTTGCAGCATTACTTCAAGAGCGCGGAATCGGCCCCGAAAAAGCTGTCGGTATTTGCCTCAACCGGCACCCAGATCTCATCGTGGCGATCTTCGGAGTCCTCAAAGCAGGAGGAGCCTACCTCCCCCTCGATCCCACCTACCCAACCAGTCGCCTAGCCTTTATCCTCCGAGATACTGAGGCACAAATCGTCATCACCAATCAAGAGACGCAAAGCGCGCTACCGAAAGAAAGTAAGACCCTCCTCATTTCAGATTCCACCACTTCAAAGACTCCTTTTCAGCGCCAGCCTATACACTCCGAGCAGGTCGCCTATCTGCTCTACACATCCGGCTCTACCGGTCAACCCAAAGGGATTGCGATCGAACATCGTAGCGCTGTCGCCTTGGTGCAATGGGCCCGCCAAAACTTTTCTGACGAAGAACTCCGAAATGTCCTCGCCTCAACCTCTATCTGCTTCGACCTCTCGATTTTTGAAATCTTCGTCCCGCTCAGCACCGGAGGCTCGCTCACTCTAGTCAAAAATGCTCTCGACCTTCTGCCTCTTCACCAGCACCAAGAACTCTCTCTCATCAATACCGTTCCTAGTGCTGCCGCGGAACTCGTCCGGAGCGAATCGATTCCCTCATCGGTGCGAACCTTTAACATCGCGGGTGAGCCTCTTGGCAAGGAGTTGGTCAAACAACTATACTCTGCAATGCTCCACCCAAAAGCGGCGGTCTACAATCTCTACGGTCCCTCGGAAGACACCACCTACTCGACCTTTTGCAAGACGTCTCCCAACGAAAACGGAATCACCACCCCCATCGGACTTCCCGTAGATCACACTCAAACATACCTCCTAGATCAATACTTCAACCCTGTTCCCCAAGGAATGGCTGGGGACCTCTATCTTGCAGGAGTGGGCCAAGCTCGTGGCTACTGGAATCGCCCAGACCTGACCGCCTCTACCTTTTTACCCAACCCTTTCAAAAAAGACGGCCTTCCGCTTTACCAAACCGGAGACCGCGCCCGCCTCCGCCCCGATGGCTGGCTCGAGTTTCTCGGACGCTCAGACCGCCAAGTTAAACTACGTGGTTTCCGAATCGAACTCACCGAAATCGAGCAAGCCATCCTTCGCCAACCCGGAATCTTCGAGACCGTCGTCGCACTTCACGAAGGCATCCTCACCTCTTGGCTTTCCACCGAATCATCCATAGGCCAACTCAGATCCGCTCTTGCTCAAGAACTTCCCGGATATATGGTCCCCTCCGTCTTTGTCGAAGTTCCAGCCCTTCCCAAGTTGCCCAATGGCAAAGTCGATCACGCAAACCTCCCAACCCCTCAAAAAACGCAAGGTGGCTCAACCACACCTCTCACTCCTGAAGAACAACAACTCGCCGTCATCTGGGAAGAAATCCTAGGAACGACAGCAATTGGACGAGAAGACAACTTCTTCGCTCTCGGAGGCGACTCCATCCTTGTCCTTCAAGTTATCGCCCGCGCTCGTCAGGACGGAATCATCTTCAGTGCAAAAGAGCTCTTTCAAAATCCCACCATCGCCGAAATCTCTGCATTAGCGCAAGAAAACAAGGATCTACCGACTTACGCCGCTATTCCTCACGATAAAAAAATCGCGGCTCCTCTCAGTCCCATTCAAAAATGGTTCTTCACCCTCCCACTCCAGCACCCCGCACACTGGAACCAATCTTTACTCTTCGAAATCGTAACCCCTCTCAACCTTCCGCATTTCAAGTCCGCCCTCAACGCACTCGAGCAACAACACCCTGCTCTACGCACGACTTTTGAAAAGAAGACTAATGGAGACTACAAACAATGGTATCTCCCACACCGCGACAAGCCACCTCTCACCATCATTTCTGAGGATTGTCAAAACACCGAACGGCGAATCACCGAAATAGCCTCTGAGCTCCAAGCCAGCTTCGAACTGACCGATGGTCCCCTTTGGAAGGTCGCTTATTTCGACCTTCGGACTCCCACCGGGCCTTGCCGGCGCCTTCTTGTTATTTGTCATCACCTCATCATCGATGGCGTGTCATGGCGCATTTTGTTAAGCGATCTACAAAATATCTACCAACAAAAAGAACAAACCGAAAAAATCACCTTTCCGCCCCCTACTAGCCCAGTTCCTCAATGGATTGACTACCTTGCTAAAAAAGATTTTCAAAGCTCCGACACAGAATGGCGAAAAATCATCGAGGCTTCTAAAGATTTACCAATCCCAATTAACCCGCCTCCCGGGAGCACCAACCTCATGGGAGATGCCTCTACCGTCACCTTAAACCTCTCAAAAGAGGAGACCAAAAAACTGCTCACTGAAGTCCCCTTGCAATACCGCATCCAAGTTGAAGAGCTACTCCTAGCAGCGCTGAGTCGCACCATAACGAAATGGACCGGTCAGCAAGGACTCGCCCTGCAACTCGAAGGTCATGGCCGAGGACAACAAAACGAAAAAATAGATTTATCTCGGACCATCGGCTGGCTCACTAGTCTCCACCCAGTCGTCCTTCCAACACATTACCGCCAAGAAAAAGATGAATCCCTGAAAGCCACCAAGGAGGCCCTTCGCACTCTCCCAGACGGTGGCCTCACATCAGAAATCCTCACTCCGCTTCCCTTACTCCGTTTTAACTACCTAGGCCAAACCGACCAAATCCTTGGGTCCAACTCCATCTTCAAGCGAGCCTCAGAATCCACCGGAATCGCCAGACACCCAAAAGATCCACGAGATATCATTTTTGAAATCAATGCCCTTGTCACAGACCACTGCCTTACCGTCCATTGGATCTACCACCCAAGTTTTCATCCAGAAGATCTCTTGAATCATCTCCTCCAGAATTTTGTAATTGAAATCCAATCTCTATCCAACTTTTGCCTCCAAGAAAAATCCGGCGCAGGCTATACCGCGAGTGAATTTCCACAAATGGATTTCCAACCCGGCGAACTCGATGACCTCCTCTCCGATCTCACCGAGATAACATAATGAATGCCAATCCTTTTCTCGCCCTTGGAGTGATCATTCTCACCTCCTGCGCTCGTCCCGATAGCCTCTCGAAAGATCGCGTCGCCAACGTCCCAATTCCCAAGCGCTATGACACTACAGACGCGCCAAGGCTCACCGTAAGCTCTGACCTACTTTCACAATTTGGCGACCCCATTCTTCGCCAATACGTGAAACGAGCCCTCACCAACAATCGTGACCTCAAGTCATCTTTTGCCCGCCTAGCCGAAGCGGGTTATAACTTTAAATCAACCAAGTCCCCACTCCTCCCCAATCTTACTACGAATGGAAATTTCAGCCGCCGTAAATTCGCGAACCGATTCTTCTATTCAATTCCACCCGAAAATTCTTTCGACCTTACCTTCAATACTAATTGGGAGATCGATATCTGGAAACGGATCCGTTCTGAAGTCTCAGCCTCAGCCTCTGAACTCCAAGCCGCCCGTTCAGATTACGCCTTTGCCCGGCAATCTATCGCGGCGCAAACCATGCAAGCTTATATGAAACTTACGGGACTCGAGCAACGGCTGAAACTCAACCGCGACAATCTTGGCAGCTTTAAAAAAACACTCACCCTAGTCAATGGGCTATTTGTCGATGGCAGCTCTGAATTGACCGACCTAAACTTCGCTCGCACTGATGTCGAAAACGCCAAAGCCAACTACTTCCGCCTCCAAAACGAGCGCGACCAAGCGGCCCGACAACTCCGCACACTGACCGGAGACTATGCCGACAAGAATCTACGCACCTCTGGCCTTCCCCAACTTGGAAAAAGCATTCCAGCAGGTCTCCCCAGCTCGCTTCTCATCCGCCGACCAGATATCGACGCCTCCTACCAGCGTCTTCGAGCCGCCGATACTCGCATCACTGTCGCTCATCGAGCGCTCTTTCCAACCTTCACTCTCACAGCTACAGGTGGGCGCTCCGCGCTTACACTTAATGAGCTTTCCAACTCAAACTTCACGGTCTGGAATATCGTTGGCGGATTTAGCGCTCCCATCTTCGAAAATGGACGCCTCCGAAACGAACTTGGCGCAGCCACTAAACGGGCAGAAAAAGCTTATTATGACTATCAACAAATCGTTCTTGATGCATTCCGAGAGGTTGAAAATGCCTTGGGCTCCGAACTCGCCTTATCCTCCCAAGAAAAAGCCACTGAATCCGCCCTCGACGCCGCTCGTATTGCCGAACGAGGAACCCTCCTAGACTACGAAGCAGGCCTCGTCGAAATACTCACCCTTCTCGAAGCACAACGCCGTCGCTTCAGCACGGAGGAAGCCCTTATACAAGTCAAAGTGCTTCGTCGCCAAAACCGTATTTCACTCGCCCTAGCCTTGGCCAAAGCAGTCTAACATTTTTCAATTTGAGCCATGAAAATCATTATCCAGATTCTCCTCCCCGTCATCTTTCTCTTAAGTGCCTTCTTAGGAGCAAAAGCGCTGATCAAAAAGAATTCCCCCATACAGAACCTAAAACCTCATCTACCTGTCCTGAAGATCAATACGGTCACGCTAAGCCCCCTTGATCATCAACCTTCTGTTCATAGTTTCGGAACCATCACCACCCGTGATGAAGCCAGAATTATGCCCGAGTTGACCGCCCGTGTCATTTGGATTGATGACAACTTCCGCGTCGGCGAACAGGTGAGAAAAGACCAGCTCTTGATTGCTCTTGAACCTAGCAATTTCGAAACAGCCCTCGAAGAACAAAAAGCAAATCTCTCCGACCTCAAACGCCAACTCGCAGAAGAAAAAGTCCGGGCTAATCGAGCGAAAGCTGATTGGATTTCTTCAGGTCGCAAACTAGAAGACGCTTCGGAATTACGCCTCCGCCTCCCACAACTCACCGCCCTCACAGCTCGACTCAGATCCACCGAAGCTGCTATCTCCACCGCCTCGCTCAACCTACAACGAACCAAAATCCTTGCCCCCTTTGCCGGACGAGTCCTCACACGTAATGTCACCCTTGGCGAAATCGCCCTCCCCCAAGACACTTTGGGAACTCTCGCTTCAGTCGATCTAGCCGAAATCCGTCTCCCACTCTCCCCAGAGCAAATCGTTCGCGTCACAGGCGACATCTCCCCTGAATCATTGGTTCAAAATTCCTTGCCGATTCGCCTCACCACACCCGATAACGATGGATTTCGACCCGCTACCATTGTACGAATCGATCCAACCACCGATGCTCGAAACCAAGTCCGTTACTTTATCGCAGAAATATCCCATCCCTTCGAACAAACCCCCTTTAGCCTCTCCATTGGTATGTTTGTCAATGCAGAGATTGACGGAAAGATCCTGCCTAAGAGTTTGCGAATTCCCGAGAGCGCCCTCGTCGGCGACGACTACCTCTGGGTCGTCGATGAGCAGAATTTACTAAGAAAGCTCGAAGTCGTCCGCCTCGCCTCTCAACAAGATGACCTTATCGTCCAAGCAAAGACCCCTCTCACTGGTCCAGCGACCATCGTCACCCGACCTCTCACCACCTTTCGGCCTAGCATGACCGTATCTCCATCTTCCAAATCCGATCAACCTTAACAAAAAGCGCGTCTTGGAAAAAGAAAGACACAAGTTCATCACCTGGTTCGCAAGCAATCCAGTCGTCGCGAATATCCTGATTTTCACTATCGTTATTGCGGGTCTCTTCACCGCCTTCACGATCCGTAAGGAAGGTTTCCCCTCGTTTCCTGCGGACCGAATCTCTATTCACGTCCCCGTCCTTGGTTCCACTCCAGAAGATGTCGAACGTGGGATCACTGTTAAGATCGAAGAGTCACTCCAAGGAATCGCTGGCATCGAACACATTCACTCGATCAGCACCGAAAATTCTGCCCAACTAACAATCGAAGCAAAAGAAGATTATCCCTTCGATACTCTTCTTAACGAAGTGAAAGTCCAAATCGACGCCATTCCCAACTTCCCCGAAACCGCCGAAAACCCCATCATCAGTGAAGCCCCCTCTGACGAAACTGTTCTCTGGGTTGAAATCCATGGAGATGCATCTGAGAAAGTGCTCAAGGAAACCGCTCGCAAAGTCCGCGATGAACTTCTCCGCCAACCAGCTATCTCCATCGTCAATAACTACGGCATCCGAGATTACGAAATCTCCATCGAACCCTCCGAAGAAAAGCTCCGTCGTTACAACCTGACCTTCGATGAGGTCGCCGATGCAATCTCTGCAAACTCGTTAGACCTTGGCTCCGGATCCGTTCACACCGACCGAGGCGACATCGCCATCCGCACTCGACAGCAGGCTTATGTCAAAAAGGACTTCGAAAAAATTCCCATCAGGACAACCCCAGATGGTATTACCCTACTTATTAAGGATGTCGCTGACGTTCGCGATGCCTTCGTCGATCAACGTCTTTTAAACCGCTTCAATGGCCAACCTACGATCAGTTTGAAAATCGAAACTGAAGGTCAGGAAGATATTATCAAATCCGTTAATCAGGCTCTTGCCGTCGTCGAATCTTGGGAAGGTCTTCCCGAAAACGTCAATATTTCCTATTGGGATGATGGTTCAAAAGAGATCTATTCTCGTCTGATGCTTCTTGTCAGAAGTGGCGTCGGTGGTGTCCTTCTCGTCTTGCTAATCTTGATGCTCTTCCTCAACTTTCGCCTCGCTTTCTGGGTCGCAGTTGGCATTCCCGTCTCGCTGTTAGGTGCTCTTATTTTTTTTCCTGTCTCCGGCATCGATCTCACCGTCAACCTCATCTCCGCCTTCGGCTTTCTAGTGGTCTTAGGAATCGTAGTGGACGACGCTATCGTCATTGGCGAAAGCGTCTATAGCTCTAAGGAAGAAGATAAAAATGGAGACCCCTTGAACGCCACCGTCCGAGGAGTCGCCAGAGTGGTAACTCCAGCAACCTTCGGAGTAATCACCACCATCGCCGCATTCCTTCCCCTCACCCAAGTTTCGGGACTACTGGGCGGAATTTTCAGCCAAATCGCCATCGTCGTCATCCTCTGCCTGAGCTTCTCCCTCATCGAATCCAAGCTAATTTTACCCTCGCACCTCACCTCTCTTGATGTCCACAAGAAGCCCAAAAACGTGATCTCAAAAAAATGGCTCTGCTTTCAAAGCTACTTTTCAAAAAGCCTGAAATATTGCGCCCTCAAGGTCATCCGCCCCGCCCTTCAGATCCTCGCCCCATGGCGCTACGCCGTCTTTGCTGGCTTTATCGGGCTTCTCGCCCTTACCGTCTCTCTCATTCCCGCCGGTAAACTTCGCTTCATTTTCTTTCCTGAAATCTATCAAGACACCGTCCTTGTCTCGCTCGATCTCGAACAAGGACAATCTGTCGATTACCTGCATGAACAGGCCCAATACATCGCAGACTCTGCGCGGGAAATTGGGGAGAAGTATGCCGAAGAATTCGGAACGAATCCGATCAGAAATCTCCAAATCATCGCCGACTCTAACACCAAAAGCTCCGTTACTGTAGAGTTCACTCCTTCCGCAGAACGACCAAATTTGCCGATGGACCAAATCGTTCGCGACTGGCGTCAAGCTGTAGGAGACATCTCAGGCGCTCGCAAACTGAGCTACTACGTAACCGCAGGACCTCCTGGTAAAGCCTTTGTTATCAATCTGGAATCCGAAAATCTCGATGACCTAATCGCCGGAGCCAAAGCGCTCAAAAATCGCCTGAGGGAAATCCCAGGAGTTTATGACATCCTCGATACATTTGACTCCGGTCAACCGGAGATCGAGTTCAGTCCCAACGCCAGTGGACGAAACTCGACCAACCTCGACTCGCGCACCCTCGCCCAAAATATCCGCGACGCCTTCTACGGACGTGAAGTCCAACGTGTACAGCGTGGCAGTGAAGAAGTTAAAGTTATGGTCCGCTACCCGCAAGAAGATCGAGGAAAAATGGAGACCCTCCGGAAAATGCGAATCCGACTCGACGACAACACCGCGGCCCCTCTCTCTAGAGTTGCTAATCTCACCCACGGAGAAGCCCTCGCTACCATCGAGCGTTACGACAACAAACGAATCGTGACTGTCGAAGCCTCAATCGACAAATCAATCACAACTGCAGATGAGGTTCACAAGCTTCTTGGGAAAGATTTCTATGCGGCCACCCTCGCTAGCTTTCCCGGTCTCGCCTTTGCTCCCTCTGGAGAAATCGAAGAGCAAATGAAGTCCCGCCTTTCTCTCGCGAAAGGCTTCATGATCTCCATTGTTCTTGTCTACATCCTTCTTGCCATCCCTCTGAAGTCCTACCTCAAGCCTCTCTTCATCATGTCGGTCATCCCCTTCGGAATTATTGGTGCTCTCCTCGGTCATTGGCTAATGGGCCTCCCCGTCTCCATCCTCTCAGTCTTCGGAATCATCGCCCTGTCGGGAGTCGTTGTAAATGATTCGCTTATCCTCATCTGCCGAATAGATGACTTAAAAGTTCAAGGCGTGAACACGCGCGAAGCTATCTTTGAAGCCGCTCCAAGCCGCTTCCGCGCCATCCTCCTCACCTCTCTCACCACCTTCTTTGGTTTAGCTCCCCTTCTCGCAGAGACCGATGTGCAGGCTCAATTTTTAAAGCCAATGGCGGTCTCACTTGGCTTCGGAGTCCTCTTTGCCACCGTCATTACTCTTTTCCTACTCCCCTTACTACTTCTCATTGGAAAGGACATTAAAGACCTCTACACCAGATCCTAACGAACCATTTCGTGATCCACATACATCCAGAAATCTTCGCTCTTGCTCCTGACTTTTGTCGCGGAATCATTATCGCCAAAAACCTCAATAACATCGGTGGATCCTCAGAACTCCTCGCTCTTCTTGGAGAAGCGGAAGATGATATTAAGACCCACGAAATGCCCGCTAGCTCACCCTCTATCGTAGCTTGGGATGAGATCCACCGCGCCTTTGGATCAAACCCCAACAAATTTCCACCCGCTCACAAAAACCTCCTAAAGCGAGTGAATAAGCCCGAAGTGCGGCTTCCTTTTATTTCAAAAATCGTCGCCATCATGAACACCAGCTCGCTCTCGCTGCGCACTCCAGTCGGCGGAGATGACCTGAAACGCTGTCAGGATTTTGGAACCGACTTAGAACTTCGCCTCGCCCGCGGAAATGAAACCTTTCTCCCTCTTGGTAAAGACGTCAGAGAAGAAACTCCGGAAGAAAATGAAGTCATTTACGCGGTAGGAGACACCATCATGTGCCGACGCTGGAACTGGCGGAACTCCTGCCAAACGCTGATTACTCAAGAAACGGCCGAGATCGTCATGAATATCGACTGCCTCGGTGAAGGAGCCTCTGAACAGGCCCAAGTGGGAGCCGCGATGGTCGCAGCCCTCCTGAGAGAATTCTGCGGGGCAAGTGTTGAAGAATATGTTCTCAGCGCATCTGAACCTTCCTTGCAGCTCTAAAACTGAAAACACTCTCAAATCGAGGCTCACATTTAACATAGACCACCCATTGTCATATGCCGAAAATCACTGACATTTACCCAGTTTCGCCAACCCAGCAGGGACTTCTTTTTCACTCGCTCCTTGCTCCTAACGATGGTCTTTACGTGCCTCAAATCATTCTTTCCTTATCGGGAAAATTAGACGCGACTCGTCTCCGTGAGTGCTGGCAGGTTGCGCTCCAGAATCACGAAATCCTCCGCACCAGCTTCCACTGGGAGCAACGCGACGACCCCTTCCAAGTGGTTCATGAAGCGCTCGACCTTGCATGGACGGAGATCGATTGGTCCGCTCTGACTCAGGAAGAGCAAGTGAGTAAACTCAGCATCTTACAAGAAGCCAATCGCTCCGAAGGGTTTTCCCTACAGCGTCCCCCGCTCATGCGCTTGCACTTGATTCGTTTCAGTAAGGAATCGCATCGCCTTGTCTGGTGTTACCACCACCTCCTTCTCGATGGCTGGTCCGCGGGACTCGTCATGAAAGAAGTTCTGCACTCCTACTTAAGCGGAATAAGGTCGCCCTCTATCAAGACTCGCTACGCGGACTACATCGCTTGGCTCAACAAACAAGATCAACAAGCCCCCCGTGGCTTCTGGGAGAAGCGTCTCCATCATTCAGCAGCCCAAAGCGACTCCCATCGGGAAGACACACAAGAACCAGCCGAATTGACATTCCGCCTTTCTACGGGAGAAGCCCAGAGACTTCGTGCCTGGACTCAAGAAAACAAAATCACCCTTCACACCGCCCTTTTGGGAGCGCTCGGCATTCTCCGCTCTCACTCGCTCGACAGTCGTGAAGTGGTCCTAGGCCACACCATTTCCGGCCGCCCAGAATCACTCGCTCAGGCCACCGAGATGGTTGGGCTTTTCATTAACACGCTCCCCGTTCCTCTTTCTCTTTCTCCCTCTCAAAAGATCATCCACTGGCTGCAAGGCCTCCAGGAGCAGCAAGCCGAAGCATCAGACTATGAGCATGTCTCACTTCGTGACATTCAGACTTGGACCAATGGCGGCGCTCCTCTTTTCGACTGGCTCTTCGTGCTCGAGAGTTACCCACTCTCGCCCGATGCAGAGGAGCAAGAGAAAGAGCTCAGCCTCACCGGCATTGACTTCGATGAGTGGACTCACTTCCCCCTCAGCATCCTCGCCTCCGAGGGTGATTCTCTCACGATCAAGGCGAAGTTTCAAACAAACGCCTTCTCTCGAAAGGAGATCAACCGCCTCCTCGCTGACTTCCACTCCCTCCTGCAAATTTTCCTGAAAAAACCAGAAATGCGCTTAGGAGAAATTACGCTCGCTACGGAAACTGAACGTCAACAGATCAGAAAGTGGAACGACACCGAGAAGGCATGGCCCAGTGAGATCAAAACGATCCGAGATCAAATAGAGCTGCATCGCACCTCTTCATCAGAAGCAGTTCGTTTTGAAAATGAGTCACTCAGCCATCAAGAGCTCCACCAGAAAGCGGATCAACTTGCGGCTCATCTCAAGGAACTCGGAGCCGGACCTGAAAAACCAGTCGCCGTTTATCTTGAGCGCTCCAGCGAACTCCCGCTCTCCATCCTCGCCATTCTTAAAGCAGGTGCAGTTTACACCCCTCTCGACCCTTCTTCCCCGAAGTCTCGTCTCGAAGCACTCCTTCACGAATGCTCCCCCAGTGTTCTCATCACAAATCGTGCGAAAAACCTCCCGGCGCTTTCGCCAAGCTGCCCGGTGATTGATTGGGACACCTTTGTCCCTAATGACCACCAAAAACTCAGTCACCTGGTCGATCTAGACCCTCAGCAAGCCGCCTACCTCATCTACACCTCAGGATCAACAGGGCAGCCTAAGGGAGTGATCAACATCCACCAAGCCATTCGGAATCGCCTCCTCTGGAAACAGGAGAAATACCAACTTCAAGCCACGGACCGCGTCCTCCAGAAGACACCGGTAGGCTTCGATGTCTCCGTCTGGGAATTCTACTGGCCCCTCATGAATGGAGCTAGCCTCGTGATGGCTCCACCTGAAATTCATCGTGATAGCGAGGAACTCGCGGCTCTCATCCAACGTGAAAAAATCACAGTTCTACACTTTGTCCCGCCGATGCTCGATGCGCTCTTAGACGTCGCGACAGTAGCCGACTGCTCCAGCCTGCGGCTCATCCTCTGCAGTGGAGATTCACTGACTCCCAGGATCGTTGAGCGCTGTCGCGAAAAGCTTCCCCACGCAGCCCTCCATAATCTCTATGGCCCCACGGAAGCGGCTATCGATGTCACCTCCTGGGCCTATGACTCTGAGCTAAAACCAACCATCATCCCAATCGGGTACCCTATTTCTAACACCGCGATCCATCTTCTCAATCAGGACCTCCATGAAGTCCCGCAAGGAGCGGAGGGAGACCTCTACATCGCCGGACAAAATCTCGCACGCGCATACGCAAACCGCCCAGACCTTACGGCAGAGAGCTTTATCCCGAACCCATTTCGCTCGGATCAATCCACTTCTGAGCTTCTCTACCGCACTGGCGACCGCGCCCGCTATCTGGATGATGGCTCTCTGGAATTCCTCGGCCGTAACGATCATCAAGTCAAAATAAGAGGACAGCGGGTCGAACTCAGCGAGATCGAGACTGCCCTCCTCCAGCACACCTCGATCGAGCGGGCTATCGTCACCTTCGAGGAAGAGCGCTTGACCGCATACGTGAGCGGAAAAGGGCTCGAGACTGATTCCGCCTCCTCTTTCGCAGATGATCTCAGAGAGGACCTCACGGAAGCGATGATTCCTCAGCATTGGTTCACAATCGAAAAATGGCCTCTAACCTCCAATGGCAAGATCGATCGGAAGGCACTCCCAAAAGTCGATTCCCATAATCACAATCAACTTGAGGAACTCAGTGGGGACACCCAATTGGCACTCGCCGCCATCTGGCAGGAAGTTCTTAAGCTTGAAAAAATTGGTGCGAACTCCCACTTTTTCCGCCTTGGCGGGCACTCTCTCACCGCGACCAGAGTGAACACTCGTATCAAAAAACACTTCGCGCTCAAACTCCCCCTCCGCGCCATTTTTGAGTTTCCCGTTTTAGCGGACCTCGCTCAACATCTTGATGTGTTGAGCTCACCAAGTGAGGAGACATCCGACAATCTTGAAATTGAAATCTAGCCCCTCATCGCCATGAACCTCTATCGCATGGGACGCCCTTTACCTGATACAGGTCGCCGCATCTTTTGCCTACCGCCGGCTGGGACTGGAGCGAGCACCTTTTACCCACTCATGGAGCTAGAAAATGAAGGCACCATCATTTGCCCCGTCTCACTCCCAGGCCGTGAGGGGCGGGCCCAAGAAGCCATTCCTTGCTCACTCCAGGACCTTGCGCACCAATTAGCCCGCGAACTCACTCCCTTTCTTTCTCAACCTTATAGCCTGCTAGGATACAGCATGGGCGCCCTCTTAGGATATGAAATGATCCGCTGCTGGCAAGAATGGGGAATCGACCTCCCCGACTCCCTTTTCACCCTTGCCTGTCGCGCACCTCATAGCCCGTTTTCCAGACGACTATCCAACCTTTCTTCGCCCGACTTTCGTCAAGCCGTGAGCCAGCTTGGAGGCCTCCCCAACATCATCCTAAATGATGAAGAAACGATGTCTCTCTACGAACCCCTCTTACGTAGCGACTTCAAAAACTGCGAAAAATACCAGCTTGAAAAAATCACCCAAGTTCCCTCTAAAATCCACGCCGTCGTCTCAGCTCAAGACGAGCTCCTGACGCTCGATGATGCGGAAGCATGGCAACATTACTCGGAAAATGACTTCTCCTTGACCGTGCTTCCAAATGCCTCACACATTCTCACTCCAGCACAGCTCAAAGAGACCTTCACCACTCTCATCAAATCATGAAAAAGGGCATCATTATCGGCGTCTTCCTTACCACCGCCGTGGTCTTCCTCTACCTCTTTTTTACCGGAAGATTCGCGCGCCCGAATCCTCTCCCAACAGAGACGCTCTCCAGTTACAAATTACCCGAGAAGATTGATCGTTCACCGAAGGCACAAGCACAAGCAGCTCGCGATTTCCTCTCCCTCCTTGATGAAGACATGAGGGAACAAACGCAGTTTCCACTCGACTCCCCAGAGCGTAAAAAATGGACAAACCATCCTCCCGAGCACATTGAAAAAGGAGCACGCTTAGGTGACCTTACACAGGTACAAATCGAAGCAGGCCTCCATCTTCTCTCCACCATCCTCAGTAAAGAGGGCTTCTATCGCGTGAGAAATATCCCTCTTGCTGATGACCACATCGTCCCTGAAGGAAAACGCTATGTTGGCTTTGGCGCTGAGGACTTTCGCCTCGTCATTTTCGGCGAACCCGCAGAGGACTCGCCCTGGGCCGTACAATTTGATGGCCACCACCTAGCGGTGAATATCAACATTCATGGCGACCAAATGTCGCTCTCACCATCCCTCATTGGGACCGAACCTCATCAGTTTCACCTCGATGGTGAAGTCATCCGTCCGATCAAAGCCTTCACAGACAAGGCCTACGCCCTCATCCAGAGTTTAGCCGGTGAGCAAAAGAAAAAGGCCATCATCTCGGAAACAAGCGAAGACACCCATCTCGCGGAGCCAGAATTCGATGGTTTTATCCCTGATCTCCAAGGCATCAAAGGGGCTGAACTTTCTCCTTCTCACAAAGCGCAGCTTCTAGGCCTCATCGCAGAATACGTTCGCAGCCTTCCCGAACACGCCGCCCAAGTTCGTATCCAACAACTCAAAGCGGAAATCGATGAAATTCACTTTTCATGGTGTGGTCCCACTACCGAAAAGAGTGCCGTTTCCTACCGAATCCAAGGCCCCTCTCTGATCATCGAGTATGCTTGTCAGCTCTTTATTCCCGAGCGCCCTTTTGATCACATTCACACCATCTATCGTGACCCCAGTAATGAATACGGACACAGATTTATGAATCCTTCGACTCGCGACTAATCCAAAAAACAAACCAACAGTAATTTTCGCAATCGAACACTCATCGCCCCCAACAATTCCCTTTACCATCAATGCACAAAAGCCTTTGCGTCTACTCACGCATGACTAATCACACAATTTCTCTTAACTTCTATCTATGAACCTCACCTTTACTTTTTCATTCGCCCTCCTATTTGGCGCAACAGGTCTCGCCCAAGCGGCAACAGTATGTAGCTTGAGCGACCCCAATGTCACCGCGGTCAACTTTACGCAACCCGCCCCCGAGGATAGGTCACGAAGTAGCACCTGGCATCATTCTAAATCGAGATAACAGACGCGGCCTCTACAATTCTGCTACGGAAGGAATATTCAATTTCTTGAATAGCCCCGGGGCACCCGCTGGGCCTTTACTTCAAACAATGCCGTTGGAGCTAGCATCCAGGCAACCAACCATACCAACCTCACCTTTGGGGTCTGGGCCGATAGTCTCGGCGCCGCAAGTAATCTTCAGACAAATATTCTCGCAGGTCCGGCCGTTCTTCACCTCACGGGCGACGACATCTACCTTGATATCCAATTTACGGCATGGGACAGAGCCGTTTCTGACAGTGGCCAAGCTGGCTTCACTTTAACAAGAGCCTCAGCACCGGTCCCGGAACCGAGCTCTAGCCTCCTCGCCGCGATCGCCTCAGCCTTCCTGCTATTTCGCAGGAAAAGACGTTAATCAGGGCGATCCTCAGCCTCAGATTTCCCCCCTTTATAAGTCCGCCATCGCCAGACTAAAAAGAGAGCTTTCAGGGCCTCTTCTGCTAGCAAGACGTACCAGAGCCCTGACACCCCAAATCCAGCTTCCACCACCAGAAAGTAAGCGAAAGGCACGCTCAATCCCCACATCATGATTTGAGTTCCTACCACGGGCACGACCACATCTCCCACCGCTTTGAGCGAATAGTATAAGATCGTATTCACCGCGCTAAACGGTTGCACAAAGATGGTAATGAGAAGCAACTCACCCGCCAGCTCGATCACCTCTTTCTGCTTCGTGAATAGACTTAAGAGGGGCTCTCTTCCAAAATACAGAAAGGACGCCGCCACCATCGTAATCATCGTTGCGACTACCGAGGAATGCACGATACAGCGGCTCACTGCTTTCCATTTTTTCGCCCCGTAGCGATAGCCTACCATCACCTCATTGGCTTGACTGATCGACATCAGCAAAACGGTCAGAAAGTTATTCAAAGCCAGGGTAAACGTGCGGCTCAACACCATCACTACGCTGATTCCCGCAATGAAGCTCACAAGAATAATCTGATAAAATCCATAAGCTAAGTTATCCAGCGCACCTGGCCAAATAAGGGTAAACATTTGCCGCAATCTTTGGCAGGAACTAGACCAACTTCGCTTCCAAAAATGGGGCCGAATCTTCAAGGTTCGCGCAAAGACTATGATTAATAAGACGACCGCGATTGCTCGGACAAAGAGAGTAGCCAAGGCTGACCCCTCCACCCCTAGCTCTGGAAACGGCCCGATCCCAAAGATTAAGAGATAAGCAAAAGGAAGGTAGCCTCCATAAGCCAGTAATCCCAACCACAATAAAATCCGAGTTCTCCCGTAGGCCCGCAAAGTCGCGGTTCCGGCAATCATGATCCCATTAAAAAAAATGGTGAACCCTCCCACTCGCAAATAAATTTCTGCACCCTCAGCGGCTTCAGGCGGACAATTGATGGCCTGAATCCACCAAGGAGCACCGAGGAAAAGAACAAAGCCGAGAACCAACCCGATCAAAGCATTCCCGGCCATCGCAGTTTCCGCAAACCGCCGAGCCTCAATTTCCCGCTTCGCGCCGAGGCTTCTTGAAATCAGGACAACTGCCCCCGCTGCGAAAAATGCCGAAAGATCAAACGCGACGAGTAATATCTGATTGGCGATACTCACTGCGGCAGCAGCGTTCTCGGAATATGCGCTGATCATCATAGTATCGACCAACATCGCGACCATGCCAATCAGAGCGCTCAACAGCAAGGGAGTGCTCATCTGCAATAAAGTCTGATCGGTTCCCCTTTCCTCACTCATCGTCCTCAAAACCAAAGTCTACTTGACCTGCGATATCGGCCAACTGTCCCTCATCCAGCCCATAGAGGTTCTCGGAGAGCGGATCATCCGCCCCCTTAAGCTGCTCCAGAAACTCTTCCAGTATTTCTGCGACCTCTTCTCTTTTTGAAAATCGCGGATCAAAAATCCATTCTCCCTTGAGGGTGTTGTCCTCAAGCCAGCAATTAATCAATATCGGATAAGCGGGACGATTATTACGAGCGACCGTTCTACCCGGGACTTTGTTCCGCTCGAATCCGCCGCCTTTGAACCCGGCATCGACCCGACCCAAAAAGTTAAATCCAAGCGACGGGCTAATCTGGAGAGAAGATTCCTCTTCCAAGTATCGGAGTATCCCGTAACTCACTCCACCATGAGGCACCTGCGCCAGATCATCTTCAATTTCCTGACAGAGTTCCCAAAAATCACTCTCCTCCAGATTTCTGAGCACGAAAGGATAGACCGCCGTCATCCATCCCACCGTTCGTGAGAGGTCCGGCGACTCCTCTAGCCCCTGAAAGTCTCGCCCATGAGACTCCAGCATCACCGTCACGCGATCTCCCTCGCACAGCGCCGATAAGGCTCGCCCAGCGGAGGCTAAAAGAATGGGTAAATCAACCTCACAACCATCGAGCTTAAATTCAATCTCTTGGCTGCCTTCTCCTTCACCCTTTTTCAATGAGAGGGTCTGTGAATCCTGCACCACGCCCTGCCAATATCGGGTATCTTCCTTGGACCATTCGACCAAGCTTGGCAGAAGCTTCGCCCAAGCCTCATAGCTCATCGTTTTTGCTGGAAGATAGGTATGCTCCCCCCGCTCCATCTGTTGGTAAACCAACTGTAAGTCATCCAACAAGATTCTCCATGACACCGCATCAATCACAGTATGATGCGCGATCAAGCAGAGTCGTATCTTGCTATCCGCCTCCACACTCGCGGCGAACTTGATCAAGGGGACATCTTCGAGCGCGAAGCTCTCTTGCAGAGCAGCGACCTCAGCTTCAAACGCCTCTGGCGGGAACCACTCAATCCTTGGTTTTTCAAATGGTGCAATCTTAAGTTCGTTCCCAATCCAGCACATCCGCAAGGCATCATGATATTCCACAACGGCACTCCACGCTTCTTCCAGCAAGCCTCGATCAAGAGCCGTTGTGCTCCTCAAGGAAATCGCCTGATTAAAATGCTGAGGGGACTCCATCCCCAATTCACGGAACCAGCGTTGGATCGGAGGCGCTATAAAAGGCGCTCCACTCGGCTCGGTGAGAGACTCGTCTAAAATGACCTGACCTTCAGAAATCACAGCCGCCAGTTCCCTCACAGTTTGATGCTTGAATAACTCGGCTGGAGAAACATCCATCATCGAACGCTTAAGCCTACTGACAATCTGCAACGCGAGAATGGAATCACCGCCTAGCTCAAAAAAATTGTCGTACAGCCCCACCGATTCCACCGGTAAGACCGACTGCCAAACCTCACGCACCCTCTCTTCCACTTCACTTCCTTGGCCATCCTCTCCCGAAGAGGCACGCTGAACCCAAACAGGAGCAGGTAAGGCAGATCGGTCCAGCTTCCCGTTTGAAGTCAAAGGAAGAGCTGGGATCGCGACAAAAACCGAAGGGACGAGATGAGGCGGAAGAACTCTTACCAGGTCGCTTTTCCAATCCTTCTCTTCCCCCACGACATAAGCGACCAAACGCTTATGGCCACTCTCATCATCCAGAGCTAGCACTGCTGTTTCGCGGACACCTCCGATTTTCAGAAGAGCTTGCTCCACTTCGCCGGGCTCAATTCGGAAGCCTCGCACCTTTACCTGATGATCCATCCTTCCAAAAAACTCCAGCACCCCATCACGACGCCAACGCACGCGATCTCGCGTACGATAGAGCGTCAAGTCTGCGTCACGCAATTCATCAGACCGAGGATCGAAAAAAGGATTTGGGACGAAGACCTCTGCAGTGAGACTCGCTTGATTCGCATAGCCGCGCGCGAGCCCTTGCCCTCCCAGATAAAGCTCCCCTTCCGCTCCTTGAGGAACCAACTGCAGGTCAGCGTCTAGGATGTAAACCTGAGTCTCATGAATCGGCCGACCAATCGGGGTCTTTTTAAGGTCAAAAAGCTCTCTTTTAGAAAAGTGATGACAGCAAGTAAACGTCGTCCCCTCGGTAGGACCATAGCCATTAATTAGCTGCGTCTCAGGCCAAAGTTCCGCGGCCATCTTGAGGTGCTCAGGGGAAAGAGCATCGCCACCGGCAAGTAATTGCCGCAGCACCGAAAAGCCCGTCATTCTCTCCTCAACCGCGAGGTGGAATAGACCCGCCGTCAGCCACAAGCTGGTCACGCCATGCTCTTGAACGAGCTCTGCCAGCTCATCGAGCGAAGGAGTCGCACGGCCAGCAAGCACCAGCGTCCCTCCATTCAGGAGCGGGCCCCAGGTTTCAAAAGTCGAGGCATCGAACCCAAGCGGTGCAGCCTGCAAGAAAACGTCTTCCGGCCGAAAGCTCGCATAAGACGTCTCCTTCACCAAGCGAACGACCGCCCGATGCGGCACCTCCACTCCTTTAGGTAAACCCGTTGAACCTGAGGTGTAGAGAAGGTAGGCGAGCTGATCAGCCTCAACTGCTTTCCGTTCTTTTTGAGGATTTTCACTCAGCGAAAGGTAGAATCCTTCACCGTTTCCAAATGAGGAAATAGCAGAACCACTAAAGCGCTCCTCTAGTAACAGGCGATCATCCGATAGCACCCATCCGATTTCCGCATCTCTCAAAGTCCAATCTAAACGAGCTGCCGGCAAATCGACCTCCAAAGGAACATAAAGCCCTCCTGCCTTTAGGACTCCGATGATCGCCGCCATCGTCTCAATCGAACGGACTGCCATCACTCCCACCCGAGACTCCTGACCCACACCGCGCTCAACAAGTAAATCAGCCCAACGCTGGCTTAGGAGATCAAGTTCTTTGTAGCTTACTTTTCGGACACCTGAAATCAGAGCCACCGCATTTGGCTGCTCTCTCACCTTTTGAGAAAATTGCTCCGTAATCGTCCCCTCAGCTTTACCAACCCCTCCTTTACCAAGAGTGATCAACTCATCTTCAACGCTTCGATCATGGATCGGAATCGCCGAAAGTGGCTGCTCTAACAAGCGAGAAAAATTCTCTAATAAGCGCGCAAAATCGCGACCAATCTGGCTGATCGTTTCCGGTGAAAACAGGTCACTCCGATACTCCCAGCGAGCGCTCAAAACGCCCTCCTTTTCCGCCATCGCAAGGCTCAAATCAAATTTTGAAAGACCGTGATCGAGAGTGATCGGAGACCATTGCAACCCGGTTAAAGTCAGCTTCTCGAGCGGCGCGTTTTGAAGGGTGAAAAGAACCTGAAAAAGCGGGCTCGAAGCACGACTCCTCGGAGCTCCAACTCGCTCCACAACGTTTTCAAAGGGCACCTCTTGATATTGATACAGCGCCAGCGTCTCATCTCGCATTTGTAGAAGAAGATCCCTCAAAGTGGGATTCCCTCCCAAATCAGGCCTTAAAACCAAGGTGTTTACAAACAGCCCTATCACCTCTTCAAGGTCCTGCCGCGGGCGATTCGCAATAGGTGTCCCGATCCCAAAGTCATGACCGGCCCCATAGCGATACAGCAGCACCGAGAAGGCCGTCGCCAGCGTCATAAATAAGGTCGTCCCCTCACTCCGACCAAGTTCCACTAACGCTTGATAAGTGCTTTCATTGATCTCCAACTCATCAGTTACCCCCTTGTGGCTGAATTCCGCAGGTCTTGTGAAATCGAGAGGGAGCGCAATCTGGGCGGGAAGCCCTGCGAGTTTATTTTGCCAAAAATTGAGTCCTTTGCTCCGATCCTGCATCGATTGCCAATACGAGTAATCAACGTAGCGCAACCGCCTTTCTCCCTGATCCAGAGTCCCCGTCTCGTATGCCTTCGAGAGTTCCTTGACCAAGAGACCCAATGACCAGCCATCGACGAGAATATGATGAAAATTTAATAATAAAACCTGTGCCTCAGCCGATAACTGGAAAAGCTGAGCACGCCACAAAGGGGCTTCACTAAGATCAAAGCCAATTCGTAGATCCTCTGCTACCAATTCTCGCCAACGCTTCTCCTGATCATCCGGCTCGAGCTCACTAAGATCTCGAACCTGAATCGTATCGCTCTCCCCCTCCGCCACCCTAGCCACCTGCGCGAAGGGTATCTCATCTTCCTCCACGAAGAAGAAGCGAAGCTCCTCGTGAGCCGCGAGAACTGCACGCCATGCCTTCTGCAGCCTAGAAATCGAAAGCTCTCCTTCAATCCGCACCACCGTCGGCACCGAATAGAGATTCTCCTCCCCCACTAAATGGTCCATCAA
>Ga0257110_1000280_pt1 | contig 26154 bp, 42 predicted proteins | sample LP_taG_7_FD_190184 | JGI IMG/M metagenome (GOLD analysis project Ga0257110, IMG submission 190184) | Marine microbial communities from Northeast Subartic Pacific Ocean, Canada - LP_J_2015_P26_10m | ecosystem: Environmental > Aquatic > Marine > Oceanic | place: Canada: Northeast Subartic Pacific...
ATGAACAAAGTCATCTGGGTCAACTGCTTGTGCTAAACAACGTAAGAAAATCTTAGGTCTTTGTGCTTCAGGAATCTGACACATAATATATGGCAAACTTTCAATACCTGGTTGAAACATATCTTCAAAGAAAACTGCATCTTCTGCTGTCACTTCTCCGTTACGCATCATCTGTACTAGATTCATAAGCTGACTCATACCAAAGTATGACCTACCATGTGCATCTAATACTTGTCCTACACTAATAGATTTTGTGTTATCAATAGTAGTACCTGGTACAATAACATAATCTATATTTTTCTTTTTAAATACTCTTTCACTCCACTCTTGTAATTGCAGAGTGTATCTACCTTCATAAGGCTCTAAGCCCATGTAGAATAATTTACGCATCGGCTTTTGTCTCCTCTGCTTCATTATCATTAGAAGCTTCTTCTGTTGGTTGAATCCAAAGTTTACCCACGTGAATCTTAAGTTTCTTTGGACTTCTATCACGTTGCATTTTAATTTGAATGTCAAACGTAATTGCGTTCTCTTTTTCAGTAGGAACTATTTCAAAGCTGAAAATCTTTCTAGCTTCTCTTAGGTCACCTAAGTAAGAGTTGAATACACTAATCAATTGATCAGTTTCTTTCTCATTATACATATAGCCATCATATGGCTGTATGATTTTAAGTAGGTCGTACTTAATATCGTTGATATTATAAAACCCACTTAATCTGAAGTAACGAACTGCAACACTTTCTTCTTTGCGTTCATGTTTTACAAAAGGCTTCTTTTCAAAGTCTTTTTTTACTTCAACTGTTTTGTTATCTGTAGACATTGTCTATCCTTCAGTTACAGGGTTAAAAGTCATTGTTGCACCGTTTTCATTGTCTTCTGCAACACTAATTGTTATTGATCTATTTGGATACCTAGTATGGATCTGATTAGCTAGTTCTTCACCAATCATTTCACAACTTCTGTGATTAAGTTCTAGTACTCCATCTTTAGCATACAATGATTCAAGCCAACGTTTGAATTGAATAAATTCAATATCTCTGTCATCATGAAATACATCAATTGCTACTCTAAAGTGAAAAATGTGTCTATGAGCATATCCTAAGAAGCTCACATCATATTCATCGCCCGTTGCCAATGCTGGATCATCTTTCGCCGCAGGGTACAAATGTACACCTTCTTTTTGAAATGTTACCCAGATTTGCCTTTTAGTCACGTCTAGTGCCATATTATTTCTCTTCTCTATCTGCCTTCATTAATTTAAGCATTTCCCAAAGTTTCCAATCAATAGCTTCTAGATACTTCATTAACTGCTTTTTGTAAACATCATCAGCTACAGCCTCTTCAACTGGTGCATCTGGATTTACAGTTCCTGGTTCAGTAGCTTTTGCTTCTTCATCCATTAAACGTATTTTCTTTGTCATAAGATTCTCCTATTCAATTATCTTATCTGATTTATATTGATCCCATTGTGTGAATCTATCGCGATCCATTAAGTCATAGACCTTGTGAGTCCATACTCCTTTGTTTGTTGCATTAAAATCTTTATCGTCAATCTTAATACAAGCATTATACCCCAACTGTTCAATATATGGAACCTTAACACTGATCATTGGTATAAATTTATTATTTTCTGTGTAACCTGCTTCTTGAATCCATTCTAAATACTCATGGTCAAAATCTAATGTTACCCAGAATCCTGCTTTGCAAAGTGTTTTAACTAGATTATCCCAAGCCTCTTCTTCATCTTTTAATATATCTTCGTTGTCAGATAAATCAAAACTTTGATTTGCTCCTAGATATATATGTTGTACGTTTTTCTTTTTTGCAATCTCTGTTACTTCTTCAGGATCTTGCATACCTACAACAAACAAAGTATCTTTACCATAAGCAGGTGTGTGTTCAATTTCAACACCTGTAAAGTATGTTACGCCTGTTACATTATCGCTTGAAGTATAATCTCTTTTCATTTAATAAGCCTCTGCTATTTGTCTTTCAATGTTTTTAATTTGTGTTTTTAATTGAAGTTTTGTATATTTCAATTCTTTTAATAAGTCTTCGCTACCATATTGATTATATAGTGTAGTGATTTCTTTGTCAAGAACTCTATGTTTCTTTTTTAAAGAAATTAGATATGTTGCTTTATCAGCCATTTGTTTCCTCCAAGTTACTCAAGAAGTCTTCTGCGGCCTCTACTTGTTCACTTGTATATTCACCGTCATCAACATCTTGTAAGTCGTCTCCAGAATCAAATAAACTATCAAATGCACTCTGTGAAGATTTAATAGATTTCATTCCACTGAAATGAGTAAGCATTGATTCTGCTTCTTCCAACATCTGCATTGGCTTTTCACTTTTAAATAACTTATTAATAAACTCTGTCACATATATCACATCTCTAGGAACCCATAAGTCAAATTCTTCTTGCTTAGGTTTTACTTTACGCCATTCCAAGTGACTTGGCTTGTATCTAGTACAGGCTATGTCTGCTAAAGTATTAGCACGTTGACAAGCTTCAATATGATTGTAAACATTGTGTGCCATTAATAAGAAGTATGAGAAACTATCCCAACTTGTCTTACCTTCTTTGCCAATTTTATTTAACATACCAGGACCCATATAACATAAGTCACCCATTGTCATACGTTCGCCAATAGGACTATTAAAAGGGAATGGTATATTACTGTGTTGAAACATCTTATCGTCAATTGCTTGTTCCATAACGTAACTAAACTTATCGTTACGATGAACGTGTTGACTATATGCTTGTCCTTTAGCCGTTGTAATAAAAGGACTAGCGGCATCGTACGTAACCATCATGTTAGGATTAATAGTTTCCCTAATGTTACGTTGTATTGCCGTAAAGATACAAGACCAATTAAGTTTACTTGTACCTAAATAGTGAATTAGATCTCTGCCTGGATCTAATAGTTTTTCATCTCGCATTACAATAAGTCTACGTAGAGCAAGATGCAACTGTTTCATATTGTATCCAGCCATTGCCCAACCTTCAAATGGATAATGCTTAACTGCACTAAACCAATCATCAGCTTGTTGCTCATTGTTACCTTGTAATACATTTAAGAATTTAGTTTTACCTTGTCTATTACGTACAAAGTAATCATTGTTATGAATTGTATAGTCTAAACAATCAACCCAATCTCTTAATCCTGTCTTAGCATTTAATGGCGGAGCCGCCGCTAATGTAGGAACATCTAATACCATACTATAATCGGCTGTATGCTCTAACCAATTTAATATTGTTTTACGTAAATCATCATCTGTTTTAAAATTAGGCCAATCACATTTGATAACACCTGTTGCAATTTGAAAGCCACCACTGTCACCAAGTATAAAACTATGTTCTCTATCACGTTTCTGAATCATAGGTTCTTGCTCATCACTCTTGACTGGATCTCGAGTGGCATGACCTGCAGAGTATAAACCCCACTTGTAATTATAATACGTGTCTTTAGGTTTTAGAAAATCAAAGCCGTCTATACCAAACTCAAAGCCTTTAGGCATTCTCTCTGGTTTAACAAAGTCTGGTCTCTTCTGTGCTTGTCTAATAAACTTAGAATAAAAACTACTAATGCTCGGCAAGAATACTGAGTAGTCTTTATTACTTTCTGTAAGGTTTTTGTTACTTGCCATTTATTATCCTTTTATAAGGTTAAAGTTATACAGTTAATGCTGGTAAGATGTAGTCGTATTTGCCTAAGCCCGAATCAACTGAAATCATTAATGCACCTTTTTTACTGATATTCATTACACACGTTCCACTCATACCTAGTCTTAGAATTGCTAACACTTGGTTTAATGGCCATGCATAACCTTCTTTTATTTCTCCATTTACATTGTTTGCAAATGTACGTTTACCTGTAAAAGATCCATCAGCGGCACCTACTGTAAGAATTAAATCACCGTTTTCTGTTTTAACAGTAAAGTTAGGTTCAATTCCACCATAGATTCCTGCAACTGCTTGAAGTTCACTTACTTTAGCTTTAGTAGGTTCAAAACTTACATCCCACTCAACGCCTTTGAACTTAACAGTTTGTAAGGTCTGCTCAATAATTTCTTTGCTCATAAATCTGTATTGATCTGTATTGCCTTCTTTGTCTTTAAACAATAAGTGATCTGGAACTGTTGCTCCATTACGTTCACGAGTTACTACATCAACTGTAGCATCATCTGTTTGATAGTTAGGTAGTCCTGTAACACCAGATAAAAATCCAAGGTTTCCAAGACCAAATTCGCCGTTAAATTCATCAACTGTATTATGCGTTTTTGCTTGTAAGATTACTGTACGATCAGCATCCATAGCATCTAGTGTAGTTGATTCATCTGTGCTTGTTACTTTCACTGAAGTAATAAAGCCTAAGCCGGCTGTGTGCTTGACAATGTCTTGCACTATATCACGAGTCTGACTCATTTAGTTTCTCCTGTTTGAGTTATTAATATAAACATATTATAACAGTATTTAGAAAATGTCAACAAAAACATTGACTTATACCTATTTTAATTTAAGTTTTAGTTTACCAATAGACTGTTGAACACATAATGCTTGAATTTTACAATCTTCAAGAGCATTGTGTGCTTGAAAGTCTATCTCTTTTCTTGGATCACTTGGCATAATACCAAACAATGTTCTACTGTCTCGTATTTTCCAAAATGCCCAAGGTACATGATGTTCGTACTGCTGATATAGATTTTCTAATATCACTATATCAAATGCAGGACCTTGACACCATATAGTATCAACACCAACACACCATTTATTTAGATCTTTTAAAACATCTAATACAGGTGTACGGTCTTCATCGCCAAGTGCTTCGTCTCTAACACTTTTTTCTTGCCTAGCCCACCAATCTAATGTACTTTGCAATGTTGTTCTACCTTTTTCTAATTGTTCATCTACATCAAAACGATAGTAGAATTCTTGGTAGGGATTACTTACTTGATTTGGATCAAACTTTACACCTCCTATAGTTAGAACTGTACAATCGGGACTGGTCCCTAGAGTTTCTAAATCTATCATTGCGTGTGTAGTCATTACCAGTTATCCTCACTCCATTGTATACCTTTAATTTTTTGTACACAATTATTAAGTTCTTCTTTTGTAGAAGCTTCAATAGCACCAACTAACCACTGCATTGCAAATGGTTTCTTTTTGCTTCTGTTGTTGTTAATTAAGTACTGTATCATTTCCTGTTCATTGATATCATTATTGTAAATATACCTTGCAATTTGATAATAAGTATCTTCTACCCAATGAGTATCTCTAATATTTCTAGTAACTGTAGCATGGTTAGTTATATCTGTCAATACAAACTTGTCTGTATATAGTGAGTGAAAATTTAAACTACGTGGAAAAGGTATTTCAAACTTCCAACATTGTTTTGATAAACGGGTTGCATAAAATGATACTAACTGATAATCGTAAAAATTATTCCATAATTTATAGTCATTATCTAGTTCTTGTTCATCTAGTTTAATATCTTGTATCATTTATCATCGCGATTTAAAGTTTTAGTTTATAAAGTTTATTGTAGCAGATTAAAGGCTACTTGTCAAGTCTTTTTGTTTCATCCCAAACTATTGAGTTATAGAAGTTGGTAAACTCTGGAAATGTTTTTTTAAATGAGTTACCATGATAGTTATCATGTCTGTCAATAATTTTCTTTCTGCGCCACAAATATGGCTGTGTTGGTTTAATATTTTTAAATGCTATCTGTATTGTTGGGTAATGTTTCCAATGTTCAACTAACTGATCTAAATGCTCTTGTGATAAACAATCAATACTTAGATCATATGGATTGTTAACAAAGTTATGTCTCACTTTATCAACATATTGAGATAAGCTATCAAAAACATATCTAGCCGCATATGCATTTGGCCAACTTATGGCTGTTCTTATTGTTGTATGTATTGATTCTGGATCAGTTTGTTTAAATTTATGAAATTCTTTTAGGTTATTAAAAACTTTATTCCATGTACCTTTGTGTCTCCAATAATCATGTTGATCTTTTATACAATCTATACTAATTGCTATATCAACATCATGAAATCCGCTTACAGTTTCAAATACGTCATATCCATGTCTTTTTAATATACTACCATTGGTTGTTATGCTTATACTGGTTTCTTTTTCTCTGCCTAGCTCTTTAATCCTTTTACATATCTCATAAAAAGATTTAGTCATTAAAGGTTCACCGCCTGCAAATGATATATGAGTAACTGTATGCAAATTATCTAAACATTGTTTTAATTCATGTACGTTATTAAGTACTCCTGTTTTTCCATGATGTCCTTCTATTTTTGCATGAGTACTACTTAAATAACTTCCGCACATTTTACAACTAAAATTACATAGATTGCTTTCTCTATAATCTAAGTACCTTAATACAAATTTATCTTTATGCCATGGAACGTAATCATTTAAATATTTTTCATTAAACTCTTGCCTCAATGATCTAGAACCTTTTTGTTCTTGTGATACACAATTATTACACATAGAAGGAAGTGCATCTGAGTTTAACATAACCTTTTTAAACTTTTCCATTTCTGGATGAGTAAACCGTTCATCAAAAGACATATGTCTTTTTTCTTCATTGGGAATTAATATTTTGTTTGCTTCACAACATACTTGTATGCCACCACTAGTATGATCATATGTTGTTACCCAAGGTGCTACACAAGATGGCTTGTTCATTATTTAAATTGCTCCGCATATGGATCAAACTCTGTTCCACATTTCATTGAGCAAACTCCTAGTTTACCTTCTTTAATACTTTTTAAATTCCAACTACGTTGTATGTCGTTCATTATACCACTAGCAAATACTCCTTCAATGCCGTGTATCTTTGCATTGATTCCATCTTTACCACCTGCTCTATCAATGAAGTCCCATATTTGTTCTACTTTAGGATCTTCATGCCACCATTTATACATACGTCCTGCTGTCCAACAACAAGGCATTATTAATCCTTCAGCTGTAACAAAAATACTATTCTTATCTCCACTAGCAACTTTACATTTTATCTTTGCTTGATTGTAATAATTCATCATACCACCATAACTTTTCTCTATCTCTTTTTGTTTTAGTAGGGCAAGGTTTTGATGTTCTTTCTTTTGTGGTTTTGCAAGAACTGTAGTTTGCTCACCTTTTTTATTACGTGCTTGATGTATCTCTTTTGTTTCACTGTTTGCATTTATAAAACGTCCAGTTTTCTTTTTAATAAACTTTTCAACACCCCATTCTTTAGCTAACTGCTCAGCACGTTCTACATCACGTTCTGAGTGTTCAAATATTAAATAGTCCCAACGAGCTCTACCTCCAGCATTAATAAATGCTTTCATATTACGTTCAACGTTTTCCCACTTAACACCTTGTCTATATAAATGATTAGTTTCTTCTAGTCCATCTACACTAAAGATTACACAACCTTTTTTACCTATAACTTTAGCCACTTCTGCCCACCATTCAGGTTTCTTAGCACCTGCGTTAGTGTTCATACTTAACCACATATTAGGATTACAATCACGGAACCATTGAAATATTTCTAATGTATCTCTAGCACTAATAGGATCACCTAAGTTACCACACATATACATTGTGTGTAATTGTGCTATAAAATCGTGTGGGAATACATCAATACAATGATCTAATGTAAGTTCTGCTTCTTTACCTTTGATGTGTGGATTTACTTCGCCGCCGTTGACATTCCGGTCACACATAGGACACGATGCATTGCACCGTTGTGTAACTTCTAGATGAACTTCGTTTATGGCTTTGTAATTGTACATAGGATATCTTTCTTAGTATTTATTTTAAAAGAGCTTATCAAATATGAAATAATCAACTATGAATGTAGCTTGTGCACCAATGAATACAGATAAGTAAAATCTGTCTGTTTTCATCCACAACCATTTAATAAAGCCCCAAGCTAATCCAACCCTGGCTGTATAGACAGCATTGGCATATACCCATTCCATTATTGGTGGAAGATTACTAATGTCTGCACCAAACAATATAGAAAATACACCACTGTCGTATAAGAAACTTAATTGAGCACCAATTAGTACTGCAATACTATATGGCATAAACCTCATTAAAAACTTAATTATGTGAGCTGTAACTACTAACCTATATCCTACATAAATTACGTTAGCTACTAATAATTCCATTAATTATCCAATACAAATTTAACATCTTTTCCTGGTCCTACCTCGCTTGGCATACCACCATATTCATATACATAATGTTTTATTACTGCTTTATACCACATCCAACTATTATGATGTGCGTCTTTATTAAACTTGTGAATTGAGTTATTGTCTGCAGGCATTACACTTATTGCTCGAGCCGCTTCTCTCTGTAGTTCTCTTGTTTCTAAGGAATCTAAATGTTTATCAAATTCTGCAACTGTAAGTTCCCAAACTTCATCGTCTTCCATTACATTCCTCTTAATCTTTCTATCATAGCTTTTTGTGGATCACTGAACCTAAAAATTAATATTTGTCTACCTTCTTTACTGTAGTGTACTTCTTGTAACCAAAAGTCTTCTTGTTTGCCATATATAAATCCTTTATCAGTTAGCAAAGAAGATATGTTTGCTACTGCATCCATTGTAGCAAACGATTCTTTATGTGTTGTAAAATCATCTGTGTAGTATTTTATTTCTGCTTTCATTAGTGTAAACTTACTGCACCTTGTACTCCAGATAGTTTTAATATCATAGCTTCATGTTGGTCACTGAATCCAAATCTTATTGATACTTCTTTTGCTCTTGTATCTCTTACTATATCATGATACCAAAAGTCTATTCCATATACCAAACCTTTAGCACCTAGTTCTGCTGATATCTTACAAAGAGCATCTTGTTCTCCAGTATGCTCAATGTCTTCACCTATTACAAATTCTATATATACTACATTATTCATTATTTAATTCCAATTAACATAAACCTATTGTATAAATGAGTATCTAATGAACCTTCATATAGTATACTTTGCATAGGATATTTCTTTTTAACATCTTCTACGTCCTTACAACAATTTACGTGTTGTTCGTTACTGAAATAATCATTTTGATGTAGTAAAACAAATGTTCCATCAGGTAAGTTATTAAACCAATCGTTATTCATATGTTCACAACTTGTATTAATTACTAGATGTATTTTACCTCTATTAATAAAACTATTATCATATACATCTTGTGGAAGTAACTTGCCTGCTTCTTTATGTTTTGCTTCTAAATCAGCACTATAAGTTAACATATTTTTATCATCCCATCTAATCTTGTTTACATCTGTTGTAATAGGTGTAAACTTTTCTTCTTTAACCTCGTTAGGATATAGTCTTTTGCTTGGTTCAATTACATTTTGATCCAAGTCCAAACTCCATATTTTAGATACATCAAATTGTGAGTATAACATATGAGCAATAAAATTATACCACCCACCATAAAATACTACGTTACCTATAGGACCATCAACTACCTTTGCTAGTTCACTTACTAGCCATAGTTTACTTTTTACTTGTCCTCTACTTAAGAAGTCATTCATATCTGGCATCTCTGCGGCCTTATCGCCATCTGCCCAATAGTTAATAAACTTACATATGTTTACTAAGAATGGATCTTCAAACATATACTTTCTAAATAGTGTAGCAACTAATTGTGGTTTTATTTCTACGTCATCTAATTGTTCATGTAACAATACATTCATCCATGCTTTAACGTGTGCAGGATTTGAATTAGGCATATTGGCTAGGTCAATCATAACGTCACGTTTTCTATACCAGTTATCATGATAGAGAGCTTTGTGTACGTTCTCCCATCTGCTACCTGTGCCATTAAACTCAAAGTATTCACTCAGGCCGTTCATCCAGTGATACTGTTCTTTAAACTCAGACAACTTCATTAAATTTCTCCTTTAACCATTTCCAGTCATTAATTTTTCTCAATGCTTCTGTATTATTTTTATAATGCTCTCCAAAGTCTTTACCTTGCTGAGCACCTAATAGAGCATATTCGCCATACCTTCTATTATCTCCACGTGTACACCATACTTCAAGTCTGTATGCATCATCAACTTGTTTATTATGATCAATAATATTACTTGATAGTTTAGTACATTCACGAAATGCACTACGCCAAGTATTAAATGGATCAGTATTAAATGCTGTAACATTGCTTATCTCAAATTTAGGAACAAACTTTGCTCCTATACTTGTAGTCATATCAACTTTAAATTCTTCTACTTCTAGTAAGTTCTTTTTAGGAAACAGTTTAAGTCCACCGTACCCATATATTAAATCGTTGATAGGATTATGACTTCTATATGTGAATACACATTCAGTTTCTGGAACGCCAGGATATGCTTCTCGTCTATCACTAGGTTCAAACTTGAACTGAAAGTTTTCTTGTATTACTGCATCAGCATCACATACATAAAAATAACCTGTTCTGCTTTCTTCTGCACAGGCCTTATGAGCATTAAGCAATCCTTCAATGCCATCTATTCTTCTTGCGTGTGGTGCTTTTAGTTTTAGTATTTCAAAATTATCATCTGCCTCTGGCTCGCCAAAGGTTAACATAAAAACATCTAACATTATATTCTCTCTAACTTTCGCGAACTGCTCTGTGTACTTCAGAGTCTAACCAATGTTCATCGGCTGGTTTGATATACTTTTTGTTCGCATCTTCTTTTAAGATCTCAGTTATTTCTGGATCCCAATAAGCAATAGGCCAATCTAGCTCTTCGCTTATTTGTTGTAAGTAACTGCTCTTATACAAATACAATAGTTCTTGACTTAAAAAAGTACATTGTTGATTATCAAATAACCATTTAAAGTTTTCTTTTGCTATTGGTGTTGTATGAGTTTTTCTAATTCTTTTTTGTTGATGTTCTAATATAGTTTGATCTCTACCAATAATTGCTATATTAACTTCATCAACATAATCTTCTGCTACCTTAATAAATTCTTTATAAGCAGGTGAATGAGGTTTTTGATCTTTAAAATAAGGACAGCTAACACTGGTAACAAAATACTCACTTTGTGTCCAGTCAAAGTCTTTTAATAGTTCAGGATCTTGCCACATATCAGAAAATGGTTCGTGATGATGTCCTTCCCAATAAGTGTTGAGTAGGCTTTTCCATCCATATACATCTTCATGAACTGCTAAACATTTACTGAAAACGTGATTGCCTGAACCTTGCGGTCCGGTTATAATTAATAATCTGCTCATTTATACTCTATTATATACAGTAGTGGTTGATTTGTCAAGTTATACTTAACATAAATATATTTATGCTATCTCAATTCCCCACTTCAAATAAAGTAGAATTAGAGCTCACTTCAAAGTGTACTATTAAATGTCCTAACTGTCCTAGAACATACCAAGCTGATCGCAGACATGAATGGGATAATGGTAATATAAAAGAAGATGAGCTAATTAAGTTTCTACAAAGTACGGGTACCAATGATTTTAGGTTAACAGGTGCTTATGGCGATGCATTATACCACCCTCAGCTAATAAAAGTACTAAAAGCCATAAAAAGCCTACCTGGTGGTAGGTTTATATTTGATACTAATGGAAGTTATCGTAAAAAAGAAGATTGGGATGAGATTGGTAAACTAATGGCTAGTAATGATTTTATTGTTTTTAGTCTAGATGGAACTCCAAAAAACTTTACAAAATATAGAGTAAATGCTGATTGGACAAGTATTAAAATAGGGATAGAAACTTTAGTAAGTCATAGAGCTAGACTTAGATGGAAATACATAGTGTTCAAATATAACCAAGACTTTGAAACTATGAAAGAAGCATACGATACTGCTAGAGAGCTAGGCTTCTTTCAGTTTGTTGTAGTTCATACACATAGAACTCCTCCTGGTATGTTGGCTAGTAAAGAAGATTTTGATGCTAACTTAACTAAACTAGAAGAATATGTTTACAACAACACTCAAGAAGCACTTGAGCGTTATGGTGATGATTATAAGAAACACATTACTAGATTAAAAATTGCTATTACTCCTAGAACAAGTCAATTTAAAATGAAAGAAATAATTGAGAACAAAGCACCAGAGGCACATAGTCTTACAATAAAAGATAAAACTACTAAAACTATTGACATTGAAAATAAGCCAGTAGTAACAGATAATTTAAAACAAAAAAATAGAAATAAAGAAAAGTTTGCTACAATGGCAATTACATTTAAAAAAGAAACTGTAGAAACAAAAAATGTTTATCCACAATGTATGAATATAGACAACTACACTAACTTTATATCAAGTGAAGGGTTATTTTTACCTTGTTGTTTCTTGCGTGTTGATCAAAAGAACAATTTTAAAGAAGCAGGAATTACAGATAAAGATATTAAATCAATGAGCATTTACGAAAACACCCGAGACGAGATCATCTCAGGTGTTGCGTTTACTAAAATTATGAATAACTTTGAAAATATGACTATCTGTAAAAGAATATGTCCTAAATCAAAAGTTAAGTCTTAATTATTAGCTAGTGGATTATCCAAAGCTCTTTGTAATCTTTTGTTAAGTCTTTGTTCTAATTCTTTTAACTTAATATCAGTACTAGTTCTAAGACTATCAGCTTTTTGTTCGTAATCAGTTAACAGTTGATCACGTTTGTTTTCAAAACGTTGATCAGCAATATCAATTGCTTCACGTACATCAGCTTCAGTTTTGTTTACATCATCTTCAACTTGATCAACAATACGTTCTAGTCTAACAATATCATCACGTAATCCGTTTTTAATATCTTTAGAATAGTCAAGTGCTTCGTCAAGTTTAGTGGTTACTATTGCTAATTCTTCTCTAATTCCACTAAGATCTGGTGCTACATATTTTTCAATTTTGTCTTTCATATTTGAGTAGTCTTTATAAAATTCAAAACCTCCCCATAGTGCTCCACTTATCATACCTAGTAAAGGAATTATCAATAATAGTTTACTTCCGCCTACCTTTAGACCTTTGTATTCTATTTCAGCCATGTTATATCTCCTTTGTATTTCCGTTATGTGCTTCTTCGGGAAGCCATTTATTGGAAGGTCTTAATGGATCGTTTTTAGAATCCCATCTTCCACTTAACCTAAGTACAAGATTAATTCCGTTGTCTTTTGCTAGTTTCCTAGCTTCGTCTATTTGGTGTTCGTTAAAACTAAATGGGATCCATTGCCAGTTAACTTGTTTGCCTTTTTTAACACCTAAACACATTGCATCAAATGACTGTTGCCAATTGATACCAACTCTATATTTGTGAGCTGTATCTTCTAGTCCATCAACTCCAAACCACATTTCATTATATTTATTTACATATGAATCATAAAGCTCTTCCCACCAGGATAATTTCTTTCCAGATCCATTTGTATGAATTGCAAAGGCATGATTACTATTATCTAACCATTTTGTAAATTCAATTAGATTTGGATGATATATAGGGTCACCTAAGTTACCACACATAATAACGTTTTTTGGTTTTGTTTTGAGTACTAATTCTTTTGCATGATTAATATCTAAATCATCTATAGTATATCTTCCCTTATGTATTGTTCGTGGGCATTTAGGGCATTCTAGTATACACCTTTTACTCATTTCTAAATGTAATAGCATTCCTGTATTCATGTTTTAACGTGTACCCATTCTTCAGTAGGCTTTTCAATTGATGTAAATGGTTTTTTACATTGTCCATAACAAGCCCGTTGTGCCCATTCTTTGGGATACTTTTTTAAGTTATCTACAAATGCTTTTAACTCTATGTTCAGTATATTCTCTATAGAATTATTATGTAGATTCCAATTTGGATCTTGATTTATATTTCCTTTTTCACCTAGCCAACAACAAGGTCTTACTTGACTACTTGATGTGACGTAAAGCCTTTCAGCATTTTCACATTTAGGATAGATCATACAAACCTAGTCCTTCTTTTTTATCTTATTAAAAACTTTATCAAGTTCTTGTTTTCTGTCAATTGCCTTTTTATCTTCAGCATCTTGTTTGTCCTTAAGGTCCTGTGACTTCCAAACCTGAGAACATTTATTTTTAAGTTCTCTAAAGTCAGGTCCTAGTTCAAGTCCTTTGTATCTACCACACATTTTTAATAATTCAAGTTGCTGTCTAATAGCGGCATTTTCTGTTATAATACCTCTATAACGTTTTGTACAGGTACTTTGTAATGGGAATCTAAATCTAAGACCAATAGTAGCCCTATCATCGTCATATCCATTATTAACGTTTGATCCTGCACCTCTATTAGTGTTTTGACTATATTCAATATATGGTTCTAGTGTTGCTCCTTGACAATGCTGATCAGAGTTTAAATATTCGTTAGCCGCGTGTGCTGGCTTAACAAAGAAAGCTAGTAAACCTAGCATTACGAACAGTAATAGTGTAAATCGTAAGTCCATCCTTATACTCTCCATATTAATACCCACCCGTCAGTTGACGTTTCATGTCTTTTAAATCATATGTCAGTTGGTTTATAGAGTCATATAGTTTATAATAACTTTGCTCTAATGCTCTTAATTCTGCTTCACTTGCTAATTTAAATGATCCATCTCTGAGTGCTTCTGCTTTAACTCTAACTTCAGCAATCATTGCATATGCTTGAGTCATTTCTTTAAGTAGTTCTTCTCTACCTTCAGTATACTTTTGAGTTAAGTTTTTAACTTCGATAGTATATTTTGTATCCATAGCGTCTAGTTGGTTTCCAAGACTAGTAATAGTTATTGTATGTTGTTCAATTGTGTTGTTTAGTTTACTTACTACATTAACACCTGTGTAAAGCGAACCTATAAACGCAAGTAGTATAGGTGCCCAAGTAATAATCTTTTTAATATCCATTTTATTTGTCCCTTTTATTCGTCTTTCTCGTATTGCATATCAACCATCTTCTCATGAAGTAATTCACTTGCAAGTCCATTCAACAACCCACGATTGTTTTCCGGAATTTTCTTATCTTGGTATATAGCTTCGGGTTGATAAAAGTTTATACCTGGTATGTTATATTTACCGTATTCATTAAAACCTGGTACATAATTTATTAGTGCCGCAATCAATTGTTGTAGTGCCTGTTGGTCTTTTAATGATTGTGCTTTACCCATTTCAACTGCTAGTGCTTTTAGTTTATTCTTAATTATTTCTTTCATTTTCTTTTTCTTAGCATCTGCTTTTTGTTTTTTAGTTAACGTTTTCTTTTTAGTTTCTTTCTTAGCTACTACAGTTTCTTCTTTAGCTTCTTCTTTAGCTTCTTCTTTTTCTTCTTCCTTCTCTTCTTCTTCTTTTTCTTCTACTTCTTCAGTTGACTCTTCTTCAGTTGATTCTTCTTCAGTTGACTCTTCTTCAGTTGATTCTTCCTCAGTTGACTCTTCCTCAGTTGACTCTTCTTCAGTTGACTCTTCTTCAGTTGATTCTTCCTCAGTTGACTCTTCTTCAGTTGATTCTTCTGTAGTGTCTTCTTCAGTGGTCTCTTCTGTAGTATCTTCTGTAGTTGATTCCTCTGTGTTCTCTTCAGTTGAAACATCATCAACAACTTCTGGTTCACTTGTTTCTGGTTCAACTTCAACTACTATTTCTAATTCTCTTTCAATTTCTTGTTCAACTTCTCTCTCAATATTTTCAATACTTACATTAGGTATCTCTATATCTAAATCTGTTAATGGTGCTGGAGCTGTTATAGTATCTTGTGTATTGTCAACTACAATTATTTCAGGCACTTCGGGTTCTGGCTCTGGTATTACTGGTATTAGTATAACTCCTGGTGTATTATCAGTATTAATAACATCATCAACAATAGCATCACCTGTTCCTGAACCATCATCAATTTGTGTAGGGTCTGAAACAACAGGTGCTATATAACCATTACATAATTGATCATATTGTGGATTAATTAAACATTGTTGATTAAAATATGCTTGTTGATAGCCAGTACAACCAACATCAAATAAAGCATCTATATCACATTTTGCATCAAAATATCCTGTACAACCACTATCGTATGTTGCATCTAAAGAACATTGTTGAGTGTAGTATGCTTCAGCATAACCTGTACACCCACTATCGTATAATGGATTGGCAGTACATTGTTGAGTGTAGTATGCTTCTGCATACCCTGAACAACCACTATCGTAAAGTGGGTCTGCACTACATTGTTGATTGTAATATGCTTCTGCATATCCTGAACAACCACTATCATATAATGGGTTTGCACTACATTGTTGATTGTAATATGCTGTTGCGTAACCTGGGCACCCACTATCATATAATGCATTTGCAGAACAGTTTGTATTGTATTGGTATTGTGCATAAGCGGCCGCATAACCTGGGCAACTAGGATCATATAGGGCAGTTTGGGCACATGGGTTTGCTCTATAAGTAAACCATGTTTTTAAATCTTTTATAATAGGACCATAGTATCCATCCCAATTACCTTTGTCGTATCCACTTATTCTAAACCTTACATCACCAACAGCATTTGGTGTTCGTATGGTTCCTGAGTTAACGTTATGATTAAATATTTCTATATTGTCTGAGTGTATCTGCCAGTAAGTTGAACCTTCTTTGATTTCGTTAGTGCTGTGAGCATTACTTGTTGTCCACTCATACCATGTATCCATTGTCCAAGTTTTAGTTTCAACTACATTTCCATTGCTATCTGTTATTTCAATAACTACAACTAATTCGTCCCAATAAGTATCATCAGTAATCTCACCGGTAGTAGTGTTTACTCTATCTTGAATATCGGCGCTACAAAACTTGCCGGGTTTATTGAAACAATGTATATATTTCCATTCGTAATGAGCTTTGTCTATGCTGACACCTGAACCTTGTAGTGCTTGATTGATAGCATATGTTACTGCAAACGTGTTGACACACTCACCAAAACGTAAGGTGCTTCCTGATCCATATACATATGCTGATGAGGTGCCAGACGGACATCCGCCAGACGGACTGGTAATAGTTCCATCATCTAAATCTATTGTGCCTGGAGTCGTGGTGGTTGGATAACTTGGTGCTGATGTGTCTGCTAAACTATTAGAGTAACAGAAGCAACAAAAGACTAGCACCAACACCCATAGTTGCGCCTTTAAGTTTATCATTTTTACGTTGTTCCTCTTCTATGGCGCCAGGTAAAATATCTTTGTTCTCTTCAGCGTCCCACTCTGCCTGGGCTTCCTCACCTATCTTGCCTCTAAATGGACAAGGTGTTCCTGCCATTTCCATGGCTTTAAATACACGTAAGTCTTGACACATAATACTGACTGCGGCGACTTTCATGCCCATGTCATAAATGGTCTTTGATAGCTTGAGTCGTTCACAGTTCATGTCCCTAACTGTTGCTCCTCCGCTAATACCTAGTATCTGTGTTTGAACTGCACCAGACACTCCTACTGTACATAGGTCACTATTACTGCTATTAATGCTTGGTGATATTGCACTTGGTGGTGGGCTTTTTACTGTTGTTGTGGTTGTTCCTTTTGTTGTAACATCACTGGTTGATTGAGTTACAATAGGATCAGCTAATACTTGACCAGAAAATAATGTAACGATTACAACTACTAAAAAACTTCTTATAAATACTGTCATAGTACTGTTGACTCCTTTTAAACTATCGATATCTTTATTAGTAAGATATAATTAACTATATACATATTTATTAAAAAGTGTAAAAATATTTACACTAGTTTTAATTCTAAACACAGGAGATTTATTATGTTTAGACAATTATCGCTGAAACAGAATCAGCTAGAACAAGAAGCACTTTTTGAGGCATTTGATGAATTAGATTGGACTCATAACACTATTTTCCAGATTCCATTGGGAACTGAAGTTGAAATGCTAGAGAAAGACAGAATAGTTACTGCTCTAGCCACATATAATGGAAATAGAACTAAAACTGCTAATCATTTAGGGATTGGTAGGACATTATTAATACATAAACTAAAAAAATATAAATTAGTTTAACTGATCTTTGCCCCACTTGATCAGATTCCATAAACGTTCGTGGAAGTAGAATACAATGGTATTAAATGTGAGCTGAATGAGAGCTATTGTACCACTAGTCGCGATGTCTCCTAGTATGGCCCAACTGATTAAGAACGTACATAATGTTCCTGTCAGTCGCCAACTAATAGTTTTTACTACACTTCTTAGTTTAGTGTCCATATTGTATCTCTCGATCCATTCTTAATTAATTCACGTGTCTTTTTTGTTTTTAATCCTGTTACTTGTAACAATGGTCTTGCGTACATACTTGCGTTAGCCGTTGAATGAGGAACGTTAGCCCAATCAAATATATGAGCTTCTCCTGCTTTCCAATCTGTGTAAGTATGATTTCCATATTGATAAAACTGTCCTGGCTTCCAATCTTCTAGCATGATACTCATTCTACATATCTGCTCTGGGTTATGCTCAGATAGGTGCCATAGTTTATCTATATGTGTATTAAACATTTGTCCGGTTAATTGGACATGAATTCTATATTTGTAATTACCTGTTACTTCAAAATAATCACACATCTTTTTTAGTGTTGGATACTTGTCTAAATCTTCCAACATATTTGTGAGCATAAGTTTACTAGGATCAACTCCTACGTTTACTATGTCTCGTTCTTCTTGTTCTAACATTGGACTTGAATTGTTATTTTCTTTGTAATACTTTCTTGTTGCCCATGTTATTGGACTGGCGGCTTTTATAATAGCATCTGTATCTTGTTTCCAATCGCCTTTGAATCTACCTAATACTTTAAACCAATCTCCTTCTTGTTCTACTACTGAATTATCAAAATGATATTCACTATGTTGAACAGTCCAATCCCAAGAACTTTTTGCATTCTTGGGATCAGATAGTTTTTTCTTCCAATTGGTTTGATGTCGCATTATACGTAATCAATTCCCTTGTCTTTTCTTAGGATACTGTTTAAGAATATTCCGACAGCAATTACAATACATACAAGAAAGATAGGATGATTATAAATGTTAAATAATTCTCCCCATCTAAATCCTTCCATTGACGTTAAGCCTGGTTTCCATTGTTTGTAACCATACAACTGCAACGTTCCCCAGAAGTATTCATCAATTTTAAATGCTACAACATATGCAACTAAAATTGCTGGCCTACTAATATTAAACTGTTTACATACAACACCAATAGCACTTAAGATAGCAAGTAGAGCTACGTCTTCCCAACCACCTGTGTACTGCATATTAGCATAAACAATTACTACTAGAATAAATGTAGCATAAATCCAAAAAGGAACTTCTAAAATCTTAAGTATATACTTGTATAAGAAAATACTTAACAATGCTACACCAACAGTACCAAATATATAACCAAATGCTAAACTGTTTGTAAATTGTAAATCATCTAATAAACTAGGTGTGCCAATTTCCATACCAAAGTACATACAAATTGCCATAACCATAGCCGCAAATGGTGCCGCTGGTATTCCAAACAAACAAGCAGGTATCATACTAGATACTTTTTGTGCATTGTTTGCTCCTTCACAACCTAATAATCCTACAGGGTTACCTTCACCAAAAGGAACTTCTTGATCTTTTCCTTTGTGTGCGGCCTTTGTAGCACCATATGCTAAGAAGTCGCCTACTGCACCTCCTACGCCTGGTAATAATCCTGTAACAAATCCAATTAGTCCGCCTCGGACCATATCTTTCCAATGTCGTCTACAATCACCAAAGCCTTGTTTCAGTCCAACAAAGTAATTTCCTTCCATTGGCGGTGCCGCTGATTTTAATTGTCTTCTAAATCCATCTAATAATTCTGGAACTCCAAATAGTCCTGAAAGTAACACAACCATTCCAATTCCATTTTGTAAATATTCCCAACCAAACGTTAGCCTAGGATTACTTACAACATCTTCTCCTACCATACCTACACATAATCCAAAGATAATAGCACAGATACTTAAGAAGACATTCTTACTTGCCACAAAGCCTACACAGGCTAGGGCCATTGTCATAAAGCCCAGAAACTCTGGACGTCCAAATAATACTATAATTTTTCCATAATAAGGAAGTAGAAAGAAAGTTAACGCCGCAAATATAACTCCATTAAATGTAGAATCAGTTATAGCAATTCCCATTGCTCTCGCCGCTTGACCTTTCTTTGCCATAGGATAACCATCAATAACACAGGCCGCGGTTGTACTTGCACCAGGTATACCAGTAAGAATACTTGTATAACTATCAGCACTAGCACAACTTGCCACGATAGCAGTCAGAAAGACTAACCCCAAATAGGGGTCAGCCATAAAATATGCTCCCATACTAAAGACAGTTATCAGGGCGGTAGTTACACCTGCAATAGGTATAATACCAACTAGCATTCCATACATGGTGCCAATTAATGCCCAGATAACATAATCCATACTATATTCCTTACTTTAAAAGTTCTGGTTTATAGATAGATGGGAAACCATATGCTTCTTGGTTCCACTTAACTGCATCTCTTAGAGCTTTTTCTGTAATCAAAGATTTCAGTGCCGCTAATAGACTTGGTCCATCTTGAATCCAAGGGTATACACCTGTTTTGGCATAAATTTCTGCACTTGCAACTGGATCATTAATCATTTCAGTTACAGCCGCTTTTACTTTTGCCGCATTTGGGTTACCTTTGTTCATCCAAAGTGATTTTTGGATAGCATCACGCCAGTTACGAGTTAATTTATATGCTTGATATAAATCGCCTGATGGTGCTTCTCCCCATAACTTCGCATACACGTCTTCAAATTGTGTGTCTGGAAAGTTTGGATCATCCATTTGTACATTGTTTTCTAAATCTAGAATACCGTGTGTGAACCAAAGTTCATTACCTTCGATACCTGTGTAGAAACGTTTCCAAGCCGCTGGTGATTCACGTGCGATATCAAATTCGCCGTTTTTAAAACCTAGACGTTTTTCTCCGCCTGATACACCGTTAACCCAAATAACACGTTCTCTCCAACAAGCTAGGTACGAGTCAATTGACCCACCATCTGCTTGTGGTCCACATACTAACATTGCCGCCGCGGCCGCATCTGGTTCAAAACCTGATCCGCCTGCGATTGTCCAAGTACCTGTTTTTTCATCTTTGCCTTCTTGCTTACCAAGAACGATATCATTATTCATTGAACCGATTAGTTCATAATCAAAATAATTGTAATCAACTTTATCTAGTAAGTATGATACACCGTTACCACCGTGTGCAACCATGATTGTTTTATCATCAAAACGTAGGTCATTGTGGAATTTGTTAAATCCAGGAATATCTCTAGCACCTGGAATGTGTCTTACTACAACTTTTTCACCAATAAACTTTTCTAAGTTCTTAGCAATAATTTCGCCCCATACAGAAGTACCTTTACCAGGCTCCTGAGGAACAATTAAGGTATAATCAGCCTGAGCTGATCCTGCCATTAAACCGAATGCAATTAATGCACTGACTAATAGTTTTTTCATCTTTATTCTCCGTATTGTTTTTTTGAAAGTGTCAATTTGCTTAAAACAAAACTCATAAAAACCTATTGTAACTTATGAGATACTTGCTCCCTTGCACTCGCTTGGGTATTGTATATTGACGTTGGAAGGAACAGTAAAGCTCTTTACTGTTACATTTATTTATCATCTGTAGGATTTAATACCTACATAATAATAATAAATTTCTTATAGTTTCTTTAATACAAAATAGTATCGTGAGCCTCTTTCGCCTATATCTTGGTTCAACGTAACTAGTTCACAACCTAATCGTTCTGCACTATTGATAATGAATTCGGTTGTCCACTCAAAAAACTCAATCCATTTTGCTTCAGGTGCTTCGTGTTGTGTTCCTGGATTTGCTCTAAAATATAGTAACCCACCTTGCTTTGTTAGGTTTACTGTGTGTTCTAATTCAGAATAAATCTTATCTACGGTACCAAAGTTTATACTACCTAAACATATTACAACATCAAAATTGGTCTGTGCATTATAATCTAATATTCCTGATTGCACATCTGCCTTATCATTATAAGGATCAATTCCAACGAGGTTGTTTATCTTGCCTTTAAATTCATTGTAACCACAGCCCAAGTCTAATACTTTCTTGGGCTGTAGGTCGTTTACTTCATCAATTATTGATAACCCACTATACTTGTACTTCTTTGTTTGTGGTTGCCATACCTTACTAAAATAGTTCTTAAGTACTTCATGATCAATTATTTCTGTAAGGGTTGCTATATTATCAAAAGAGCTAATATTAATATCAACACCAAATGTTCCATTAATAGCCTTTCTTAATAAGTCAGTGTCTCGCATCAACTGAGGACTTGCGGTGAACATGACTCGTAATTGTTTTATGATTTTACTGTTCATTATTTATTAGTGCCTTCTTTTCGTTTTTAATGATTTGTTTTCTTATCTTATTCTTAGCCGGAATAGATGCTATATCAACTGCGGTTACTGTTAGACCTCCTACATACATTATAGGTGGACCAAAACAACCAGTTAGCATTAGACAGGTAACAATTAATAAAACAGCTCTCATTATTTTTCTTTGGGTATCTTAACCCATCTGTCTACGGCAGTTCCTTTACGATTTGTATACTCCACTCTTAACTCTTTTGTTCCTTTAGGAGCAGAACTAGCTACTGATTTAAATATCTTCTTTAAACCTAAGCCTTCTTTCTCTTCGTTAAACTCTTTGCCGTCGGAGACCTTTATATTAATCTTTCTACCCATATTAGTCAAACTCCGATCTGACTATATGTTTTCTTAATGCTCTGACAAGTTCTTCTATCTTATCAATTACAGAAATTAAACTTTTGTCTGTAATATAAGATTGTTTTTCTCTTAACTTGTCATACTCTTTTAAGGGTATTGTTACTGTGCTTTGTTCGTTTTCAAACGACTTGTCATTATCGTAATCATCTACACTTGTCATAACCCTCCTTGGTTACTGTTATTACATTACTGCTTTTTTAGACGTCATTTCATTCTTCTTATCTTGAATTTCTTTACGTCTTGCTTTTGATAACTTACCCATTTCACCTAATGCTTTTCTTGCTCTAGATGCGGCCGCTTTTACGCCTTTAGTTTCAAATGCTTCTTGCTCACTTAGATAAGTTTCATAGTGTGCCATTATCTGTTCATGTGTACTCATAGTTTCCTTTCCTTACCCAAAATGTTTTGTAATACTTTCAGGTAGTTTAGTTTTAATTGGAGCCCAAATAGTAGACTCGATTTTTCCAATGTAAATTGGTCTTGGAATTAACCATCCTATCAATATTCCTATAATTAAAGTAGTCATATTTTATAGTTCTCCGTTCTTTCGCATTCCTTCGCGAATGCCTGTAGCACTAATCTTATGGATATCTTTTCCTAGATCGTGCTGGGTAAATGTATACCCTACTCCCCTTCCATAGCTTATATCAACTATGTTAGGAACAATCATTATAACATATTCCTCGTTATATGTAAAGCCTTCTTTTGCTAGTTCTTTCTTGATATTTTCTTCAACATCGGTAACAATAAAAGGATTATCATCTTGTTTCATAGTACGTCCACCTGACGCATCTGTGTCTTGTGGTACAGTTCTAATCTGAATACATACTTGCCCTGTTTCAGCAAGAGCTTTCTTAAACAATTCTGTATGACCAGGATGCCAAGGTTGCCATCTACCTAGCATCTGTGTTGTTGGTTTAAACTTATCAAACATCTAATTCACCTTGCCTTTCACTCTCTATTATCATTTCTTTTATTCTTATCATTTCACTTTTGTAGTGTTCATATGCTCTCAAGTACCCTGAGTCTTGTGTTTCTACCCATTGTCTACTTGCTATATCGCAATTATTTTCTAAGTTAATTAAAATGTTTTTATAATTCTGTCTTAGGCTCACTGTTACTCTCTTTTAGTAAATCGTCTGGTTTATTAATTGGCATTCCACTTCTATCAAACCATCTATTGTCATCAGTAACATAACAATAACTTCTAAATTTAGATCCGTCAAGTCCTTTTTTTGATAAGGCTCTTTTATGTATTTTACCTTGGTAATCTGTAAAGTCTTTGTTAATTAATCTCATATCGCCTCCACTTGCTGGAGACCCATATAGTCTGTCTATTGATGTGCCACCAGGGCCCATTAGGTTACTAACTACTTCTTTATTCATATACTCTCCTGTTATTAGTATTGCATATCTTTATCAATTTTATGATCTGTATGTGATAATTTGTTAACTAAATTGAATAATGTTCTTACACCAAACCCAACTGCTCCTTTTGGAGTTATTGGTTTGCCTTTGTCTTCCCAAGCCATACCTGCTATATCTAGGTGTGCCCAGGCTACTTCTTTATCAACAAAACGATATAAGAACTCTGCCGCGGTTGTTGAGCCACCATATGCTCCTCCAATGTTTTGGAAGTCTGCAATATCAGAGTCAATCATTTTATTCCAGTTCTCACCCATTGGCATACGATAAAAGCCTTCACCTGCTTGTTGTCCTGCATCAACAATGTCTGTTGCTAAACTTGTTGAGTTAGTAAATAGTCCTGCCATTTCAGATCCAAGAGCTACCATTATTGCACCTGTCAATGTTGCTAGGTCAACTATTGTATGTGGTTTATATTCTTGTTGTACATAGTGTAAAAGATCTCCTAACACCAATCTACCTTCTGCATCTGTGTTTAAGTTTTCTACAGTCATGCCACTCAACGAAGTTACTACGTCTCCTGGCTTAATAGCTTTACCGTCAGGCATATTCTCTACTAAACCTACAATGCCTACTACATTACGTTTAACCTTTTGTGATGCTATAGAATGCATAGCACCTACAACTGCGGCACTACCGCCCATGTCGTATTTCATATCGCCCATGCCTTTGCTTGGCTTTAAACTAATACCACCTGTATCAAAACATACACCTTTGCCAACTAATGCAATAGGTTGTCCCTTGCCATGATTCCATTCCATTACAACAACATATGAATCTCTGTCTGAACCTTGTCCTACTGAAAGTAATAAATTGAATCCCATTTTTTCTAACTGTCTTTGAGAATATACCTTAACTGTTACGCCCAATGGAGTAAGAGTATCAGTAATTCTTTCTGCATATTCTTCTGGAAATAAAACATTACTAGGTTCGCTAACTAGATCACGAGCAAACTTAATACTATCATACAGTCCATTACCAACTGCATCAATTACTACCCACTTGATTAGTTTTGCTTTCTTAGGACTTGTTTTGTATTTGTCAAATGTGTAACTTGCTGAGTCAATTCCATCTCTAATATCGTTTGCATACTTTGTTTTAATGTCAATTGTTAATTCTGTAGCTTTATCTTTATACTTGTTATACATATTGCCACCAAACTCTCTAGCTTCTTTTGCATTTAAAAATACTGCTTTTGCTAGTGTAACATACTGGTAATCTTTATTACCCCAAGCGATGTCAATCTCGTCTTCTGCATTTCCTGACCCAGCATACATTTTTGCATATTTGCTTTTAGTCTGTAATACAATAGCTTTTATTTCTGTACTCATTTTGACCTTTCCTCTTGTATTTTATCTCTTACCTCTTGTAAGATTAAATATCCTAGTGTTGTTGCATCTTTATATTCACATACAAAGTTTGCTTCTTTTACAGGCTGAAACATTTTATTAGTATCTTCATACCTGCCTTCGTGTATTGTGTTCATCCAGATTGTATAATCTGCATTAAATTCATCTCTTGTTTGTTGTGTTGGACATACAAAGTCTGCAACTACAACTCTATTCTTTGATACGGCTTCATCCGCCATAGTTTTCATTCTGTTGGCTTGTCTAGTCCTACCTTCTGGGCTAAAGTCCCAATCGTTAGCTTCTTCTCTAACTTTATCTGCATTAAGATGGACCGCATTCAATGCTGGTGCAATTCTTTCTGCTAATGTCGTTTTACCCGAGCCAGGTAATCCACATATTAATATTTTCATTCTTTCATATACCTCTTTTGTTTTGGTGACTTATAATCATCAATTGGGTATTGCATTTTAAATTCATCTGGATTATTTCTTGTCCATTCTTTTTCTTTATACCATGTGTATATAAGGTGATACCCTATTCCACCAAAGCATACTAAGAATAGTCCTATTAGAATGTTTATAAATGTTTCCATTATATCTTCCAACTTT
>Ga0257110_1000281_pt1 | contig 26153 bp, 31 predicted proteins | sample LP_taG_7_FD_190184 | JGI IMG/M metagenome (GOLD analysis project Ga0257110, IMG submission 190184) | Marine microbial communities from Northeast Subartic Pacific Ocean, Canada - LP_J_2015_P26_10m | ecosystem: Environmental > Aquatic > Marine > Oceanic | place: Canada: Northeast Subartic Pacific...
ACAGTTAGTTGAGATTAGAGCTGATGCGGCAACACAAAGCCAAGACGCTGATAATGTTTGGAGCCTTAGGTTTCCAAGATTTAAAACATTCCGTGGCTTTGAAATAGGGGAGAAACTGTAAGATGCCAAATTGGTGTAGTAATCATATAGTAATCGAAGGGCCTACCGATAAGGTAGAAACCATATGGAGTATTGCTAGTGACGAAACAGATAGTGGCTTACTTGATGCGTTACATCCAATAGGCAAGTGGGATTATCAAACGGCTTGCGACGAATGGGGAACTAAGTGGGACGTTAGTTTGTCAGACGCTAACTTAGAACTCTCACATCAAGATGCCGGTGTATCTATTATAGAAGGATATTTTGAATCAGCATGGTCACCACCGCTTGACGCAATACAGAATTATTTAAGTAATAATGATGATGTAGAAATACATTGTAAATACTATGAGCCTGCTAACGATTTTATAGGTTCTAACCATTTTGGTGATTACGAAATATCATCACAGCCTCGTAGTTTTTGGGAAACAGATGATGTTGGTATAGAGTTAGATGAAACTTTTTATGTGTTAGAAATGCTTGACGAACATAGAGAAGATATTGAAGACGACCATTTAGATAACGACGAGTTAGTTGATCCGGAGAAAGTACCAGAATGAATCAATGGAAAGAATTTTTAGTATCTGATAAACCACATCATTATGGCGGAAGTCACCGTATATACAGATTTGAAAATGGGTACGGTGCTAGTGTGATACCCGAATTTGAACTTATTAATAATTTACATGACGAGTATGTCGAAAACCAAGACCCAGAAATTCCAGAGTCTGGAATGCGTCCTATTAAAGGAAGATGGGAACTAGCAGTATTCCAAGACGGAGAGTTATGCTATACATCAGGAATTACAGATGATGTGTTACGACATTTGAATGATCCGGAAGTAGATAATTACTTAGGAATTATACACAGACTATAATGGAACTAGCAAAGTTACAAGACGGACAATTAGTATACGGGCTCTATGACGAGGTCGAAGCATACGCAGACAAAGAAGGTACATGTGTTGATCGATACTTTAATCATGTTAATCCTTCTACAGTTTATAAGAATTTTAAGTATGTTGGTGAGAGCATGAGTAATCCATATAAGGTAAGTGTACCTTTTGATTACAGTAAAGGCAAACCACCAGCAACATTTAACAATGCAGGAGTTAATCAGGACAAATGGTAAACAAGATTAAGCATTGGGCAGATGTATGTAAATTACATTGGAAAGAAATTATATCATTAGCAGTTGCGTTACATTGGGCAATGGATCTACTAATTATAATACCGTTGTCGTTGGCAATAGGTTACTTGTTTGGAATACATGTGGAGCATTAATATGAAAGTAAAAATTAAAAAGCCTGTGAGTACTTTAACTCACACAACAAAAGAAGTTGCGTTACATTTTTTAAAGTGGAGAGAGCAACAGAAGAAAAATTCATTAATCGGTCATAACGGTGGCCCTAAATAAATAAATATTACTATGACACAATACGACGATACAGTAGAAAGACAAAGAACATTACTAGAGGCTGAAAAGTGGTCTGTAGGTGTTAAGGCAATACATGCCCATAGTATAAGTTCTATGTGGTACGATGACCGGCCTCAAGACACATCAGAAGGTAAATGCGTTACTGATGTGGAATTTAATAACGGAACAATTGAACGAACTCAACAAGATGGAACAAAACATACATTTGGTATAGCACTTAAAGGTGACGACTTAGTTCGAGCATGGAGCCGAAATACTGTTTAATTATTCAGGATAAGTGTATTCTTATCTAGCACTTCTATTAATTTATAATCATTAAGTAAAAATATATCTATTAGTTGTTTAATCTTTAATGAATTATTAGACTTCCATTTTTGACAAATCATTTTTATAAAATTGTTATTAGCAGATTGTCTGTGTAATAGCATTTCCTTTCTTGAATCGGGTATGTGTTTACTGTTTATTATATCCTTAAATATAAAAGATTCTGGTCCATGGTCTAAATTTAATCCTAATAATTTAAAACGGTCTTTTCTATTCCTCAATGCGTGGTAAACTAATAAGTGTACCGGATAAAAATGATTATCAAACAAAGTGTTAGTATTTGGATGACTTCGATTCCATGCTATCCATTCAGGATCACTGCCCATGCCAGTAGCATTACCATTAGATAAACACTTGTCTATAAATTTATCTAGCATATTATAACATGTCTCTGTAAGTTGATCTACGTTACCTGGTGTTATATGGCGAGTAGCATCATATATTTCTGAATTCCTCGTTAAATTAGCAGAATTGGCTTGTTTCTTAAATTCGTAGGATGTAAAATATGCACTTAAAAATTTGTCTAGTGGATCTTTGTATGGTACCACCAATGCTTCGTTATAAGGTTCAACTGAGTGTGTAAATCCTGATGGACCGCTGGCTGACTGTATAGGTGTATAGATATCTTCAAGTATTTGGGTAATCAACGAGTGCCCAGCCTTCCAATATAACATATAACTGTATTCAAGACGATAATTTATAAAACATATTTCCTTTAACTGCTCGTTTATGAATGGGTTTGTTTTTGGGTCTGATTGGTACAATTCAAAGCCGTATCTATTAGCCTGTTTTATATTTAACCCCATATCAGCAAATAAAACTTCGTGGATATCGTATAGCCAACGATGGCTTACATGCGTATCATCATTTTCCATAATAGTATTTATGCAATGATAAATATGAGTGTACTAGAAATTAGTACACGAGACAATAAACAGGAGATGAAAATGGCCTCAATCGGATTCATCGGAGTAGGTAAGTTAGGACAAGCCTGCGCCGAAATGGTCGCCGAGGTCCATGATGTTGTTGGATATGATGTTAACCCTGTAGAGCCTGAAAACTTTACAATGGTAGACGCAATGGAGGATGCTGTAAGAGGACAAGAAATTGTTTTTATTGCTGTACCTACTCCACATGATCCACAATATGATGGCAAGGCACCTACCAGCCATTTACCAAACAAGGACTTTGATTATACAATAGTTAAAGACATTCTTGAGAAAGTAAATGCTGTGGCGACCCAAGAACAATTAATAGTCCTTATTAGTACAGTACTGCCTGGTACTGTCAGACGTGAGTTTATACCTTTAATGACTAACTCTCGCTTTGTGTATAATCCATACTTAATTGCTATGGGTACTGTGAAGTGGGATATGGTTAATCCAGAAATGGTAATGATTGGAACAGCAGACGGAAATGAAACAGGTGATGCTAAAGAACTTGTAGATTTCTACAAAACAATAATGCAAAATAATCCTAAGTACATAATTGGTACTTGGGACGAATGCGAATGTATTAAAGTATTCTACAATACATTTATATCAGCAAAAGTAAGTTTAGTAAACATGATACAAGACGTAGCAGAAAAGGCCGGCAACATAAACGCAGAAGTTGTGTGTGACGCCTTAGCAAATTCAGATAGACGTATAATGGGTCCAGGTTATATGAAGCCAGGCATGGGCGATGGTGGTGCTTGTCACCCTAGAGATAATATTGCCTTGCGTTGGATGGCAGAAGACTTAGGCCTAGGTTACGATTTGTTTGATGCTGTTATGCTGAGTAGAGAAAAGCAGGCAGAGAACATGGCAAAACGTTTAATGCAATTATCAGGACAAAATGCTGATAATCCTGCTGTATCGATATTACCAAGTATGCCTATTGTGATAGTTGGCAAAGCATATAAACCACTAGTACCATATGAAACAGGGTCTAGTAGTATGCTTGTAGGTCACTACATAGAAGAAGCAGGGTATAATTTATTTTACTTAGACGAACAAACAGGAGACATACTTCCAGAACAATTTATAAATGAACCAGCAGTATACTTATTAGCACATAACCCAGAAGTCACATACGGTGACCAATTGGATACTGTGCCTAATTGGTATGGTGAACATAATGTCACTGATTGCGACGAAGCATTAAGTGTCAAAACTGGTAATGGTACAGATTTAAATTTTGCAAGAGGAAGTATCGTAGTTGACCCATGGAGAAAGACACCAGACATTGACGGTGTTATGGTGATACATTACGGAAATACAAGAGGAGCATAATGAATATAGATCAACAAATACTTGATCACTTATTCCATAAGTGGGGCGGTGACAATGAGAAACTTGCGTTAAACGAGCAGTATCGCTATACCCCTCCCTATCCTACTTTGGCTTTAGAGGATTTTATTCCTTACAATGTAGCAAAATTACTATACGAAGAAAGCCAGACTATACCCAATAAGTATTGGACAACGTTTACAAGAGCAGATAGTTACATGGAAGAGTGTAAAGATTTAACCGAGGCACCTGTGGCACGTGGTGTTGTTAGTGCGTTACATAGTAGAGAGTTTTTAACTTGGCTTAGCCAAGTGTGTGATGTAAAACATTTATTACCAGACCCATATTTAACTGGTGCTGGCTATATGAAAAGTTTTAAAGGGGATAGTTTAAAAATACATTCCGACTTTAACTGGAACGAAGAATGCCAAACTCATAGGGCACTAAGTTTAATTTTATACTTTACGCCTGAATGGGACGAAGCATGGCACGGCGACTTACAGTTTTGGGATTTTGAAAAAACAAAAAAAATAGTAAGTTATCCACCTAAGATGGGTAATGTGGTTGTGTGGAAATATCACAAACGTGGTTTCCATGGACATCCTAATCCTATTACATGTCCTGATGACAGGTTCAGAGTAGGCTTTAGAACATTTTATTATATAGCAGACAGTAAGCACGATTGGAGAGATCCACCGCATAAGAGTTTGTATTGGTATGACAAGGATAAAAACCAACCGTACCATTTAGAAAACGAATACGGACACGGTAAACTAGACGATGAATAGTTACGACTACAGCGGACCGCTTAACGGTGGCTACGCCATTCAGGATAACGATATCACGTCGGAACTAAAAGATTTTTGTGAAAGTACATATGAGTGGAAAGAGTTCTTTGCCGCTGATGGTGTTACCGATCATAGAGAAAAGTTTATAGAAGTTTTTGGCAGATGGATTAGAAAAAGTAAACTAAACACAATTAGTGGCTTAGATGCGTTTCCGCATGTTACACAAACTAACGGAACTAGCGAAGCGTTTAGCATGTTTATGCAAAGGCACAGCAAAAGAAACTTCAAGTTTTATAAGGGTGACTTTATGATGCACAAAGTTGCTAGTAATAACCTAGGTGCTAATTGGGATTGGATATTTAATTATGGGCAAATTAAAGAAAACGATGCTGTAATTATTAGTTGTCCTTTTAGTGATACCGGCCGTATTAAAGAAGATATGGATCAGTTGCTAGAATGGTGTACTGTTGTTAAAGTGCCTGTGCTAATAGATATGGCGTACTACGGAATGTGCTATGGCATAAACATTGATATAGACAAACCATGTGTTGAAGAAGTTACATTCAGTTTAGGAAAAACATTTCCTATTATAGGAGCAAGAGCAGGCATACGTTTACAACGTAAAGAAATAGATGATGCTGTATTGTTTGCTAACCAACACGGTATTGTGAATAACTTTGGTGCGATGATTGGCCAACATGCTATGGACTCATGGGGTCCGGATTATATAGCAAATAAATATATGAAAGCACAAATGGTTGTGTGCAACCAACTACAATTAAAGCCAACCAATTGTATAATATTTGCTCAAAGCAATCATATAGAACATGACAAATTTAATAGAGGCAACGATTTAACAAGGCTTTGTATATCAAAGTTACTAGTTGAGGAATATGAACGAACCTAAACATTGTAGTTTACTGTGGACACACCTCAGTAACGAGCCCGGCGGAACTTGTAGAAGTTGCTGTATTGCTCGTGAAAGAATTTCACGTCCAGATGGGTCAGACTATACATTAGGGGAAGATTCAATAAGGGATATTTTTCATAGTGATTATATGAAAAATTTAAGGCAAGAAATTCGCGAAGGCAACACGCCGGAGAATTGTGCTACATGTTGGATAGATGAAGACAATGGTAAAGAATCTAAAAGACAATTATACAACGGTTACGCAGAATGGAGATACCCAGATGGATTAGACTACGAGGCTGAGCCCGAGATGCCGCGGGATTATCAACTTATATTAGGAAACGCATGTAATTTGAAATGTAGAACTTGTAATGCAAATTACAGCAGTAAATGGAGAAAAGAATCTATTGATAGAGAAATATCATTTTGGGAACCACCTTCTACGATAGACTTACACGACTTAGAAAATTCTAAGTTTTGGTTAGACATAGAAGACTGGTTACCGCATGTAAGAGTTTTAGAAATAATGGGCGGCGAGCCGTTCTATATGAAAGAGTTTCGCAAACTCATTGACAAGTTAGTAGATCTGGGAGTGAGCAAAAATATAATGATTACTCTCAGCACTAACGGTACATTCTACAATGACAAACTGATAGATAAAATTGTAGGCAACTTTGAGAACTTAGGGTTCAATATAAGTCTAGATGGCGTAGCAGAAAAGTTTGATTATCTACGTCACGGGGATAGTTGGAATAATGTAGTAGAGAACTTAGATAAGTTTTATAAGTTACACACAGAACACGATCACGTTAATATAAACGTGACACATACAGTAAGTGTATGGAACTTCTTTTATCTAAGAGAGTTTCATCATTATTTTGAAACAACATATCCACAGTTCCTAATATGGAACAATTTAGTACACTTTCCAGAATGGTGCGAAGCAAATGTTGTGCCAGGAGAAACTAAAAAATTAATTATGGATAAAGTAAGCAATCCTGAACAATACGGACTGCCTGCTTGGGATTCAGTAAAATATGAAAAGGATATAGCACCTTTAGTAGCACATGCCGGTACAGAAAGTACAGACGAGCATTGGCGAATGTTTGTGGCGCAAGTTAAAGCCGGTGATGTATATAGGAACGAAAGTTTTGAAGATACATTTACAGAACTATTTGAAGTACTAAAGGATAGCATGATAAGTATATAATATGGCAAAAACAAAACAACCAAAAGTAGGAGACATTGTAGAACATACATGTAACCTTAATGGAAAATTTGAAGGCAAAGTAGTAGAACTATTGGCAATGCAATTTGTTTACGAAACAAAAGAAGGCAATAGACGATTCTGCTTGTTTAGAGAAACGTGGAGATTTATAAATGAGTGAAGAGAAAAAAGAATTTGACATGACAGATATAGACAATGTAGCAAGTCAATGGAAAGACGTTAGTTGGGATAAAATACAACGTATGCGTTTTGCAAATGCTGATCAAGAAATAGCACCTAACGACAGTTACACTAAAAAATATAATAAAGAGTAATAATGGACTTAGACGATTTTGGAAATCCAATAGGAACTAAATACCCAGGAGAAGAAGGTTGTCCTGAAGGTATGATGTGTATTCCTGAAAACGAATTTCATATGCAACTTGAACAAGCAGGCATGGAGTACGATGAAACAACAATGGAAATACAACCTACAGGCGATGCTGAAGCAATTATTGACTTCACACAAACATTACTTACATTAGACTTTTGGACACTGGTATCATTTTCAATACCGTTAACAATTATGGCAATATATGGATTAAGTATATATGCTGGGTTCAAATGGATACAAAGGAGATTTTCATAATGTTTAAATTACAAGAAGCAATAGCAGAGTTTTTTAATAAGTTTCTAGAATGGAGTTTTAAAAGAACTGCTGACAAACAAAATAGAAGGCTAAAATGAGCAATACTTATTGTCCACTACCATTTACACACTTAGCAACACACCCACATGGTGGTTGTACGTTGTGTTGTATTAGTGATCACAAGAACGGAGCAAGTAGAAGCAAAAACAACAGAGAAGACGGTGGAAACGAATGGTTAGACTTAAATAACCATAGCATAGATGAAATTATGAATTCTGACTACTACAAAGAAGTTAGATTACAGATGCTTAACAACGAGGAACCTGCCGCATGTACAAGGTGTTATGATGAAGAAAGAAAAGGAATTACAAGTAAGAGACAGTCCGAGGCCGAAGTTTTTAAACACTTCGACTCGGTACGAGCAAAGGAACTTATTGGGGAAGATGGGCACATTACTATGGATCTTCGCTTTGTCGAACTTCGTCTTGGTAATTTGTGTAATGTCAGGTGTCGTACTTGTAATCCAGCAAGTTCATCTCAGTGGCGTAATGATTATAAGAAAATTGAAGCAAGTCTGGACTTCGTTACTAAATATGGTAACATAGACAAGGACGAATACAAGTGGCCTGAAGAAGATGCGTTTTGGGACGATTTATTTGACTCAGCACCTAATTTAGAATTAGTATATATCAATGGCGGTGAGCCAACACTGATTAAAAAGCATTGGGAATATTTAGAAAAATTAATAGTAGCCGATAGAGCAAAGAACATGACTCTATGGTACAACATAAACATGACAAACTTACCAGACAAAACATTTGATATATGGAAACAGTTTGGTAAAATAATGGTTAGTGCTAGTATAGACGACTTAGACAAACGCAATCATTACATTAGACATCCAAGTAAATGGGAAGATGTTACAAATCACTTACAGCAAATTATGGCAGAGGACTGGATTGAAACCAGTATATGCCAAACAGTAAGTGCCTATAACTATCCTTACTTAGGAGAGTTTCACAAGTGGGCAACAAAAGAATTAGGGTTACATGTACATTTAAACTATGTATACGACCCTTCCTTTTTAAGTCCTAAAGTTATACACCCAGAAGCAAGAACACAAATACACTCACAGTTTAGAAAAGACTTTGGTAATCATCACGGCTTAGGCAATCTGTTATCTATGTTTGATAACGACGATTGGGACGAAGATGGTTGGAAAAAGTTTAAAGTCTATAATGACAGACTCGATCTAATTAGAGAACAAGACTGGAGAGAAGTGTTTCCTAAATTAGTCGAGTTATGTGAATGAGTGATATTATATGTGCGTGGATAGATTTATCCAATAGGAAATCTATTAATCCAATATTTGATGAGTACCTAACTATACAGCCATCATGGTGTAGTGAGCCACCTATAATTGAAGAGAAAATCTTTTGCGAAGATTTAAATTCAGGCGTTGCGTATTTTACAAATACATCTAGAGGCACACCGCATATTACACATTTATTTGGAAGTCTAGATGTTAGACGAGTAAGTGGATACGGACCTCACACATATCATAATAAACAAATATCAATTAGTGACCATGATCAAATAGATCGTGCTGATCTGTTGTTTGTACATGCTGATGATATGGTTTTTCTTACACAAGACGATTTAGAAATACTTGCTAAAACATCATGCCCTGTTTTAGTTGATGCGTCATTTGAAGCATTTACTTTTACATACTACTATCCTGTTTTAAAAATATTAAATGATCTTTTTGATATTGGCAAAAACTTTACATTTATTGTAGGTGGTGATTTGTCACATGAAAGCAATAATATACCAAAAGCATTTAGTGAATACACAGGAGTTAATATTGATGTGTTTAATTACTTTAGAATTAACGAAGTATTAGTTGCTTCATCTCAATCACAAACAAACGATCATAAAACTTCTTATCCAAATGTAAATAATGCCATAACAGAAGAACAAATTATAGAAAATTTTAATGCTGAAAAAACTAAAGACTTTCTCTGTTTAAATAATAGACCTAGATTTCATAGAATGGCATTAATTGATGATCTAAGAGAAAATAATTTATTAGAAAATAATTATGTATCTAGACGTTGGCAATATCCTGCTAAAAGCCATATAGTTCAACCAGTAATACACGAACTATGGTTTGAACATAATCATTCCCCTAGAATGATTAATGAGTTAGCAATATATAATACCACCCCTAGTAAGTTGCTTGATAACTTAAAAAAATATCCAGAACAAATGATTATACCCGAGTTGCTAGAGGAAGTGGAAGTTAAAATTAAAGACAATACTCCAAACTTGCTAAATGATAGAAGTTTTTCAAATGAAATATATAAAAACTCTATCTACTCACTAGCAGTAGAAACTTATTACGAGTCGTCATTTATTGATTCGTATCCAGAGGTGCTAATTAAAGACATTAAGCCGTTGCCATGGAGAGCGTTCCTTACAGAAAAAGTGTATAAGCCAATACAGTATGGTCATATGTTTATACCGTTTGGCATGCCATGTACATCAAAAATATTAAGTGAACAAGGTTTTGAAAACTTCCATGAAGAGTTTAACTGCGATGATCAATATGATCTTGACGCAGACGATAATATACGTTATAATACATTTCTAGAGATAATAAAAAACTTTGACAAGTCCCGTGTGAATAATAACACCCTAGACAAAATCATACATAACTATAGGACATTTTACAACAAAGAACACATAATGAATCATATATTCAAGTTCTTAAAAACATACTTATGAAAAGTAAATTAAAAATATTATCGTTTAACAAAGGAGCATTAGTCGATTATTATCAAAGTAATCCTGACGATTTATATGCGCCTACACATATATTCCCAAACATAGACCCGGAGCCTTCAGCACATTATAATGAATACAAAAGTTGGTCTGAAGACGATAAACTTTATAAAGATCATTGGATATCGCCATACACCTTAGGCCAGTTCGAAAGTATGAATCACGTACACTTCAATGGTGAAGAGCAATTTGCGGGTCTACTAGAAAAAGAAGTTGTTATTGAACACTTTAATAATTCTGATGATATTAATAATGTTGGAAACATTATAAGACAAGCAAAACTAGAAGCAAATGACGTAGTTGTTATATTCCATAGATTACATAGTTATATTGTACCTTACAGTATGTGGAATACTATGTACAAAGAAGATGTTAATGTTGTAATTGACAATGCCTTTGAAGCAGAGTCGTATAGTATGCATAGATTATTTTATTGGCTACATGCGTTATTTGGTAAAGTAGATTTTGTAAAATACCTGTACGCGGCACACGATATTCCTTTTATGGAAGATGGTAAGATGTCAAGAAAAAATCTAATTAAACAAGAGTTTGGTATTGACATGATCAACGTTGAATTCTTTATGTTACATGAGTTAACAGGTAACAAAGATGCTTCTGATAATGATGAACGCAATAAATTAATATATAAAAATTACGACCCAACTCTTTTTCAAACAAACAATAAGCCGTTAAAATTTATCTGTTTGAACAATTACATGAAAGATCACCGTTTATATATTGTAAACTATCTTGTACAAAATGACTTAATAGATAAAGGCATAATGAGTGCTAGGTTTTCTCTAGATCCTGACAAGCCGTTTTACAATCACGGAGTAACAGATTTTGGTTCTGCAGAATCTGTAAACAAAACACTTGAGCCTTTTGGGCAATCTTTAACACGCGACGAATATAGTAAGTTAAAAGACACACTACCTATTATTATAGATGACGACTTAATTGATAATAAACATGCTGTAAATTCTGATATGTTTAATTCAGAAGGACATGAAAATTATGAATTTAGAGACCGCTGGGTAAACTGGCAATGGTATGCTAATACTGACTTTACTATTGTTAATGAAAGTTCTTTCACGCCATCTTTAGTATCTCAAGAAGGCATATTTAAACAATATTTGGTTGACCATAGTAACCAAACATATTATAATAACGTGGCACCAACAGACATTGGCTTTTTAACTGAAAAAACATTTAAGCCAATTATGTATGGGCATCCTTTTATCCTTGCTACACATCCAGGAGCATTAGAAAGATTGCGCCAATTAGGGTTTGAAACTTACCCAGATTGGTTTAATGAGAGATACGACAATGAAGGCAATGATGAAAAGAGAATACAAATGATTTGTACCGAGATTAAAAAAGCATGTGAAAACGAGTTAGACATTAACTTGATTAGAGATAAGTTAGAGTATAACAGACATCACTTTTTTGCTGTAGAAAATGCTGTTAACATATTCAATAATCTCTTTGACGATATGCTTAGACGCGATAAATAGTGTTATGACAGACTTTAAGAAAAAACAGAAAGAACTCACAGAACTTAATCATGACGGTAACGAAGATCGTGGCCGTGAAGGTGAAGATGAATCCGAAACAACAAAATTATCTGAAAAAGAAAAGATCATCAAGAAACGTCTTGAAGAATTAAGAAAAAGAGATCCTTTCATTTACAGATAATTATATGAGAATATTAGGATTAAGTTTTCAATTTCATGATGCCGCCGCTACTGTTGTAGAAGACGGAAACATTCTGTATGCTTCACATTCTGAAAGATATAGCAAAATTAAAAACGACCCATTCCTTAATCACGAAATGATTTCTAAATGTCTTGAATTTGGCAAACCTGATGTTATTGTATTACACGAAAAACCCTTTGTTAAGCAACTTAGGAATATATATGCGGGTAATTGGTCAGCATTAAGAGAGCCAACAATGAAGAAATGGATTAAAGAGTTCTTTCCTGAATTAGCAGGAATACCAATTAAAACATACTGGCATCATGAAACACATGCCGCGGCTGGAGTACTTACAAGTAATTTTGACGATGCCGCTGTTATGGTAATAGATGCTATTGGCGAATTTGATACCGCAAGTATATGGCATTGGAAAGAAGGAAAACTTAAAAAAGTGCATAGTGTAAAATTTCCTAGTAGTCTAGGATTGTTTTATAGTGCCATGACAGCACATGTAGGCCTAAAGCCTATGGAAGATGAATATGTACTAATGGGCATGGCCGCATATGGCGAGCCGCATTTTGCCGATGCTATGAATACAGAATTTTTTAAAGATAGCAAATGCTCTAAGCCTAAAAATGCCATAGCAATGAAAAAGAATTTACAACGCGGTGTACCAAAGGATTATTTAAGTAGAAATAAATGTAAAGTACTAGATGAATACGGGCATACTAGACTTGACTACGATATTGCCGCAAGTGCTCAGGCTGTAGCAGAAAAAAGAATATTCGAATATGCCAGACATGCCCTTGTAATGACAAATAGTAATAACTTAGTGTTTATGGGCGGATGTGCGTTAAACTGTGTTGCTAATGGAAATTTACTTAAACTGTTTGGTAATGTACACATAATGCCTAACCCAGGCGATGCTGGAAGTAGTTTAGGTGCCGCGGCATTACATTACTACAACGAAACTAAAAAGAAAGTTAATTGGACTGGTGCGTTTTTAGGCAATAACATCAAAGGTGCTTACCCAATAAAGAAAGCATTAGCAAGTTTACTGAAAGGTGAAATATTTGGTATAGCAAATGGTAAAGCAGAATTTGGCCCGAGAGCGTTAGGCAATAGAACATTGAGTGCTGATCCTAGAGGCGACAAAATTAAAGACAAAGTAAACCAAATTAAACGCAGACAAGAGTTTAGACCATTTGCTCCTATAATACTACAGGAACATGTACATGAGTATTTTGATATGCCCGGTGGCATTAGTGATGCTCCGTATATGCAGTTTGTTGCTAGATGTAAAAAGCCAGAGGAGTTTCCTGCTATTGTACACGCAGACGGTACTAGCAGAGTCCAAACTGTTAATGAACAACAACATCCTGAGTTATATGAACTCATGACACAATTTTATAATAAGACAGGTTGCCCAATGATATTGAACACTAGTTTAAATGTTAAAGGCATGCCTATTGTTAATGATGAGAGAGATGCAAAAATATTCCAAGACCAATACAACGTCCCAGTCCACACTAAGGACGATTAAATTAAAACTCCAAGGTCGATGTGATTACTGTAGTGGTAGGTTGCCCGATCACAAAGGAGTATGTCCTGTATATGGCAAAGAGTTACAGGAAAGATATAATGGCATTGATATGGAAGTTAAACATATTAGTACAGTAATTGATAGCATTGTAGCAGAGTATAAAAATGTATGATATTTTTTACATAGGTGAAAACGAAAGTGTAAAGGCACATTATCCTTTTGCTAAACAAATTACCAGTACGGATCAAATTAAAGCAAAGACTAAACTGTATTGGTTAATAGAGCCAAACACGGAATTGCTAGACCATGACGTCTTAGAATATACACCTAAAGCATATGATCATACTTACGAGCATATATGGAAGTGGAATAAAAATAATTACGGTGGCGTAAAACTTATTCCTAGGAAACAATCAAACGGTATTAAAGAAATGAACGATGTCGTATGTAAAAAGACATTTGATATTTTAGAAACAGATACGCCCGATGATTATTTTACACTTAATAAATTTGCTACATACGTTTGGTGTGTTGATCCGCTGTACAAGTTCGATAGCAAAGATATAGATTGGGCACCTAGTAATTTTGAACCAGACTTTATACATAGTTTCCATTTGAGAGGACAACTAGAACATAAGTATCCAGACAAGGAAGGCGGCGTAAAACTATATCCTCGTAATTGGAAAAAGTGCGATGTAAAGTATCATAATTTTTTAGATGCTAATGCTACATATCCTGTTTACTATGTTAGAGATGTAGAAGATTACAAACAACGTAATATGTTTGACGATGAGTATGTTTGGTTAATAGACGCACAATATAAAATAAATGCTACTACACTCGACTGGGTGCCAAATCCATTTGAGGATGGTATGACTCATGTATTTAGAATGCCATATCAATTACAAGAAAAATATCCTATGGCAATGGGCGGCATCCGGTTAGTACCTAAAAATTGGAAAGAAGCAGAAGTAAAGATACATCCTGCCTGCCCTGTAGAGGACGAAGGTTATGACATTTTTTACATTGACGAAGACGAGTTTACATCTGAAATATATAGTGAGTATGCTCAACGTAGTAAAACAGAATGGTTTTGGGTAGTAGATAGAGAATTACAAATTAACGGTAAACTACTTTTTGTGCCTGCTATACACGAACGTGAATTTATTCATGTGTTTAAAATTCCTGGGCATTTAGAAGAAAGATATCCAACGAACTACACAGACGCATGGGATAATCGTTGCGGTGGTGTTAGGCTTGTACATAAAGGCTTTGACTTTACTAAGCATAAATATCAAAACGACGTAGTACCAGTTAGATATGATATATTTTATACAGACAATTTAAACGACTACGAATCGCCTGCTAGAAAAAGCAGAACAAAAATGTTTTGGTTAGTCGATAATGAACACGAACTAAATGATGTATTCAAGTATGTTCCTACTAAGTACGATCAAAAAACAATACAAATTTTTAAAATACCAAATCAATTAGAACATAAGTATCCTAAAAGTGTTACTAATATTAGCGATAATCGTTGCGGTGGCGTAAAGTTAGTACCCAAAGCATATAACACAGATACAATAAAATATGTTGCTGTAAACCCAACAAGCGACAGAAGTTACCCAGTTGTAAAAGTAGACAACGTAGACGAGTATACTGAGGTATTTCAAGACTGCTGGATAGTAGATAGCGAATACGAATTAAATCAAAAGATAGAATGGTCGCCACCTGTATTCCAAAAGAACTGTATACATACATTTCACTTAGGCAATCAATTAAAACACAAATATCCAGAAGCAATGGGCGGCATAAGATGGGTGCCTGTAGACTGGAAGGGTAATATAGTTATTCACAGTGAACTATTAAATGCCATTCCAGAGTATCCTATATTTTTTAATGATGACCCATCAGTAGATCCTGTTAAGGAGTATAGTTGTTGGGTAGCAGATAAATCATATAGATTAGATGAAAGTATTAAATGGGCACCTGGATCATTTGATACTAATAAAATACATGTGTTTCATATACATAATCAATTAACAAATAAGTACCCAGAAGAAATGGGAGGGGTATACTGGTATCCCGGAGATGTTGGCCAAGCGAGTGACCTTAGCAAAATTATACACAAAGATCCGTTAGTCATAAGTGCTAAAACTTATCCTATATTTAGAGTGGCTAATCCTACTGACTTTGAAGCAGTTACAGAAGACTGTTGGTTAGTTGACAGTGATTATATTTTAGATGATGACAACTTTAACTTTGTACCATGGCAAAACGATAATGAAAAAGACCAAGTACATGTATATCAAGTAAGTGGACAATTAGAGCATAAGTATCCAAAAGAGATGGGTGGTGTGTATTGGGTCCCTGCTAATCATAAGAACATAGAATTCAACATTCATGAAACTACACCATTTGGCGAGCAATTAACGTTTCCTGTATTTGACACAGAAGAACAAGGAAGAAAAAATACAACATCCAGTTGGTTCTGGGTTGTAGACACAGATGTGAATATATTAGAAGATTTTGATTTTGGTTTTATTCCTAAAATATGGGATAACGGTAAACAACATGTTTGGCAAAAACTAAATCCAATAACAGGTAAGCAATACGATTACGGCGGTGTTAGTTTATGTCCTAAAGTGCCTCAAACAAAAGGCAGGCCAAAATACATAAGAGAAAGTTGTTCAACACAAAAAGAATATCCTATTTACACGATGACAGCACAAGATGTTAATATTGGTGTTTCAGAGTTCTATAAAAAGTGTGCTGAACAAACAGAAACAAAAATGTTTTGGATAATTGATTATTGTGTTCAAACATCTGATAATTTTGATTTTAGTTACTACCCTACACAATGGGATATTAAAAATGTACATGTTTGGCAAAATGAACAAGGTAAACATACCGATGTACGGTTATGCCCAACTGACTTGTTTAAAAATAATACATTCACAGAAAAAGAAATAGTTAATAATAGTTTTGATGATTTAAAACTTATGCCTAGCCAAGCAAGTACAACACCTGAATGGAACACTTATACATTTAAACATGACGTACCGTTTAAAGAGCAATTAACTAATTTTGCTAAAGCAGATAATAAAGCATACTTTTGGACAGTTGATGCCAATGTAGATACATATGATAATTGGAATGGCAAGTTTAAACCTGCTGTTGAAAACGCAGATAAGTTACACATATGGCAAAAACTAAACTCAAGATCAGGTAAAGTACATGCGTATGGCGGTGTTAGACTATGGCCAAACCCCCTCTTAGACGTATTTAAAGCGTCTTACAGCAGTGATGATGTAAGGTTTAGTAAAACATCAAAGGGCAAACTACACTATGTTAAAGACGCTCTTAGTGTGTCTAAACCATACGACATAGTGTTCCTATCATACAAGGAAACGGGGTCTACAAACGCATATAAGCGTCTTACAGCAAGGTTTGATGCTACCTGGATCAAAGACATTCACGGCATATTTAACGCACACAAAGAAGCCGCAAATACAGTTAGCAGTGATATGTTTTGGGTTGTAGACGCGGATGCCGACATATCCGAGGACTTTGATTTTAGTTATATACCAGATATATACGACGAAGAAGTAGTACATGTCTGGGCAAGTAGTAATCCTGTAACAGGCGAAGAGTATGGTTATGGTGGTGTTAAGTTATTCAACACCGAGCAAATACGCGAAGCAACCAGTTGGGGATTAGACTTTACTACAGGATTAAGTAACAGGTTCAAGTCTATGCCTGAAATTAGTTGCGTAACACGTTTTAACACAGATGCTTATAGCACATGGCGTAGTGCGTTTAGAGAGTGCGTTAAACTTACATTAAGTAGCGATCCTGATAGTAATCAAAGGCTAGAAAGTTGGCTTAATCCTTTGACAGATGCTAGTTATTGCGATGATGCTAAACGCGGTGCTACAGAAGGAAAGGCATTCGCAAATTTAAATAAAGATAATTTAGAACAGTTAAATAATATTAACGACTACAATTGGTTATATGAACAATACAATAACATTAAATGATTGGGAACAAGTAACAAAGTACATTGACAATGGCTTTTGGAAACCTTCCCCTAGTTGGTTTGAGCATATTATACAGCATCAAGGCGTGTATCCTCGCGATGCGTTTAGCAAAGGACAGTTAGCAAGTAAGACTTGGCTACTAGGCGAATTATATAGAGTAGTACCGTTGCCAAGTAATATGACAGTTGCTATATTAGGTTGCTGGATTGGTACATTAGTAGAACCATTACATAAAGCACTAACCATAGAACGCATATACGGATTTGATATAGATCCACAAGCAATAGAACTGTCTGAAAAACTTAATCAGAAATATGTACACGATTCGTGGAAATATAAAGGTGTGGTGGCAGACATGTCGATGCTATCAACAAACAATATGGAATTTACTACAGGCGGAGAACTAATTAGAGTCAAGCCTAATTGTGTTATCAACACCAGTTGCGAACACATGGACACAGAATGGTTTGAGTCAGCGGACGATGATCAATTAATTGTTATGCAAACTAACAATAGCAAAGACTTCGAGGGTCACATTAATCCATGTGCTGATATCGAAGATATGCGTATAAAATACCCCTTAACTAAAACACATTTTGTAGGGCAGTTAGTAACACCTGCTTATACAAGATTTATGCAGATAGGTTACAAATGAAAAAACTTTGGCGTATCTGGGCCAAGAGCCTAGGAGAGAAGAGTGGCACTACTGACAGCGAAGCCGACAAGATTGCTATTATTAGGAGCATAATTGTACTGGTTAACTTTGTTACTTGCTTCGTTATTATAGCAGGAAATATACATAATTGGTAAAATAAACCAGAAAAAGTGGCAAAAAAGGTTGACCTCGACCCGGTTTTTTGCTATAATAGTTGTATAAGTTAAATAAAAAGGTAGGAGTTTTTATGTTTGTAATAGTAAGTAAGAAGAATAGCACAATCCACAGAGAGCCAAATAAGAAGTCATATGCTCGTACTCAGTACAAGAATGAGGCGGCGGCTAAGGCTGGGATTACAAGAACTATTAAGTTCTATAACAAAGCAATTGAACAAGTTGCTGAAGTAGTTGCTAATGGTGAAGCAGAGTACATGGCACCTAAGTACAATGCGTACAGAGACGCAACTGATGTTGCTCTTGGTAGAACTCATTGTGCTGATGTAAACAACTATGTTGTTATGTCAGTTGTTGACTACGATGCGATTGAGCCAATGGTAGAAGTAACTAATATGATGACTGGCAAGAAGTACAAAGAGTCAATCAACACACCGAGTTACATGAGTGCTTCATCTGAAGCATACTGGAGTGCTTAATGTTTGGGTCGATTGCTAAGTTATTTGGATTTGTAGTATTTGTAATTGTAGTTCCTTTCTACTTCCTAATTACAGTCGTAGCACTTACTAATTGGGGATTTACTTTTTGGACAGTATTATTACTAATATTGTTCTTAAGGTATATACTCGATTAACGTTGATTGTGCTTTGGGTCTGGTCTACTAAACCACATCCAAAGTTCAGGATGTTGCCTGTAAATATCACCTAAAGTTAATCTCCCGTCCTCTCCATCTTTCCTAATATTGTGTATAATGTGCTGATATGCACGTCCATTAAAGAATTGTTCATTTGCTGTATCAGGAAACTGTTCTTGGAATGTAGGTGCTGTTAGCATACTTTCTAATTCTCTAATTAGTGTCTGTTGCTTTTCAGTAACAATTGGCCTAGCATAATCTAATATATCATTTACAATTTCATCTAATATGTGTCTAGGCCATGCCATAGGTGACAACACAATATCCGGATGGAACGCAAACATTCGCTTTGTTTCTATCTTAACATCAAGTTCTAAAGCATAATCAAGGAAGTTTTTTAAATCAAACATACCAGGTCCTGTTAATGTTAAGTCCATTATCATTTTATCATGGCCGCCTGGTAGAGCCACACCTTCTCTAAAATTCCTATCCCATTCATCCCACACTAATCCTGTACGCACAAACTCACCAATTGGTCCTGTGGCATCAATACTAGCACACATCGTCCAATCCTTTGCTTGTGGTAACCAGTCGTATAAGTAATAATCTTTATATCGTACTCTGCTTAGATTACTGTTGTATCTTAAATGTACTTTGTGTAGGTTATCATCTGCTTGTAGTCTATCCATTGCTTTCCAATGTATGTCATACATTAATGGCTCACCACCTACCCAATATATTTCTTCTACTGTTCCTGATTTAATGTATTCCCAGAACTCTTTTTCAACAACTTCTTTTTGGAAGTTTTGTATAATCTTTTTATTTTCAGGAACCATAAATGGTTGCGACTCTGGGGTCCAAAGATTGTGTTTTCTTTTTTCTGTTTCCCATGAAGAACTAAGTTGCTCTCCGCACATACGACACTTAAAGTTACATAAGTTACTATATCTATAATCAAAACTAATAGGTTCCATTGTAGTTCGGCCGTCTTCGTCTGTACTCTCAAAGCACTCATCGATCTTATTTTCAAATAAATGTCCAGTAAACCATTGGCGGTATGTACTGCTACTTAATATACTATCATTACACACATCGCATTGCGGTATTTCTTCTCCGGACATTAGTTTCTTTCGTATGTCCATCATGTAAGGAGAGTTCCAATGTTCTTTTAGACTAACTGGCTTGTAATCATCAATAGTACCTGACTCTCTAACTTCACCGTACTTCTTATCATTACTTGCGTCAATATATTGCTTTTGAAATTGATGCTCTTCTCTACTAGCACAACACATGCGCCTTTCTGATTGAGGACTAATATAAGTGTGAGTCCATGGAGCCGTACAAAATACTTTATTAGGCGAGTCTGGACTTACAGCACCGTGTTCCCATATTGGTTTTATCTTACTCATATTAAATCTATCAACGGTGTGATTATGTTTTTTAAACTGCCGCCCCTGTCGTTTTTATTTGCGTTGTCCTCTTCTTCAATTTCTTCCCATGTACTTAAATTATAACCTGTACTAATACGCATAGCATCTTGTGGATTCTCATCTGCCCAATGAAGTATATGTGCCGGCATAAATGTAAAGTGTCCTGAAAAATTCTTTAAAGGTACTATCATTTTTTTACCGTCCTTATCGTAAGAATAGTATGTAGTAGTGCCGGTATCATTAATAACATAATACCCATGCCATGTGCCATAGTGCCTGTGCGGTATAATTTTTTGTCCTTTAGGCCATACATTAATCCAACTCTTAAAATAATATTTACTATAATCAGTGTCGCCGGCAATGTCTAAACATTGTTTTATATACGGAAATAGTAATTTAAGGTTAGGAAACACATCAATACACTTATATTCGTGATATGTTGCCCAGTCATAACTAGGATAATTATAGTTTAACTCATTAACGTTTTCACTGTTAGGATATACCTCAAATCTTCGTTTGACAATATCTTGATATATTTCACGCAAGTCATTAGGTATAATGCTACCTTCAATTAACAATTCGTCACCTATAGATTTTTTATCTAGGTGATATTCTATTGTTCTATTGTCCGCCAAGTCCATCTGAGTCTGGATCCCACCCAATACTACTGCCTGCCTTTTTGTAATCTGGCTCGTCAGCATATTTTTTATCATCGTAATTGTCCAAACTTTCACCTGTTTTTCTTGTACGTTGCCTTACTTCCTCTACGGTTACTTCGCCGTCTTCACTTACTTCTCTATGAGCAAAAACTTCTACGAGTCTTTCACCTTTAGGTTTTTGAATATCGTTTTCTGGTTCTGCTAGTTCTGTAAATTCTAAACTATCATACCATTCTACTAGTCTTGGAAATGCTTTTCTAAAATCTAATCCGCGTCTTTGGTCGTACTGTTCATAGAATACTCTAAAGTCGTGTTCTAATAAATCTTTATCTGCAGTATTTCTGTGTGGTGTTTTAACAACATCTAGATATTCTATAAGTCTAGTTAACTGTTCTTGTTCCCACATTGCTACTAACTGCTGGCCGCTTTGATCTCTTTCGTCTCTTTCTCTAACACCGTTAAGCCATTCCTTTAATTCTGTGTGATACAAATGTCTTAAATGATCTGGTAATGTTAAAGCACTTTGGAAACTTGGAAAACGTAATATGTTTACACTAAACCTAGGTTTACTTGCTCCAAACTCTCGCTTCATGCCTAACATCCAATCTAAAAATTGTACAATGCTGTCTAAACATAATGCGTTAACTGTCATCATCATATGGAAACCTTCAATGTTTCCTTCACGCAACATAATAGCACAATTTTGTTTCCATTCAGACCAGATTAATCCATCTCTAATATATTCTCCACCAAGTCCTACTGCTTCACCACTTGAATATAAGTGAAACTTATTAACATGCTGTGATGCTTCTGCTAATCTAGTGATTAATTTTGGCTTGCCACCTAAGTTACTGTTAACAGCAAATCGCATGTTTTTAGCATTTGGGTGAATGTCAGCATTGTCTTTGAACCATTCAAATAAACCCCACACACTATCATTCATCATGGGCTCGCCACCTGTAATTCTAAGTTCTTCTAATTCTAAACTTAGTTCAGGCCACCATTCCCAAAATGCTTTTACATAAGGATTTTCTTCGTCTTTAACAAATGGATCGGCATACGGAGCGTCATCAATAAAGTGACCTCTAGCATCTGATTTAATATTTTGATATCCGCCAAACTTTCTAACGTCTTTAACCCATGTACTACTAAATGCTGGGTTACAATATGAACAAGCAAAGTTACATGTTCTATCAAACGCAATTTCCAATGTTTTTAAATTGACATCGTCCATTGGGTCCATGGTAGCAATTTTTTCAATCTCTTCATCGGAGTATATAACAGTTTTAAATGTCCTGTCACTGACCGGTCTATGGCCATCGGAATCTTTTTCCATGTCCTCAATCTTCCAGCAGTATTCACACTCTTTTGGTCGAGTGCCCTCTAACATCATTTGACGCATTTTCTTTTTGTGTCTAGTGTTATGAATTGCTGAAGGATTTGTTTTAATCTCTTCCTTGTCGATGTTATGTGCTGGGGGATGGTGACAACTAGCCGTTCCACCGTGCCCTAACCATATTGTGGCATTAAGCCATTTAGCCGCACAAAACGAATCTGATATAGGATCAATTACCCTACTTCTATATTCGTTATCACTTTCATTTGCTTTTCTTGGCATTCTATTCTCCTGTTAAGGCGTTCGCCTGTTCGCACATATTCCACCAATCATCCATCTCTGGATATGTTGCTAAAAAGTCTGTGCCTCTTCTAGCATCGTGCTGTGTAAAGAACTTGTAAAAGTTTGCCCTTGCTTTTAACTGTTCTTCTTGCGACATTTTACGGCCTTCTTTCATCCAAGCAAGGTTTCTTCTAACCTTATCTATTTCAAAATCTTTAAAGCCTCTATAGTCTATATTTACTTCATCTGCCTCATTTAACTCCATAAATGCGATGGCTTCCTCCAAGTAATCCTCGTACTGCTGTGGCATTGCCTGTATACATTGCCAAAGTGGTGCTCTGAGTAAGGGTATATCAAACCATATACGTTGCTTAGGTCGAACTTCATAGTCATCATGTTTATGATCGCCATTGTCCGGAATAGGTATATACTTTATTCCTTGTACATCTTTAGCATACTGATTTCTTAAGTCTAGTATCCATTGTAAATAGTCTCGTAAACTTGTAAGACTAAGTGAGTTAAATGTATTAATAAATGTTATTGTTGTATTATCTGTTTCTTGTAGTATACGTTGTACATTATCTTGTAGCATTTGAAAATCCAGTCCGTTACGCATATACTCTGCTTGTGAGCCAAAGCCATCGACACTTACAAATACTGCGAAGTTCTTACATGCTGGTGCTACATACCAGTTATTCCCTGAGTTTGGATTAAACTTTTCCGGGTCCTCCCATATTTGTATCTCTTCTAATTTCTGTAGCGATTCGATGAACTTATCCATTAGCACTGGTTTAGGTGGACACATATTAGATGTCACACTCATTTCTAACCAGGCATTTGGGTTACTATATACATAATCTAAAACTTTAAATGTATTGCTATCCATTAACGGCTCACCGCCTGTCATACGAAAAACTTCTAAGTCCTTGTACATATCAGGCCACCATTTCCAAAATGCAGTAACGTATGGATTTTCTGCTTGTGATAACTTTAAAGGCATTAGTCCAGATTTTTTTAAACTGTCAAGATTATTGTGTTCGCCACCAACAATATCATACGGACCGTGCTCTTTAATTTCTTTTTCCCAACTATTGGATAGGTGAGGCGAGCAGTAACTACACTTGAAATTACATGCTTGGTTGAAATTTACTTCAACATAACGTGGGTTGATGTTTCCATCAGCACCAGCATCAGCGATATCTTCCCTGGCATTTTGTGCCCAGTACTCGCCACTCCTATAAACTCTATCACTTCTACCACCAACATCTTCAATACGCCAGCAGTATGAACAACCATCAGGCCTTTTGCCTTCTAACATTTGTTTGCGTTGCTCTTTCTTTTCTTCAGTATTGTGTAATGCTGAAGGATTTAGTTCTAATTCTTTTAATGGTATTTTATGTGTAGGCGGATGATAACAACTGTGTGTCATACCGTTATGTAAGTGCATAGATACCTGTGCCCATTTGGCATAACACATGCTTGGACTGATATTATCTAATTGCTCATTGGCCTTATCCGCGGCTTGATCATAATTACTCATCTTTGTTTTTTAATAAATCTATAACTGTTCTATCAAGACCTAAATCAATTAATGCTAAGTCTGTTCGTTTATCTAATAAGTATACAACGTCTTTTGCGTAATCTTTTATATTATTGGCATCAATACCGCTAGGACTAACACAAAATGCTGTAGTGACGCTGTTAGACGCACTAAACACCACTTGCTGTAGCATACTTCTTAATACAGCATACATAACGTACTGATTATCTTTAAATGGCCAGCCTGTAATTGAACTTGTGATAGAACATATTTTTACTGGTTCGTCTTTGCTTTCTAACCATTTAATTAGTTTTATAAAGAATAAAAACACAGGCGAATACTTTGTTAACATAGTTGTCATATCATCTACACTAATATCTTTATAATTTTGTGTGTTTATTTGTAATGCTATTTGTTCTTCTATGTTAGCATTTAATATTACTATATCTGGTACTACCTTGCCTTCTATAAATTTGTTAAAGTCAGTGTAGTCTAGTGTGTCCCTTCCCCAACCATATGTTGAAATATCGTTATCTCTGAACTCTGATATCAACGCCTGTGAAAAGTTAGACGAGTGCCCGAAGATCCATGCTAATTCTTTCATTGTCCAATTAGGCCTTTCTCTAATAGATCTTGGATTTGCCTTTCAGTTATCATTGCTCCCCATCTTTTAGGGTTGACAAAAGTTGCTTTGAAGAATTTGCTCATTTGATCATTGGGTTCAAATAACATCATGCCTTGAACTTCTTCATTTAGTCTATTACCAATAGCAATAGTTTTTTCTTTTAAATGTTCATCGCTGTCTATATAACTTTTTTCCTTATCAAAAAACTCTTTGAACCAATCGTAGTCTGAAATGTTATTAGTGTCCCAATCACTTAATACTGTTTTCTCACAACCTAACCTTGCTCCGTATATTGCCCACCAACCGTTTTCAACATCAGTGCCTACATTACACCAAACATTTAATCTGTTAAAATTGCCGTACCATACTTTATCCTGGAACTCGTGTGCCTTGACTCTAGCACCTTGATCTAAACTTAGTTTAACACCTTCTCTAAATCCTGCTCTAAAGGCTTGGAAAGGTGACGCTGTTTGATGTACTTCTGAGAAGATATCGTTCATTTGTATGTAGTTTAGTTTCCAACAAAACTCCATTCCTTCGCCATCTACTGCGGCTTCGTGGGTGTTAATACCCAGTGTATACTCTTTAGGCCAGCACTTTAATCCGCCGTTTCCGTATACTAAACCATTTAATAAGTTCTTAGCATTCCAACTAAATATGCTTTCTGATATATCATTGCCGTCATGATCCTTTTCAGGAAAATTTAATGTGTTCTCAAAGAATTCATCCATTACAATGTTGTCACCATCTACTGTGATAAATCTATCTGTTTCACTTTGTTCAGCACATGTTTTATGTGCGGCATCAAATCCTTTAACACCGTGTACACGTTTTGCCCATGGAACTTTGTTTAATAAGTCTGCCCAATTTTCTTCACAGTTAGGTTCGTCATAACTGATATAAAAAATATCTAATTCTGTTACGTCTATTTTCATTTTATTACCTTGTACTCATACTTATCAAATATTTTTCTTGTAAAGAGATCACATTTTTCTAAACCAGTACTAACATCA
>Ga0257110_1000284_pt1 | contig 25858 bp, 17 predicted proteins | sample LP_taG_7_FD_190184 | JGI IMG/M metagenome (GOLD analysis project Ga0257110, IMG submission 190184) | Marine microbial communities from Northeast Subartic Pacific Ocean, Canada - LP_J_2015_P26_10m | ecosystem: Environmental > Aquatic > Marine > Oceanic | place: Canada: Northeast Subartic Pacific...
CGCTATGAGAACTCCTGAAGGAAAATCCTATAAAGACACCCTGTTTCTGCCCAAAACAGATTTCCCTATGAAGGGTAATCTGACCGTGCGGGAACCGGCGCGCCTCGAAAAATGGAACTCCGAAGATCTTTACGCGCGAATTATCGCCAAGAAGAAGGCTGAGAATGCTCCGCGTTTCATTCTTCACGATGGTCCTCCATTTGCAAATGGGGACGTTCATATGGGGACGGGCTTAAACAAGGTGCTTAAGGACTTTGTGGTGAAATCAAAGTCCATGGCGGGGTTTGAAGCACCTTATATCCCTGGTTGGGACTGCCACGGACTGCCGATCGAGTTTAAGGTGATGCAGGATGAGGATGCTCGGGACATCGAGCCTGCTGAAATCCGTCGTCGCTGTGAAACCTTCGCCCGCGGCTGGATCGATACCCAGCGTGAGTCTTTCAAGCGCCTCGGGGTTTTTGGTGATTGGAATAATCCCTATCTCACCCTTGATCCGGGTTACGAAGCTAATATTCTAAGAACGTTTGCGGCACTGATCGAGAAGGGCTGTATTTATCAATCAAAGAAGCCGGTTCAGTGGTCTTTCGGGGCTAAGACCGCGCTAGCCGAGGCCGAGGTCGAGTATCAGGTTAAGAAATCGACTGCGGTTTTCGTGAAATTTGATCTTCCCTCGCACGACGCTTTGCCTGCCGGGAGCTCGATCGCAATCTGGACTACGACGCCTTGGACGCTTCCAGCGAATCTCGCAATCGCAGTGCATGAGCGTTTTACTTACACCATCGGGAAATATTCGAATGGGGAAACAATTATTGTTGTCCGTGATCTTCTTGTCGATTTTCAGGAAAAGACTGGCCTGACTTTAGAGGAGGAATTGGGCGAAATTAAAGGAGCTGAGCTCGAAGGCTTAGAAGCACAGCATCCCTTCCTCGATCGCATTTCCAAAGTAATTCTCGCTCCTTTTGTTACCACCGACTCCGGCACAGGTGCGGTCCACATTGCTCCCGGCCATGGTGCGGACGATTACTCCATCGGGCAGCAAAACGGCCTCGCAGTCCTTAGCCCGGTTGATGATGATGGCCTCTTCACCGATGAATGTGGTCTACCCGAGTTGGTCGGGACCCACGTTTTCAAAGGCAACACTCGGATTGTCGAGATTCTTACTGAAAAAGGAGCGCTTCTAGGCGAGGAAACCTACGAGCACAGTTACCCGCACTGCTGGCGTTCCAAGACACCCATCATCTTCCGCGCGGTAGAACAGTTCTTCATCTCTATGGAGGGGCTTCGCGAAAAAGCTCTCGGTGAGATTGATGATGTTGAGTGGCTTCCCAATTGGGGTCGTAATCGTATTTACGGAACTGTCGAAGCCCGGCCCGACTGGTGTATTTCGCGTCAGAGAACTTGGGGTGTTCCGCTTCCTGTTTTCTTCAAGGAAGATGGCGAGCCCATCGTCTCAGTTGATCTGGCTAAGAAAGTTGCCGATCTTGTTGAGAAGGAAGGTACTAACGTCTGGTTTGAAAAATCTGATGCTGAATGGGCTACCCTTCTCGATCTTCCCGAGGGGTCTACAAAGTGCCGCGACACCTTGGACGTTTGGATTGATTCCGGTTCGTCCCACGTTGCAGTTCTCGAGGCTCATCCCGAGCTCAATGTTCCAGCTGACCTTTATCTTGAAGCGACCGATCAGCACCGCGGATGGTTTCAAAGCTCCCTCATGCTGAGTGTCGGAGTTCGAGATAAAGCACCTTATAAAACGGTGATGACCCATGGCTTTGTGGTGGATACCGAGACTGGGAAGAAAACTTCTAAGTCTGATGCCAAGAAGAAAGGGAAACCGACTGATGCGGCGCATTTCTATGGGAAATATGGGGCTGATATCCTTCGCCTTTGGGTGAGTTCGGTGGATTGGCAAAACGAGGTCCCCTTCAGTGAGAAGCTCTTCCAGCAAGTTGGAGAACCCTATCGTCGACTGCGCAACACCTTTAAGATTCTTCTTGGTAACATGCGGGATGAAGAGGTAGGTGAACCAGCGTCACTTCCGCTGATTGATCAGTGGGTCATGGAGCGCTTGCAGGTCATTATCGCTGAAGTGCGAGAGGCCTATGAAAAGTATGACTTCCGTCGAGTTTTTACGCTGGTTAACCAGTTTGCCGCGAGCGATCTCAGCGCTAACTATATCGATATTACCAAAGATCGCCTCTATTGCGATACCGAGGAAAGTGAGCAACGCAAAGCGAGTGTTTGGGTGATGGGGCAGCTATTTGATGCTCTCGTAAAACTCCTCGCGCCGGTTCTTGCTTATACAGCTGAGGAAGCTTGGGAGCATGCGGGACGTGAAGGGAGTATCCATGAGCAGGATTTCCCGAAGGTGAATCCTAAGTATGCGACCACTGGGGCGATAGAGACGGTTGATAAACTTCTTGAGATCAAATCCGTCATGCAGGCTGCAATTGAGGAAAAGGTCCAAGGTAAAGAGTTTAAAAAGAATAACGAAGCCAGCGTCACCCTGACCGTTCCCTCGGGTAATCCCTACCTTGAACTACTTAATGATCACCAGTTCGCTAGCGAATTCTTTATCGTGAGCGAACTTAAAGTTGAAGAGGGTGAAGTTTTATCTGCGGTTGCCGAAGCAACTTCATATCCGATGTGTCCTCGTTGTAGAAAATATGAGCCTCCTATCAATGACGAGGGTCTTTGTCAGCGTTGTGCGGATGCGGTCTCTTAGAATTTTCCCCAACGGCAATCGTGATTACGGGGGGGTGATTTTCAGCCGAAAGAAGCGATTTGGCTCAGAGAGTGGAAGGGTTACCGAAGCTTCATGTCCTGTGGCAAGAATCGAGTTCGCTGCGGTTGTCGGGAAGCTGAGAAGATCCGTGCCACTTTCGACTTTGTATTGATATCCTGGGACAGTCTGAAACCAAAATATTCCATCGTTATTCAAAACGATAAGAGGTTGGTTCAAGATATCTCCATTCCAGTATTTTTTAGCGTGCTTGTAGGCAGCTTGTCCGATTTTTTGACCCATGACCCGTCCCGGGCCATCATCGGGTGAGACGTGGATACCGCCGTAGATCCGCGACTCGCCTGCTTCATCTGCAGCGTCATAGTAGGTGGCCCATTGAAGGGTAACGTCTTCAGAAGGGCCCGCCTCAAATTTGAGATAACCGGCGGGGATCGTGTGGGAAAATAGTCCGCCCGGGAAAAAAGATGATCCGGTAAAGAGAGTCATTACTTCGGCGGCAGCTCGGCTGAATCCCGAATGTCCTGAGACATATCCGGCGAATGCTGGAGTGACAAAGAATTCGCGTTGATAGGGAAGCCAGTCTTGGCCTAAGATCCATTCTCGTCCTCCCGCCTCGGTTTCAGGATCATCAGGTTCTCCTGGCCAGCAGTTAATAGCAATACTGCCAATGTAAAAGGCAAGATGACTGTGGTAGGTTTGGGCGGTTGAAGAGGTGATTTCTTCGATTAGCCCAGGAATAAGAGGCAATTTTCCAATGCGAGCAAGATAGCGGATAGCCGAAATGGGGCGGACGTAATCGTAGTGCTCCTTCACGCCCCAGATGGCGACTGCGGTATTATGGAGAGCAGAATTCAGAGCAAAGTAGAGTTTGAGCTCCCATTCGAGAGTTTCTAATACTGGGCCTTTACGGGCGATTTTTAAATCCAGAGAAGGATTCGCGATTATCATATCCGTGACTTCGTTGGCTAGGACATTCCAGTGTCCCGGAGGGGTCTCCGACTCTGGTCCATCGGCCCAAAATTCTGCGGCACAGCGTCCGAAATCAGCGTGAAGGACTTCATTGCTAGGATAAGGGAGACCCGTTTCGGGATTGACTGGATGTCCGGTGCCATCGTTTGTCCCAAGAGGATTATTTCCTCGTGCTGATGGTGAGAGGTTGATGGTAGCGGAATTGGAGGGATCAAGGAGAGCCGAGTATTCCAGAACTTCAACTGCATTATTTTTGTAATCAAGGTCGCCGCTTCCTCCCAATTTTGGTGGAGCGCCTGGATCGAAGTAAAGACCGTCGGAATTTCGGTTGGAGGAAAATAAACCAAAGGCCTTCACACGTCCCCAGTGTGGGCTGACAAATCGTTGAATTTTTGAAGCAATTTGACCATTCTGGGTGAAGGCAACGCTGAAGGCTAGAGGTTGCCATCGATTCAGATCAGACCAACCGTTGGGAAAGAAGGAAGCAGTGTCATTTGTCTCCAAAATGAGCGGTGAATTTACTGGGATGTAGTTCGTGTCATCGCGGTAGCCGGCAAGTGTGCTTTCATTGGCCCCGTCTTCCTTTCCATGACTGATGATCGTGGCTGCAATTTTGTTTCCGATGGCTGAGGGAGAAGTTCCAGTCGTTGAAGTCTCTGCTTTATCATATCCGAGGTTGCTCAAGCGGAGATCTAGTGCAGCTAGAGTGATGGAGGAATTTGTTGAGAAGGTGTAGCGGTATTTGAGAACTCGGTAGGCTGCGTAGCTAATCGCTTCATGCCGTGCCATTTCTACCGTGTATCCGGCGGGAATTATGGCGCGGTCGTTATGAAGATAACCTATCGCTTTATCGTCATAAGCAGCCCAGGCGTCCCACATCGCCACGGAAAGATGAAAGAGATTTCGTGAGTGGATGGTTGGCGCCGGAAAGTCGATACGAATAGCCGCTAGGGCTTCCTCGTTCCACTGCCGAGCAACGCTTTTCGCTTGTGCAAAGGATGAAAATCCCAGAGAGCAAAGAAGAAACATTATGGTTTTTCTCCCAAGTAATCTCAACCATTCTATGAGCACAACTTAACCATAAAGCTTTTATTTTGCTGGGCAAACCAGAACTTGAACTGGGACGTAAAATAAGCTGATTTGGCATTATTTCCCAAATTTTTTGCTAGGCTAAGGGTGAGTCGATAAAAATTGCCTGAAAATTAGAGATAGTTACTCTCACGAAGTGAAAAAATTCTCAGGGATCTTATTCATTATCTTGCTGCCTTCTGGCGTTGCTTTAGGCGAAGAAAAATGGCCCCAGTTCCGGGGGAGTAAGGGGGTTGCGGCGATCGATAGTGCGACTTTACCTTTGAAGTGGAGCGCTAAGGAAAATGTCAGATGGAAGACTGAGTTACCAGGGCCAGGAAGCTCCAGCCCGATCTTTTGGGGCAACAGGCTCTTTGTAACTTGCTATACCGGATATGGGATTGGTGAGAAAGAGGTTGGGAATGCTGATAAGCTGAGCCGCACTCTTTTGTGTCTTGATCGTAACATTGGGAAGATTCTTTGGAAAGAGGAGGTGCCTCTAGTAAATCCAGAGGATGACTATCGTGGATATTTGACCGAACATGGATACGCGAGTGCCACCCCGGTGACTGACGGCAAGCATGTTTATGCCTTCTTTGGTAAGTCAGGCGTCCACGCCTTCACGGTTGCTGGTGATAAAGTTTGGAGTGAGCAGGTGGGGAATTCTTCTAGTAATCGCCGATGGGGTTCTGCCGCGAGTCCGATTTTAGTAGGCGATCTGCTTATTGTGAATGCCGCTGATGAGGCCCGAGCGATCATCGCTTTTGATAAGGTAACTGGAGCTGAGAAATGGCGCTATGAGGCGAAACAATTAGAACTAACTTATAACACGCCAACCGTCCACACTCCAAAGTCCGGGAAGATCGAGTTGGTGATCGCAGCACCAAATGAGATATTCGCGCTTGATCCCAAAACTGGCAAGAAGCTGTGGTGGGCAAAGTCCGAAATCCCGGGGAATATTTCGCCCTGTGTCATCAGTGAGGGGGAGATTCTTTTTGCGACGGGTGGGTATCCGCGGAGTGGGTCAATCGCGATCAAAGGTGGTGGTTCCGGCGATATGACTGATAAGATTCTCTGGAAGAGTAAGACTTTCTCTTACGTTCCGAGTTCGGTTTGTAAAGATGGTCTCCTCTTTTGGGTGAACGACGAGGCAAGTGTCATTGCGATGGACCTGCTAAAAGGCGAAACTGTAACCAAACGGAGTGTTGCTGCGATCAAGAAACGAAAGAAGTTTAGCTTCTATGCTTCGACTCTACGAGTGGGCGATAGCCTCGTTGCCGTGAGTCGGAGAAATGGCACCTTTATCTTCGAAGCCGGTAGAGAAATGAAATTAATCAGAGTAAATACCTTAGATGATGATTCGGGTTTCAATGGCACTCCGGCTTTGGCAAGCGACGCGATTTACTTGCGCTCAAACAATGCGGTGTATTGCATCTCAAAGTAGTTGAAGATTCCTCTAGAGGTCAGATCTTTGTGTCTAGGCAACGAGAGGTTTGATGAGTTCACCATGGACATCGGTTAGTCGATAGTGGCGACCTTGAAACTTAAAGGTGAGTTTTTTATGATCGACCCCGAGGAGGTGGAGAATGCTGGCGTGTAGGTCGTGAACGCTGACTGGATCTTTAGTGATGTTGTAAGAATATTCGTCAGTCTCTCCGATCGACTGGCCTGGGTTGATCCCTCCCCCAGCGAGCCACATTGAGAAGCAACGCGGATGGTGGTCGCGCCCGAACCCGTTCGGAGTGAGATTTCCTTGACTGTATACGGTTCGGCCAAATTCTCCTCCCCAGACGATGAGGGTGTCGTCAAGGAGTCCGCGTTGTTTGAGATCGGTGAGAAGGGCTGCCGATGCTTGATCGGTTTCCTTACAACGTTGCGTTAATTGCTTGGCGAGCCCGCTGTGAGTATCCCAGCCACGGTGGAAAAGTTGCACGAAGCGGACCCCGCGTTCACTGAGCCGGCGTGCCATGAGGGCGTTGTGAGCGTAGGTGCCAGGCTTACGAGCATCTTCGCCGTAAAGCTTGAAAGTGCTGTCGGGTTCGCTGGAGACGTCGGTGAGTTCGGGTACTGACATCTGCATGCGATAGGCCATCTCATATTGGGCAATCCGAGTTTCGATTTCAGGGTCGTAGAATTCTTGATGATGAATACGATTAAGCGCGCCGATCTGATCGAGGGTTTTACGGCGAAGATCAGTAGAAATACCTTTGGGGTTATTGAGGTAGAGGACTGGATCTTTTCCAGAGCGGAAGCGGACGCCCTGATGTTTTGAAGGAAGGAAACCTGCTCCCCAGAGCCGGTCGTAGAGAGCTTGGCCGGATCGGTTGGAGGTCATGGCCACAAAGGCGGGAAGGTTGGCGTTTTCGCTGCCAAGCCCGTAGGAAAGCCAGGAGCCGATGGAGGGGCGTCCGGCAAGTTGGAATCCAGTCTGAAAAAAGGTGATAGCCGGGTCGTGGTTAATGGCCTCGGTGTGCATGGAGCGGATGACGCTGATGTTGTCAGCAACTTTGGAGAGGTGTGGCAGAAGGTCGGAGTTGAGCCACTGGCCGCTTTGCCCAGCTTGCTTGAAATTGAATGTTGATTTGGCGACTGGGAAAGAGGTTTGTCCGGCTGTCATGCCGGTGAGACGTTGGCCATTGAAGACCGATTTAGGGACTTCTTTACCGTGAAATTTCTCGAGCTGTGGCTTGGGGTCGAAGAGGTCCATCTGCGGAGGTCCTCCGCTTTGAAACAAGTAGATGATGCGCTTGGCTTTCCCTGGTAGGGTTCTTGATCTTTCGGCAATGAGCGATTGATTGAGCAAGGAGGCGAGTGCCACTGAACCTAATCCGTGTGAATTCTTTTCAAGAAAATGGCGTCGTGTCATTTCATTCATGGCTATTCCTTGGTGATCACTTCGTCGAGGTTGAGAAGGACATTGGCGAGAGTAGTATGAGCAGCGAGCTCGACAGGGTTGAGGTCTTTGGGGACTGAGGAAGTGCCGATCTTTATCAGAGATGTGGCGGCATCTGGATTGGCCTTGAAGTGAGCAAGATACGCACGAAGACCCTGCGTTAGGATTTCTTTTTCATCGGGCCGAGGGGTTCGCTGGGTTACAATTTGAAAGGCGTGGCTGATGGGGTTTTTGGTTTTTTCGCGGAGGATGCGCTCGGCGAGTTTGCGCGCGGATTCAACAAAGGCGGTTTCATTTAGGAGGGTGAGAGCTTGAAGTGGGGTATTGGTTCTTTTGGTTCCGACCCAGCAGGCCTCGCGGTCGGCGGCGTCGAGCACTGCCATGGATGGTGGATTCACGGTTCTTTTCCAGATGGTGTAGAGGCTTCGGCGGAAAAGGTCTTCACCGGTCGATTGCTTGTATTTTTGGCCCATCGACATTTCGATCCAAAGGTTTTTGGGTTGATAGGGGCTAACTGAGGGGCCTCCAACTTTTTCGACGAGGAGTCCGCTGAGGGCGAGAGCTTGGTCACGGATGACGTGGGAAGGGAGTCGTTGTCGGGGACCGCGAGCGAGCAGTCGATTGTGAGGGTCAACCTCAAGGAGTTTGGGGGTGAGGTTGGATTGCTGCCGGTAGGTGGCACTCGTCACAATGAGCTTTTGAAGATGCTTTATGTCCCAGCCCGAACGAATGAATTCGGTGGCGAGCCAGTCGAGGAGTTCGGGGTGGGAGGGTTTTTCGCCCTGAACTCCGAAGTCTTCGGACGTTTTGACAAGGCCGGTCCCGAAGTATTTTTGCCAGTAACGGTTGACGGTGACCCGGGCAGTCAGCGGGTTTTCGGGCGAGGCGATCCAGCGCGCGAGGCCAAGGCGATTACGAGGAAGGTTTTTGGAGAGTGGAGGCAGGATATCAGGGACGTCTCGGCGCACTTTTTCACCAAGGGCATGATAGACGCCGCGTTTACGGATGTGTGTTTCCTTGATCGTGAGATTTTCCTTCATAACCATTGTGGTTGGAAACGCTCGAATAAATTGATCCCGTTTGGTTTCAGCAGCGATCAGTTTTCGATGAGCTTCTATGGCAGGGCCTTGCTCGAGGAAAATAGTTTGGGCTTTGGCTTCCGGGTTTCCGGCTAGAGTGAGAATTTCTCGGGGCTTTAATGGCCGGTCGTAGACACGGAGGTCACGGAGGTCACCTTTAAGGTGATCGTCGGGATATCCGCCAAGCCGTAAAGGAGCAGTCTTCTTAGCTGATCCTGTATTACTGTTGGTGTTGTGCAGGACTTTTAGTCGGGTTTCTCTCCCGTTAACGAAGATGTGCTGGTTGGTAGCACGAAGTTGTCCGTGGAATGTCAGGGTAAGGTGAGTCCACTCATTTGCTGGAATTTTTTCAATAGTTTCGACCTGAGCAACTCCGGCGATCCATCGGGTGATGACACTGAAGCGGAGATGACCATCTTTGAATTGCAAGTTCATCCCGGTGCCGCGTGCATTCTTATCGGTTTGATGAGAGATAATGGTCCCTGATTTCACCTCAGAGGGTTTAACCCAGAGGGAAACAGAGTAGCGACTGAGTGGAGTGAAGACTTGGAAGCGGGTGGGAGCATTTTTTTTCTTTGTAAGTGGCACGCTCTTAATATCGATGGATTGAGTACCATCGAAGGAAAGGACTTCGGGAGGATGTTGGTAATTTAGCCCGCGGTTAACTAGACTTTCGGCTTTGTCGAAACCCGGTAGCTGATTCGGTAGTGTTTTTGCAATGGCATCGATTTCTTTTTGAGCGGCCAACACCTTTGCTTCGAGAAGCGCAAGTTGAGCCTGTTGAGGTTTAGTGGGAGCTGGGATGTAGGGTTCCGAGTTCCCTGCTTTAATGGCGCGTCCGAATTCGGGGATGTTGTTAAAGAAGGCGAGCATCTCGTAGTAGTTTTTCTGCGAGATTGGGTCGTATTTATGATCGTGGCAGCGGGCGCAGCCCATCGTAAGTCCGAGGAATACGGTGCTTGTGGTATCAACTCGGTCGACCGCATTTTCGAGCAGGAATTCCTCGGGGACGAGGCCGGCCTCTGAATTGTAGCGATGGTTTCGGTTAAAGCCGGTTGCAATTTTTTGATCGAGGGTGGCGTTTGGGAGGAGATCGCCTGCGATTTGTTCGATGGCAAACTTATCGAATGGCTTGTTCTTGTTGTAAGCTTCGATCACCCAGTCGCGCCAACGCCACATGAAACGTGGGCCGTCGAATTGGTATCCATCGGTGTCTGCGAATCGGGCTGCTTCGAGCCAAGGGAGAGCCATTGTTTCTCCATAGCGGGGAGAGGTGAGGAGCCGATCGACGGCACGTTCGTAAGCACCGCTTTCTTTATCTGAGACAAAAGATCGGATTTCTTCAAGAGTGGGAGGGAGGCCAGTAAGATCGAGGGTGACGCGGCGGATGATTTTTTCGCGGGAGGCTTCGGAGGATGGTGAAAGGTTTTCTTGATCTAGAGTGTGAAGAATGAAGTGATCGATAGGATTTTGCGGCCACTCTGAGTTAGAGGGTTTCGGCAGCGGAGGGGAAAGTGGCTTTTCAAAGGCCCAGTGATTTTCCCACCTAGCTCCTTCCTTGATCCACTTTTGGAGAGTTTGTCTTTCGCTGTCAGTGAGTTGCCGGTGCGCATCTGGGGGAGGCATGATCTCGTCCGGATCCTCGTTTAAGATACGGAAGACCAATTCGCTTTCATCAGGATTACCCGAAGCAATCGCAGGAAAGCCATCACGATTAGCCTTGGCTTCTTTCTCTACGTCTAATCTTAGGTTAGCTTCGCGTGTTTCGGAGTCGGGTCCATGGCAAGTGAAGCAAGCGTCCGAGAGAATGGGGAGGACGTCGCGATTAAAGCTGATGTTCTGCGCAGTTCCTGAGCCCGCAAAGAAAATCGAGGTTAGGAGGCTTCGAGAGAGTAATGGCACCACTTGATTTACGGTTCTGCTGACTACAGAATTTCACCAAAGATTTATTTTGAAAGCGCGGGCTATTTTCACCAAGAAGAGAGAAGGTTACGTTCAGTTGTAGCGGGGAGTTTTTAAATGACCATTGTTGCATCGGCTTGAGCTCCCGGGTTTTGTCCGGGGGTTACTAGGCGTAGCGAAAGAGACTAGCAATGAGGCCAATGAGACCTCCGCAGACTCCACCCCAGACAACGAGCCAACCCAAGTGAATACGGATCATTTGCTGGATGATTTCTTTGACCATGGTTGGCGTGAGCTCTTCAAGTCGTTTTTCAACGATGGCGCTGACGCGGTCAAGGAGCTCGGCGTGATCACTCGCTCCTCCGGTTGCAAGGGCTTGAAGTTTTTCCTGAAAGTCATGGGATGAAACGATCTCTTTTACTGAGCTTCTCATTTTTTCAACAAAGTCGGGCTTGATGGGGTCAAGCGCAGCGGCCCCTCCAAACATGGCGAGGGCGCCCCCGAATTTAGAATTCATCACTGCCTTTTTTAGAGCTTCAAAAGTTGGGTCTAAATCAACCGAATCAATCAAGGGTGAGAGGTCGATCCCGGCTTTATCGCCGGTTTGATTCCCTTTGAAGAATCGAGCCACGTTCTCTGTCGTGAAAAACTGCTTCATGATGAGACGGTGTATGCCTTCTTTGAAATCTTCAAAGCGGGCGGGGATAACACCTGATCCGTAAAAGCCGGGAACCTTTTCAAATAGCATGTGGATGGCTAGCCAGTTTGTGAGGGCTCCTGAGAAAGCGAATAATCCGATATTAAGAAATGGATCACTAAAAGGAGCGGGAAGAAAGTAGCCGGTGACCGCAAAGAGAATGGCGACGAGATTAGTGACTAGGCTTTTGTTAAAAAAAGGGAGCTGGCTTAACATCGGTTCAAGAGCATGATTTGTGGCTCTTTAATACGGGGGGATATTGTGTTTCTTCAATAGCGCTTTTTGATTTCTTTGAGATTGGCTGTTTATGTTTCAGCGGTCTCATAGTCGTTGACACCTAAAATAGGTTTTTGCAGTAGGCTAAATTAGTGGCAAAATCTCGAGATTTACATCAAATGACACGCTTTCGTTTTCTGGAAATGAAGTGTTAGCAAACCACTTGTGATAAGAGCTTCGATGTTCCAAGGTCCTTGTCAACAGATGCCCAATAACGAAAGTCTCATTAAAATCGAACCCCTTTCGGGTTCGCGGAGAGATCGTCTTCGGTTCGTGCAATTTTTGTTCGATCTTTATCATAATTCCTCTTTGTGGGTCCCGCCGTTGATTCGCGATGAACTCAAGTCTCTTGATGCTAGAGTTAATCCTGGATTGGAGAATTGTGAACTCCAACTTTGGTTAGCTATACGCAATGGCAGGTGTGTCGGACGGATCGCAGGAGTGATTAATCGTCGGGATAACGAACTCCGTAACGTGGAGGCGGCGCGATTCTGCCTGTTGGATTTTGAAGATGATCTGGCAGTGGCGAGGCTTCTTTTGGAAACTGTCGAGAACTGGGCAGTGGAAAAAGAAATGACCCTTCTTGAAGGGCCTTTTGGGCTAACTACTTTTGAGCGTTCGGCGGTGCTCGTTGATGGTTTTGATCGGCTTCCAACTGTTGTTTCCTCGTATAACTTCCCTTATTATGGTCCGGCCATTGAGGCGTGTGGCTTCGCTAAGGAAGTTGATTATGTTGAGCACCGTTTTAAGCTGCCTCCTGAGCTGAACTCGAAATACCAGCGGGTTGCTCAATATGCTTTGAAGAAAAAAAAGCTTCGCTTGGTTGAAAAGAAATCAGTGAGTGAATTACGCCCACTGGGGCGTGAAATTTTTCAGATGATTAATGCTGCCTATTCGGATCTTTACGAATTCACGCCAATGACAGATGGCGAAATCGATGCTCTAATTAAAAAGTTTTTCAACCTAATCGACCCGCGCTTTGTGAAATTGGTAGTCGATACGGAAGACAAGATCGTGGCCCTAGGGGTGGCTATGCCTTCGTGGTCTGGTTTAATGCAGAAATTACAAGGTAGGATAAGACGTATTTTTCTAGCTTGGTTGGGTGGGCAACTAAAAGGGAGCTGCGATACGCTGGATCTCTACCTAATCGCGGTCACGCCAAAACTTCGTAACGCTGGGTTGAACGCGATTGTTATGCAGGAGATGCACCAGTCTGCCTCCGCGGCTGGTTTCAAATGGGTGGAAACGAACGGCGAACTCGAGACGAATTCACAAGTGCTCTCGCTTTGGAAAGATATCGAGCACGAGACCCACAAGCGCCGCCGAATCTACTCGAAGGCGCTTGCGTCCTGATAATTTTAGTCCGTTGTGAAGGGGGAAGCTGGAAGGCCTTCCTTATTGTAAAGATTGATACCGACAGGGTTAGATTCGTAACCGAACCGGACGTGCTGTGGGTTCTTAACTTCGTCGTGCCAAACCACAACATCTTCGCCGTCGATTTTGGCTTTAGCCCAGTACCACTTCCCGGCTGTATCTTGAATAGAGAAACGGGCTAATTCTGCGCCCTTGGTTTCTTTCATTGGGTCTAAGCCTTTCTTCTCCCCGGTCGTGAGGCCGGAGCCGACGTAGTCGAAGGAAACTCTGATCGTAGGTCCTTCTTTTTTCATTGATTTGTAGAGTGGTCCGGAGGGAACAAGGTTTTTGTTATAGTCTTTCGCGAGAGCCCAAAGCGCGAGGCGTTTGCCAACGTCCTGTTTGTTCTTAGGGTGAATGTCTTTCGCGTTTCCGATGTCGATGATGACTGCCATTCCAGTTTTAGGGAGTCGCAGCGCGCGGCGTTGTCCTTCGCGAACTGGGCCCCAGCCACCACCTTCGGGTTTGTCTCCGGGGTTTTGAAAATTGGCGAGTTGAACCCAGTAGAAGGAAAGTTCTTCGTTATCGAAGGCCGAGCGCCATCCTTTCACGAGCCCTTCCTTGAGGTGATCGTAGCGGAGTCCATCACCGGCGTTGGATTCACCCTGATACCAGATTGCACCACGTGCGCTGAGTGGTGTAAGTGCATGAACCATTCCGTTGTAGATTTGCACAGCCCCGCCTTTAGGATTTGCTTTCTTTCCTTCGGCGCGAGCCTTGGCAACGGCATCAAGATTCTCGACATAGTCCTTCAGGTTGGGAACTGATTTGAAACCGACTGGTGGAGTCCATGGTTCGATGCGAGTGCCGCCCCAGTTTGTCCCAACAAGGCCGATGGGGACGTTAAGTTCCTTTTGGAGTTCGCGCCCAAAGTAGTAGCCAACTGCGCTGAAGCCAGGAATGGTCGCCGGCGAGCAGATCTGCCACTGACCCCGGGGATCTTTTTCAGGCTCCGGTTTTGCCACGTGCCCAGGGACATTAAAGAGGCGGATTTTCGGGTGATTTGCTGCTGCAATTTCTTCCTTAGGATTGAGAGAGCGGTTAACCGCCCACTCCATGTTAGATTGTCCTGAGCAGATCCAGACTTCTCCGAGAAGGACGTCTTTAATTTCGACTATATTCTTACCTTTAATAGTCATGGTATGGGGCTTGTTGTCTGCCGTGAGAGATGGGAGATCAACCCGCCAAGAGCCTTCGTTCGTTGCGGTTGTTTCCAAGGTTTTACCGCCGAGAGACACACTAACACGTTCCCCGGGATCGGCGGTTCCCCAGACACGGATCGGCGCTTTTTGCTGTAAAACCATATGGTCGCCAAAGACCTTTGAAACGCTGACATCCGCTGAGGTTGGAAATATTGCCGCTAGGAAGAGAGTTGCCGAGAGATGGTGTCGTATGTTCATAAAAGATTCAGATTAAAGATAGTCGTCCAAACGATGTTCTCTTTCATGGAGTTGTGGAATTTTCTTCTTATCTCTAATTTAGATTGAGATTCCTCCGAAATGCTCGCCAAGAGTTCTATCAATCACTAGAACTTTGGGATGAACAATCGTCGCCAATTCATTAGCACGGCCTCTGCAGCTGCACTTGCAGGTCATTTACGGGCCGAAAGTCGACCGGGGCAGAAGCTTAGGGTGGGGATAATGGGCCTTAGCAGAGGAAAAGCCCATATCAACAATTTTGCGAAGCTAGAAGGCGTTGAGATTGCCTATGTTTGCGATGTCGATCAGAGTCGTCTGGCGGCTGGAGCGAAATATACAGCTGACCGCCAGAAGGGTAATCTTCCCAAAGCAGTTACCGATTTTCGTCGTATTCTTGAGGATAAAGAGGTCGATATTCTATCAATCGCAGCTCCAAATTTCTGGCATGCCCCTGCCACGATTCTTGCCTGTGACGCGGGGAAGCATGTCTACGTTGAGAAACCTGGAAGTCATAATCCCCGCGAGGCCGAGCTCATGGTGGCAGCAGCTCAACGGACCGATCGGAAAGTGCAGATGGGCAATCAAAGAAGAAGTGCTCCAGCTTTTCGCGAGGGGATTGAAAAGCTCAAGATTGGGGTGATTGGGAAGCTTCGGTATGCGCGTTGCTGGTATGACAACAAGCGAGATTCGATTGGAAAGGGGAAGCCTGCGGTAGTTCCGGAAAACCTTGATTACAAGCTTTGGCAGGGACCAGTTCCGGCGCGACCCTACAAGGATAATTTGATCCACTACAACTGGCATTGGCACTGGGCTTATGGCGGCGGTGAACTTGCTAATAATGGAGTTCATGCACTTGATATTGCTCGCTGGGCACTGGGAGTTGATTCACCCCATAATACCAGCTGTATTGGTGGGCGTTACCACTTTAATGATGATCAAGAGACGCCTGATACTGCTGATGCAACCTACGACTTCGGTAAGGTAGGGATGAGCTGGCATGGGAGTAGTTGCCTGCAACGGAAGCAGGAGAAGCATCCCTTTGTGAGTGTTTATGGTGATGGCGGGATCATGTCATTCGATAGCGGTGGTTATCGAATTTATGACAACGCGGGTAAGCTTGTGCATGAGAATGTTCCTAAGCTTAATGATGTTCTGCACTTCCAAAATTTCATCAATGCCATTCGAAAGGGAGAAGCTCTCAATGCGGAAATTTCTGATGCCCAAAAGAGCACAATGCTCTGTCACCTTGGGAATATTTCCTACCGTGAGGGTATTCAAATAAAAGGCTCTGATGTTCCCAAGAAATACTGGCAGAGAGAATATTCAGACGCTTGGAAGCCCGCTGGTATTTAGAAAGGCCCTTGGGAATCCTTGGGTTTATCCAAATGTTTGATTGGTGATTTCTTTACGGTAACCTAGAGGGTTTATTAATCAGACGCTGAGTTGTTTGTTCTGCGACCATTGGAAAGTTACTCCGGCAAGAGCGATGACTGCCCCGAAAAATTCGCGAGTTAGTTCGACGCGCGGGTCTGTTCCAGACATTGATTCACCAGTCATGGTGAAAGATTTTTCACCGAATATGTTTTCCCAGAGGCCAGGCCCGGAGAGATACATTTCAGTAAGGCAGGCGATGATGGCGAGAATGAAATACCAGACTGAGATGCGCTTTTTGATTAGAAGGAGAAAAACTAATCCTATGAGGGCATAAAAAAGGAACCAGAGTGCGGAGTCGAGAGTGGGGTTTCCGAAAGAGGGGCTTGAGTAGATTTCTGGATCAATATCGTTTCTTTGAAACCAAGCGAAAACAAAGAATAGGCCGGCCATGATAAGGTTAATGGGGAAGAAGAGGAATTTCATGACAGGCGAATTGCTTATTGAGAGATACTTGGGAGGCGCTAGCGTTCTTTCCATGTCGAGGAAGGTCCTATTTGTGTGCACTGGAAATACCTGTCGGAGCCCAATGGCGGAAGGGGTATTTCGTAAGGCAGCCGAGAAAACGGATATTGAAGTTTCTTCCGCTGGAGTGGCAGCCCAGCCCGGGAGTTCGGCGAGTCACGAAACGATAACTGTTCTTAAAGAGCAGGGAGTTGTGCTGGAGAACTTCCGGAGCCGCATGGTAGAGGACTCAATGCTAAAGGAAGCCGATGCCGTTTTTTGTATGACCGGGGGACATCTTGAAATGTTGGAAATAATGCACCCGGAGTATGAGGAAAAATACCATCTCGCCTGCGATTTTGTGGAGATGGATGGTCAGGTGGGCGTTGATGTTCCTGACCCAATAGGGATGGGGCGGCCGGCTTATGAAATGACCTCGAAGGTCCTTAATGCCGCGATAGGTGGGATTTTGGGCTTTATGGAAAGCCGGGAAGAGGAGGATTGATTAGTCTTTTGGCAAGTGAGCGCTTGCCATTTTGGCAAGTAGGGGTCAGTGAAGGGGTGTCTAATGAGTGCAGATTCTTACCGCATTGCAGTCGGGGCCGATCACGGCGGAGTTGAGTTGAAAAATGCTATCGTGGAGGCTTTGAAAAAAGCAGGCCGCGAGTTCGTCGATTATGGCACTTACGGGACCGATTCGGTTGACTACGCCGACTTTGCTAACGAGGTGGCTCGCGCGGTGAATGAGGAGCGTGTCGACCGTGGAATCCTGGTCTGCACCTCCGGAGCGGGTGTGTGCCTCGCCGCGAATCGGTTCCGTGACGTGCGTGGTGTCAACATTCATAATGCAGAGCAGGCGGAGTTTGCTCGGTCCCACAATGATGCCAATGTGCTCTGCCTTGGTCAGAAAGTAGTGGAAGAGGAAGTCGCATTGAAGATCGTTGAGGTTTTTCTCAAGACAGATTTCCAGGGTGGGCGTCATGAGCGCCGACTTTGTAAAGCGTCTGGATCGCGTCTTGCGATGACGGATCCAGAAGTTTTCGAGGCTATTGTTGGCGAGGAAAAACGCCAGCGTAGCCACATTGAGCTGATCGCTTCTGAGAATTTTGCCAGTCCTGCTGTGATGGAGGCGCAAGGTTCGCTTTTGACTAATAAATACGCGGAGGGTTATCCCGGGCGTCGTTGGTATGGAGGATGCGAAAATGTTGACGTAGTCGAGGAACTTGCGATCGATCGGCTCAAGGAGATTTTTGGAGCCGAGCATGCCAACGTGCAGCCTCATTCCGGGTCCCAAGCCAACACGGCTGTTTACTTTGCAGTGCTGCAACCGGGTGACAAAATTTTGACCATGGATCTTGCGCACGGCGGTCACTTGACGCACGGCCATCCGGCTAACTTTTCGGGTCGGCTCTACGATGTGACCCATTATGGAGTCGCTGCAGAAGATGAGTGCATCGACTACGATGCTCTTGAAGCGCAAGCGCAGGAGGTGCAGCCCAAGTTAATCACTTGTGGAGCGAGTGCATACTCGCGAACGATTGATTTTGAACGGATGGGGAAAATTGCGAAAGCGGTCGGAGCTTATTTGTTCGTTGACATGGCGCACATAGCTGGGTTGGTCGCGGCCGGAGTTCATCCTAGCCCGGTTCCGCATGCTGATTTTGTGACGTCTACTACTCACAAGTCTCTGCGTGGACCTCGTGGCGGCATCATTTTATGTAAATCGGAGTATGCCAAGAAAATCGATGGCCGAGTTTTTCCGGGGGTTCAAGGTGGACCGCTAATGCATGTTATTGCAGCCAAGGCGGTATGCTTTGGCGAGGTTCTCAAGCCTGGGTTCAAAGAGTATCAGGAGCAAGTTGTTAGGAATGCTCAGGCAATGGCTACGACTTTAGAAAAGAATGGTTATCGCATCGTTTCTGGAGGCACTGACAATCATGTTTTTATGGTCGATCTCCGTCCGGTGGGCCTTGATGGATCAATCGTCTCTGACACTCTCGATAAGGTGGGTATTACCGTGAATAAGAACTCGATTCCCTTTGATGAAGCTGGGCCAATGAAACCGAGCGGAATTCGAATTGGAACACCTGCGGTTACAACTCGTGGGATGAAAGCAAATGATGTCGAAACAGTGGCTGATTTAATCCATGAAGCCTTAGAAGCTCGCGAAGATGATGCAAAACTGGCTGAGATTCGCGAGAAGGTCTTTGCTTTCAATGCTGCTTTCCCGCTGCCTTGGTAGTTTTTTGAAAATCTACTCTTCTTAAGTTAGGCTTCGTGATTGCGAGGGTCTCCAAAAAAGATACTCCTTCTGGCGATAAGAGGGGAGCAAATTGGGGTAGGCCAATCAAGGATGACTTCATTTAATGTGGCGTTCGATTTCGATTGAGATCGAGACTTGGCGGAGAACGAGATTGAAGTCAGTCTTCGAACGTGAGTCTTCTTGCTTATCTTGCCTTTCTTTTACTTCTAGGGGTAGTGGCACAGTGGTCGGCTTGGCGAATGAAGTTGCCGTCAATTTTACTTTTGCTCATTTTGGGGTTTGCGCTTTCGCACTTCACCGGAATGCGGATCGATAATTATCTCAAGGATGAAAGCTCGCTATTAAGTTTAGTTGGTTTTTTTGTGGCGATTATTCTCTTCGAAGGTGGGCTAACTTTAAAATTCTCCGAGCTCAAGGAGGCTGGCACTCCGGTGCTAAAACTTTGCACTACGGCGGTGGTGTTAGCCTTTGGTCTCACGGCGATGGCAGCACGCTATACTCTGGGGTATCACTGGCAGATTTGCGCACTGCTGGGAGCAATTTTAGTGGTGACTGGGCCGACTGTTGTGGCTCCTTTGCTCCGTTTGATTAGACCGCGTCGTAAGGTGGCCTCGATTGTCAAGTGGGAGGGGATCGTGGTAGATCCCATTGGAGCAGTTTTAGCGGTCTTAGTTTTCATTACGATTCAGGAAGGTGGAGTCGGCCAGGGTTTGGACATTGTGGCTATTGCTCTGGTGAAGACGCTGGTTGTTGGTGTGGGGCTGGGTTGGGGACTGGCGAAGGTGACGGAGGGCTTAATGTCGCGGCACTTGATCCCAGATTTTTTGGAGAGCATGTTTTTTCTGGCTTTGGTTGGAGTGGCTTTTGCAGGTTCCAATGCCATTCAACATGAAGCGGGCTTACTGACGGTGACCGTTTTAGGAGTGGCTTTGGCCAATCAGAAAAAAGTGTCAGTGCGGCATATTCTTGAATTTAAAGAGAACTTGAGAGTACTTATTATTTCGCTCCTTTTCTTAATGCTTTCCGGGCGGATCGGGATTTCCGAGATTCAAATGGTTTGGCAAAAGGGACTGATGTTCCTCCTCGTCTTGATTTTGGTGGTGCGTCCGGTTTCCGTCTTTCTCGCAAATCTTGGTTCAGCGCATACGACCTTTCAGGAACAACTTTTTTTGGCTCTATTGGCTCCGCGAGGAATCGTGGCGGCAGCCGTAACGTCAGTTTTCGCTCTTCAAATTACGGGGGCGGCGAAGATAAATCCCGAGAACGAAACTTATGTCGCTTTGGCCGGAGAGGCTGGTGAATTGGTTCCCCTAGTCTTTATTGTGATTCTGGGAACGGTTACTTTTTATGGTTTGTTAGCGGCTCCTTTGGCGCGCCGGCTTGGGTTGTCCGATGCCAATCCTACGGGTGTGCTTTTTGCTGGAGCCGAGCCTTGGATTCGGGTTGTGGCGAAGGGTTTGGTCGAGAAAGGCCACCATTGCCTTTTGTTAGACACACGCTTCGAGAAAGTATCGGCTGCGAGGCTTGATGGCTTACAGGCAGTGCGAGCTAATATACTCTCGGAGTATGCTGAGGAGGAAATTGATTTTGCGGGGCTTGGGCACTTGGTGGCGGCCACTCCTAATAATGAGGTGAACTCGCTGGCGGCGCGAGAATTTCAGCACCGATTTGGCAAGGCTAACGTTTGGCAGATCACGCCGTCGGATGTCGATTTTCATCACCAAAAAGCGGTCGCTAATCATATGCGTGGGCGGTTTTGTTTTCTTGGGGGGCCGAGATTTTCCGATTTGAGTTCTTTCGTGGGAAAGGGAGCCGAGATGAAGTCGACCTTACTGACGGATGTTTTCACGATCGAAGATTTTAAGACGACGCACGGCAACAATGCTATTATTCTTTTTACCGAAACCGAAGATGGAAAGTTGAATCCGGTCTTATCGGAGGATGAGAAAATTGAAGGGTCGATCACGATCCATTCACTCGTAATTGAAGAGGATGGTCCTGAGACTAAGGCCTTGAAGAAGAAAGAAGTGTCTGAGGGGAAATTTGAATCATGAATTCGGGTTACGAGGGTTTTGAAGCTTCATGGCACGATTTGTTTTGGGAGGCCGAGGAAGTGCCCAGCGAATTGCCTTTGATGAAAAAATTTCTAGAGGCTAGAAAGGGGAAGTTTCTGTATATTGGCTCCGGGTCGGGACGCTTGCTTGGCCCTTTAGTCGCGGCGGGGTATGATGTGCTGGGACTTGAATGCTCGTCCGAAATGGCGAAGCTCTCACGAGAGAAATTTCCTGATGCGAAGGTTCTTGAAGAAGAGTGGCAAAAACATAGGGGCGAGTATGCTGCGATCGTGATCCCGGCTTTCACATTCCAGCTTTTTTCAGATCCGCGAAAACAGCTCATGCGGTTGAGTGAACAAGCAGATTCTCTTTACCTGACTTTGTTTTTTCCATGGGCAGAGATCGCAGGAGATTTACCGCAGAACGAATGGTATTTTGATCGTGATATTGTTTTGCCAACTGGTGGAGCTGGTGAATTAGAGACACAGCATAAGATCAAAGAGCAGGTTGGAAGTTTGGTGCGGAAACATCGGTATACTATGAAAGATTCTATGGGAAATATTGTTAGGAGGGAAGAGACTGTTCAGAGATTACGATTTTTCACTGATATGGCATTGAAAAACCTCCTCAAAAAATCAGGTTGGAAGATTGAAAATGAGATTAAAAATCTGGGCGAGGGGGACGACGATGAACTTGTTTATGTCGCGACACTACATCTTATCGCGGAGTCGAATTGAGTTTTAAGCTTAATCTGATTCGTGGCTTACTTTCTAGGGACATTGTTCAAATAATTTGTTAGAGCTCTCTCATGCAGTTTAAGAAATTCTTCGGGTTAGTAATCGGTCTTCTCGTGGGGTGCGCGGGAGGCTATCTCTTTTCAAAGAGTCAGCGTCCCGATCCAGGTTCGATCCAAGATCGGTTAGAGCTTGCTGAGCAGGAGGCGGCTAAGAGCGGTAGGGAAGCAAAGACATTAAAAGCTTATGTTGAACGTGCGGAAGGTTCAGGGTCGGCCAAATTTCGGCGGTTGGCCCGTGACCTCAAGGATGGAAAGGAGGTTAGCTTTGATGATATTTTGGGAAGTGCGAAACCCTGGATGCGTCAGGTCGCTCCGGTGATGGATCGGATTAGGAAAGTGAACGAAGCGAAGTGGGTTGATGCCCGGGTTTCTGAGTGGACCCGCAATTACACTTTAACGGCAGCCCAAAGGAATGAATTACGCGAGCATTTTAAGAAACGAAGTGAGGAAAATGCTGAGAAGATTGACGAAGTGATTAATAGTGATCAGAGCGGGTTTGTAGAATTCGTCCAGGCTACCGAAAATGATTGGCGCGATTTCGAGGAAACGAACGATTTGATGGAGGGGTTTTTAGAAGGGGAAGAGTTGGAACAATTTAAAGAAGAGCGCCTTGCAAAGAGGGTTGAGGCGGTGCAGGAGGAGGCGGATCGGAAATTGGGTCGGCTGGATGAGATCGTGACACTGAGTGATGAACAGCAGGCCGAGCTTTTCCGAGTGATGGCGCGGGGTTCCGAAGATTATCGGCCAGAGGTCAATCCCCAAGACTATCGTGGAGCGATTGCTCCCTTGGATCGAATGGCGAGGGATGCTGCGATAAATGGGGCGCTGACTCTGGACCAGAGAAAGGTGCTGGATGAATACCGGGAGAATCAGCTGCAGGAACTGGCCGAGCAATGGGAGCGTTATCAATTGGCTCCTCCTAAAGATGTTGACCTTTTAGAGGGGGATATTTTTTAAATGAGCGACCCAGCAATCGAGATCAAAGATCTTCGCGTTGATTACGGAGATTTCGTAGCGGTCAATGATATCAGCCTGACCATCCCTTCTGGAGTGGTGTATGGGTTGGTGGGGCCGAATGGTGCGGGGAAGACAAGCACTTTTAAGGTCCTCACGACTTTGATGGAGCCAACTTACGGGGAAGTGAACGTGGCGGGGTTTGATATATTTGAATCAGCCGAGGAAGCGCGCCGGGTTATGGCTTATATGCCTGATCTTGCACCGGTGCCGTCTGACTTGAAGTTATGGGAGTTTTTAGATTTTCATGCGGATACTCATCGATTGGGTCGAGCCAGCGAACGCCGTGAGAGGGTTGATGAATGCTTGAAGATCGTGAATTTGTATGAGAAGCGAAGTGCTTGGTGTAAAGAGCTTTCGCGTGGGCAGACGCAGCGCCTGGTTCTTGCCAAGACGCTTTTACACCGGCCCAAGGTTCTAATTCTTGATGAGCCGGCTAGTGGGCTTGACCCACTATCGCGTCGTGAAATGCGGATTGCACTACAAGCTTTAGCGGCAGATGGTGCGACGGTGGTCGTGAGTTCGCATATCCTTAGTGAGCTGGCGGAAATGTGCTCGTCGCTATGTGTCATGAACCAAGGTGAGCTGCTGGCTAGCGGAACGGCGGCAGAGGTCAGAAGGGCGCTGGGCCGTGCCGAGCGGAATTTAAGTGTGGTGACTTCTGGTGACTCGAAAAAAGTAGAAGGATGGCTGGAAGGCCGGACGGGTGTGAGCGAATTGAAGGCCGATGGTTCGCGGGTGGGGTTTCAATTTTTGGGAGGCGAGGAAGAACAGGAAAGACTACTGGTAGAGCTTGTGAACGCAGGTTTAAAAATTCGCTCTTTTGAAGAGGAGAGCTCGTCGTTTGAGGAAATTTTAGTGCGAGTTGCGGAGGGGAATCGCGAGGTATGAGAGGCCGGAAAAAATTAAAGCTATTACCGGCGTGGATGATTTGGGCTAATCCGATCTTAAAACGTTACGCGCGAAGTCGGCTGCGTCCGGCTAGTTTTGGGGTGGCGTTGTTAATGACAATTCTAGTAGCTGGTTTTTTCTTTTTCCTCGCTCGGGAAACTACTGCGAGATCAATCCAGAATCCGATTGACGTGGGACGTATGCCTTTAATTCCGTTATTGATTCTCCAAGGTCTCATTTTGTTTGGTCTAGGGACCGGGCAAGCGGCGGCGGGAATAACTACAGAGGCTGATGAAGGAGTGATTGATTATCAGAGGCTGGCTCCCATGACTCCATTTGCGAAGGTATTGGGCTATTTGTTTGGGCTCCCAATTCGTGAGTGGATTCTTTTCTTGGCGACTTTACCTTTCACTGGATATTCAATTTGGAAGGGACAGGTTCCGCTCAATGGAGTCTTGCAGCTTTACGCCGTCTTTTTTATGGCTGCGATTCTTTATCATCTCACTGGGCTCTTAGCGGGATCAGTGATGAAGAATCGGCGGTGGGCTTTTCTAACTTCAACTGGTCTGGTGGTGTTCCTTTATTTGATCATCCCGCAAGCTGCCAAATTTGGGTTAGTTTATTTAAAATATGTTACAATTTATCCGGTTTTTAATGAGGTTTACCCCAGTTTCATAGCACGACCGCTGGGTGATGCCGCGGAGGTTTTCAATACGATTATCCCTCCGGCTAAATTCTTCGGTTTAAATTTCCCGCAGTATGTTTTCACCTTGATTTCGCAAGGTGTGTTAAGTCTTGCGATGGTTATGATGCTTTGGCGGCGGTGGCGAAAGGCGGATTGTCATCTTCTCGGAAAGTTTGCAGCGACCGGGCTTTTTGGCTGGCTTCAGATGATGTTGTTGGGGAATGCGTTACCCCTGATGAATTCGGGGGATTTGTTCCCCTCACGTGAACTTGATCGACGATTTGGGCGTTTGATCAATCCGGATATCCAGTTTTGGAGCCCGAAGACTTGGGAGGCTACTGTAATGATTGGGATTTATGGGTTGGTAACTCTTGCTAGTCTCTGGTGGCTGACTTTCATTATTTCGGCTGATCAGCATGGCCAAGTCCGTGGCTGGCGGCGGGCGCGTAAGCTTGGTAATCCGAAGCTGCCTTTGCTATCGGATGCCGCAACCTCAGTCCCGTGGGTTTTAACTATGTCGGTGATGGGTGCAGTGGGATGGTTTATCTTTGGCAGAGAACTCATCGACTCCCACTGGTATCCCGAGCTGTCGCTACTAATGGTGACCCCCATGGCAATGTTTTCTATTCTGCTTTGTGGGGGACTGGGAATGGCTGCGCTCCTCGAGTCGGTAGGACGAAGGGTGACTGGACTTGTGGTTATTCTCGCAGGAATTCTCCCTGTAATGTTGGGTGTTATTTTGGCAGTGAGCAGCGATGATTTCATCGCGCTTGCTGTCTGGTTATTTGGCATTTGTCCGGGTTCGTGGCCGGTTTATGGATCGGGGGTTTTTCTTTCTGAGGAGGGCATGCCTAGGGATGTGGCAAGAGCGATCCCGAATGCCTTTTGGTTTTGGCAGGGAGTTGGAGCGATTTTGACAGTGTGGCTACTGAGCAAACTCAAGATTGCTCGTAAAAAAATCTCTGATTCATCGAAGGGATTTTAGGCTTCGATGGGGTCGGGCTTACTGGCACGCTCGAGGCTTTGGCGGAAGTTGTCGAGCATCTTGGACTCACGCTTCAGCATGTTGACGAGATTAGTTTCGTCTTCTTCGGAGATGAGTTCCCGCTCAGAGAAGAAAATGATGAGGTTAGCAATTTCCAGAGTCGCTCCACGCGCATGACCTACAAAGACGGCAAATTCAGCCTTGGTTGGGCAGCTGCTGCCCTCGGCAAGGATGCCGGAGATACTATAACTACATTCGCGCAGGCGATTGGCAAAAGAGGTTTTTCCTAAGGAATCGATGCCATCGGCGAGGTCGGCAACGCGATGTCCGATCTCGGTTGCCATTTTCCATACCTCAAGGTTTTCAAATCGAAAGTCAGCCACGGCGGGCAACTACCGACAAATCATGTTTTTGACAAGTGTCATCTCAGAGGTTTACGCAATCAGACTCGTTTGATACGGAGTTAACTCAGATGAGCGGAAGAATGGTTGCAGTAGTGGAATCGGGCGGGACAAAGATGGTCGCCGCTCTCTCACGTGGGCCCGGTAAAATTATCGCGCATGAGAAGATCCCAACTACGACTCCCGAGGAAACTATTCATTGTTTAGTAGAATTTTTTGAGAGAGAGCAGTCTGCTCACGGAAAAGCGGAGGCTTTAGCCATCGGGACTTTTGGCCCGGCGGATCTTGAGGTGGGGTCGGAAACTTACGGTTTTATTACCTCAACACCCAAGCCTGGCTGGTCGCAAACGGATTTGCTAGGCCCTCTTCGGGAGGCCTTCGGTGATGTTCCGGTTGTGTTTGAAACTGATGTAAACGCCGCCCTATTTGGAGAGGCAAG